>Ga0307489_10000892_pt1 | contig 19019 bp, 34 predicted proteins | sample SB12metaG_FD_202247 | JGI IMG/M metagenome (GOLD analysis project Ga0307489, IMG submission 202247) | Sea-ice brine microbial communities from Beaufort Sea near Barrow, Alaska, United States - SB 1.2 | ecosystem: Environmental > Aquatic > Marine > Coastal | place: USA: Alaska | collected...
CCTACAGGTGGGAGCTGCACGAGCAGCGCGACCACTTCGACGCCTTCATCGTGGTGCACGGCAGGGGCTTACACTCGTCCACTTTTCGGCTCAACGTAAGCACATTTTGTTGGATACGTTGGGTGCATGAATTTCCCCCAGTCTATTAGACAGGGGGACACGGGGAGGTGTGACCAAAACGACTTAGGTCGAGCTGAGAAGTGGTCGAGTGTAAGCCCCTGGTGCTCGGCACGGACACCATGTCGTACACCGCCTCGGCGCTGTCGCTCATGCTCTCCGGCTTCCGCAAGCCCATCATCATCACAGGCTCACAGGTGCGAAACGCATGCGATTGATGTTAGGTCCGAACAAGGGCCGGTGAAGTGACCCCAGAATTTACCATTTAAAAGACTGTAAAAGTACTTTAGGGTTCAGGGCAGGGTTTAGGTCTTAGGGTTTCACGAGACGACCTCCCTGATACCCCCCTTATACCCCCCCTAAATTCACAATATACCCCTCTTACCTGGTAAATTCTGGGGTCACTTTACCGGCCCTTGCTCAGACATAGATGTCTTGAAGCTAACATCCTTTTAGCTTTGAGCCCTCACGGTGCTAACGCCCTATGGCTCTGAACCCCTGAACCTGCGGCGCAGCTGCCGCTGTCCATGCCGCGGTCAGACGCGCGGCAGAACCTGATCGACTCCATCACGTGCGCCACGGCGGGGTTCAGCCCGCCGCACGTGCAGCTGGAGGAGGCCGCCGTGTGCTTCGGAGGTGTGCTGCTGCGCGCCAATCGCACCAGGAAGACCAGCGCCACGATATACTCGGCGTTCGGTTCCCCGCAGTACCCGCCGCTGGCCAAGCTCGGGGTGGTCGGGCCAGCCAGATAACGCTTACCACGTCATATGATGCCACTCAAATCCAGAGACCAGCGTCCAAAATGAGTTGGATGACGTGGCGGTCAAAGAGCCTGCAGATATCGCTCGCCTCGTCATAGGATGCAATTTTACTTAAGGAACGAGGCTTCGAAATGCGTCGGATGACGTGGCGGGTAATATGTGTCTGGCACTACATGATGGGCATCGAGTGGAATCGCACATCTCTGCTGCAGCACCAGAGCTCGGCGAACATCAACACGTACACGCCGCGCCTCAAGCTCAACCCCAACGTCATACGGGCAGGGCCGAGGGCCCCGTGACTTGGGTGTAATACGATTCCATCCATGTATGCAATCGAGCGACAATTGGGTGATGGCGTATGGGGTTGGCAAATGCTCACCTTGGGAGCGTCTGGGGGCTCAACGAACGTTATTGGACCGGCACACTATGTGCTGTGCATGTACCCGTACACTATGTGTTGCGTTCCCTGCTTCCACTGTTATATCAGTAAAACAATTATGACTGGACTACGCGGTACGATCTCCTCTACTTTAAGAAACTGGGGGGTAAATCACACTGACATACAAGTTGGGGGTTTAATAACTCGAGAAGGCACTGAAAATGTCCGGCCGCGGTCGGCCGGCAAGCACCAAATCCTACACTTCACCACTGAACCCCCCAGTTTCTTAGAGTAGAGGGGCGCGTACCGCGTGGAAGTTTACACGGCATCATATTGGGGCTGAGTTGGCCCTACGTGGCGGTTCCCATCGTGCCCGGGTGCGACCCGCGTGTGGCGTACGGCGACCTGTACGGGCGCGGGGTCCGCGGCATCGTGCTGGAGGCAGGGGCTTACACTCGTCCACTTTTCGGCTCAACCTAAACGCTTTGTGTGGGATAGGGGGTGCGTCTAGAGGGTGTTTAAGGGCTGTTTAGGGGGTGTCAGGGGGTAGTAGGGGGTATGCAGGGTGTGTTTTTGTTTCAGAAACGGCTCAGGTTGAGCTGAAAAGTGGGCGAGTGTAAGCCCCTGTCTGGAGGCCTTCGGGGTGGGCAACATGCCTTGGACGCCGGCGGACAAAAAAACGGGGTGGATACCCTGGCTGCGCGGCAGGGGCTTACATATGTCCACTTTTCGGCTTAACTTAAGCTCATTTTGTGAGATACGTTGGGTGCATGATTTTCCCCCAGTCTATTAGACAGGGGGACAGGAGGAGGTGTGACAAAAACGGCTTAGGTTGAGCTGAGAAGTGAACCAGTGTAAGCCCCTGCTGCGCGGGCAGCGCAAGCAGGGCATGTGCATCTACCTCACGAGCCAGTGCGAGAGCGGCGACCTGCACCCCGAGCTGTACCAGTCGGGCAGCCTCGCGCTCGAACTCGGTCAGGCCCGCCATCAAACACACCTCGCCCGGTATCAAATGGAGCTACCCGGCATCAAATGGAGCTCGCCAGGTATCAAGTACTCGTAGTGCTCGCCCGGTATCGTGTCTATATTGATGTATATGGTATCGTGTCGTATGCGTAACCCGCACCACCAGACCATTTATGGTGGATGTGGTTGGTTTGATGCTCATCATGTGAGCGGCTGGGGCTCGATGAACGTTATTGCATACTCCACAAAACAATTCAGCGATATCGTATGAGGTGAAACGAACCATACTGACGTGGATAATGCCGGGCCCCTTGATGTGGGCGCGGAGAGCGGGCCGATGATGACCCCCGAGTGCGCGGTGGTGAAGCTCATGCTGTGCCTGGCGCACCCCAACATCCACATCTCGCAGCCCCTGGCGGGCGAGCTCTAAGCTCCCCATCATTCACATCTCGCAGCTGTAAATGGGATACATGTGTAAGTGACAGCAGCACACATGGTGAGCATTAAGCCGACCCCCTCCACGATAACCGTCTAGCGGTGTGATATGTGTGTCGAAGGCGTATACATTGTTGTGACAGTGTGTTCGTTACTCGTGTACATTTTGTTTGATCGTTAGACTTGCAATAACGAAAAGAAGGCCGCTATTCTGTACAATACGGCTAATATGGTACGACTATCATACACACAAACATGTAGCGATGAGCACGCAGGGCACGGCACTCACGCGCCCACCTCGATGGCCCGGATGTCCACCTCGGCCTCCGCGATGGCCGCCGACAGATCCGCCACCGGCGCCTTGGTGAACATGGACGCCGGGTACACAGCGACGCCCAGGGCCGAGCACTGCTTTCCGATACAGCTGTAAACGCAGTGTCATATTTGGTACACTGGCACACCATGAGCAATCAGTCAGGTTGGGCTGTAAAGGGAACGAGTGTAATCTATAAGGCCACGGAGGAGGATGCGGCGAGTGTGAAGGGTACACTGTAAACCTTGAGCAGACAGTCTGGGAGTAAATGCAGCCCTTAAATTCCCGAGGGGGTCACATGTACGCTGCATGCGCGCAGTGAGGGAGGTGGCGGGCGCAACCCTAAACCCTAAACCCTAAACCCTAAGCCCTGGGCCACTGGGCCCCGCCGCTGCCCCAGGTGGGGTGCAGGACCACCTTGCAGCAGCCGCTGTTGGTGACCTGGTTGTAGCGGCGCAAGTTGGAATTGAAAGCAGCGTTTGAAAGGGCTTCATCACATGTTAGTTTCAAGCGCTGCAACGAAGGGCGCTTTAAACTCGGGTTTTGATACTGTCAAACCTGCACCGCCATACCTGGTAGTTTAGCAGCGTCACCAGCGCGTCCACCTCGCCGTAGCGGCGCAAGTTGAATTTGAAAGCAGAAGTTGAAAGCAGTTCATCAAGCTTGGGTTTCAATCGTTTAGTTCCAGGCGGTTTCAACTTGGGTTTAATAGGGTCAATCTGCACCGCCCCACCTCGCCGTATATCTGCTGCGACGTCTTGTTCACCATGGAAAGTCCGCTGCCAGGGGCTTACACCCGTCCCCTTCTCAGCTCAACTTGAGCCGTTTCTGAATCTCAACACATCCCCTGGCCGCCTGAACACCCGCTGCAACCCCGCCTTAAACAATTTCTAAACACCCCCTAAATACCCCTTATCGCACAAAAAGCGCTTACGTTGAGCTGACGGGTGGACGAGTGTAAGCCCCTGCCCGCTGCACGGGTCGATGTAGTCCGCCCAGTGCCCCTGCGCGATCAGCTTGTCCGTCACGCACTTGGCAAACTGCTGAGAGCAGGGCCTGACACGGCACGCCACTCCCTTTCTGCCTCAACCAAGCCGTCATACCCGTAGCCTGTGCTTCTCTTCACTTCAATGCTAGCTAGATTAGCAACAAGTCTACAGTGTACGAGTGCACTCTTTAAATAATGTTCCATACCTAGCTTGGAACCTGGAATCTAGATGTGTTTTGGGAGCGTACCTACGCTGAAATCGCCCAAAATTGATCAAAACCGCCCAAAATCGCCGAACATCCCACCGTCGAGCGCTTGGAACCTCCGGGACAACTGTGGTGTGTACCTGGCTCGGAACATTATTCAAAGAGCCCCCTCGTACTACATGACCTGCTCGGACAAAAAAGCCGAAGTGCGGGCACATCCCTGAATCCACCCAAGGTGGTGACCACCTAGCTAGGCTCTAATACCTCGATGATGCGAAGATACTTATGTGAAGCGGAAAGGGAGGTGCGCGTGATGTGGCCCTTGCCATGAAGCGCTCGAGGCAGAAGTCCTTCTCGGCGTCGACGGCGGCGCCCATGGTGATGATGTCCATCTTGGTCTTCTGCACGGCGCGGCGGCCGGCGGGGCGGGGCGGTGCGGGTGGCGGGGGCGGCTGTGTCAGCGTCAGCGTCACTCCACTCAGCGTGAGTCAGCAAAAACCCAGCATTCTGAAACCCTCGCATCATTGTGCCACAACAAGTTCGTGGTAGCGGTGCGGAGGCTGGCGCGTGGGGTTTGGCGGCGCTCATCAGTGGCAGGTGTGTGCGGGCGGTGCAGGCGGGGCATGCGTGAAACGAGGTTCGTGGGGTTTAGTTTTGTGTTGAATGCTAGCGGAGGTGACAGGCTCCCACTATAAATTTCCCTGGGGGCTCCGGTCGAGGCTAACAGAGCGGGATGCAGGAGCTGGGGAGTGGGGCGTGGGTACGAAGAGGGGGGGGATACAGAGGGGCGGGTGCGTGGGTGGGGCGCGAGGGGCCAGGGGGCTATACCAGTGTATCGGTGGAATGCGGCAGGTTTGTTACACTTTCCGCCGTTGGATTGTCCGATGATAAAGGTTAACACTACCGTTAGGGAATTGGAGTGGGGGGGGTTGGGGCGGGGGGTACCTGGCACGTGGGCACAACGAGGAGGCCGGTCATGTCGACGCCCGGGAACATCGCCGCCGCCTCCGCCGCGTGCCGCTTCGGGCACTCTGCAGGCAGACGCAGGGACGACTCAGTGCGGAACGAGAGAGATGACAAGAATGAGGGAAGCGAAAAGGCGCGCTTCCACGTGGTTGTCAAAAACGAGGAAAAATATAAAGTGTGTTCGGGTGTTGCGCGGCGGCGGCGTCGAACGCTCACCGTGGATGGAGTATTCCATGCCCCAAAGGGACGCGGTGACGGGAACGACCGGATCAGGCATGGCGCGTGAGATATATGCGTGCGCGGGGGTGAAGTGTGACGGAGCACAGGGTTCTGCACATACGTACGACTACTCGTACGGTAAAGTGAACCCCAACGGTAAATAAAAACCCTAAACCGCCGAGGTCGGCCCTGCGCAGATCCGGTGGGGGGGATGAGATTTGACCACGGAGACAACGCTTCAATTTTATTCCCGACCCACGTGCACCCACTACAGTACAGCGGTCGATCACGGTGGGCACCCGCCGCTGCTCGGGTACCTGGAGGTGTTGCAGTGGGCGCGAGAGCGCAACTGCCCGTGGGATGAAGATGCCTGTGTCGACTCGCAGCTGAGGGCGGGCACCTGGGGGTGTTGCGGTGGTTGCGAGAGCACAAGTGTCCGTGGGACGCGACGACATGTGACTGCGCTGCGCTGCTGAGGGCGGGTACGTGGAGGTCTGTTGCAGTGGGCGCCGCAGCGCAACTACCCGTGGGATGAGAATGCCACCTGAAAAAATATTCACAGCGCAGGATGCACCGATAGCAATGAGGAATCATAGATACTAACATCTCACACGAAATTCACTCAGACGCCCAGCAGACACCCCTTCACTGAACGCGGCGGCGGCGTTGGGCGGCGGCTTGCGGAAAGCTGTACGCGTGATGTCGTTGCAAGGCACCAAATGGTGCGCACACTTAAGGCCACTGTTTGCTGGCGACATCTCGCTCCATGCCCATACCAGTTATGGCAGATAGGATTGGCTTAACGGTCGCCACACCAGCGCCTTTGGCTCGATGAAAGCCTCTTTATCAGTCATTTTCCCCTCGTGTCGATTGCTAGGATAAACAAGGTCTACGTCTACGCGTCTTAGAGCTAGTAGGATCTAAGGAAGTATCATATCATTGCAGTGACCACACCATTCGCATGCGCCTCCCGGGGCTGACTAACTATTCATTAATTACGAGTATTTCTTTATTACGAGTCCCAATTCATTTCACCCACGTCACTCGACCCACTATCACGCTCACACCAGGGTCAGGAACGCCCCGGCGGTAGGGCCTGGCAGACATTGCTCGCCAATTCATAGGGTGCCATGTAATTAACGAGGGTGCGAAGTGCGTTGGACGACGTGGCGGGCAACATCTGTGAGGCCCGACCCCGCGCAGGCCTCCAACGTGATGGGTGTCTTCACGGTCACGTCGCCGTCGATGGCCACCACATCCGCCGTGTCCTTCGCCGCCACCCAAGGCCAACCATCACACTGACTGTTTGCTCACACTGTACCAGTGCACCCCCCCGCCACCGAGGCCTGGCATGACAGTAAGCTCTTTGGTGAAATGACTCCCCCGTATTGACTGCCATCGTTCTCTAGAATCAAACAGTCACGAGCTGTCTCACAGCAGCGGGTCACAACCGCACCGGTACACTGCCGGCACAAAGTTTAGGGTTTAGGGTTTAGGGTTTAGGGTTTAGGTTTTAGGGTCTAGCCTCACCTCTAGCACCAGCTTCTTGGCTTTGACGTAGCACACTACCGGGTCCTCCACGTGCCCCGCGTCCGACTTGACCGAATCGAAGAGCCCCACGGTCTTCATGACGCCTGCCTTCAGGGGCTTACACTCGTTCACTTTTCAGCTCAAGTTGAGCCGTGTCTGACACACACAAAAACACCCTACACACCCTAAACACCCCCTAACACTCCCTGAAACACGGGCTACACCTACGCGCACCCCCTTTCCCATAAAAAGCGCTCAAGTTGAGCTGAGAAGTGGACGAGTGTAAGCCCCTGCCCGCCTTCTTGACCGCCACGACGTCGAACATGCCGTCGTCCAGGGGCTTACACTCGTCCACTTTTCAGCTCAATCTAAGCCGTTTTGGTCACACCTCCCCGTGTCCCCCTGTCTAATAGACTGGGGGAAAATCATGCACCCAACGTATCCCACAAAATGTGCTTACGTTGAGCCGAAAAGTGGACGAGTGTAAGCCCCTGCCGTCGTCCAGCTGCGCCAGCGGCGAGAAGATGAAGCCGCGGCCGCTGCACCGCGTGTTCTGCGCGAACATCATCATGTAGTCGGTGTGCTCGGTGTCGCCGCCCACCCCCGTCACCTCCCCCTCCAGGCTGTTGGACCAAGGCCTGCCAGATACTGCCCGCCACGTCATCGACACGCACTTCGAACCCTCGTTTCTGGCAGATATTGCCCGCCACGTCATTCGACACATTTTAAATCCTCGTTTGTTGAGTTGAATGCGGTCCTGTGACGTGGCGAGCAATATTTGTCAGGCCCTATCTGGGAGGCGCCGATTTTGGCGAAGTTTATCTTGTTGAGCAGGATGTGGTAGAAACCGGCGACGTCATACCGGAGTGGCCCGAGCCAGCGCATGTTCTCCGCAGTATCCGCCGCGTCGCGCGCCAGCCCCCACGTCACGCAGTTGATTGAGTACTGCGTCCCCTCCGGGTGCGTCACCTAATCGTGGGGTCAGGTGGATGATGCCTGCCACGTCATAGGATGACACGACATTTCACCCCATAGACCAGGGTCTCAAATGTGGTGAATGGCGTGGCACGCATTATCGATCTGGTCTGCGTTAAACTCGTTGGTCCCAGTGCCCCCTCCCCCCCGGGTGCGTCACCTGATCGTGGGGTCATGCGAGTGATGCCTGCCACGTCATAGGATGACACGACATTCCACCACATTTATTCACCAATAGACGAGGGTCTCAAATGTGGTGGATGAAGTGGCACGCATTATCCATCTGGTCCGCGTTGAACTCGTTGGTTTACTCCCCCCCGCCCACCCCCCCACTCCCCCCCGCCCGCCCCCCCACCCCCCCCCGCCCGCCCCCCCACCCCCCCCCACCTTGACGGCGTCCACGGCGTGCACGGCGCCGCGGTCGATGACGTTGAACATGTCCTCCACAGTCTTGACGCCCAGGTCCAGCGCGAAGTTGTTCCCGGTGCCCACGGGGAACACGAAGATGGGGCACCGCGTCCCAAGGCCTGAACCCCAGCTCGCCTCGTAGCTTAACGATCAACTTCAGAGCTTCTTTCCGGAATTAAAAGGGATGCCCACCTGGGATGCCTCTAGTGGTTTCCGGGAGGGAACAGTTGGCTGACAAGCGGAAAATGGGGTGCCGTATCAGGCCAGGGAGGAAGATGCGGGGAGTGTGCACGGGTACACCAGTACAGAGTACACCGCGAGCTACCTGCCAGGGTGAGGTGAGACAGGGGCGTGGTGTGCGGCCCAACCTGTCCCCCGACGGCCGTGAGATCATGCCGCTGACGCCGTCCCGCAGCGTGCCGTCGCCGCCCATGACGCCGACGGCATCCACCCCCGCCAGCTGTGCCTGCGCCACCAGCTCCTCGCAATGCCCCGCCCGCTCCGTCACCACCTCCGTTACCGCAATGCCGCGCTCCGCCGCAAGCCTCCTCACCGTGGCGAGGTCCTTGGCGCCCGCGGACTCCGTGCTCTTCACGCCGTGCACTATCAGCAGGATGCTCTGCTCGCTCGCGAGTAGGAGTGAGAAGGCTCTCAGATTTCTGAATGAGTTTCGTTGGCAACCAACCCAAGGGGTTGGAACACAAAGCAAAGGTTGAACACTTGGACAAGCCCGAATCGAATAGCGCGCACGATGTCGCGCAAATGGTGTCACCGACGCTTGCAGCGATACTACGCGAGTTACCGAAGGCGCGTCTTCAGGTAAAGGTATGATAGTCAGAATAAGGCTGGTTGGGAGTAAAAAACCGTTAAGCCTCACTTGGAGAGGAAGGATAGATTTGGAGAGGAAGGATGTCAATTTTGAGTCAGGGATGGGGGCGTCCGCATGTGTTCGACTCTACCGCGCGATATCGCACAGATAGGTGATACTGACGCCCGATACGCTACTCCGCAACATGCCCAAGATGTGTCGCCGGGCGCACGCTCTCGGAGGACGGCGCGACGCCACTGTACTTGGGCGGTTGCTCGTCGCGGATGCTGACCTGGATGGGCGTTTTGGCATCGGGCTTGGGCGGGTTGGCCAGGCGTCTCTGGGGCTTGTTGAGGCCCGCGGCGGCGCGCTCCGTCTTGTTGGGGCGCAGCGCGGGGATGCCGGAGAGCTGCTCCATCCCGGTACGCTAGGTGCTTTGAGTTGTGAATGGCAGTGGCACTGGCAGAGCTGAAGCGTGTCCGACAACTCAGCAAAACACTGCCCATAAACCCTAAACCCCCAACTCCTCAGAACCCTAAATACCTGAAGGCTAAAAAACTTGAAACTTCCTCACGAGAGCAGACAGGCACAACAAAAGCGCGCGCGTGAGTGACGCGCTTGCCCGAACTCGAGCGTCGGAACGGGAATGTGGCGGGCGCGCCGCGTCCGCGTCCCGCCGCTTCCGGGCGTCGGTTGCGGGGCTTGTAACCCAACTCACTACTCGTCGTAAGAACGAAAATCGTTTTTTTTAACGTTCGAGGTATAGAGCAGGATGAGACTCCGGCGCCGCGCAATGCCGTCGCCGCTACAGCTCCTGGCGCTGTTCCTGGTACTTCTTGGCGTTGTCAGCGAGCCTGACGAGACGAACCCACGCACTGCTGCGCAACCCGACGGACGCATCTTCAAACCCGGCGCGCGGCTGCTCCAGGGAACCCCCGAGGGTTCAGTACCCGTCGGAGACAGCTTCTACGGCTTCTACGGCCTCAACTCGGCGAGCAGCGCCGGCGGCATCGGCGGCGGCGGCGGCGGCGGTGGCGGGGGTGGTGGCGGTGGCGGTGACGTTGTCTTCGTGGATGATGGTAGCGGCGACTATCCACGGCTGTCGGCCGGCTACCCGACGGCGACGTACATCGTGGGCACCAACACCTTCACGTTCGCAGCCGCGCTCGACCGCCCAGGTGCCGTCTTCTTCGCTCCCGTCCTCACTGTGTGCGCACATCGTACCCCCCGCCGCTGTCATGCACTGTAGCATCCACAGACTACGAATATGTGCAGACTCGTAGTACCAGTGTACCCCCCGCCGCTGCCACACACCCACAGCCCCGCACGCACTCAACACACACTGAGCCCGCACAGCAGCCACTCACTGAAGCCAGTCGGTTGACAGTGTACCCCCACCACAGCCACTAAGCCGGGTAGCATCCCCTGACTGTTGGCCCAGAGTGTACCTGTGCGACCCCGCCACGGGCACACAACCACACACCACTGAGTCTGGGCACATCCACACATCCACTCCGCAGGCACGGCGTTCTTTGTGGTGGTGCAGCGCACAGGGGGGGTGACAGCTGTGCCCACACCCACCGAGATATTCGCGGGCACCGCGAGCGGGGGAGCCGCCGCGGCCGCCGCCGGGTCGCTCACGTTTGTTTCCGCGGGTAGAGCCTGGCAGATGTTGCTCGCCACGTAAATCGACACGCATTTTGAACAACCCTCAGGGTTTCTTGAGTGAAGTGGCATGCTATGACGTGGCGAGCAACATCCGCCCGACCCTGTCCGCGGGCGCCGAGCGAACCACGGTAGTCACGGGGTTACAAGACGACGCGGTTTTCGACATCTACGTTGCGACGCACACGGACGAAGACCTGAACGTGAGCGGCGGCGGCTCCCCCGGCGGCGCCACCACCGCGATGGCCGCCGCTGTGGCCATCCCGGACGTGACGCCGCCGACGTTCGCCGCGGGCACCCCGTTCCCCACTAGCGCGGGCATCAACTTCTTCAACATCGCCATCGCCTCCAGCGAGACGGCCACGTTCCACGCCATGGTCCTGCGCGCCACCGCGCAGCCGCCGGACAGCAGCGCGGCGGTGGTGGCGGGCCTGGCGCCCAACGGCACCGCCGCGGTGGGCACGGGGACCGCCGCCGCGTCGGTTGGCGTCCTGCAGGCTGTTAAAATTACGGGCGACATGTTCCCGGGCAGGGAGGGTATTGAGAACGAGCACTCGACCGACGTTGTGTTCCCACCAACCTCGTCTGTATGAGCGTCTGTACGAGCGTCTGTGTGAGCGGTCGATATGAGCGGTCACCCTGCAGGTCTTGCGTTGTGTTCCGAAGAACCGCCTCTGTATGAAACAGTCACCCTGCAGGTAAGTTTATAAGTCATGCTCCGATATTGGTTCGAGTGCGTGTTCTCGTTGACCCTCCTGGCGGGCACCGATTACATCGTGTACATCGCGCTGGCGGACAGCGCGGCTCCGGCGAACGTGTTGCCGGTGCTGGCCGCCGTCGCCGTCCAGACGATCACCTGCACGCCCTGCGCCTCCTTCTCGGCAGGGGCTTACACTCGTCCACTTCTCAGCTCAACTTGAGCGCTTTTTATGGGAAAGGGGGTGCGCGTAGGGGTTGTGTAGCCCGTGTTTTAGGGGGTGTTAGGGGGTGTTTAGGGTGTGTAGGGTGTTTTGTGTGTGTCAGACATGGCTCAAGTTGAGCTGAAAAGTGAACGAGTGTAAGCCCCTGCTTCTCGGATGTGTTCGCTGCTAACACCTGCGATTGCGTCTCGCCTTACTTGTTCACACTCCTCCTGGCGGTAGGGCAGCTTGACCCCGGGGTGACCACGCTTGGTTTTTGTGCATGAGGTCAAAATATGACGAACCGCATTCAAGCTTTGCTTTCAAATTCAACTTTCGCCCCTACATGTCGGATACCACACCCGCCAAGTTCGTTCTAAACCTGGCAGGGGGGGTGTTCAGAACAAGCAATCAGCCAACGTTGTGATCGAGGAACCCAGTCCGCGAAACCGTATGAGCATTCACCCTGAGCATTCACCTGGGGCATTCACCCTGAGCATTCACCTGGGGCATTCACCCTGAGCATTCACCTGGGGCATTCACCTTGAGCATTCACCCTGCAGGTGAGTCATGCGGGCACGTCCAATATCGGTTGGAGTGGGTTTGTTCTCAATGACCCTCCTGCCAGGAGCTGTTCCGGGTCAACATCTCAGACCATCTGTCGGTCAACACAGACCAAGTGGGCATTCTGGATTGGGAAACGGAAGGGGTATATCTGAAGGTGTATATAAAGGTCCTGCCCACCTCGGCGACTGATGCCTCCACGGCGGCAGGGCTTGTCAGATACTGCACTCCACATCATCCAACGCATTCTGAACCCTCGTCTCTTGAGTTTTGAGTCAGCCAGCATCCTATGACAACCCTACAGCCTAAACCCTAAACCCTAAATCCTAAACCCTAAACCTAGCGACATCTGCCCGGCCCTTGACGGCGGCAGCGGTGGACACGGCGCTGCTGCCGGGGAAGCTCTTCGTGGGCGATGTGCTCGGAGGGGACGCGCTGGTGGCAGGGGCTTACACTCGTTCCCATTTCAGCTCAACGTGAGGTCTTCTGTCCACCGTATACCCCACTCAACTCATGGATGTGTCCTGGATTTGCTCAAGTTAAGCTCTAACGTGAACGAGTGTAAGCCCCTGGCTGGTGGCCGACATCGTGTTCCCGGGGGCGCCCAACACCACCCTGGTGGTGACGCGGCGCCCCGGGGGCAGGGGCTTACACTCGGTCCCATTTCCGCTCAACTTGAGCTTACTTTGCCCCTTTCCGCTCAACTCAAGCTTACTTTGTCCCCCATCAGACCCACATCAGCCCGTGGATGTGTCCCGAAGGTGCTCAAGTTGAGCTCTACCGTGAGCGATGTGTCCCGGAGGTCCTCAAGTTGAGCTCTGAAGTGAGCGAGTGTAAGCCCCTGCCCGGGGGCCGCACGCTGCCCATCACCGAGGACGGCAACCTGCCCGGCCTGCTCATGGTGAGGCGGTGCAGGTTGACCCCACCAAACCCACGTTGAAACCGCTTGGACGTCAGCTTTTGAAACTAAAATATGATAAACAGCTTTCAAACTTTGCTTTCAAATTCAATCTGCGCCGCTACATCATGGCGCTGCCCGAGACCTCCAACCAGTGGCAATTCTTTTGGCGCATATTCTTCGGAGACACCGAGTGCACGGGGTGGGGTGGTGCAGGTTGACTGTATCAAAACCCAAGTTCAAACCGCGCCTGGTTTCAGCGCTTGAAACTAAAACATGGCGCACCACTTTCAAACTTTGCTTTCAATTCCAGCTTGCGCCGCTACAACGGGGTGTAAGTCGGAGTGCGCGCTGGATATCGGACCATGGGAGTATCGGACCGACCGACCTGCCGACTTCGTCGCCTGCAGCAGCCCCACACTGTACTCGGACCTGCCGGAGGGCGAGCACAAGTTCCGGGTCCGGTCGGGCCTGCCAGATGTGGCCCATCACGTGAGCCAACGCGTTTTGAATCCTCGTTGCTTAATTTGAATGGCTTCCTATGACATGGCGAGTAGGGGCTGGCAGATGTTGCCCGCCGCGTGAGCCAACGCGTGTGGGACCCTCGTCTCTTGGGTTATATGGTAGCATATGATGTAGCGAACAACATCTAGCAGGCCCTAGGATTCGGGGGCTGGGAGGCGACGGCACGCCGGACCCCACGCCGGCGTTCTACGTCTGGTCCATTCGCTACGCCGTGGAGGTGTTATTCAAAGAGACGCCCAAGATCTACAGCAATAACGAGAATGTCACATTCGGCCTGGCGTCCAACAAAGGCGAGGCGATGTTCGAGTACAGCTCGAACGGGGGATACTTCCCCGCGTACACTGCTCTGCCGCTCGGCCACTCCAATGTCACGGTGCGGCCCGCCACCTTCATCACACCGCTCGCAAACCCTAAACCCTAAACCCTAAACCCTAATCCCTTAGCACACTGCTCACTCTTCGCTCAGCTGACCATATCACCTACGTCTATATTTAGTCATGTGCCCATAACACCCATGTCACTGACTGGGGCGTATACGGTACCGGTTCACTATGTGGTGGATGACGTGGTGAGAGTACCGGTTCACTATGAGGTGGATGACGTGGTGAGAGTACTGGTAGATCATGTGGTGGATGACGTGCTGAGCACCGGTACGCTATCAGGACACGGCCTGGGCTAGTACTGGGCCTTACGTGACGGTGACAGGCGAATTGGGCAACAACAAGTTCCTAGCTCGTGCCATCGCAGAGGGCGTGTCTTCGCGCGGCGTGGCGAAGCACTCGCAGGGCCTGACTGTATGCTCATAGCGTACCAGTGGAAAGGAGGACGCGGCGAGTGTGTACGGGTATGCCCGCACCCTATGAGCAAACAGTCAGGGAACGAGTGGTCAGACCCTGGGCGCCGGTGGATGTTAGACACCCACCCGCCGCTCGCCGACGTCAAAACGACGACTGGGAACAACTCTAAAGTAAACCAGGCAGGGAGGGGGTTATTGAGAACAAGCGATCGACCGATGTTGAATCGACAGAGCTAACCATGTGCGTCTGTATGAGCATTCACCCTGAAGGTGAGTCTTGCACCGATCTCGAACGAGTGCTTGTTTTGAATGGCCCTCCTGGCAGTTAACGGCGATGACATTCGTGGTGACCGGCAACGACACGGAACCCACCGGTTTGCCCTTCTCCGACATCGGCTCGCTCGAGGTATGGCCAGATGTATAGTGTACCGGTGCTCGCCACGTCATTCACCACATACCGTACCGGTGCTCGCCACGTCATCCACCACATTGTGTACCGGTGCTCGCCACGTCATCTACCACATACGGTACCGGTGCTCGCCACGTCATCTACCACATACCGTACCGGTGCTCGCCACGTCGTCCACCAAATAGTGTTCCGGTGCTCTCCACGTCGTCCACCACATGATGTTCCGTTGCTCGCCACGTCATCCATCCCGTCTTAGACTCTGGTATTTGGAGTTGAGTGGCATCATGTGACGTGGCGCGAGTATGATTGACTTGGCCTTACATCGAGGCTCGGTTCAGTAACTCGGAGAACGGCACGGAGTTGCCGCTGTTTGATTGGACGCCGATCGCCGGCTTGAACGGCCGCAGCGCCTCTCTGGCAAGGCCATAGTGTACCGGTGCTCGCCACGATGTCGACTACGTTTAAACCCCAAGTGTCAGAGAAATGCTTCCGCATGTATGAGGAGGCACCAGGCTTTCGCCCTGGCACCCGCGAACCCCTCAGTCATTGAATTAAATCGCATCGCACGACGTGGCCTGCATTGTTCATATGGCTCTACTGTCCGGTGCTGAGTAATAACTCGAAGCTTCCCGAGGGCATGTACGACATCAGCGTGCGCGCCATAGACAGGGCGGGCAGCGTGGGCCCGGCGGACCTGAGTGACCCGCACACCCTGGGGTCGGGGTAGGGCGGTGCAGGTTGACCCTATGAAACCCACGTTGAAACCGCCTGGAACTAAGCACTTGAAACTAGAATGTGATATACTGCTTTCAACTTTTGCTTTCAAATTCAGCTTGCGCCGCTACATCGGGGTACATCCAACCGTACCGCACCTTCTTCTATCTCACCGACCGGGCAGGGTGGCTGTTACCCTGAACCCTAAACGCTGAACCCTAAACCCTAAACCTTAAACCCTAAACCCTAAATACTAAACCCTAAACAGTATAATCACTCCTCCTCCTCATTAGACCCCAATACCACCTTTTAATAAATACCCCCCCATAATCTGTGTTCCGACCAACTGAGTCCTCTTGTCGTCTGTCCGTATGAGCATTCACCCTGAATGAACGTCAGTAAGGCATGCTGCTATCTCGGCTCGACTCGGTTGGATTGCTTGTGCTGAACGACCCTCCCGCTAGGTGCCGCCGCCGGCGGCCATGACGCCAGCGCTCACGCTGGAAGACGAACTGACGCCGGTCATGTCCGACGGTTCAGATTACCGCTTGTCTCAGACTCCCAACGTGACGGTCCAGCTCAAGCTCATACCCAATTATCTCCTGGACTATGCATACTCGGAGCCCGTTGCATATAAAGTGGCAGGGCCGCGACCCGAGTACTTTCACACCTGATTGTTTGTTGACAGTGCACCAGTGTACCCGTACACACTCGCCGCAACGATCCAGGGCCTTACCTAAATACTTTTTGCAGCTTGCACTTGAGTATTTTTGTTGTGTGAAGGTGGGTAACTCCATTCGTTTCAGGAAGAAACGGCATAACGGGCCAGCTTAAACATTACCTGGTTCAGGAAGAACACTCAGATGAGGCAAACACACTTGTGTAAGGCCCTGCAAAGTGGTCGACATTGTGGGCGGGTATGTGTTCTATCCGGACGGCATCACGGAGATTTACAACGGGACTTTCGTCGACGCCGCAAGCGCCACTACCGGACTGAGGCAGGTTCATACGCTCGTTCCCTTCTCAGCGGAACCTGACTATTTGCTCGCGGGGTACCGGTGCACCAGTAGACACTCACCGCATCCTCCTCAGGTTGAGCTGAGAAGGGAACGAGTGGCCGTACGAGTTCGCCGGATGCGGCGAGTGCGTTCGGGTACACCGGTACACCATGTGCAAACAGGTTGAGCTACAAGCGGACTGACGTACGACTAGGGAGGAGGATGCAGCGAGTGTGTGAGGGTGCACTTGTACACTATGCGCAAACAGGCAGGGAATCGGTGGTGAGGCCCTAAGCGGAGGTTCCTCCCCGCTAAGGACTTGTACACGGGCCACCCGAATGAGACCTCCTTCACGTTCACCGTGTACCCGTCGTACTCGTTCGACGACAGCCGCATGGCGGACCTGCCCATATACGCGGACATCACGGTGATGCCCAACAACGACGCGCCCACGCTGCAGCCCGGCGACCACTTCCGACTCACTGGTAGGGTCTGCCAGATGGCTAAACCCTAAACCCTAAACCCTAAACCCTAAACCCTAAACCCTAAACCCTAAACCCTAAACCGGAGATGGCGGGACTGCGCGCCATCGGATCCTAATTTCAAATTGAGAAACGAGGGTTCGAATTGCGTTGGATGACGTGGCGGACAATGGGCCTGGCAGATGTTGCTCGTTCAAGAAGCGAGGGTTGAAGTGCGTTGGTTGACGTGGCGAGCGATAGGTATGCTTGTCAAACTAGGCTAGTGCTGGCAAAGGGGGGGGTTAAACTAAGCTAGTATAAGCTAGTTTAGGGGCTAGTGGTTAGTGGTTAGTGGTTAGTGGTGAGGGAACTACAGTGGGTTAGTGAAATAGGGGGGCCTAAACTAAGCTAGTTTAAGCTAGTTTAGGGGCTAGTGCTTAGTAGGCTAGTTTAGGGGCGACAAGTATAGCGATAGGTGGCCGGCCCTATCGACGGGGGTGTACCAACTGGACAGCGAGTGGTGGGACGGTGCAGGTTGCCCCTATCAAACCCAAGTTGAAACCGCCTAAATCTAAGCGCTTAAACCCTAAAACCGATGAACTGCTTTCAAGTTTTGCTTTCAAAATCAACTTGCGCCGATACAGAGTGGGAAAACTTTGGCGACACGGTGCACGACGTGCTGTCCGGCGGAGTGTCGGACATCGACGGAGGGTCGGAGCTGCGCGGCGTGGCGGTCATCCACGCGGACCAACGAGGGGGGCACTGGGAGTGGAGCGAGGACGGCGGCATCCGCTGGTATCCGTTTGTGGAACCGGGTGCTCCCGACATTTCGCCGGAGAAACCGCTTCTGATAAAGTCCGGGGCGTTGGACCGCGTTAAATTCCGGCCGAACCGCATGATCAATTTGCCCATTGAGGATGTGTACGGCTCCGCGTCGTTCGCGTTTCGGGCGTGGGACACTAGCTCCGGTCACGCGACGGGGAGTCGCGGGCGGTATGAGCAAGTGGCGGGCGCCGCCGCGAACGGCAGCAACAACATCACCACCACCATCAGCACCACCAGCAGCAGCAGCAACAGCAGCAGTGGCGCCGCGACCACCACTGTCACCACCATGACCACCACCAGCGGCACCACCACCACTACCACCACCAGCAGCAGCAGCAGCAGCTCCCTAGGACTAGACGGCATCATCGACGGCGTGGACGGCGTCGACAGTTTTTACGGCCTGGACGGAGCCACGGGCCATTTGGACACCCAAGCGGGCGCCACCACCACCACCACCACCACCGCCAACGGCATCACCACCACCACCACCACCACCACCACCTTTACCACATCGAGCATCTCCTTGGGTCAGGACGGCGGCGTCAACGGTACGGGGGAGTTCTACGGTCTCTATGACGGTCTTGAAGACGCTTCGGATGGAGGGTTTGATGGCGGTGCCTTGGTGGTACCGCAGCTCACGTGGGTCTGGTTCAACGCCAGTGCGTACACCGCCGACGGGTCCATCTCGCTGCGGATAGGAACCGCCGTGGTGTCCGTGTACGGACTCGAATGGTCGGGGTACATGCGGGACAACATGGTGAACACTCTGAAGGAGCGCGCGCGGGTGAAGGCGGTGACCAGCTGCCCGCCGCCGCACGGCTCTGCGGTACGACCCTAAACCCTAAACCCTAAACCCTAAACCCTGAAGCCTAAATCCTAACCCCTCCGCGGTACGGCCCGCCAAATGGTGCTCGTGTCCACCACGTCATAGGACGTAATTCAGCTCGAGAAGCGATGGTTTGCAACACGTGTCGATGACGTGGCGGGCTATGGGCCTGGCAGATGTTGCTCGCCATGTCAAGGACGCTATTTAATTAAAAAAACGAGGCTTCAGCATGCATCAACATGCGCATCGAACTGCGGATGATGTGGCAGGAAGAATATGTGGGGCTCTACAGCGCGGTGGCGTTTCCTGTCGAGCACGACGACGCCGCGCTGGTGATGCAGGTGGGCAGCGGCGCGGGTGTGGCGTCG
>Ga0307489_10000893_pt1 | contig 19018 bp, 37 predicted proteins | sample SB12metaG_FD_202247 | JGI IMG/M metagenome (GOLD analysis project Ga0307489, IMG submission 202247) | Sea-ice brine microbial communities from Beaufort Sea near Barrow, Alaska, United States - SB 1.2 | ecosystem: Environmental > Aquatic > Marine > Coastal | place: USA: Alaska | collected...
CAGGAACGGATTGGTATTTCAGCTCCAGGTCGGGAGAGCGCTCAGTGTCGTATTGGACGGCGCCGGGACGAGGGAAGGGTTCGCAGTTGGTCGCCTGGTACCTTCGCGACGAAGGTACCAAGTAAATAATCATTTTGGAACTTGGGGAACGTCACAACTCGTACCTTCTTATGTTGCACGGCTTGAGCTTGGGGTCTCTACGTCCGGTGGGAGCGCGCGGCATCTTGCGGAGAGGCGAGAGACTTGCGGCGGAGGTTGACGAAAGTGCGCGCGGCGGAGAGTGCGCGTGTGGGATGCGTGTTGCGCGTGGATGTGTGACAGCCTGAACGAAACGAACCGGCCTCTCGTGATCTCGTGACGACGGTTTGCTCCAAAAAATGACGAGTCGAGAGGATCGAAGGTCTATTAACTCCCCATTTCAGTTGCCACTCTTTTCACTCCCACACTTTTTCAGTGCCACACTTTTTCCACCAGTCTTGCTTGTCCCTTCAGGCCGACGGACGGAGCGCCACTATCTACCGCGCAGTAGCAGCAACCCACCGCCAACGAGAAAGCAGCCCGGTAAGTCCACTCGCCCCGCCCAAATGGCCACGCCTCTGCCCGCTGATGTGATCCCCCCCGCGTCTTCGCGCGCAGCGCCGGCGCTCGCGCCGTTCGGTGTCGTGGTTTGATTTCGCCCGAGGCCCTTCCCTGGACCGAGCATTGCCGTCTCACCCGCACCACCCACCGGTGCGGCACTACGGGAGTTGGCGATGGACGGCGACATCTCTACTTCGTCGCCGCGGGATTCATCCCGCATGTCCATATCGTCATCACCGCCTGTTGGACCGCCCGGAAGCACCAGCTCGGCCAAGTTTTTCAGGTGCCACACTTTCAGGTGCGAGGTGCCACACTTTCCGCGGCTGGCCGGCGCCCCAACATTTGCAAATCACTCGGAACGTTGCACCCCGTCCCGCGATGCGTGGCCGAGTCACGGCGAATGCATATCCGGCGGCCGGAAGTCCGCCGCCGCGCCGCCTGTATCTGGTCCCCTGGCTGACCGTCGTCATCAGTCCATATCATTCCCACTGCTCGTGGCTCATTCTTACCTTCCTGTCCCCCCGACCGCGACCGTTTCTGCAGCGGCCTACCTACACTGCACCGCGCCCATCGCACACGACACCGCCGCCACGAGCAGCACGACTAAGCCTTCCGACATCGTTGAAGAGCAACACCGCCTCGTCACCATGCTCCCGAACCAGACGGCGCCGCGCAAGCCGCGGTCCTCGCAGCAATGGTCTGCTGCAGAGAACACCACCCTCCTCGACTTCATGCGGGCAAAAGGTGGGGTGGTACAGGTTGACCCCAGGTTGACCCAAGGCTGACCCCAGGTCGATCCCAGGTCGACCCCAGGTCGACCCCAGGTTGACACCAGGTTGACCCCAGGTTGACCCCAGGTTGACCCCAGGTTGACCCCAGGTTGACCCCAGGTTGACCCCGGGCTGACCCCAGGTTGCCCCCAGGTTGACCCCAAGTTGCCTGAGGTTGACCCCAATTTGACCCCATGTTGACCCCAGGTTGACCGCGCTTGGTTTGATCAGCGCTTGAAGCTACAACACGATGAACCACTTTCAAACATTGCTTTCATTCCAACGTGCACCGCTACAAAAAGGGGGTGTGGACTGCCTCGGCAGCTCACCCGTTCCGGCCAAGATGTCCAGCGACCTCGAGCGCCTGCTTCCCGGCCGCGAGTTCTCCGCCATACGGAGCTATTGGAATCAAGGCAGGGGCTTACACTCGTCCACAATTCGGCACAACCTGAGCCGTTTTTGTCACTGACAGACACCCTCGTCCACCTTATGGCTCAACTTGAGCCTATTTTGTCACTGACAGATTGCATCTCCATCCAGCGTATCCCACAAAAAGTGTGTAACGTTGAGCCGAAAAGTGGATGAGTGTACGCCCCTGTACATAGGCATGATGCCGTCCCCGCGCTCTGAAGTGGCCGAGGCTGCAGGCACCTTGGTCACCTTCGGGGTCAATCCAGGTGCCGTCACCGCCGCCACCGCCGCCACCGCCGCCGCCACCGCCGTGCCCCTGGCCGCCACCGTCGCCGCCGCCGAGGCCATGGCCGCCGCCGCCGCCGCCGCCGCCGTGCCAGCTGTTGGCGTCGCCGCCACTGTTGGTGGCGGCACCGCCGCTGGTGCTGACGCTGAAGCCGACGCCGGCCCCGGTGCCTACGCCGACAACTCCTTCACTCAGTACTGGTACGCCGACGATCCCGCCGACCTCGCCACAGCCGCCGCCAACGCCGACACCGCCGTGGACGCCGACGGCACCCTCACAGGTGGTGCCGCCGCCGCCGCCGCCGCAGCAGCTGTTGGCGTCACCGCCGCCGCCGCGGTTGCTGACCTCGCCGCCGCCGCAGCTGCTGCCGCCGCCCTGGTGGAGGGCGAGCAGGACGTGCGTGGGACACAGCTGGCGGAGGCCGAGGGCGTGCTCGGGACGCAGCTGGTGTTCGCCGAGCAGGACCGCGGGACGCAGCTTGTTGAGGGCGAGACGGACGTTGCTACCCCGGGCTCCTTCAGCAGCCCCAGAGCGTGCTTCGGCTCTGGTGGGCGCGACGAGGCCGAGGACATGACCGGCGTCCTGCACTCACCTGCGCAGGTTGCGGCGTCCGTGGCGAACGACGTAGTGTGCCAGCTGGAGAGGAAGCTGGAGGCGGCGAGGGAGGCGGCGAGGGAGGCGGCGAGGGTGCTGAAGGTGACAACCGACGCAGACAAGGCAGAGGCTGCGGCGTTGGTGGAGTCCGCAGCGGCGCAGGCGGATCTCGCGGTGGCGCGCAACGCCGTGGCCGAGGTGGAGGCCAACGCCGTTGCCGACGTGGCGGCGGCGGACGCCGCCGCTCTGGCGATGACCGAGAAGCTGGCGGCTAAGACATCGGCGGAGGCGGAGGCCGAGGCTGTGGTCAGGGCCAGGGACAGGTGGAGCGCGGTCAGGGCCAAGGAGAGCGAGCGAGCCACCACTGCGGCGCTGAAGGCCGTCGATGCGGCGCGTGACGCGCAGGCCGAGCGTGTGGCGATCACCGCCGACAAAGACGCGGCGGCGGTGGAGTCCCGGGCGGCGGACACGGCGGCGGTGGAGGCGAAGGTCGCGGCGGCAGCGAGGGTGGCCGGCGCGGTCGCCGAGGCCGAGGCGAAGGCTCCGGTGGCGGCGGCAGCGATGGCGGCGGCGGCGGCGATGGCGGCGGCGGCAGCGATGGCTGCTGCTGCTCCCTCGGGGCCGCAGGGTACGAAGAGGAAAGCACCTTCCGGGGCGGAGGGCCACAGGGGGATGGAGGGAGTTGTGGGGGAGCAGGTGACGTGTGGAGTGAAAGCACTGAATGGCGCAGGGTGATGCGGGTTGAGTGGGAGTGTATGTCTCTCGTCTCGCGCGGGTACGGGGCTATGCGGGTCTTATTTGCATCCGTGCCTCCTAGATGTTGTTCTGCGCGTGGGTACCTGCATCGCCGATGAAATCATGGGCTGAGATAACATATAATGACAAATTAATGACTTCTCTCAAGCTGTCCTGTTCATCATGGTTTGGTTTGGTTAACGACTTCCCTTAAATGTCCTCCGCGGGCCAGGGCAGAGGGCTGTTGCCTACAAGCTGATCTCTCAGGAAGCGTCTCGCTGTCTCTCTATCTCGAAGCTCTTGCCAGTGGGACTCCACAACTCTCTCATTCTCCCTCTGCTCAAGCTCCTTCTGAAGCTCCTGAAAGGCCTCCGGGTTCCCGCCCATTGCAACCTCCCTCGCTTTCTCTTCATTATCAACCTCCTGCAAGTGGGCTTGCCAATTTCTCTCTTTTTCCCTCTCCTGCAGCTCCTCTTGAAGATCCCGCCAAGGCTGCAGGTTCTCGCCCATTGCACCCGAACCATCCAAGTACCCGAACACAGCGGTGGCTCCACATGTATCACCTTCCCACGGGCAACCGTGCTCTCTCAACCACCTAAGTACCCTCTGATGCCCGCCGTCAGCAGCGCGAGCACACGTCGTCGTGTCCCACCTCCAGTCGTGCTCCCGCCCCCATGTCACCAACTGCAGGAACCCGCCCCCCAGCAACCCCTCCGCCGATGCATGAGACGGCAGCTGCTCCACGAGATTCGAGGTGTGAATGAGAAACGCACGCCACTCCCCGGGAATACCCGCCGGTAGGGCCTGACGGATATTGTCGGCATTTCTTTCGGCAATTGTGGGCACCTTCCAGTGACAGAGGGCACAGTGAGCATAAACTAGCACTCTGTTGGTGTTTGTATGGGCAATGTCATAGCCATTTGATTGCTTTCTTAAAGAACATGTTTTTGATAGGCTGAAGGCCCGAGCAATCAGGATGGCAATTTTACGAGCAATATCAATCCCTACCCGGCAGCCCGTTCTCATCCGCAGCGTCGCCCAGAGCAGCTTGCTTGACCAGAGGGTGAATCTTGTCCCAGTCAACGTGTACCGCCACTGCCGCCGTACCAGGTGCTGCAGCGGAGTTCACACTCATCGCGAGCATTGTCTCTTGCAACTCGCGCACTTGCTCTTTCAAAGCACTTTTCTCATCCACAACCCCGCCCGTATTCGTCTTCCTCTTTGTGTTCCTCGATGCAAGATCAGAGGGTCGATCACTGGAAACTTCCGCGTGGTCATGATCCGGACCCTCGTCAGTCTCCATCCCTACTGCCGTGTCTATGCCATCCACGGTCGAGGACGCTCCTGCTGAGGCTGCCGGCGCTCTGCCCGCTGCTGCCTGCGCATCAATCCCACCACGAGTCATGTGCACGTGGGTGTCCCCGGAACCAGATTGTTGCAATGTGCCGCCGCTGCCGCCGTCGCCGCCGCCACCGTCCAGTGCGGATTCACTGGTCCCTCCGAGCATTACAGGCTGGGCGCCTTCTCGGGGAACGTGCCAGGTGGGAGCGGCGGCAGCGGGGGCGGAGGGGGCGGGGGCGGCGGCGAGGGCGGCGGGGTCGCCAGGTGCGGCGGCGAGGGCTGCAGTGGTGGCGGCGGCGGCAGCGAGGGTGGTGGCAATGGCGGCGGGGGCGGCGGGGGCGGCGAGGTGTGCCACTGCCGCCCCATCGCGCCCCAATCCATCCAAGAGCCGGCCCAGATAATCCTCCTGTTTCCCCACGGCTGGTAAGCCTCGCACCTTCAACCAAGGCCATACATACGTACATATGTCAGCTCAACTTGAGCATCTTTGAGGTATTAAGTGGGATACCTCAAGTGGTTTCAGGGACAAAGTGGGATACCTCAAGTGGTTTCAGGGACAAACGGCTTACATTTAAGCTGAAAAGAATTCTCATGTGGTAGCAAAGCCCTGCCGCAGAAGCCACCCACAGCCCCAATTCGGCGTCACTCGAATCCTCCGTCTCGTCTCCATCATGCAGCTTTGATGTGGAAAAGAAGGTGTCGACATCAGGTGGTGATAAGCCCTCTCCACCATCCTGAAGCAGTGAATCTACGAAACCAGGCTTCGAAGCCCCCGAAGACAGCGCCGTGTCCAAGGTGGCGGCTGCGGCGGCAGCGGGAGCAGCATCGGCGGCAGCACCAGCGGCATCGGCGGCAGCGGCAGCGGCGGCAGCGGGAGCGGCAGCGGAATACTGGATCCCGCTGTACATAGGGGACCCGGGGGCTGCCGCCGCCGGCGCCTCCGTCGCCGCTTGCAACATGGACTGGCGTATGGGGGTTTCCGGAGCTGCCGCCGCCGCCACCACTGATTGGCGTGAAGGGGAACCGGGCAGACTCCGCAGTATAGGGTCAACCAAGGAATACCCGCCACGTCATCGACATGCATTTTGAACCCCGTTTATCCAGTCAAATGGCATTCTGTAACGTGGAGAGCTATGTGTGCCCAGGCCTTGGCTCGCCGCGTCGTCGACACGCATATTAACCCTCGTCTCTTGAGTTTGTGGCATTCTATGACGTGGCGAGCAATATCTGCCAGGCCATAGAGCGGGCCATGAAGGATGGCAAGAACTTGCTCAAGTGCCCTACCCCAGACGGCTTCCAGAGTTTTGGCGCGCCAGGTCGATGTCCGCGAGCACGTGGTGCTGCTGCGGGCTTCCCGAGTCTTGGCGCATAGTGGTCTGCTGTGACAGCTGCAGGTAGGACACCGTCTTAGGTTTACCTTGCACGCTCTCAGACCACACCCCCTCGCTTCCGCCGCCGCCGCCGCCGCCGCCTAGGGCCTGGCAGATAATGCTCGCCACGTTATAGGAAGCCATTTCATTCAAGGTGGTTACAGAAACATCGGGTGACTGGTGAGCAATGGGCCTGGCAGATATTGCTCGCCGCGTCGAAGGACGCCAATCAACAACAGAAACAAGATATCACATGCGTGTCGATGGTGTGGCGGGCGATATTTAGCAGGCCGTACCGGCGCCTCCGTGGTCGCCGTGGCTGGGGCCCGCTGCGTACATGGGCTCCAGCGCCATGGGCTCAAAACCGCCGCCGCTGCCGTTCATCCAGGCCTCGTCACCCCAACCCATGCAGGTTCCCAGCTCGTCCATGCTCGCCTCCAGCGTCGGTGGCAGCATCGCAAACTCCTCCTCCCCCTCCTCCTCCTCCTCCTCCTCCACCTCCACCTCCTCCTCGTCCGTATCCTGATCTGACCCAAGATTTCCCACACCCACACTGATGCGTACCGCGAAAGACTTGCGCAGTTTCTCAGCGGCCGGGGTTGGAAGACGCTTACAAATAGCATCTTGCTCTTCCGGCGTCCAGGGCCGCACCACACAATAAGTATTTCCTTCAGCTTGCACTGTAAGCCGGTGGTGCCCGAAACCACTTGCATTATCCCACTTGTTACGGCATTGATACCTCAAAGTGATACCTCAAAGTGCTAGCTGCCAGTTGGAAGTTGAGCTGAAAATAATACATGTGGCACTCGGGCCCTGCCAATGGTATTTCCGTTGTCGGCTTCTGTCCACACTCCTGGCGCGGGCACCACGCTGACCTGCGCGGTTTACTCATCTGTTGGAGAGTGAACCATAAGCGGTTGCGTGTGGTCGCTTCGAACTCAACGTTGCACGAACGACAAGTCCAAGAATCCTTCACTTTTCCTCTGTTGATGCTCAACTTTTGAGCACCGTTGGGAACCAAAGGCGTGTGGTCTCCTGGAACAGCTCCAACAGCTCCGACGTACTGTTCGAAGTAAAGATTCTGAGCCAGCGTGCGAAGGGCGTCATCTGGGTTGCTCAAGTTATCGGTGAGCCATGTTCCCAACCATGGGTTCTCCGTCTTGCCCGGCGACGCGCCCTCCTCATTTCCCGAGCCCGCATGTTGTCGTGCTTCGGAGAGGCGCGCCGCGAGGTCGGCTTTGAGCCCAGTAGATGGAAGCCCGCGGCTCTTCAGCGCCGCAATTAGCGCAGGCACTTTCATCGGGCTCACGTCGGCATCCATCGCGCACCCCCCAGCGCCGTGACCTGACGTCAGACCGCTCGTATGTACCTTGCCAGCAAGAGTATATAATTGCTACGAACTGAGTAGTGCCGCAACTTCCGAAATATGAGTATAAAGCCCGCGTAGACCAATTGGTATGCTGTATGGTCGCTCGTGCGAGTGGCGAGGCTGTGTGGCGCAAGCTGCGAAGTGCGAGGCAATAACGATGCCGGCAGCAGTGACGCGACGGCTGGGCGACGTTCGCGGGCGCCGTTACAGTTTGGGACTGCCTGTCAGCCTGTCATTTATTTGGTGGTCATTCGTAAAACATTGCTGTCCTTTTTTCTTGAGTCAACTCGTCGAGAAAGCCCGTCGTATGGACTCGTAGCTCTATTCCAACCCATAAAACCAGGGTCGAGCTCTACAGCTCGTAATTAAAATTGAAGAAATATGAGACAAAAAGTTCCGCGGCTAGACCGGGGGAGGCCATGTGGCGCGCGCGCACTGAGCGCGTCGCCGGCCGCGAGGTGTAAGCTGACTAACTCTAGGGTGGCGCGTCAGATAAGCCGGTCCTTGCGCCGCGCGTTTGTGCGCGTCGTCGTCCAGTTTCCTGCCCGCGACCGCGCACATCTGGAAATCTCGTTGGGACCGCATTTGACGAGTTATGAACCCTCACTAGAGGTAGTATCATGAGAACTGAGACTTGAATCAGATAGGAGCACGACTTATGGTGCGTTCAGCGTGAATGCTCATACATACCTGCCGACTTTTCCGTAAGTATGAGTCGATGGAGTCGCTGTTCTCAATGCCCCCACTTCCGGGCCGCGGCCCGAACTATTGCGAATGTAGAGATCGTCCGGGTCACGAAGCACGACGCATTCCGACCCGCGCGGAGAGGCTGGTCCTCACCGCCAGAGAGGGCACCAAGCACCGGTTCAGCTTCTTCACGCGCCGGGGCACCCAGCTCGCGACGCGGCGTCGAGGACCCGGGAGGCGGTGTGGGACTCATTAGCGTCCGCGCTGAAAATATAATAACCGTAAATTCCCCGAGGCCGGATTGAGCCGACGGCGAGCATGGCAGAGAACAAGGCCTTCGCCCACGGCAGGGACTGATGGATAGCGCTCGCCACGTCATAAGATGCCCTTTAACTCAAACTTCCCGTCGCCGCTGCTCGGGGGTGTGCTCGGGAGGCTGCTCGGGGGGCTGCTCGAGCAAGTGCCCGAGGTGCTTGCGGCGGAGGTGCTGGCGCGGCTGACCTCACGTTTTTTCTCGGTCTTGTTCGGGCAGGCGGGGCGCGGTGCCGCGCGGCTGTGGTAGCGACTATGAATCGAGGGTTCAACATGCGTTTAATGACGTGCCGAGCACTATCCACCAGTCCCTAGCCCACGGCCCTGGCGGTAAACCGGAGCAGTCCTTCAAGTTTGATGTCAACGACATCTATATGAGTGGCCAGGTAAATGCCCCTCACGCTTCCGAATGCGCACACAGCTATAGAGAGCAGGGAAGAGGGGAGAGAGTGAGAAGCAGAGAGAGGGGGGGAGAAAGAGGGGAGGAGAGGTGGGGCGAGGTGATGGGGTGGGGGGAGAGGAGAGCTATTCCGAGCAACCCCCCGCAGGGAACTAAAACTAAAAAGACACACGTGTTTCCATTCCCCATTGAGCAGGAGGCATACGTCAAGTTCGCGATTGACGCGATAGACGAGAACAACGACGGGGTCATCGACCGGCGCGAGTTCAAGAACTACGTCAAGAAGGACCTCGCGATCCAGGCGCGCGTCGACCGACTGTCGCGGGAGAGGCATGGGCTTCCATTCGTTCACGTCAGAGCTCAACTTGAGCATCTTCGGTACACATTCATGGCTCATGGGTTGAGAGGAGAGACGCTTCCGTGTGTGTAAGGAGGCACCAGGCTTTCGCCCTAGCCCCCGTGCGACACATTCATGGGTTTGGTTGGGTCATGTGGCCGAAAACACAGCTCAAGTTGAGCTGAACTGGGAACGAGTGTAAGCCCCTGTGGAGAGGCGGTTCCTGGGCGGCGCCGTGCTGGTGAGCATCGTGGCGTGCGTCATCATGCTATGCCTCGTCGTCCTGGGCGTGGAGGTCACCAAGGTGGGGCGGTGCAGGTCACCCCGCGGGTGACGCCGGGTTGACCTCGTAGCTGTCCTCCTCCTCCTCCTCCTCCGTCGTCTCCTCCTCCTGCTCCTCCCCTGTATCCGTATCCTCCTCGCCCCCGCTGCCTTCATCTCCCGGTGCCACTGCATGACCTCCTCCATTGGAACCTCAGCAGCTTTCAGCGCTTGAAATTGAAACATGATGAACCGCCTTGAAAGCTTTGCTTTTAATTTCATCTTGTGCCGCTACACTAAGGAGTCCAAAGTGGGGTCGACCGGCATCTTGGTGTCCTCGTCGAACCCCGAAACCGTGGTCAAGACGGTAGGGCCTGACAAGTATTGCTCGCCACGTCATTTGATTCCGTTCACCTCAAGGAACGAAGGTCTACTATGTGGAGGATGACGCGGCAGGCATCATCCGTCAGGCCCTACAAGACGGACCGCCGCGTGGAGCGCACCGAGCTGAACTCCGCGCTGCCGTTCCACATCCTCGCCAGCCTGGAGTCCGTCCACATCGAGGCGGACAGCGGCACCAATTACTTGTTCCGCATCGCCGGGGCGCAGCGCGAAAACGGCGGGCTGCTCGTACTGACCACCGCCACTGGCGACAGCCTGGTGGTCAAGGGGCGGGCGGTGGAGCTGCGCACCGCTGATGGTGGGGCGGTGCCAGTTGAACCCAAGCCCCATATTGAATCCGCCTGGAACTACGCGGTGCAGGCTGAACCGATGACACGCATATTGAGTTTGCCAGGAATTAAGCGCTTGAAATTATAACATGATGAATCGCCTTCAATCTTTGCTTTTAATTTCAACTTGCGCTGCTACATGATGGGCGCTCCAAGATCCTTCGCGCCGCGGGGTCGAGGATGCTCGCGCTGACCGCGCCCGCCGCGCTTGGCGCCCAGGCTTGGGTCGCCCCGGGTGGCCAGACAACCAACGCAACAGGCAGGCACCGCCGTGCACTGCTGGAGGTGTCGATCAACGGCCCCGACAGCGGGGGCCGTAGGCGGCGTTCGCTCCTTCAGGACGCCGACAGCGATACCTGGTATAACCCATCCTCGGACACCGTCACATACGCTCCGGCCACCACGTCCACGGGTGGCTCCACCGGCGGCGGGTGCAGCGGCGGCAGGGGCTGATGGATATTGCTCGCCACGTCATCAACTGCGTGGTGAACCCTTGTTTATTGAGTTAAATGGTACCCGTCGACATGGCGGATAGTGCTTGTCACGTCATCAGACGCGTGTTGAACCCTTGTTTCCTGACTAACATGGCATCCTATGACGTGGCGAGCGCTACCCATCAGTCCCTAAGCGGCGGTGACCCCTTGAACTCAGTGTGCTCCTACACCGGTACTTCGTCCACCGCCAACAAGGTCCTCGTGCTTGAACCTGAGCTCAGTGGGGGACCATATGTCGTCGACAATGCTGAGGCTTCCGGCAGGGGCTCTCACTCGTCCACTTCTCAGCTCAACCTGACCCAATTGTGTCACCAGAACCACCCAAACCACCTCAGGTATCCCTCCAAAAGTCCTCACGTCAAGCCGAAAAGTGGACGAGTGTACGGCCCTGGCTTCCGGCAAAGCTGTGTTGCTCGGCGCGGGACAACAGGTGGAGATATCATTCGAAGGTGATGAGGACTTGCCCTACGTGGTTGTCGACGCCATCAAGTACATTCCCCGCGGCTCCGTGGTAGGGCGGTGCGGGTTGACCCTGCGTTGGCCCCACGTTTACCCCGCGTCGAACGCGCTTGAATTCAGCACTTGAAGCTAACATGTGATGAATCGTTTTCAATCTTTGATTTCAATTTCAACTTGCGTCGCTACACTTTGGCTGGCTCGCTGCGAGTGAATGTTGACGGGGTCCTCCTCGGCATCGGCAATACAGCTGCACACAACTCGGGGGATTCCCCAACGGTGTTCCGCTCGACCGGAGCCTTCGGTGCCACGACGTCAGCCGGTAGGAATAGATGGATAGTGCTCGCCACGTCATCAAACACATTGTGAAGCCTCGTTTCGTGAGTTTGAGGCATCCCATGACGTGGCGAGCACTAGTATTTTAGGCATCGTATGACGTGGCGAGCACTATCCACAGTCCTGAGTAAAATGGCAGCGTATGACGAGGCGAGCACTATTCATCAGTCTTGAGTAAGATGGCATCCTATGACGCGGCGAGCACTATCCATCAGTCTTAAGTTGAATGGCAGCTTATGATGTGGCGAGCACTATCCATCAGTCCCTATCAGCCGGGGCCGGCGCGCACATTCTCACGCTGGAGGTGGGTGACACCGAAGGCGTATCGGTGGAGATTGACACCGTCGAGCTGTACCGCTTCATGACTCTGGATTTCGACGGTAGGGACTGGGGGACAGTGCTCGCCATGTCATCAAACGCTTTTTTAATCCTCGTTTTAGACCCTCGTAGGGACTGATGGATAGTGCTCGCCACGTCATCAAATATTTTTAACCCTCGTGTCTGGGGTTGACCGGCATCTTGTGACGTGGCGGAACTATCCATGTCCCTGTTCGACGGCGTGAGCTGTACCGATTGCGGTCTGTGCTCCACCTCCAAGATTCCGAACACCGCAACCTGCGCGTGCGACGGGTGGACGCCAGACAGCGGCGGCATTTGCCTGCCGGAATGCAACGAATTCCACCTCGGTCCGGCTGGTAGGCACTGATGGATACTGCTCGCCACGTCATCAAAAACTTTTCACTCCCTCTTTCTTAAGTTAAATGGAATCCCATGACGTGGCGGGCACTATTCATCAGTCCCTACCGGCTGGCGTCGCGCGGTACGATTACAACGCTGACGGCACGTGCATATTCTTCAACGCGGATGGCAGCCCGCGCCCGAAACCCGCGGCTTCGGACCTGTGCGGCGGGCCTGGTAGGGCGCTGCACGTAGACCCCAGGTTGATCCCGGCTTGACTGCGCTTAATTGAAGCGCTTGAAGCTGAAATGTGATGAATGGCTTTCAGGCTTTGCTTTCAATATCTTCTTACGCTGCTACAAGCTGGTGGCGTCAGCGTCCGGGGCGGGAGCTTGTGCGTGAACACCACATCTGCCGCAGCCGCAGATTGTCCCGTCGGCCACGTGCGGACCGATGCGCCCGGGGGCTGCGCTTACTTTGATACAACCGCAAAGGCAGACGCTTGGCATGCGGAAATGCATGCGGCGTGCGCGGCGTCGCCAGCACCCTCGGAGTGCACATGCGACGTGCTTTCCGGCGGCGGCGCCACTGTGTACGAGGACCACGGCGAGGTCCGCGGCTGCTCTGACATCGGTAGGGCAGTACAGGTTGACCCCGGATTGACCCCGGCTTGAACTCAGCGCTTGAACCTGGCATCTGGAATCTGACGTATGATGACGCGCTTTCGAACTTCGCTTTCAATTTCAACTTGGGCCGCCACACATTGGTATCTGCTCTGCGGACGCCGACATGGCTCCCACCGTCGCGTGTTCCTCCGCGTGCACGATCGCCGCGGATGGGCTCACGCTCCAGGCCCCTGCTGACGCCACCACGCAACGGCAGGCGCCCTACGCCGGGGCGTACGGGGTAGGGACTCATGAACAGTGCTCATTTTGAACGCAGTTTGAATATTCGTTTCTTGAGTCAAATGACATCTGTGACGTGGCGAGCACTGTCCATCATGACTCATTTTGAACCCCCCTTTCTTGAGTCTAACGACATCCCATGACGTGGCAAGCACTGTCCATCAGTCCCTAGTAGCGGGCGTTCACCGTGGCCCCCATCGTCATCAACACCGTCTCTGTGTATTCCACCAACCAGCAGGGCTACCTCGACACCTGCATCTCCCACGTGGAGTACGGATGCGTCAAGGTAGGGCGGTGCAGGTTTACCCCGGATTGACCCTGGATCGCGCTTGGTTTGAGTGCTTGCAGCTCAAATGTAATGAAGGGCTTTCGAACTTTGCTTCCAAATTTCAACGTGCGCCCCTGCGTCAAGAACGATCCAACGGACGGCGTGTTCCCGGATGCACAGGTCAGCCTCCCGTTCTGCAGCTCGATGATCTGCGAAACGGCGTGCGCGCAGTGGCCTCGCCCGCAGTGGTTCGCGGAGGCGTGCGAAACAGGACCTGCGCCGGTGTGCACCTCTGGTAGGGACTGATGGATAGTGCTCGCCACGTCATACTACACATTGTAGACCCTCATTTCTTGAGTTAAATGGAATCACATGACGCGTGCCTCGTAAATCATGCTTGACTCGTCTCTTCCACATTCCAGACCTTGTTTTCTTGAGTTACATGGAATCGCATGACGTGGCGAGCACTATCCATCTGTCCCTAGCCTCCGGGGAGGCCTCCGCGCCGACGCAGTTTTACTTCCGCGACGGCTCTATGGTCCCGCCTCTGGCGTTCCCCATCAAGCGGTACGCGTGGGAGGTGACGGCGGCAGACGACGGGGTCACCCGCCTGTACTCGGAGCTCAACGAGGCTGAGTCCAATCAAGGTAGGGTGATGCAGATTGACCGCGGGTTGAACCCGGTTGGACCGCGTCTGATTTCAGTGCTTAAACCTGACCTACGATGAAGCGCTTTCAAGTTTGGCTTTCAACTTCAATGTGCGCCACTACATCTAGGTGCGGCGTACTATGACGCCACGTGCACCAAAAACGACATCGACGGGTCGGCCGAGATTTGCGTGGGAACCAACGCGACGGGTTGCTTCGTCCCCGACGTGGCGCAGGCCCGCTGGCACTCCATGCGGGATGCGTGCATCCTCGCGGTAGGGCGGCGTAGGTTGACCCAAGGTTGACCCCGTGTTGACCGCGCTTGATTTCCGCGCTTGAAGCTGACATATGGTGGATTGCTCGTAAACTTTGCTTTCAATTTCTACTTGTGCCGCTACAAGGCGGTCACCCTCGTGGCGCGCGCGCAGTCGTTCCAATCCCCCACCTCGCCACAGCAGGTCACCAACGCGACGTTCGACAATGCGTATGCCGTGATGGACACCGCCCGGAGCAAGTACGATTCGCGCATCCAGCAGCGCATTTACATGGTGTTCGACTGGCGCCAAGGCAGGGACTGACGGACAGTGCTCCCCACGTAACAGGATGTCATTTGACTTTAGACAAGAGGGTTCAAAATGCGTTTGATGACGTGGCAAGCACTATGCATCAGTCGTAGGGACCGATGGATAGTGCTCGCCATGTCGACAGGATAACAGTTAACCCAATACACGCGGGTTCGGAATGCGTTTGATGACGCGGCGAGCACTATGCATCAGTCCCTACGCTACGGCCCCGACAAGATTATCGACGGAGAAACGAAGTCTGAGCCGTGCTACATGGGCTGGATCTTCATCGATGGAGCGTCCTACGGTCCCCCTGGTAGGAACTGATGGCTAGTGCTCGCCACGTCATCAGATGCATTGTGAACCCTCGTTTCTCGAGTTACATGGCATCCTAGTAGGTACTGATGAATGGTGCTCGCCGCGGGACCAAACGCATTTTGAAACCTCGTTTCTTGAGTCAAATGACGTCCTATGACGTGGCGAGCAGTATCCACCAGTCCCTAGCCCCTGGAGTATACAACGATGGTTTCAAGTATTGCATGTGTGAGACGGAGATGTGCGCCACGCCGACGTCTCCCAGCCCGCCGCCGTCACCGCCGCCGCTGCCCCCGCCGCCGTCGCCGCCGCCGTCGCCGTCTCCCCCGCCGCCGCTGGTAAGGCGGTGCAGGTTGATAGCATTAAAACTCGTGTTGACAGCGCCACCTCCTCTTCCTCCCCCACCTCCTCGGTATCATACTCCACCTCCTCCTCCCTCTCCTCCTCCTCCTCCTCCTATAGTTCAAGAGCTTGAACACACAATATGACAAACTGTTTTCACACTTTGATTTCAATTTCAACTTGCACCGCTACATGCTGGAGTGCGTGTTGAAGGGGACATGCCTGCCGCCGTCGCCGCCGCCACCGAGCCCCCCCACCCCCCCTCCGCTGCCGCCCCCGCCGCCTCTCATGTCGCCGCCCCCCGTCAACGTGCTTTCCACCACCCTCGAGCTCAACTCCTTCGACGACGGCGTGCTGTCCTTCACCCAAGTAGGGCGGTGCATATTGACCAAAGGTTGACCCCAGTTGAGCCCGGTTGACTCCGGTTGACCCGATTTGACCTCAGGTTGACCCCGGTCGACCCCAGATTGAATGCGCTTGGTTCTAGCGCTTGAAGCCGAAATGTAATGTTCTGCTGTCAAACTTTGCTTTCAATTTCGACTTGCGGCGCTACACCCAGGCTGACGGCAACGCGCTCGCCACGAAGCTTGGTGACGCGCTGGCTCTCGAGGTAGGGCCTAGAAGTTGATTGTCGCCACGTCATGTGTTTGCATTTAAGTCAAGAATCGAGGGTCTACAACGTGGAGGATGACGTGGCAGGAATTATCTGTCAGTCCCTATTTTGAGGCTGGCGTTGAAGCTCCCACAGGCGCGAGCGTGGTCCTCACCTACCCCGTTGCCGACGTCATGGCGTTCGTCGGAGTCCGAGATTTGGGATCATCTGACACGGAAGCGGTGCGTGCCGCCGTGGCCGCCGCAAACAACGTCACCGTCGGGAACGTGGAGATTCTGGCCGTCACGTCGACCTTCGGCAACGCCGAGGGCGCGCTCGTCGGGGGGTCGTCTACCTCTGGCAGGGACAGATGGATCGTGCTCGCGATGTCATAGGATCTCATTCAACTCAAGAAACGAGGGTTCACAATGCGTGCGTGTGATGACGTGGTGAGCACTATACATCAGTCCCTAATGTCTGGCGGCGGGCGGCGGCGGGAGCTTCGGCAGATCGTGAGCGGCGTCGGTTACGGTAGGAACTGATCGTGCTCGCCACGTCATAAGATGTCTTTTGAAAAAGAACCGAGGGTTCAAGATGTGTCAGATGACGTGGCGAGCACTGCTGCTCGCCGTGTCATAAGATGTCTTTTAATATAGAAACGAGGGTTCAAAATGTGTTTGATGACGTGGCGAGCACTGTCCATCAGACCCGAGGTTACGGCGACTCGTCGCTGTCCCCGCCGCCCGCCTTCGCGGCGACTGCCCCGACGGTGTACATCGCCGTGCGCGCCACGTTCCCGTCGGCGACTACGGCGGCGTGCGGCTCGCAGCGGCGTCTCATGCTGGACGTGTCGGACGCTGCCACGTGCACCGTCCAAAGTAGGGTCTGATGGATAGTGCTCGCCACGTCATCAAACGCATTGTGAACCCTCTTCTCTTAAATTAAATGGCATCTTATGACGTGGTGAGCATTATCCATCAGTCCCTAGTTCAAGGCGGCTCCGCAGAAGCGTTCCGAACCAAGCTGGAGCAATCGGCGACATCCTCCAGCGCCCTCATGCTGACGAAGACGACGTTTTCGGCTGACAGCGCTGTGGCAGCGACGATGAATCCCGCGGAATACGGCGCCATCTTCCTCCCCGCTGAGGTAGGGACTGATGGACACTGTTCGCCACATCATAGGATGTGATTTGACTCATGATCGATGGTGCTCACCACGACACAGGATGTGGTTTAACTCTAGATGGATAGTGCTTGCCACGACATAGGATGTGGTTTAACTCCAGAAACGAGTGTTCAAATGCGTTTGATGACGTGGCGAGCATTTTCCAGCAGTCCCTGAGCGGAGGTGAAGCCGGCCGTGACAGTTCGCGTCTCCCTGGGCTTCCAGACGGCGAGCGGGGAGGACGCTAATTCGATGGGCGACGCCCTGGCGGCGCTGGAGTCGCCGTCGTCGTCCAGCCCCGCCAAGTCCGTGCTGACGGCGGCGGGCATGAGCATCACGGGGGTAGGGACTGATGGACAGTGCTCGCCACCTCACAGGATGCCATGTAACAGAAGAATCGAGGGCTCAAATTTCGTTTGATGACATGGCGAGCACTGTCCATAAGTTCCTAGAGTTGCATGGCATCCTATGACGTGGCGAGCACCATCCATCAGTCCCTACTCTGGGGTGGCGTATGCCTCTTACTCGGGGCAGCCGTCGACGTACTTCGTGCGCTCGCCGCCGTCGGGGGTCAGCCCGCCACCGCCGTTCGAGTCCATCGCTCCGGGGGCGGTACGGACCGATGGACAGTGCTCGCCACGTCATCAAATGCATGCCCCCCCCGTTAACCTTCACGCATTAGACCTTCGTTGCTTGAGTCACATGACATCCTGTGACGTAACGGACACCATCTGCCAGGCAAATGCCCCCCACGTCATCCTCACCATGTTAGACCCTCGCTTATTGGATTGAATGGCATCCTATGATGTGGCGAGCACTATGCATCAGTCCCTAGGGCGAGGGGTCGACTGGCGAATCCGACGGTGTCTCCGGCATGAACCAGGTGGTCATCGGCGTCGCGTGCGCCGTCCTGTTTTTCACCTTTGCCGGCGCCGCGTGCTTTTACCAACAACGGCTGGCGGTGGGGACTCATGGATGGTGCTTGCCACGTCATCAAGCGCATTTTGATCCCTGGTTTCCTGGGTCCAATGACATATTGTAACATGGCGAGCACTATCCATCAGCTCGCCACGTCATCCGTCCCTTGGGGACTGATGAGTAGCGCTCGCCAGTCATCAAACGCATTTTGAACCCTCATTTCCTGTGTAAAATGACCTCTTATGACGTGGCGAGCACCATCCATCAGTCTCTTGCTGAAGGGGCAGCGGCAGCAGGCGGAGCGCATGAATAAGACTGTGCAGAAGGTGGGGTGGTGCAGGTTGACCCCAGGTTGCACCCAGGTTGACCCCAAGGTTGACCCCAGGTGGACCCCAGGCTGACCACATATTGAAACCACATTGACCCCAGGTTGACCCCAGGTTGACCCCGGATTGACCCCAGGTTGACCGCGCTTGGTTTCAACGGTTGAAGCCTTCATGTGATGAACCGCTATCAAACTTTGCTTTCAATCTCAACTTGCGCCGCTACAACAAGGCGATTCTGCACTCGACGACGATGAGCCCAATGGCCAGCATGGGCAGCGAGAGCATGAGCATGAGCCTGGTCGCCAAATCGGACTCCGCATTGATCAGTGCGGATCTCAGTCCCACGTATCCCGGCGGCGGCGGCGGAAACAAGGTAGGACTGATTGGTGGTGCTCGCCACGTCATAGGATGCCATTGGAATGGTGGGTGGTGCTCGCCACGTCATCGGATACCATATAACTCAAGAGGCAGTGCTCGCCAGGTCATCTAACGCAGTTTGAACCCTCGATTAACGAGTTCTATGGCATCCTATGACGTGGCTAGCATTTTTCATTAGACCCTCGAACACGGTTACGCCCAAGTTCTCTTGACTGCTTGAGGATGCGGAATCCGCTGCAGAAAAATAAGAAAATGAGGAGCGGCCGCCGCGCTGTGTCAGTAGACCCTAGATAACCGTCACGAGACCCCCCTTCGACCGGACTCGTTAAATGCGGAACTGTACATTAAGCTAAGCTACATCTGGGTGATGGCGCTACGCTGGCTGCCAGGTGCCGGCTGTGGGCCAGCTGCCTACCCGCCCGCTCTCTCTCCAGATTCATCCTCCAACTATTT
>Ga0307489_10000894_pt1 | contig 19005 bp, 25 predicted proteins | sample SB12metaG_FD_202247 | JGI IMG/M metagenome (GOLD analysis project Ga0307489, IMG submission 202247) | Sea-ice brine microbial communities from Beaufort Sea near Barrow, Alaska, United States - SB 1.2 | ecosystem: Environmental > Aquatic > Marine > Coastal | place: USA: Alaska | collected...
CCCCTCATCACCCCCTAATCACCGCGCCATCACCCCCTAATCACGCCCCACTCACCCCGTCAACCACAGGCCCTACCTTGAGAAAGTCATGCAGCTCAGCCGCAAACTCCACACCCGCCGAGCAGGGCCCGCCAGAAACTGGGTTTAGGGCTTAGGGTTTAGACTTTAGGGTTTAGGGCTTAGCCGAGCAGGGCCCGCCAGAAAATGGGTCCAAAACATCAGCCAGGTCCGAACAAGGGCCCGCAGAGTGACCCCAGAATTTACGAGGTAAGAGGGGTATATTTTGATTTTATGGGGTATTATGGGGGTATCAGGGGGGTAGTCTCGTGAAAATAAAAAAACCCTAAGACCTAAAACCTAAAGTACTTTTACAACTGTTAACTGGTAAATTCTGGGGTCACTTTATGGGCCCTTGTTGGGACCTATCAGGCGGGAGGCGTATAGATCTCAAGTCAAGAACTCAAGAACCCAACAACTGATAAAGTACCCACGACGAGGGCTGGTAAATTTGTTGAAGGATAATTTGGGTAATACATTTTATGATTTAAAGACAAGCCCGCGTTTTGAAATATATTTGTTTTGGGTGATTGAGGTTCCTTCTGGATTTTCGACCATCGAGTCACCCGAATGAAGGGCGTCTTTTGGGTGCCGCACGGATTTTCGGCCGCAGAACAACCCAAAACAAATATATTTCAAAACGCGGGCTTGTCTTTAAATGTCATAGGACATGTTCTGCAAAGCCCCCACCGTGGGACCGCCGCCCACCACAGGGTAGGGACAGCTGGACAGTGCTCGGCGCGTCATAGCATGGCATGTGACGCAAGAAACGAGGCTTCAAAAATGACGAGGCAAGCACTATCCATCAGTCTGTACCCTGATCCATCGTGCTCGCCACGTCATAGGATGGCATGTGACGCAAGAAACGAGGGTTCAAGACCCGTTTGATGACGCTGCGAGAAATGGATAGTGCTCGCCACGTCATAGGATGGCATGTGACGCAAGAAACGAGGGTTCAAGACCCGTTTGATGACGTGGCGAGCAATATCCTGCCGTACTTAGGCCAACCCGATAAAATCTCGAGATCCGATCAACCCGCCCCCTCGATCTTGGGCGATTTCGGACGAGTCGGATCGGTTTTGGGTCATTTTGCCCATACGACGCAGTCTGGTTGGGGTTCAGGGTTTATCGTGAGTTTAGGATTTATGTCAGGGGTCATTTTGCCCATACGGATCTCGAGATTAAATCGGGTTGGTCTTACCACGAGGACGGACAGCAAGCGGCGCACCTCTTCCTCCGGAACGCCCGGCGGGAGGATCGTTTGAGAAAAAACAGTCAAACGCATATCAGAGCACGACTTCAAGGTGAGCGCTGATACCGTCGCGCGCCCCCAACACACCCCTTACACACTCCCTTACACACCCTCCAAACACTCCCAAGTAACCCCCCAAAGACCCCCAAGGCACCCCTTACGCACCCCCTACACACCCCCGCACATCGCACAAACACTCCCTAAACAACCCCATAGACACCCCCTGAACAAACCCTAAAGACACCCTAAACACCCCCTTGCCTGGCAGCGACGCGGTCTCGAGCAAGTCCGCCAGCTTGCGGCGGATGTTCAGCGCGTCCTCCACCTACATGTAGCAGCACAGGTTTAGGGTTTAGGGTTTAGGCGGGGTTTAGGGTTTAGGTTTAGGGTTTGGTGTTTAGGGTTTAGGGGTAAGGGTCGATGTTCAGCGCGTCCTCAACCTACAGTCAGCAGCACTCTGCGCATTAGTTTACCGCCACTAGACGCGTGGGTGACTGGTCCATATAGAGTACCGGGTCATAGTCTCTAAAACCACGGGAAAACAGTTTCTAGAAGCACGCGTGAATAGCGAGCATAGCACCGGTACAAGTGACTACTGGCACGTGTGCGTTGTGAGCATATGACAAAGTGCGTCAAAGTGTTACAGAGCAAAAGCAAAAGCGAAAAGCATGGACCAATCACAAGCTCGGATCAAACAGTTCAGACAGGTTCCGACCCAAATCCGAGCCTGTGATTGGTCCATGCTTTTTGCTTTTGCTCGTAGCACTTTGACGCACTTTGTCATAGTACAGCGGAACATGTTCAATGATTACTGAACGCGTGGGTACGTGGTGAGCAGAGTGTACCGGTACATAATCAGTAGAAGCACAGGTGACATGCAAGCAAAGAGTACCGGTACATAGTTACTAGAAGTATAAGTGACGGTTAGGTCCGACCAAGGGCCGGTAAAGTGACCCCCAGAATTGAACAGTTAACAGACTGTAAAAGTACTTTAGGGTTTATGGTTTAGGTCTTAGAGTTTAAGACCTCCCTAATACCCCCCTAATACCGCCCTAAAATCACAATATACCCCTCTTAACTGGTAAATTCTGGGGTCACTTTACCGGTCCTTGGTCGGACCTAACGGGGGGCGTCGTGTACCGGGACATGCACATACCTCTTTGAGGAAGATCGTGTTTTCAGCGACGCCCGGCGTGCCGAGGTTTAGGGCCTGGCTGAAACCATCACTCGCAGCATCACGAGATATGCTATGACAAAGTGCGTGAAACCACCTAGACACTTGGCAATAATTAGTTCTAAGTAGTCCAAATGGAGCGATGTGATTGGTCGAGCGGGTCGAGCGGGCACTAAGTAGCACTAAGTCTCACTAAGTGTATAAGTGGTTTCACGCACTTCGTCATATTTCACACAAGAAAGGAGGGTTCAACATGCGTTGGATGACGTGGCGTGCAATAGCCGCCTGGCCCAGCCAAAGGTGTTGTTGGGAGCGCCGACAGCAATTACCAGGGTGTAGTGGCACATATTGAAATGAAATCGAAACTTGAAAGCAGTTCATCACAAGTGTTAGTTTCAAGAGCTAAAGCCACAAGCCAGGCGCTTTCAACACTGCTTTCAACACGTTTCAATTTGCACCACCCCACCAGGCGGTCATACGGCAGGACAAACTCCGGTTTGTAGGGGCACAATTTGAAGCCAGGTGGGAGCAGAAATCAATGCAGATACCTCGTATGTTAGTTTCAATCGCGGCAACCAAGCGCTTTCCAGTTTCAACACGGGTTTCAACTTGCACCTCCACCCCACCGGATTAGCCGCGATGTAGGGTCTGGCAGATATGTTGCACGCCACGTCATACGATGCCACGTGACTCAATAAATGAGGGTCGAAATGGGTGTCGATGACGTGGCGGTGAATGGGCCAGGCAGATATAGCTCGCCACATCACAGGATGCCATGTAACTCAACACACGAGGGTTCAACATGCGCGTCGGTGAAATGGCAGGCAAGGGGGCTGGCAGATAGTGCTCGCCACGTCATAGGATGCCATGAAACCCGAGAAACGTTTGTTCCAAATGAGTGTCAATGCGTGGTTTGGAAATGGGCCTGGCAGTTATTGCTCGCCACGTCATTGGATGCCATGTAAGTCACAAAACGATGGTTGTAAAGGTGGGCAAATAACATCGGGTAAGGACCTACCGCGGTGACGCCGCTGACATCGCGGCAGGTCACCGTCCGCGCCACCGGGGCGCAGGGACTGCTGGATATTCATCACCACGTGATAGGATGGGTTTAGGGTTTAGGATTTAGGGTTTGGGGTTTAGGGTTCAAACAAACCCTAACCCTAAACCCCAAACCCATTTGTCTCAGGAATCGAGGATTTAAATGTGTTTGATGACGTGGCGGGCCCTGTCTAGCGGGACTGCTAGATATCCATCGCCACGTGATAGGATGACATTAACCTCAGAAACCGAGGGTTCAAAATGCGTTTGATGACGTGGCGGGCACTGTCTAGCAGTCCCTGCTGGATATCCATCACCACGTGATAGGATGACATCTACCTCAGGAATCGAGGGTTCACAATGTGTTTGATGACGTGGCGGGCCCTGTCTGGCGGGACTGCTGGATATTCATCGCCACGTGATAGGATGACATTTGTCTCAGGAATCGAGGATTTGAATGTGGTTGATGACGTGGCGGGCCCTGTCTAGCAGTCCCTGCTGGATATTGATCACCACGTGATAGGATGACATTGATCTCAGGAATTGAGAATTTAAATGTGTTTGATGACGTGGCGGGCACTGTCTAGCGGGACAGCTGGATATTCTTCGCCGCGTGATGGGATGACATTAACCTCAGGAATCGAGGGCTCAAAATGCGTTTGATGACGTGGCGGGCACTGTGTAGCGGTCCCGACTGGCTGGATATTCATCGCCACGTGATGGGATGATATAAACCCCAGGAATCGAGGGTTCAAAATGTGTGTGATGACGTGGTGGGCACTGTGTAGCAGTCCCGACCTGGTCGATCTCCTCCACGGCCGCCTCGTAAAACTCACTCTCCCCGGGCTTGCCAAGGAGCAGGGGCTTACACTCGTCCACTTTTCAGCTCAACCTGAGCCGTTCCTGAAACAAAAATACACCCTGAACATGTCCTAATACCCCATTGCACCGCCTACACACCCCCTAAATAACCCCTAAATGCACCCCCTATCTCACAGACAGCGCTTAAGTTGAGCTGGAACGTGGAAGAGTGTAAGCCCCTGGAGCATGGGCTGGCACGAGTGTAGTTCTTAGTTTACTATAAGCCTCTTTCAGGTTCGAAGTAGGGTAACACTAGCGGTATCAGGGACAAGCACATTATGAGAAACCTAATATGGTCATCCATCTTTGAGGTGTCAAGTGAGGCAGGGTAAGATAAGCGGTTTCACGGGCAAAGATATTAAAATAACTTGACCCGGCTGCACTATAATAGGCACGCATTTACGATTACTCTACGGATAGCAGAGCGTAGCTTCACAACTACTGACAGCGAGTGCCCGTCTAATAGTGATTTCGACATTCTCAGATCGTCGCTTTTTCGTATGGGCAAAATGGGGGGGGGTCCCGTAACGGGACCCCCTTCGGACCGACCACTGTCCGTTCCGGCCGGACATTCGGACGAGTTACAACTCCCGGATCAGATCCCCTTTTGACGAGTCACAACTCCCGAACTCATTTCACTAAACGACAGGGAGATTTTTTCAGTAGAACGACACAAACGTGATGGGTCAGGACAGCTCGTCTATCTTCGCGTATTCACGGAGGTGATCTATTGCCGTTTAGGGATTTGTCCCTTTTCTTGAGTCAACTCGTTCTGGAAGCTTAATTATTAAACTTGTGCCGACGAGTTGACTCAAGAAAAGGGACAAAATTATAAATGGCAATAGATCACCCCCGTGAATATGCGAAGATATCGCTGGCAAATGGTTGGGCCTACGCCCGGTCCTATAACGCTCAGGCCCTGCCGGGAAGCAGTTTGCGCACGGGCTCGATGACTGTGCGCGCCTCCACAGTGCCCGCGCCGTCGGGCCCGCTGCACATCGGCCCTCGCCACGTCATAGCATGCCATGTAAATTCAGTGTCAGATCTGGTATCGAGGGCATGGTGTCGAATCACGTTTGACCAATCAGAACTGTCCAGTTTGAACAGCCCACCGACCGCCTCGCCGGAAGTCCGACCAGGTCGCCATCATTGGGTAAATAGACCCCCGATTTCGTGGGGATGAGCGTTCCTAGGAACGCCAACACTGAGATCAATTCCACACACGAGGGTTGGCAAACGCGTTGGCGTTTGCGTTCCTTGCAGAGTGACGCGTAGCATGGTATGGTCACGATCCCTACCCATGCGCCTTACGTGATGGGTAAACTTGCAATGAAGAAGAGTATTCACGAAATAAAACAGAAAAAGGCGGGCCCGACCACAGTAACGCCGGGCAGCAGCGGTGTGTTGAGAAAGAAGTTGCGCGGCGAGATGACGCAGCCGTTAGGGACTGCTGGATAGTGCTCACCACGTCATCAAACACATATCGGAAACCCTCGTTTATTGAGTAAAACGCCATTCTATGACACGTCGAGAAGTGTTCAGCAGTCACGACCAGGGGCCCACACTCGTCCGCGTTTCGGCTCAACCTTGGCACTTTTTGAGGGATGCACTGGCTGGCTGGCTGGGTAGCGTCAGTGACACAAACGGCTCAGGTTGACCTGAACAATGGACGAGTGTGAGCCCCTGGTCCATACCTGACGTCGTACAATGACGAGTCGATGGTCTTAAGCAGCGCCACCGGGCCGGAGGGCCGAGGGGTTTAGGGTTTAGGGTTTAGGGTTTGGGGTTCAGGGTTTAGGAGGATATTGCACGCCACGCCATCCAATGTCATCCTATGACGTGGGAAGCAATATCCGGCAGTCACTGCACCCCGGTGGAGTCACCGACAAGCATTCTTTACCCTCGTTTCATGAGTTAAATGCCATCCTATGACGTGGTGAGCATTATCTGTCGGTGCCTACCGCGCCCCAGCCACTGCCCAGCACCAGAGCCTGTCAGATATTGCCTGCCACGTCACATGATGCAATTCAACTCATGAAACGAGGGTGTAAATGGCGTGTCGATGATGGGTCGAATAATGTCCGCTAGGCCTAGGCACCTGCGAAAACATATAGAGTAGAATTAAGAATCATCTACGTGAGAGTTGGTCGGCTTCTACATGAGCAAACAGTCAGGACCGTCAAAGCATGTGAGTGAGGCGGGTGGCGGGTCAGAGCTGGTCGACTCTGGGCCGGGCACTCTGTGGATTGACGTGAAGGGCGGCCTGTCAGATATTGCGCGCCGTGTCATCAAAACGCAATTTTAACCCTCGTTTCCCGATGTAAGATTTAACGTTGCGGGCAGAATCAGTCTACGGTGCCTGGCCCTTCATTCTCGCCACGTCGTCGACACGCATTGTGAACCCTCGCGTCTTGCCTTGAAAAGAATCCTGTGACGTGGCGAGCAGTATCTACCCGGCCCATTGCTCGCCATGTCATCAACACTCATTTGGAACCCTCGTTTCCTTCCTTCTTCAAATAATTCCTGTGACATGGCGAAACGTACATGACAGGCCCCTACCCATCACCACCAGCTTTTGCTTCAGCCGCCGTGGAGTTAGGGACTGACGAATGTTGCTCGCCACTTCATTGCATGCATTTCGAATCCATGTTTCTTGAGAAAAATGACGTGTTCCGTCGTGGCAAGTAATGACCTTCAGGCCCTATCTGCAGTGCTGGTCGTGGCACTGCGCGCACCGGCCAACAGGAACCCCGCGGCGGTGGCGCGGAGGGGGGAGGAGGAGAGCGAGGTGGCGCAGAGGGGGGAAGGGAAGGTCGCCAGGGTGCGGGTGGCGCAGCCACCGTGGGCCAGGGGCTTACACTCATCCACTTCTCAGCTCAACTTGAGCCGTGTCTGACACACAAACCCACCCTACACACCCTAAACACCCCCTAACACCCACTTAACACGGGCTACAGAACCCCTACGCGCACCCCCTGTCCCATACAAAGCGCTCAAGTTGAGCTGAAAAATGGACGAGTGTAAGCCCCTGCCGCGGGCGCTTGCGCCAAGCGCCGCGCGAGCGATCTGCCGCAGCGGCATGGTGCTTGCAAGGTGGGAGGTGAGACGTGCGCCTGGGCGGGAGGCAGACGCGGGCCACACAACGCGGAGGGACGAGGATGGACAGCCTGGCGCCTTCCTCAAAACACGCGGAAGCGTCTCTCCTCAGTGCCGACGAACCGTTTGCCTGGCTAACTGACAAATATCTGAATGTGCTTTCCCGCTTCAGTGCCGACCGATCGTGCAGGTAGCTGTACGAATGACGGAGGGTGGAGGCGGCTCGGTGCGGCAGGCTTGTGTCGCGCGGATGGTTGTGGTGCGCCGGGGTGTCGGAGAGAACAACGGCAACCTGCACTCGCGTCGACGTCGCGTATCTTTGGAACAGAAAAAAACAGAAAGGAACAGACTTAACAGAATGATTCGGTCGCTGTGTCTGTTTCGTGTCTGGGCGGGCTCTGTGATTCGAGCATTGTGCCACGTGTCAGCAGGGTAACAAAACGGAAAAAAATATCCCGTGATGATAGACCGGTACCATTTCGAGGGTCTATAACTCCGAAATTCGCGCGTCACCCCGACCCACCTCTCCGTGTTCCGGGTCCCCTCTTATCCATACTCTCCCCCCCACGGCGACTCACCTTTCGTCTCTTTCGGCGCCAAGGACGGTGGCGCGGGCGACGGCGTGCGCGTGCAGGTGTCCGGTGGCCGCCGCGGTTGTGTCGTCGTTGTACGGAAGACCTCGAGCCAGTGGCTTACACTCGTCCGCTTCTCAGCTCAACTTGGCGCTTTTTATGGGATAGGGGGTGCGCGTAGGGCCTGTGTAGCCCGTGGTAAGGGGGTGTTAGGGGGAGTTTAGGGTGTGTAGGGTGCTTTTGAGTGTCAGACACGGCTCAAGTTGAGCTGAAAAGTGAACGAGTGTAAGCCCCTGGCCTCGAGCGCGCCGCGGCCGCTGGTTGCGTCGTTGCACGGCACCAGTTCGGGCAAGGCCTTCAGCGCGCGGGAGTTCCTCGCCGGCCGCTGCCGCGGTAGCGCGCCACGTGAACCGCATTGCCGCGTCGGTGGAGGATGTCGCGCCCTTCGGCAAGGCGCGCGCCGGTTGGCGGGTTGCACAACGTGAACGGTGCGCGTTGGAAGTGGCGGTGGAGGTGTCGGAGCTCTAGGTGACAGAGGCTGACTCGGACGAAAACTGTGCAACCAATCACGTCGAGTCAACGGGTGGACGACAATAGGCCAGCACTGCAGCCGCTCTAAACTCTCCTGTGTGATCTAATACCTTTGGAGGGCAGTGCCCCCCAATACCAACGCGCGCGCTCGCCCCCCCGGAGCGCCGCATGCTGGCACGAGCTGTGAGCGCCATGGCGGGGATCTCCTCCTCCGCCGCCGGCGCCGCGCCCCTCTCGCCGCCGCCCGAGCCGGCCGCGGCGGACAGCCACGGGGGTGGCGCCGCCAAACACAACAACAACGACAACAACACTTTCTCGCCGCTGGTCGACCTGCTCCAGCGGTTTCCCGACCTCTTCGAGCAGAAGGTGCTACGGCACTTGGACCCCATCGATCGCACCTTCCTCGCGCAGGCGGGGAGCGCGTGTCGGGCGGCGGTGGCGGCCTCCGACCTGCCGCGCGCGGGGACGAGACGGGTGGTGCTGGGGAAGAGTGTGTGGGTGGTGACGCACGATATCAGGGAGTTCTGCACGTCCGTCGTGCGGCTGGCTTGGTGAGGCGGTGCAGGTTGACCCCAGGGGCTTACACTCGTCCACTTTTCAGCTCAACCTGAGCCGAATCTGACACCAAATACACCCTTTGAATGCCCAACACCCCCCAAGGTCCCCCGACACCTCCTAAACACCCGCAAAATAACCCCTAAACAAACCCTCAATGCACCCCCTATCCCACAGAAAGCGCTTACGTTGAGCTGAAAAGTGAACGAGTGTAAGCCCCTGGTTGACCCCAGGATGAACCCAGGTTGAACCCCGGTGGCCGCGCTTGGTGTCTGCGCTTGAAGCCAACATCATATGGAACGCTTTCAAACTTTGCTTTCAACTTCGACTTGCGCAGCTACAGCTTGGGCAAAGGACAACGGGTGCCCTTGGTGGAGCACCAGTGGTAGGGCGGTACAGGTTGACAGTATGGAAGGCCGTGTTGAAAGCGCCTGCGGTTTCAGCGCTTGAAACTGTAACGTCTTCTATTGCTTACAACGATTGCTTTCAATTTCAGCTTGAGCCGCTACACAGTGGAGCCCACAGTATTTGTTTATTCGCCGCTCGGGGCGGGCACCTGGATGTGCTGCGGTGGGCGCGGGATCGCAGCTGCCCGTGGAGCGAGGCGACGTGTTGCTACGCCGCCGAGGGCGGGCACCTGGAGGTACTGAGGTGGGCGCGGGAGCACCACTGTCCGTGGGACGGTCGGACTTGCGCCTGGGCCGCTAAGCACGGGCACCTGGAGGTACTGCGGTGGGCGCGAGAGCACGACTGCTCGTGGGATGCGATGACGTGTATGTACGCCGCTCGGAACGGGCACCTGGAGGTACTGCAGTGGGCGCGAGCGCACGGCTGCCCGTGGAACAAAGAACACTGTGTACTCGTAGCTATTTCCCAGAGCCACCCCGAGACGCTGGCATGGGTGCGGGCGCAACCATAGGACGAGTGCCGCACATTACAGACTTTGACGCGAAGACGTCAGTTGACACGCTGGAGAGCCGCAAGGGGCGGGCACCAGGAGGTGGCGAGGAAGGCGCGCGCGGGAATCCGGGAGCCCGCGTCCAACATACTCACCTGCGCTCCGGCCGGGTAACGCAGTGCCGAAATGAGCTGCAATGTTTAGACTTCAAACGTTTCTCACCATCCCCGGATGTCTGCCACTATGCCCTGTTTGACTATAGGAATTGACACATGTACCAATGGCTCTTACCCGCACTGGCACACGCGTCCTGACACGCCGCGCTACGGACGGACGCCCCCTCTCGTTCACCCTACACCCTATGCTCGGGCGCCTTCCAGATATCGAGCGAGTGCGCCCGCCTGGCGGCCAGCGAGGGCCCCACACCACTTCCCTTTTCAGTTCCACGCTAAGCATCTTCGAGGCATCAAGTAGAGTAGCTGCCAGTGGACTCAGGGACACAACGATCTAAAGCTGAGCTGGAACAGGGAGCAGCGTCAAGCCTCCCCTAGTGGAGTTGCCCCCATAGTTTTCAAATGCATATAATGATCATTACTACACATGCAATTTTGCGGCAGAGAAGAGGATTTTACATACAGTGATAAGTCTGCGTCGAGTGCTCAGATGACAGCCGCGGGTGTATGTGAGTGAGGCGAGCTCTGCTCCGGATTGAAGAGGTGGGGTGGTGTCGAAGGCGGCGTGAATGACGGCGGCAGCGGCTGCGGTGGCGGAGGCGGCAACACGGCAGCACGAACCGGGTGTAAGTTGACGTACGGGGATATTGGTTACAGAGATGAGTCTAACGTCTAAGTCCCGCACTCTGCGTGGCGACGCCACGGCTACTTGTGAGCATCATGAACACTCCACCCGAAATCCGGCACAGCGATGATGAGCTTGGCGGCTGCAGCGGAGACGCTGCTTGTTTTGATTATTTGGAGGGTCGGTCGGGCTGGGACCGGCCAGCTTACTGTTAGTTTTGCTTGGCTCTCACACGTCGTGAAGATGACGTCGACCCTCGCCACAACCACGGCGCCGTTGCGTCTGACCCCCGGCAGCGCGACGGACGCGGTGAGCGACACGTCGCGAGCGAGTCGCCGCCTCCCCCAGTAGCGCCCGTCATACACCGCGGCGCCGCGATGGGGCTGGCGCTCGGGCGCCTCGCCTCCAGCTCCATCGCTAGGGTGCCGGGGATAGGGTGCCGTCCGACGCGTTCCTCGGCATCCCGAGGCCTCACCCGCGCCGCTGCCCTCCGCAAGCGCCGCCCGTCCTCCTCGGCATCCGCGCGTGACATCTCCTCCTCGGTATCCGAGCGTGACGCGTCCTCCGTCCACACAACCCCGCCGCCGCCGCTGCCGCCGGCGTCGTCCGAGCAAATGGAAGTAGTGGCGTCGGTAATAGCGGGATTGAACGTGGCGTGCGAAGCCGTGGCGGGCAGCGGTAAGACCACCACAGTGTTGCACTGCGCCGAGGCGGCGCCGCGCGTGCGCTTCCTTCTGCTGACGTACAACGCGCGGCTCAAGCTTCACACCCGCCAGCGCGCCCGGGAGCTCGGGCTAGGCAACCTGGTAGGGCGGTGCATTGACGAACCGATAACATCTAAAAAATCCATGTTGAAAGCGCCTGGAAGCTGGAACAGGCGCTTGAGACTGAAAAATGAGAAACCGCTTTCAACTTTTGCTTTCATTTTCAAGTTGCGGCGCTACAAGCTGGAGGTGCACTCGTTCCACGCGATGGCCGCGCGGTACTACGCCCCCAACTGCCGCAACGACGAGGTGCTGTGGGCGCTAGTGGAGGATGATAGGTGCCCGCACTCGCGCGTGGCGTTCGACTGTTTGGTCATCGACGAAGTAGGGGAGTTCTTGAGAACAAGCACTCGACCGACGTTGAATATCGTCCTTATCCTCCACGCCTCTGTATGGGCATGAAATCTGACGGTAAGTCGTGCAACGAATCTCGGTTGAAGTGTTGTTCTCGATGAACCTGGTGCCAGGCGCAGGACCTGACGCCGCTGCTCCACCGCTTCGTGCTCAAGGTACGGGCGGATCGCCACGTCAATGACGTGCTGCCACGTCCACATCATCCACCACATCGTAAAACCTCGCTTATTGAGTTGAATATCATTCTATGAGGTGGCTTTATCATCCCATGAGAGCTTCATCTACTAGTCCCTACCTGGAGGTGTTGCGCGACCGCCAGGAAGCGGCGGTGGCGGCGGCGGTGGCGGGAGGAGGCGGCGGGGGTCAGGTGGCGGCGGCGGCGGCGTCGCTTCCCTCGCTGCTGGTTGGGCCTGCCGGATATTGCTCTTGCTCGCCACGTCATCCAACGCACTTTGAACCTCGTCTTCTGTTTTATATAGCACCCTATGACGTGACGTAGCAAGCATTATCCGCCCGGCCTCGGCTGCTGGTGCTGGGGGACTCGAGGCAGAGCATCTACCAGTTCCGCGGTGCCGACTCCAGGTGCGGCCACGTCATTGGATGCCATTTGACTCATCGGGGGGCGAGGCGAAAGCCTGGTGCCTCCTCATACACACGGAAGCGTCTCTCTCTTGCTTTCTGCCGTTCAGTCAATGGGGGAGATTTTCAGATATCGTGAATCACGTGGCCAGAGCCAAGTCATTGCACTCGCCACGTCATGTGATGACATTTAATTCAAGACACAACGGTCGTAAATGTGGTGGGTGATGGGCTGAGTAACATCTATGTAGCCCTGGCTTCAGGTTTCTGTCCATGGCGGATCGGGATCTGTACAACCCGCGGGAGTGCGGCGCGCAGGTTCCGGTGGCGGCGGAGGGGGTGGTGGCGGCGGCTGCGGCGGCGGCGGTCGGGGAAAAGGGGGTGGCGGCGGCGGCGGCGGCGGCGGGGGCGGGGGCGTTGACTCCCTCTAAACGCAAACAATCAGAGGCGGTGGCGGCGGCAGGGGCGGGGGCAGGGGCTGGGGCGGGGGCGGGGGTGGTGCAGGCGTTGACCGTCCGGCCATGGGTGCGGCACGCGCTGCGCACGTCGTTCCGCGCCACGCCGCACATGGCCGCCTTCGTCAACGACGCCATGCTGGGGTTCCCTTGCATCAGCGCCCGACCGCGCCCGGTAGGGCGTTGCAGGTTCACCCTATTCAACCCAAGTTGAAAGCGCCTGGAAATAAGCGCTCGAAACTCAAATGTGATAAACCGCTATCAACTTCTGCTTTCAATTTCATCTTGCGCCGCTACAGCCCGGGCCCCGGGTGGACGGACCCCTCCGGCCCGCCCGTCACCTACCTCGTGGGCCAAGCCTTCAAAGTCGCCTCACAAGGCAGGGCGGTGCAGGTTGGACCGATGATACCCATGTTGACAGCGCCCGGAACTAAGCACTTGAACCTGGAGTATGATGAGCTGCTGTCACGTTTGCTTTCAAGTTCAACTTGCGCCGCTACAGCAAGTGCTGGTGGATGAGATTGATTGGTTGTTGAACGAAAAGGGGTACTCACCAGATGACATCTTCGTCCTCTCGCCGACAGTCAAGGGTGCAAAGCTCAACTCGAAGACCCCGTTAGCGCAGCTGGAGAACACCCTGGTTATGCTGCACAACGTGCCGGTGTACGTGTCGGTGTCGGATGAGGCAGGGGGTGCTTCGAGAACAAGCGCTCGACCAACGTTGAATGTCCTTCTCCCCCTCGCTCACAGCGTCTGTGAGAGTGTTCACCCCGAAGTTAAATTCAGTCATGCGGGCACAGTTCCGATCTCGGTCGAGTGCTTGTTGTCAATGACCCTCCTGTGAGGAGGAGCTGAGTGACTCCTTACTCCGCGGGAAAGTCTGCATCACCACATTCCACGCATCAAAGGTAGGGCAGTGCAGGTTGAACCGAGGAAACCCGTGTTGAAATCGTCTGGATCGTGCTCGTGAAAATAAGTCATGATGGACCGCTTTCAAAGTTTGCTTACAAAATCAATGTGCGGCGCTACAGCAAGGGCCTGGAGCGTCCCGTGGTGATCGTGTTTGGATTCTCGGCGAATTACTTCAAGTACTTCGGCACAGTAGGGAGGTGCAGGTGCTGGTAGAACTGATGAAACCCGTGTTGAAAGCGCATGGATCTATGCTCTTGAATGCGAAATACGATAAACAGCTTTCATTTTTGCTTCAATTTTGGTTTTAACTTCAACTTGCGCTGCTACAGCAAGGATCTGCCGCCGGAGCTTTGCGCGAACCCGCTGTACGTGGCAGCCACCCGGGCCAGTGAGCGCCTGTACGTGGTAGGGTGGTGCAGGTTGACCCCAGGTTGATCCCGGCTTGTCCCCGCTCAGTTTCAACGCTTGAAGCTAAATTATGATCAACCGCTTTCAAACTTTGCTTTTAATTTCGATTTGCGCCACGACAACGTGGTGGCGGAAGAGGAGGAGGGAGGCAAGCTGCCTTTCCTGCGGGTGGACCCAGAATGGTCCCAACGCCTCAGCGCGCCGTTGCCGCCGTGGGCAGGGATCAGGGACTGTCCACTGCTTGCTCATAGTGTACCGGTATACAGCTACACACTCGTCTCTTCCTCTACCTCCTCCGTCTCATAGTGCACCGGCACGCTCTCGTCTCTTCCTCTACCTCCTCCATAGCATGTGAAACCGTACATACTCGCCTCCTAAACTCCTCCAACTCATAGTATACCCGTACACACTCGCCTCCACACCACTCGCCTCCTCCTCAACTCTTCCGTCTCATAGTGTATCGGTACACACTCGCCTCCTCCTCTACCTCAGCCGTCTCATAGTGCACCCATGAATACTCTCCCCTTTATAACCTCCTCCGTCTCATAGTATATACCCGTACACACTCGCCTCCAAACTCGCCTCCTCCTTAACACTTCCGTCGCATAGTGTATCGGTACATACTCGTCTCTTCCACACCCCCTCCGTCTCATTGTGCACCGGTACACACCCGCCTCCTCCTTACCTCCTCCGTGTCATAGTGTAAGGCCCTAGCCGAGGGTGGAGGTGCGGCGGTGCGGGCACTTGCAACCAGAGTCGGATGTCAGGCATACCCCAGCGTCAAAGTTCTCAGTCACCGACATCGTCAAGTTCCTTCCGGGGGCCATATTATCCGATACCGTGAGCTCCCTCCAGGCACACACCGTAGGGCGATGCAGATTGATCCCTGGTTGACCCCGTGTTGATCGCGCTTGGGCGTGGAGCAGGGTCGCATAACTGATCACCCTACGTCACGCGGCCATTTTCGGAAATGTGCCGAAACTTGTATGGGCAATCTCTGTTTCGTAACTCCGGATGAGAAAATTACGCATTTATCATCTTACGTCATCGTATGCGGTGACTCAATATCTTGCTGGAATGGCGGCGGCCAAGTTTCAGCGCTCGAATCTAAAATATGATGAATTGCTTTCAAAGTTTGCTTACAAATCACCTTGCGCCGCTACAACATGGTGTGCGACTCCGACCGCGACGCCATTATCGATACCACCGTCCCGAGCCTGGCCGGCGCCGGGCTGGTGGAGGCCGTGTCGGATATCACTGGCCTGGCAAGGGGGGTGTTCAGAACAATCACGCGGACGACGTTGAACTTCTGAACTCGTTGAATCTCCTCCTCCTCCTCCACGCATCTACATGAGCATTCACCCTGAGGGCAAGTCATGCTCCTAAATCGGTGCGAGTGCTTGTTCTCAACGACCCTCCAGCCCTGGCAGGGGGTGTATTGAGAACAACCACGCGACCGACGTTGAATTTTCTCCTCCTCCTCCGCGCGTCTATATGAGCACTCACCCTGAAGAAGGTACCCGAAAAGTTGTGCTCCGATCTCGATTCGAGTGCTTGCTCTCAATGAACCTCCAGCCCTGACAGGGGGTTATTGAGAACAAGCACTCAACCAAGAACTGGACACGCGTCTGTATGAGCAGTCACCCTGAAGTCATGCACATATCACAGCTCGAGTGCTTGTTATCAATGACCCTACGCCCCGGCCGTGGTAGCGGCGCACGAGCACAAGTACACCGTTGACTCCCCCGCCCCGCAAGGGGTCAGAGCAGGGGTTATTTCCGGGGCCAAGGGGGAGTCAACGGCGTTGGCCCGCCAGCTCGCCTGGGGGCTGCAAAAGATGGAACAAGAGCAAAGCGCTCAAAACAGCCGCAGCGGCAGGGGGGTCAACTCGTCCACTTCACAGCTCAAGCTGAGCTGTTCTCGTCACTAAAACCTCCCGACGTATCCCATAAACAATGCTCACGTCAAGCCGGAGAGTACGGGGGCCAAGGCGGAAGCCTGGGGCCTCCTCATCATACACGCGGAAGCGTTTCTCTCTCACTCTCTCTCACAAAATGTGAGACGTTAGGCTGGAAAGCGGAGGAGTGCAAGCCCCTGCGGCGCGGCGTGCCTGACCTCACTGGGGACGACATCGAGGCCATCCGATGTATGCGCGAGGTGCTAGCCAACGACCCCTCGCACATCCGCGACTTTCTGCGCCTCGCGAGCTGGTACGAGGCGATGCAGGGCGGTTATCTGTTTCGGCCATTCCAGCTGTCGCACTTTGACTGGGCAGGGTTTGGTGGATGATTCGATGCTTCTGCCACGTCGTTTCAATCCATGTTATGCAATGTTAGATGCTCGCTTCTTGAGGTAAGCGCCTCTCTGTGACGTGGCGAGTGTCATTTCAGCGACGGACACTTGGACTGGGTGCCCAGCGCGGCGGCCGCGACTTGCGCAGAGATTCTGGTGAGCCACCTCCCCCTGGACGGCGGTGCTCTCAGCGGCACCGTCACCTACGAGCGCCGGTGAGGCCCGCTCACATCAGAGAGGAGAGAGACGCTTCCGCCTGTATAAGGAGGCACCGCGGGGGGCAGGGCGAAAGCCTGGTGCCTCCTTATACACGCGGAAGCGTCTCTCTCTCCCAGGCTTTCGCCCTGGCTCCCGTTCCCGTCCATGCCCGGTCAAACCAGAGTGTTTGGCAGACGCTATGATGACCAAACTGAGTGGCGTGATACTTGCTTGGTAAAATGGTTGAATAACCATACTGACCACACTGACATGAACGATGCCGAGCCTTGCAGCCCAACTTTGTGGCGGGATATCAGAATTGATGAGCATGATGCCGCATGCCGGGCCCCACGTGGCGGTACGATGTCTCGTTTCGATTCGGCGCCATCGTCACCATTCTCGGTGCCGCCGACGCCGTCACCAAAGCCGGCCGCAACGGTGCGGCGGTGGAGTTGACACTCGGGGCTTCCACTGGTCCACTTCTGAGTTCAACCTGTACCGCGTTGTCACTGAAACCACCCAATTGACTCAGAGAGAGACGCGTCAATGTGTATGAGGAGGCACCAGGCTTCTGATTTCACCCCCGTACCCAACTGACCCGGTGTATCCTACAAAAAGTGCTAACCTTGAGCCAAAAAGTGGACGCGTGTAACTCCCTGATTGACACCCGTGTTGAGAGCGCCTGCTTTCAAGTGTTGCTTTCAATTGCAACTCGCGCCCCTATGCAACGGTGAGATATTCGAGGTGAAGTGCGTGCAGAAGCTGGCGCCCGAGCATTTGCTCCAGCTGGCGTGTTATCAGTGGCTGGACGCCATGGAGAAAGTGCAGGAGCACGTGGTGAAAGCCAAGGGGAAAGAAGCCAAGAGGAAAGAGGGCGAGGGCTTAACCCGTGCCGTCACCTCCACCCCTCGCACCCACAGGGGATTTAAGGTAGGGCCGAGCAGCCAGCAGCGTCATCCACCACGCCCCCAGCCCACCCCGCCGTACAACATCCTAATTTGAACAGGGGCCAGGGCCAGGGCGAGTGCCTGGTGCCTCCTTATACATGCGGAAGCGTCTCTCTCTTTCTCATCGTATTTTGATTATACGCCATTGTATGACCAGTCGAGCTCCTTTGATTTACTTGGCTATGATTCGAGGGCTCTGGAAAGAAGCAGAGGGAGTACACTGAGGAGGAAGTGACAGCCCCGATGGAGCTTTTGGATTACTTCGAGGAGACCGGCGGGAGCGAGGCGGCGGTCATGAAACGGGCAGGGCGCAGTGAACAAGGCCTGCCACGTCATCCACCACATTTCAGACCCTCCTTACTCGAGTCACGGGGTCCAGGACGAAAGCCTGGGGGCCTCTTTATACACGCCGAAGCGTCTCTCTCTGCCATGTCATCCACAACGTTTTAGACCCCGCATTATTGACTTAAAGGCACCCTTTGACGTGGCAACCATCAATTTATTGGCCCGAGAAGCGGGCGGTGCTCCTCAACGCGCGCACGGGTGCGGCTGACTCAACAAAAATGGCCGCCACGTCATCAAGCACATTTGCGACCCTCATTACTTGAGTTACATGGCATCCTATGACGTCGCTGCGGGCGATGATTTCCCCGAGTCCGACGCACGGCAGAGGATAACGCCCGCCACGTCATCAACCACGTTTGCCAGCCCTAGTTTCATGAGCTTGACGGCTGATGTGGCAGCGTGCGTTATTCCCCGGGCCCGGCGCACGGGGGAGGCGAAGGAGTTGCGAGCGGACCTTCGGGCGCTGACCGCGGCGGTGTTGACCATGGTGGATCAGAGAATGCGGTCCAACAAAACGGCTTCCGACGAAGAGTTTTTGGTAGGGCCTGGCGAATATCGCTTGACGTCATCCAGCGCACTTCAAACCCTCGTCTATTCAGTCAGATGGCACCCCATGACCTGGCAAGCAATATCCTCCAGGCCCTATATCGCTCGCCACGTCATCCAACGCACTTTGATCCCTCGTCTCTTCAGTCAAACGGCACCCTATGACGTGGCGAGCAATATCCGTCAGGCCCTATATTGCTCGCCACGTCATCCAACACACTTTTAAGCCTCGTCTCTTGAGTTACATGTCACCCGATGACGCAGCGAGCAATGTCCGCCAGGCCCTCGTTTGTGGCGTTGTGCGCCACGGCGGGCGCCGCGTTGCATGACCCCACGGCGGCGCCGGCCGCGCCGCCGCCGACGTCCCCTG
>Ga0307489_10000895_pt1 | contig 19003 bp, 19 predicted proteins | sample SB12metaG_FD_202247 | JGI IMG/M metagenome (GOLD analysis project Ga0307489, IMG submission 202247) | Sea-ice brine microbial communities from Beaufort Sea near Barrow, Alaska, United States - SB 1.2 | ecosystem: Environmental > Aquatic > Marine > Coastal | place: USA: Alaska | collected...
ACAAGCGCATTCTAAAATATGAACCTTACAAAGGTAGGTTAATTTATGATTGTTTTTTTATATTAAACAATTGATTTAATCAATTATAGCTGTTTTTGTCTTCATAACTACCTCATTTGACATCAAAACTTTTTGTAAACACACTTTTATGCTCTTTTAGCTTTGCAATATGTTTGCTCATAAAGAAAAGCGCCTTATCTCTAAAAAAGAAAGGCACACCAATTAGAAATTTTATTAAATACATAGCAATCTCTTTAAATTGGCCAAAAAATGGTCTCTTTTTAAAAAATCAATTCTTTTTATAATTCCAAGATGTTGTAAAAAACTATATTCGCGCCATGTGGATATATTTAGGCTTATTGGCAGCCCTTTTTCTAGGATTGCACAATTTATGTAAAAAACATGCGGTACAAGGAAATGAGGTTTTTCCTGTACTTTTAGGCACAATTACTTCTGGTTTTTTACTCTTACTACCCGTTTTTTTGGGTTCTCTTTATTTTCCAGAATTTATAAAAAAATTTGGCGTATATATTACTCCTATTCCTTGGGAGACGCATGGTTTTATTTTTGTAAAATCGATGATAATGACAGCGTCTTGGATTTTAGCATATCAAGCTTTAAAGCATTTACCAATCACTATTGTTGCACCTATTAGATCTGCAGGTCCGTTTTTTACATTTATTGGTGCCATTCTAATTTATAAAGAGCAACCTAATTTTTTACAGTGGATTGGTTTCTTTTTAATTATTTTTTCAGTGTTGCTATATGCTAAAGTTGGAAAAAAGGAAGGCATTATTTTTAAACGAAATAAATGGGTATTTGCCATTATTGGAGCCACTTTTTTAGGCGCCTCTAGTGGTTTATATGACAAGTTCTTAATTCAGAATTTAGGCTTGAATCCGCAGACCTTACTCTTTTGGTTTTGTGGGTACACCGTACTAATTTTAATAGGGGTTTTAGCAATTACTTGGTTTCCAAACGCTGAAAAACGAAACGCTTTTAAATTTCGTTGGTCCATTATAGGCGTTGGTCTTTTATTGCAAGCTGCAGATTATTTTTACTTTAAGGCATTGCAAGATCCCGACGCTTTAATTATGCTATTATCCGCTATAAAACGAAGTCAGTTAATTATTGCTGTTGTTATTGGTGGGCTTTTATTTAAAGAAAAAAATAAGCGAAAAAAATTAATTCCATTAGCAGGAATTATAATTGGGGTCTTTCTAATTTTATATGCATCTACTTCTTAAGATACCTTGCGTATTTCTTCGCTTTATTTTCGTTTATTTCACAAAATTAGTTAATACTTTCATTTTCAATAAACATACTTCCCCTCTCCTATCATTGCTTTGCATTAAGAGCCTTATCTTTGTACTTTCATTAAAGTAGCGTATCGTTTGGAACAAATAAAGGCATATATAGATCAAATAGCAAACATCTCTAAATTAGACTGGGATTTTTTTAAATCTAAATTACAGCGTCGCACGATTGCTAAGAAAACTATTTTTTTAAAAGTTAATGAAATAGAAAACAACATTTCATTTATTGAATCTGGCGTAGTACGCTTATTTATTCCTAAAGAAAATCCTGACAAAGAGACTACCTTTGGATTTAGTTTTAAAAATCAGTTTGTAAGTGCGTATGATTCTTTTTTAACACAAACACCCTCTCTCTACCAATTACAAGCACTTACAGAAATTAATATCTTAAGCATTTCATATAAAGATTTACAAGAGGTATATAAAACGACTCAAATTGGTAATTTAATTGGCAGATTAACAGCGGAAAGTCTTTTTTTAATAAAGTCTAAACGAGAACAAAATTTATTAAATCTTTCTGCAGAAGAACGGTATTTAAATTTATTTAAAGAACGCCCAGAACTTATAAAGATAATTCCTCTAAAATACATTAGCTCTTATATTGGTGTTACGGCGCAAGCGTTAAGTCGCATAAGAAAACGTTTATAATTCTTGTTTTATTGATGTAGGTTCATTGTTTTGTGTTTCTTATCAAATTATCTTTGTAAAAAAAATAAATGACAATAATTATATTTGTTTTAGCACTTTGGTACGGAGGTTTGTTTTTTCAATCTTTCTTTTTACATCGCTATGCAGCACATCAGGTTTTTACAATGTCTAAGACAATGGAACGCATTTCTTTTATTTTAACGTGGATTTTTCAAGGTTCAAGTTATCTAAGTGCTTATGGGTACGGTATTATGCACCGCATGCACCACGCATATACAGATACTGAAAAAGATCCTCATTCACCATCTCATGACGCTAATTTGTTTGCAATGATGTGGAAAACGAAAACAACCTATCAGGCTATTAACGATCAAAAGATTGAAGTGGACACAAAATTTACTAAAAATGTGCCACAATGGAAAAGCTTTGATGCTTTTGCCAGCTCACGTTTTTCTAGATTGCTTTGGATTACTTTTTATATTCTATTCTTTGCTTATTTCACAACTGAGTTATGGCAATGGGCCTTGCTACCTGTAGCGCTATTAATGGCTCCCATTCATGGTGTAATTATTAATTGGTTTGGACACATTTATGGGTATGTAAACTATAAAATGAAAAATACTAGTAAAAATCTTTTTCATTTTGATTTCTTAATGATGGGTGAAGGATACCATAACAATCATCACAAGCACGCAACAAGCGCAAATTTTGGTGTAAAATGGCATGAAATAGATGTAACGTATTTAATTATAAAAGTTTTAGATTTCTTGGGTCTTATTAAATTGAAAACAGTTTCAATCAGAAAGTAAATTTTTCATATTAAAAAAGGTTTAACAAAATTTACAGTTTAACTATACTGCTATTAAAATTTTAAAAGTCTCCTAAGCCAACCTTAGGAGATTTTATTTTTTTAAACAAAAGGCTTTGCTATGCATGCAGCAATAAAGACCTTAAGTTATACTATCATTATGCAGTTGATAAAGAACTTTGCAGCAATTTAAAAATAATTAAAAGGGACTCTTACTACGCAAATTGTCGAGGCATTTTATCCTATTTCCAAACCAACATTAAAAGCTTTCAGTACACAGGCCAACCACATTTCAATAATGTAGGATTCCAATGTTTATAAGTGCTGATTTTATGGATTAAAGAATCTAGCTCTCATAGCACATCTGCACGATCTAATGGGGCTTTAAAATCATAAGCCTCCTCTTTCTTTTTAAATAGTTTTTCAAGATTTTTATTCATACCCTATTTTTAACAAGAACCCTAATCTTTTAATTCTTTAGTTTTAATACGTTTTGTTTACTGCAGATCTCTGCAATTAGAAAAGATCGTATTCTAAAAATAATGCATTTTTAGACACCACTTTATAAACCTTCTATTTTTCTAGAGTTCTAATGCTAGCATTTCCTCTCAAATAGAAAGTACAAACAGTAATTTAAAGTAACAAATAAACCAAACGCGCTTCAAAAGTGATTTCTAGTTAATTTTTGTACATACATGTTATTTCATATCTGCTTACATTTCGTTCCTTTTATTACCCTTTTCAAGGGTATCAAAGGCTACCATGATTTTGTCTAGAACCTACAATAGCGGCCTTAAAAAGGTTCTTTTTGTGCACTTATGTAGTTTTAAAAAGCGGAGCTATATGTTCTCGTAATTTCTAAATGAAAGCAGCGCAAGTTGCTGTTTCTTCACTGGACCTACTTTTGCTTATAAATTGAGTAAATTATTTCTTTTTCTTCTTTTTTGATACTTCCGAAGGTGTACTTGTTGCTTTTGTACTCGCTACGTAATTTGCTAGTATTTTATCAACCAACTCCTCTTTTGTTAAATGATGAAAAATGGTTTTCACTTGAGATTTAAAATCTTCAGAAAGACTGCGATTGGTCTTGGTTTTAAATATTTTATTGGCCCAAATTAATCCATTATTTTCTTCGATACTTTTTGCATCCGCCTTTTTAAAAGCTTCGAAACGAATGTCTAAAGCCTTTTCGAAATCGCTAATATCTTGTGCTTCTTCTTTTTGAATAATGGTTAAAGACAACCCGCTTGCCCCTGCTCTTGCTGTTCTACCACTTCTATGCACATAAGCATCATAGGTATCTGGTAAGTGATAATTAACTACATAAGAAAGATCTTTTACATCAATTCCACGTGCAGCCAAATCTGTAGCTACTAAAATAGCTATGTGTCCTTCTCTGAATTGTCCCATAATTCGATCCCGAATTCCTTGCGTCAAACTTCCATGAATAGCTCCAGAAGAAAATTTATGTATCGCTAAGTTTTTTGCTAATTTATTAACTGCTGCTTTCGTTTTACAGAAAATAATACCTTGCTGTCCTGATTTTGAATTTAAAAAGTGTAATAAAACCTCTAATTTTTCAATAGGTGCTACAATTACATATTTATGGTCAATACCTTGGTGTCCTACAGTTTCCATATTTGCCTCAATTTGAACTACATGTTTAGACATATAATTTTGAACCAATTGCTTGAGGGTTCCTGGCATTGTGGCTGTAAAAAGAAATGTTCTTCTATTTTTAGGAATTTCTTTGATAATAAGATCTAATCCCTCTTTTAAAGCAGTAACCATTTCATCTGCCTCATCTAAAATAAAATAAGAAATATTTTTAATATTGACCGCCTCTCTTTTTACTAAATCTGCCAAACGTCCTGGAGTTGCAACGATAATATGTGTTGGTTCTTTTAAACGATCAATTTGCGGTTTAATAGGGATTCCACCACAAATAGTAGCGATAGACGTTTTAGGACTGTGTGCTGCAAGAGACGCTAAACTACTAGCTATTTGTTGTCCCAACTCTCTTGTTGGAGCTAGGATTACTGCTTGAATATTTGGATTCTCTACATCAATTAATTGCAACAATGGCAAGCCAAAAGCCGCTGTCTTCCCTGTTCCTGTTTTAGCTAATGCTACCACATCTTCTTTTTGATTTAAAACAATCGGAATTACACTTTCTTGAATTTCTGTAGGAATAGCGATATTTAAAAGGGCTAAACTCTGCTGCAATTCTTTATTGATTCCTAAATCTGAAAATTGTTTTGACATAAAATATTTTTTGCGAAGGTAAGTACTGTTTATACTGATTGTATTTTTTAAAGCAAGTATTATTTAGCTTTGTTTGAGTTAAAATGAGTGTACCACTAAAAGTTTTGCACAAAAAAAAACCCAACTATCAATAGCTGGGTTTTCTTTGAAAAAATATGAATTTATTAGATAACTTTTACGTTAACTGCATTTAATCCTTTGTTTCCTTCTTGTAAGTCAAATTCAACTTGGTCACCTTCTCTGATTTCATCTACTAATCCAGAAATGTGTACGAAATGATCTTTATCTACTCCTTCTTCTGTAATAAATCCAAATCCTTTAGACTCATTGAAAAACTTTACTGTACCTTTACTCATCTTGTTATAATTTAATTTGTAATATTGAGTTACAAATATATTGACAATAAATTAAATAACAACTATAAATTTACAAAAAAATATTTTTTTTATTGATTTTTTTGAAAAACTACTTTTTTTGAAAAAATTATGGGTACTTAAACTCCGTAAATCCTAACTTTTTTCTTTTTCAATCGAGAGTTATTCAGTTTTTCTTCTAGCTCGGAAGCTAAGCTTGCAGGAACTGCCACAAAAGCACAGTCTTGTTTTAGTTCTATAGCTCCTAATTGATCTTTTGTTAACTTTCCTTGTTTGATAAATAAGCCAGCAATATCACCTTTAGATATTTTATCTTTTCTTCCACCGGAAATAAATAGTGTTTCCCAAAACACAGGTTTTCTCTCTGCTTGTTTAGAAATATTCTCCAAATCTGCATGCTTCATAAAATCTGGCAAACGTTCTTCTTTCCATTTTAAAACATAAGCAGTACCTTTTGCAGAAACCCTTGCAGTACGACCATTTCTATGGGTAAATTCCTCAAGCTCTCTTGGCAATTCATAATGAATAATATAATTCATTTCGGGAACATCAATACCTCTTGCTGCTAAATCTGTGGCAATTAAGATTTGATTGGTACCGTTTCTAAACTTTATTAAAGAACGTTCTCTGTCTTTTTGTTCCATGCCACCACTAAAGCAACCATGTTTAATGTTTTTACTTTCTAGAAAAGCACTTACATTATTAATACTATCTTTTAAATTACAGAAAATAATACCTTGCTGATTTCCTAAAAAATTTAATAAATGCAACAATGTGTTTAACTTATTTTTAGCAGGAGACACTACTGTTTTTATGACTAATTTAGAAGTGGTAGCCCTCAAATAATTAACAGTGTTTGGCTTATCTAAACGCACAAAGTCAGGGATTTCAACTCCCTGGGTTGCAGATGTTAATATCCTTTTATTTACCGCTATAAGTTGATTGATAACACCTCTCATTTCATATTCGAAACCAACTTCTAGTGACTTATCAAACTCATCTAAAATTAATGTTTTAATGTGGTCTGTAGAAAAGCGTTCGTTTGCAAAATGATCAGAAATTCTTCCTGGAGTTCCAATTAAAATTGCTGGTACGTGTTTCAATTCTATTTTATCCTTAGACATCGGTCTACCACCATATACCGCATTTACTTTATATCCCGATCCCATAGAACGAATTACTTGTTCTATCTGAATTGCCAATTCTCTTGAAGGCACCAAGATTAATGCCTGTATTTGTTCAATGTTTGGATCTAAAAACTCAAGCAATGGTAAGGCAAATGCTAATGTTTTACCTGTTCCTGTTGGAGATAATAGAATTGTGTTTACATTTTTCTTAATCGTTGCAATAGCTTCCTCTTGCATAGGATTTAACTGACTAATTTGCAGTTTTTGTAATATTTCTTCTTGTCCTTTAATATGATTCGCCATTTCTTAACTTTTAACTTTCGTTTAAACTAACGCACAAAGATAGTTAGAGTTGATTGGTATTGACTATAATTCATAAAAATATTCATAATTTTGTATGCTACTTTAAATAAAACAATAATGTTAAAACAAAAGCTAAAACCTTACAACGTAATTCTTGCCTCTGGTTCTCCAAGAAGACAGCAGTATTTTAAAGATTTAGATATTGATTTCTCCATTCAAGTAAGACAGATTGAAGAACGATACCCGAAGGAATTAAAAGGTGCAGAGATTACAGACTTTTTGGCGGATTTAAAATCGAAAGCATTTACAGATTTACAAGAAGAAGACTTACTTATTACGTCTGATACGATAGTTTGGCTAGAAAACAAGGCCTTAGGAAAACCAAAAGATGCAAAAGATGCTTTTAAAATGTTAAGCGCTTTGTCTGGTAAGCAACACCAAGTAATTACCTCTATTTCTATCAAAAGCGCCTTTTTTCAAAAAATCATAAACGACATCACAACAGTTTCTTTTAAAGAACTTACAGCTGAAGAAATTAATTATTACATCAACACTTACAAACCTTTTGACAAGGCTGGTGGTTATGGAATTCAAGAATGGATTGGCTTTATTGGAATAGATAAAATAGAAGGAAGTTATTTTAATGTTGTTGGTCTACCGGTTCATAAGCTCTACAAAGAGTTAATGAACTTATAATTTAGATTTTTTGCGTTTACTTGCTATATTTTATGAATTTTTTGTAATTTATTTAAAAGTCTTGCTGCTATTCTCTGTTTTATGTTCTTTAAAGAAAAATAAAAGTTTATTTTTACCAAAATTTTACAACACAACAGTTCCTAATTTTACAAATTTATAATGAAAACATACACATACACAGAGAAAAAAGACACCCGTTCAGGTTTTGGAGATGGTTTAACAGAATTAGGTAGGACAAACCCAAATGTAGTTGCTTTATGTGCGGATTTAATAGGTTCTTTAAAAATGGACCAATTTATAAAAGAAAATCCAGAAAGGTTTTTTCAAATTGGTATTGCAGAAGCAAATATGATTGGTATTGCAGCTGGTTTAACGGTTGGAGGTAAAATTCCTTTTACAGGTACTTTTGCAAACTTTTCTACAGGAAGAGTCTATGATCAGATTCGTCAATCTGTTGCCTATTCTGGCAAAAATGTAAAAATTTGTGCTTCTCATGCAGGCCTTACCTTGGGTGAAGATGGCGCAACACACCAAATATTGGAAGATATTGGTTTAATGAAAATGTTACCAGGAATGACGGTAATTAACACCTGTGATTACAATCAAACAAAAGCGGCAACAATTGCAATTGCAGATTTTGAAGGCCCCGTATATCTGCGTTTTGGAAGACCAAAAGTACCTGTATTTATGCCTGCAGATGAACCGTTTGTAATTGGTAAAGGAATTCAATTAACGGAAGGTACAGATGTAACTATTGTTGCAACAGGCCATTTAGTTTGGGAATCTTTACAAGCTGCAGAACAATTAGAAGCAAAAGGTATTTCTGTAGAAGTAATAAACATCCATACAATTAAACCTTTAGACGAAGATATTATTTTAAAATCTGTTAGAAAAACAGGTTGTGTTGTTACTGCAGAAGAACATAACAAATTAGGAGGTTTAGGAGAAAGTGTTTCTAGAACATTAGCTTTAAATACTCCTACTCCACAAGAATTTATAGCAACTAACGATACTTTTGGTGAATCTGGTACACCAGAGCAACTAATGACAAAATATGGTTTAGATGCCGTTTCAATTATAAAAGCGGTTGAAAAAGTAATTTCTAGAAAATAAAAAAGAAATAGTGCTTTATAGGAACATTTTTAATTTAAAATATGAAAAGAACAATTTTAATTCTATGTTTGGCTTTTACATTTAGCCAGACAATCAATGCCCAAAAAGATTTTGGTATCAAGGGGGGTATAAATTATAATAATAACGGAGATGCAACATTTTCTTCTACAGGTAATGATGTAATTGAAGGAGGAGAATCTAAATCTGGTTTTCATGCAGGTTTATGGTTTCGTGGACAAATTCCAATAATAGGTTTATACATAAGGCCAGAATTGGTCTATACACAAGTTAAAAGTGAGTACGTGGGTAGCGAAAGTAAGTCTTCAAATTATGAATTTAGTAAAATTGATGTTCCTGTTTTATTAGGAAAAAACTTTTTAGGATTTGCAACTGCCTTTATTGGTCCTTCTTTTCAATACATACTGAATGATGACTTGGAATTTTCTGAGCTGAATACTGATGAATTTGATAAGTTCTCTGTTGGAGTTCAAATGGGATTTGGAATAGAACTTGGTAATTTAGGCATAGATGTGCGTTGGGAAAGAGGTTTATCTAAAACAGAAGCAAAGTTTGCGAACGGTATTACTGTAGATAATAGAACCAATCAAATAATATTTGGTCTTTCCTTAAACTTGTAATAAATTAAACTTAAGGATACTAAAAAAGGCTCTTGAATAATCAAGAGCCTTTTTTAGTATAGCACAGTTTGTATTTTATTTAATTTCTGGATTTAAATAATCTGGTAAGTTGGGTCTGCTGTTATCACTAAAATCATTTGTAGGATCTCCGTCTCCATTTGCATCTTCCTGTATAGAAGGTGTACCATCATTATCATGATCGGTATCTTCAACCAAATCTAATAACTCTATTTTGAAAACTAATATTTGGTCATATGGTCGCGAAGTATTCGGTTGATAATTTAATGAAGGATACGCCAAACCACTTGGAATAAAGATATACCCTTTACCAGGATTTTGATACGTTATAGGTCCGTTATTGGTAATGTTTTTACCGCTTTTAAAATTAGTAAAACCGTTTGCCCAACCAGATATTGTGTTGGTTAACCACCTTTGTTCTCCACTATCAAATGGACTTGCATTAATGGTGTTTTCTAATAATACAACTCCTGAATAATTTGTGAAAACAGAATCTATAACCGACGGAAATCCTTTTTCGGAATCGGGATTACCCTCGTTTATAACAAATGTGTACAACTTATAATCAATATTGTTATTGCTCACGATGTCCATAACTAACATATCTCCACTGTCAAAAATTGAGGTTTCATTCGCTTCAATTAATTTTATAGAATCTAAAGTCGAATTATAATAGTGGTCTTTTAAAAATTTCACAATAGAGTCGTTATCCGTAATTGCTAACTCTTCATAGTTCACATCTGCAAAGGGGTTAACGATCCCGATAGAATCATCATCACAAGAATACATTCCTACAATGGCTACTAATAGTAATAAAAAAATATTTTTAATTTTATTCATTTAATCTTAAATTTTAAGGCTGCAATCTACCATTTTTATACCTTTGTAAAAAGACAAACATTATATTTTAACTTTTTTTATGAGAATTGACAAATATTTATGGTGTATTCGCGTTTATAAGACAAGAAGCATTGCAACAACGGCTTGTAAAAAAGGGCAAATTAAAATTGATGCCAAAAGTGTAAAACCTTCAAGAGATATTTTTGGTGGAGAATTAATGGTCATTAGAAAAAATCAAATTAATTACCAAATAAAAGCTTTAGATTTACCAGAAAGCAGAGTTGGCGCAAAATTATTAGATCAGTTCCGAAAAGATGTCACACCAAAAGAAGCATTTGAAAAGACAGAACTTTTAAAGTTTGCCAAAGATTATTATAGAAAAAAAGGTACAGGTAGGCCCACAAAAAAAGATAGAAGAGATATTGATAATTATCAGGAGGAAGAGGAAGATACAACAGAAGATTTATGATTGCAGAAAGCCATATTATTTTAGACAACACTCAAATAAATCAGAAGATTAAAAGAATAGCATATCAAATTTACGAAAGTAATAGTTCCGAAAAGGAAGTAATTATTGCTGGTATTGTTGGTAATGGATTCACATTTTCAAAAAAAATAGCGGAAGTTTTAGAAGAAATTTCAACGCTAAAGGTTACGCTTTGCGAAGTTGTTATTAATAAAAAAAAACCTTTAGAGACCATAACAACTTCTTTATCTATAAATGATTACAGAGACAAACCCTTGGTTTTAGTTGATGATGTACTAAGTTCGGGTACTACTTTAATTTATGGAATTAAGCACTTCTTAGAAGTGCCACTGAAAAGATTTAAAACAGCTGTGCTTGTCAATCGAAATCATAAGAAGTATCCTGTAAAAGCAGATTTTAAAGGCATTTCATTATCAACCTCAATAAAAGAACACGTGAAAGTAGCGTTTAACGAAAAAGAAGCAATTGCCTATTTAATTTAAAACACTCTTTATTTCCAATACGATTTCTTGCATTGATTTATTTTCTGTATTCAAAATTACTGACGCTTCTTCATAAAAAAACTTTCTTTCAAAAAGGTGCTTTGCTACGAATTCGGTTATTTTCTCATTTTCTAAATCAGCAACTAATGGTCTTGTATTTTTTTCTTCAAGCAAGCGAGCAGTCAAAGTTGGTATGCTTGCTTTAATATAAATTGATGTTGCTTTTGAATATTGAATCAATTCCATATTATTCGAATAACATGGAGTTCCCCCGCCTAAAGAAAGTACAAAATCACCTTCATTATTTAATAATTCCTTTAAATAGATACTCTCAATTCTTCTAAAATAAATTTCTCCTTTGCTTTTAAAAATTTCAGGTATGCTCCTCTTTTCTTGCTCAGAAATATAGGTATCTAAGTCTATAAAATTCATATCCAGCTTTTTAGAAATCTCTTTACCAATGGTAGATTTGCCTGAAGCCATGTATCCTAAAAGTATAATTTTCATGATTTTTAAGTTTAGACAAATATCGACAAAAAAAAAACGTTTTTATGCTAATAAATTCAATCATTGATAGTATATTTGCAGCCGCTAAGATACAGCAATGACCGGGTAGCTCAGTTGGTAGAGCATCTCCCTTTTAAGGAGAGGGTCCTGGGTTCGAGCCCCAGCCCGGTCACAAAAAAAAAGTTAAGCTAAAGCTTAACTTTTTTACTTTATAATAATTTGCGCACGTGGCGAAATTGGTAGACGCGCAACCTTGAGGGGGTTGTGAACGCAAGTTCGTGGAAGTTCGACTCTTCTCGTGCGCACTTTTTATTTTTTACTTCTTTTACAAATAATTAACAAAATTATATTAGAATATGATTATTTTAGCCGCATGCAAAAATTAATAATTATTCTATGCTTATTTGCCTCCATAAGCACCTTTTCTCAGATAGACTCATTAAATACTAAAACTTTAAAAGGGCAAATTATTCATGCAGAAAATAAAAAGTTTTTAAGTGCAGCGCATATATTAAACTTAAATACAGTTACAGGAACAATTACAAATGATAAAGGTTACTTTGAATTGCCAACAAGAGTAAATGATACGATATTGGTTTCTTATTTAGGATATTCCTCCATTAAATTAAAAATCACAAATGATTTACTAAAGGGAAATGAACTGGAAATTGCCTTGTATGAAAAGCCAGAAAACATCAAAGAAGTTGTTATTAGATCTACAAATTTAATAGGTGTCCTTGAGATTGATGTAAAGCAGGTTCCTAAAGATAGATTTACTCGAATACATATAAACGGCTTACCGCAAACCTATGAGGTTGGGAGCGCTAAAAGTAAAAACTTCGCATCTCCAGTGGCTGCTTTATTTCAACCCGTAGATTTTTTGTACAATCTTTTTGGAAAAAAACCAAAACAGTTGAAAAAGCTTCAAAAATTAAAAAAAGAAGACAATTTACGTAAAATGTTAGCTGGCAATTTTGATAGACAGGTAATGATGGAATATCTAGAAATGGACAGACAAGAGCTTTCTGAATTACTCATAGATTGCAATTATTCTGATTATTTTATCAAAAAAGCATCGGATTTACAAATGATTGAAGCAATTTTGGACTGTTACGAAAACTACAAAGCTCTGAAGAAGGGTACAATAGAGCGCAATAAAATTCCGGTAAAGAATTAGCATTTTTGTTGGATATGTCAGCGTTTTAAAATAAGACCTAAGAATGGGGACAAGCCATTAAATGAGAACAAATAGACCTATTATACACGCTAAATAAACATCATTAATACTATCAAGTTGTGCTTATTTTTTAGCAACAGTAATCGGCTCAAAATTTTGTATAAAATTATTGTTTTTGTTTTAAGAACTTTTGCGTTACCAAAACCTGAACACTTCAGAAAAAAAATCACACGACAATTTAAATTATCAAAACCTATTTTCAAGCATTAGGGTGCTTATGATAACAAGGCTATTTTCTTCTTATCGGCAGACTTCCTAAACGTGTTTCAATATATTTTCTTAAATTCTAATACACCTAATTTCTAATAAGCTTTTTACTCTTTTTACCATACTATGAATCCTATTTTTAATGTTGTAAGAGCTACAAAAGACCAATTAATTGAGGCTCTAATTATTTAAACGCACTTTTTAAAATTTACTTAGAGATTGTCTTCACAAAAAAAATCCAGCAAATGCTGGATTTTAAATTATAAATAAATTTGTTATTCTTATTGGTTACCTAAAATAATAGGCATTCCTGATTTACCAGAACCAATCACAATAACTTTACTATTTGTTGATTTAGATAACTCTAAAGTTGCATCAATCCCTTTTTCTTGTAAAATTTTATCCGTTAAAGAAGCGCTTAAAATTTTATTTGCTACAGCTTTACCTTCCGCATCAATTTTTTGTCTCTCTGCTTCTTTTTTAGCTTTAGAAAGTCTAAACTCATATTCTAAAGATTCTTGCTCTTGTTTTAATTTTGTTTCAATCGCAATTCTAATGGTACTAGGCAATTTAACATCTTCTACTAAAACTCTTTTTACCGATAAGTATTGATCTTTTAAAACGATTTGAATTTCCTCTAAAATTTCTTGCTCTATTACATCTCTTTTACTAGAATACAACTGTTCTGGAGTATAACGTCCAACAACACTTCTTGCTGCTGCATTAATCGCAGGGTCTAATAATTCTAATTCATAATCCTCTCCTTTGGTCTTGATAAGAAAACCTAAATTTTCTAATTCTGGTTCATACCAAATTGTTCCGTTTACTTTAACCTCTAATCCGTTAACCGAAAGCACATTCATTTCATCAGAAATAGATTGCTGACGCACTTTTCTTACAATCATTCTATTCCACGGAGCAACTATATGGAAACCTTCTCCATACGTTTCTTCTGTATTAATACCGTCTCCTAAAGTTTGGAAAAGAACGCCTCCTTCACCGGGTCCTATAGTTATTGTAGATTTAGAAAATAAAATTACAGCTGCTACTGCTATAATTATAAAAAAAATTCCACCTCTTGGAAATTTAATATCCAATTGATTATTTGCCATTTATTTATTATTTAAGATTTAGTCAAATTTACAATATAACTTTAAAAAACACAATATATCTGCGTTTAAAATTTTGAAGACCCTTACAGCGCTGCTTGTAATTATTTTATGTGACAAAGAGGATGCGCTTTGTTATGCGGGGTGCTATTGATGTTTTAAAAAGATAGATACGCTAACAATCCACTTTAAAGGTTTAACTATTGGTCTGACTATAAGTTGTCGCTTTATTAAAATTTCTGTATTCAATACAGAACTATCTGTTGCTGCCCAAATATCTATAAACCTAGGGTTGTTCTGTGGACCCTCAATCAAAGATTGATAGTGCTGTTGTTTTGTATCTGTATTATTTTCAAAATAAACAGATCAAGTGATCTTATCAATGGTCTTCATCAATCTAAATCCCATCCTTTAAAAGCGAGGTGTTTTTACAACATTATTTCTTAATTATAATTGACCATGAAGCCAATGCTTCAATTATTTTCAACCTTATACATTAGCACACTTTCAATACTATGATTGGGATTTAAGACTTTTTAATTTTATCAAGCTTGCCTTTTTTTCTAAAATTAAAGAATTTTTAAAACGCGTTAAAAAGAATAATTAATTAAAAAAGAGTGCTACCCGGTCATTTAATATTTTTGATACACAGTTTAAATCTGCATTAAAATTTACGGACGTTTGTAATTTAAAATTAGCAGTATTTATGAATATTACTTTCTTTTTTCGAAAAATAATTTACACAATTTAGTGAATCCATAGGCGGTATAAATTGATTATAAAGTACAAAATGATTACAATGATGTTGGTGCTATAGATCTTTATCATTCTCAAAATTATTTTTATGCTAATCAGTATCATGCACATTGTTTTCGATCTTTGAATGATTTTCTGCAGCGCCGTTATATCGCAATAAATGTTATATGCGTGCATTGGTTTTGCAAGTGCATAAAAAACAATTAAATGTGATTTAAATATTTTTTCTATTTATACAGATCGCCTAGTGCTATATTGATAAAATCAGCATAAAAAAACGAACATAACAGCTTTAAAAAAATATTAAATCTTACCAAAATATTTTCTAATAAACCATTCTGCCGAACATAAAGAAATGATAAAAAATAAGATCCATCTCCAATCTATTAAATTTTGTTCTTTAATGTTTGGCTTCTGCACCGTATAGTAGCTTTTATTCTCTAATACATGTTTAATTAAGTTTTCCGTCTCATTTTGGTAGTATAACTTCCCTCCTGTCTTGGCAGCTAATTTTGTTAACTTATCAATATTTGAATGTGTAAATTGTTCCTCTACCTGATAATCAGATATTTTAAAACTACCGTACTTCATCGTATTTTGTCCTAAAACCTTCACTTTAAAGTTGTAGGCACCAGAAGCAAGATTTTCTATAGCTATTTGATACGAGTTATTGATTAATGAAAAAGGGAGTTTTATAATTTCTTTGGTTTTTTTATTTGTGATACTTATCTCTAAAGAAGCTCTTGCATCAAATTGATAGTTCTTATCGGTATAGAAAGCAGCAATATTAACAACAGCATTTGCTGGATATTGACTTTCTGAATTTACTTCTAAGCGATTTCTTTTCTTCTTTGTAGCGATATACTGTACTAAATTTCCTATAAATTGATCAAAATCTTGAAATGAGTTTGTATTTAAATAACTTGAAGCTCTCCATTTCCAAATTCCTTCACCAAAAATCACCCCTTTTTTTTGATTATTTTCTTCGAATACAGCAACTAAAGGTTGCTGCGTTTCTACTCCATTTATTTGCTGAAGTACTAAATTTTGATGCTCTTGAGAAATAGTGACTTCTCCATATATATCTGTCAAAGGTGCAAATTGATTAAACCCAATATCTTTTTGTAAAAAAGTTAAAAAAGAGGGGTTGTAAATTGCTTCGTAATTTTCTGTTTGATTTGTGTAGTTTTTAGTAAAACCCAATTGTTGTTTATTGATAAATTTCCAATCTGTATTTGCTCCTGTAACCACTAAAAAATTAGCATTTATTTTTTTAATGTCGCTTAAAACATTCTTAAATGAACTGTTTGGCTGATACAGTATAATTAACTGGTAATTAGATAATTGATTTTTTAAATCAGGAGCCATAACAACCTCTAAAGAACGTTGTTTATTAGTTTCTATGGCTTTTTTTAACGCACCAATATCTGGGTGTAAAACAGACGTAATAAGTACTACTTTTGTCTGTTCATCAATTACCTCTACTGAAAAATTCTTCTCGTTGTTTTTGGTATTTTTTTCGTCTTTTATTTTTTGAATAGCCGCTGTGTAATAATTTACACCTTCTTTTTTTGCTGTTAAATTGGTTGTAATTATTTCAGAATTTTCTTCCTTTGAAAATTGAATGTTTTTAGAAAAAACAGTCTTTCCATTTTTTAAAATTGAAAACTTAGATTTTACAGTTTTGTTTCCTTCATAATTTAAAATGACTTCTACGGGAAATTTATTTTTAATATAACTGTACTTATTTACGTTTACCTGACGAACTATTAAATCTTTATATTTTGAAGTATCCCCAAGAACAACAGGATAAATTGTTTGTTTAGAATTTATAAACTCATAATCATTTCCAATTGTTTGATTGCCGTCTGTTAATAATACAATTGGAGCGTTTTTAGTATTGTTTAGCTTATTTAATGCCGTTAATGCTTTATAAATATTAGTTTCATTTCCTAAGAAGGATACACTATCAGAAATTTTTAAATCACTGCTAAAAGTTAAATTTTCAATGGTAAATTTATCAGATAAATTATTGTTAGTATTCAATTTACTAATAAATTCTTGCGTATTTTTCTCTTCCTTAAAGAAGGAAATTGATTTAGAATTATCAACTAAAATAGACAAGGTTGGTTTTATATTTTCTAATTCAGTAGTTTTTATCTTCGGATTTATAAATAACAGTAGCAATAAGAATACAGAAAGCGCTTTTAGCGTAAAAAGTAAAATATGGGGCTTAAACGTACTTTTAGCTTTATAAAAATATTGAAAATAAGAAACCCCAACACTTGTAAAAAATGCTAAAAAGATTTGTAAAATAGTGGTGGTTTGCAATTGTTCTTATTTGTGTGAAAGATAGAAAGAACTATCTAAAGAAAGAAAACCTGCAACGTTAAATTGTTACAGGTTTATAATTTTATGTTTTGTACTCAAAAGTATTTTTTTTCTTGCAAAAAAAACGAGCGCTGATCGTCATGCTAAAACAAAATAGTTGCTCGCACATAAGTGACACTATGTTCGCATTCCACCGTCTACAGACAAAGTTTGCCCCGTAATGTAGGTACTCATATCAGAAGCTAAAAAGACACATGCATTTGCAATGTCTATTGGCTGTCCTCCTCTTTTTAAAGGAATTCCATCTCTCCACGATTGCACTGTTGATTCGTCTAGTTTTGCTGTCATCTCTGTTTCTATAAAACCAGGAGCGATTACATTACTTCTAATATTTCTAGAGCCTAATTCTAAGGCTACAGATTTAGAAAAACCAACAATCCCTGCCTTAGACGCGGCATAATTAGATTGCCCTGCATTTCCTTTTAAACCAACAACAGAGCTCATGTTAATAATAGAACCAGAACGCTGCTTCATCATTGGTCTAATAACTGCTTTTGTTAAATTAAAAACAGATTTTAAATTTACTTCAATCACTTTGTCAAAATCGTCTTCAGAAATACGCATTAACAAATTGTCTTTTGTAACTCCTGCGTTATTTATTAAAATATCAATAGCACCAAATTCTTTATGCACTTCTTTTGCTAATTCTTGTGCTGCGTCAAAATTTGCTGCATTCGATTGGTAGCCTTTTGCCTGAACTCCAAATGATTTTAATTCTTCCTCTAAAGTATTCGCAGCATCCACAGAAGCGCTATATGTAAAGGCAACATTTGCACCTTGTTTGGCAAATTCAACGGCTATGCCTCTACCAATTCCTCTTGTAGCGCCTGTAATTATTGCTGATTTATTTTCTAATAATTTCATGTTATCTTGGTTGTTTGAATGCCCCAAAGATACTAAAATAAAAAAACTCGTAAAGCATATTTACCGCACGAGTTTATTTTTTAAGTTCGCATGTTGTTGCTTGTCTCACTGCTATATTGTCAACATAATTGAACAAATAATCGACATCTAATTCCTTTATTTTGCAGCGCTTTTGAAGCGCTTTTACATCTAAACCTTGCTTATTACCAATGACCATTACATTGTAAGACTCTCCTTTCCTATTTTTATTGAAAAATTATTTTAAATCTTTCATAGTCATTTCTTTCATAGTGTGGTACATCACTTCTCTATTGTTATTATCAATGCCCAACTTCTGTAATCTTTCAGAAGACCAAAAAATAGTAGATTTTGTAATTCTTTGTGCAGCTAGCTTTTTTAATGTTGCGTCTTTTGCTGCTTGAACCTGTTTTGCTGCTTCTGGCATATCATTCATTAATTCCATCATTCCATCAACAGCCTGTTCTAGCGTATTGGTCTGTGTACCCACCTAAATTCATCACATAATTAGGCGAACCTTTCTTAGAAGCGTTATCATAAGAAGCAAATGCAGAGTGGGCTAAAGATCTAGATCCTCTAATTTCTTGAAAAATGATAGACGCTGCTGTTGCTTTGTAGACTTCTTTTTTAAAAGAGTTTGTTAGTGGTGCTTCTTCTGGAAATATTGGATGATTCATGGCTTTACTTTCATAAATTCCAAAAGCAGCATTTACTTTTTTAATGGTCTCTTCAAAATTAAGAGCTCCTGATAAAATTAACGCCCTATTATTTGGTACATAATAGGTCTTAAAATAAGTAT
>Ga0307489_10000896_pt1 | contig 18997 bp, 25 predicted proteins | sample SB12metaG_FD_202247 | JGI IMG/M metagenome (GOLD analysis project Ga0307489, IMG submission 202247) | Sea-ice brine microbial communities from Beaufort Sea near Barrow, Alaska, United States - SB 1.2 | ecosystem: Environmental > Aquatic > Marine > Coastal | place: USA: Alaska | collected...
AGGTGTACAGGAGAAGCTGGTAAGCCTACGTAGGGAACCAGTGGTCAGGCCAGGGAGGAGGCAGCGGCGGGTGTGTAGGACTGTGTGCGGGTGCACTTGTACACTATGAGCAAACAGCCGGTTAACGAGGGGCCAGGCCATGTAGGCGGCGGGAGCGGGTGTGTACGGGTGCACTGGTAGCCTACACTATGACGAGGAGAGAGGAGAGAGACGCGACAGCGTGTGTGAACAGGCACCAGGCTTCCGTCTTGGCCACTGTACTACGACGAGCAAACAGTCGGGTCGCCCTGCCACTCGCGCCAGTTGAGGCAGTCGGGGCGCCCGAGGCAGATCATTCCGGCGAGCAGGGTCTCACACTTTGCCCCCTTTTCAGCGCAACTTCATCACAGCACGTCAGCTGCTTTGTTTTAAGCTCAATTCGGAAGCCACCCTTGCCCATGCAAACACAGAAAGCTGCGCGGCGTATTCGCGTGGTAGCGCTAGACCGCTGAAGGTTGAGAGCCCCTCCGCCTCATAGATGTGCGCATGTTCGGGTCGCCCACCTCTTCATATCGCCCCTCCAACTTGAGTCATACTTCCAACTTGAGCTATGACGAGCTAATAACAGTAGACGAGTGACAGGGTGGGCCCCCGGCCCCGCCGACGACGAAGACGGTGAAGGTGAGTGCGACCTGCCAGCAGGGGCTTCAACGTCATCACTCGTCTGAGTTACATCCGTGGGAGTTCACATACACGCGGAATATGAAGCGCCCGTCTCTGTCTCTCTGAGACAGACGCTTACGCCTGTCTAAAGAGGGTCCACTGGTGGGGGGGGGCGTGGTAAGAGAAATAGTGTCGGAGTGTGACGCCCTGCGAAGTATATGAACACGGCAGGCGGGTGGTCGTATCCCGCGTGAGCGGACGGCGGGAAATAATCAGGCGGTGGCGGCGGCGGCGGCGGCGGCGGCGGCGGCGGCGTGGTGGTGTTGGTAGTGTTGGGGTGATCGTCCGGAGCGTGCCCCGGCGAGCGTGGTGAGCTGGGCGAAGGCGAGGGCGCCGGCCCTGGTGGGTGTCGCGGCTGGAAGACGCATATCGTCGTGTGTGTTGATGTCGTGCAGCTCTTGGGCAGTGAGTTTAGGCGGCGGCGTCTACGGCGGCATGGGGTGCGGCGGGAGGGGAAGAGTCTGAGGAGGCGAAGGAGGCGGAGGAGGTGGAGGAGGCGAATATTCGCGCGTTCTGGCATCCTGTTTCAGGGGGCGAACCGCCCCGCGCCACGCGCTTCGTGTGACACGTGTCCCCCGAAGCAAATTATTTCGGCCAATAAGGAGACGGGAAAAACGGCAGAAAGTTGTTGCATCGTGCTTCCACACAGCTGCCGCCACACCGCGCGCGCTTTTGCTTTTGCCGCACAGCACGAAGCAGCGCAACCTGCCACTCTTCTCGCCAGCAGCTTCACGCCGCCACCCGCGCGCCGTGTGCTCGGCTGCCCTCTCTCGTACGCCATGGTATCCACCGCCGCAGCGCGCCACCGCGGTGCCGCGCCCTCCCCGCCTGGTGAGCGCGCCCCCGCCCCAGCAACCCCCAACCCCCACCCCAGCAACCCCATCTCATCAAGCGTCAAGCGAGCGGCAGCCACGTCTCGAGCTTCCGATAGCAGTCCGGCTCCCTCTTCTCTTCACAACGAAGGTCCCGGTGGCGCGGCGCGACGACACGGCACGTCCAACGCGGCTCAACCGGTGCGGTGTTAATTGAGCTGAGAGTGAGAGGCCGAGAGAGGCTCGAGACTAGACACCTGAGACGCTTTCGCAACGACCGTGAGCGAAGCACCACGCACCAGGCTTTATTTGGGTTGCCCTCTCGGCGCGACGCGCCCGGCCCCCGTGTATCTTGAGCTGCCGTCCCCGGTGATCGCCGCGCGCCCTCCCCCCCGCCCTCCCCCCCCGCCGCGTCCCGTCCACCTAACGTCCCCCCCCGCCCGATATTCATCTCCAGCTCTTCACCTCCTATCCAAACACCCTGAGCTTGAACCTCTCACTTTCCTGATTGTATTTTGATTTTGTTTTTTCCAAGTCCCATGTGGGTCCGCCTAATCCGAGGATCTGAAATATTGAAATCAGCCGACCGACCATGTACGGACAGGCTTGATCCTTGATCGCGATTCATCGGTGGTCGGTCGGCGTTGATCGCATTGAATCAGTGGTCGGTCGGCGTTGATCGGGGTGTTTTTTGCATCTTGGAAACCTATCTTTTTTACAATTTTTATGCGGCAAAAACTCGAAAAGTTACGTGATTGCCCCGCAGAGTGCGGGGCGTGCCTGTGATTAGGCGGACCCAGATCCCAGGCCCTATCTCGATATATTCGGATTTCCCCTCACTCAAATCCGACAGTAGAGCCGCTAGGCTCTAGTTTCTGATGAATTAGATCCGGTCTGAAACCGATAGCTTTTTAGCTCTACTGGAGTATGACTGACGGAATCAGTATGCCCCCCTACCACACCGAACAACGATCCACCTCGTGCTCGTCGCGCCGCCACGCTCGCGCAGCGTCTCTGTTCTCGATGACGACCGCCGCCCTCGCGCTCGCCGTGGTGGTGCTGCTGCTCGAGTGCCCGGGCGACGTGGCCGCGTACCCCGGCCACCCGGGGGTCGCCAAGGAAGTGGTTGACCCCACCGTCCCATACACGGTAGGGCAGTGCAGGTTCACCCCGGGTTCCTGACCGCACTCTTTTTTAGCGCTCGAAGCTAAAATATGATGAACCGCTTTCAATCGTTACTTTCAATTTCAACCAGCGGCCCTACATCGTGGTGGATCTTGACGTGGTGCTGGTCAAGACCGCCGGGAGAGCGCCCGACAAGGTAGTGCGGTGCGAGTTGCAACGTGGTGGAAGCCGTGTTTAAAGCGCCTGATTTCAGCGCTTGAAACTAAAATATGATACATTGCTTTCGTAAGTCCTGCTTCAATGTCAACTTGGGCCCCTTCCACAAGGGAGGTACTATAAAGATCGAGGTGTACCCCGCATGGGCGCCGCTCGGGTCCGCACGCTTCAGGGAGATCGTCGAGCTCGGCATCTGGTAGGGCGTGCGAGGGGGGGCGCTCCAGGCTTAGGGCCAGCCAAGTATTGCCCGCCACGTCATCCCACGCACTTTGATCCCTCGTTTCTTGAGCTAAATGGCATCCTATGACGTGATGAGCATTATACGCCCGGCCTTATCGAGGCTCGGCACTGTGTTAAGTTGCCTATTCTCGATTCAGTGCATTCTAATCCAGTTTTAGCGATCCGCGTACACCATACGAGGCGAATAGCCGCCGCGTTGTCAAGGCGTCAAGCATCCATCACTGCATTTACTACTGGTCCTGTGAAGCCACAGAAATTGTGGATTTGGCTTAACCAAGCGGCGATTTGTTGCGAGTTGAGGCCCGGCGCGTCGGAAGTGGAACCGTTTCTTCCGCGTCGTGCCGGGCTTCATCGTGCAGTGGGGCATCCCGGGCGACAGGGCCATCACCGACTTCTGGTACGGGGGCCATATAGAACAACCACTCGACCGGCGCTGAATCTCCTCCTCCTCCTCCGCGCGTCCGTATGTGCATTCACCAAGAAGTGCAGACATGCTCCGATGTCGGTTCGAGTGCTTGATGACAATGACCCTCCTGTATGGGACAACAACACGATCAAGGATGACCCTGTCAAACAGACCAATGCGCGGTGAGTTTGGGCAATCATATGTCTTGCCTCTCTGGGCCAATCGAATGAGCGTGACTAAGCGTCCATAACACATGTATAACTGATTGGCTGGTTGTTTCACGGGGGTCAGGGTGAAAGCCTGGTGCCTCCTTATTACGTAGAGGCGTCTCTATGAATGTCTTTCTACGGGGGTTAGGCAAAAGTCTGGTGCCGCGTTATACACGAGGACACGAGGACTCTCTCTCACAGCATCTCTCTCGCTCTGATGGGATGGATGTTTGGTGTGTTGTGGTCCCTCGTCGCAGCGGCACCATCACGTTCGCCATGTCGGGCCCCCACAGCCGCACCTCGCAGGTGTTCATCAACTTCAAGGACAACCCCAGCCTGGACCGACAGGTGCGGCGGGGGGAGATACGTGCTGCAGACCCCGCGTATCGTTTCATTCTGTGACTTGGCTAGTGCGCTGTCATACGTGTTGACACAGGACCCGGAGTGGGCACCATCTGCCGAGCGCCTAATCCACAAATTACGGGACCAGGTCGGACGCCTGGTGCCTCCTTATACATGCAGTGTTGCGTCTCTCTCATCTCGTCACATTCTTGCGGTGTTGGGTCCTTCATACGAGCCAACCTCACCTCGTCAAACTTCAAGGGCAACCCCAGCCTGGACAAGCAGGTGCGCCGAGGGATAAACTCATGCGTGTCCTTTACGCGATCACACCCAACCTCGCGGTGTTGGGTACTTTTTACGGTCACACGTGACCTGGGAAGAACCATGCGGCGGCCACGGTCACCCTGGCCTCGGGGGTTCGCTCCGTTCGGCCGGGTCATCGAGGTGGGGCGGCGGAAGTTGAACCCCGAGTTGAAGACCCATGCTTTCATCTCTTTAAACTGACATACGATAAACTGCTTTCAAATTTTGCTTTCAATGTCGACTTGCGTCGCTACATGGAGGGAATGGACATTGTTGACGACATATACGCGGGGTACGGCGACACCCCAGACCAGGCAGGGGGGTTATTGAGAACAAGCACTCGACAGACGTCAAACACAACAACAACCGGCCAGTTTGCGAGGGCTTGTGGTCGGTCCGCACCGTGACCCGAGTCCAACGGGGGCCAGGGCGAAAGTCTGGTGCCTCCTTTTACACTCGCGAAAGCGTCTCTCACGACCCCAGTCCGCGCGTCTGCATGAGCAGTGGCCCTGAAGGTACGTCATGCAGGCACCACGCTCCGATCTCGATTCGATCGCTTGTTCTCAATGACCCCCCTGCTAGGGCCTGATCCAGGCCCAGGGCAACGCCTACCTCGAGCAGAAGTTCCCCAAGTAGGGCCTGCCAGATATTGCCCGCCACGTCATCGACACACACTTTGCACCTTCGTATCTTGAGTTGGATAACATCCTATGACGCTGACTTTGAACCGTATCTTGAGTTGAGCGTCGAGCAAATATCTGCCAGGCCCATTGCCTGCCATGTCATCGACACGCGCTTTGAACCTTCGTACGTTGAGTTGAATGGCATACTATGACGCGGCGAGCAATATCCGCCAGGCCCTATCCCCAGGCTGTCTTACATCCGGTGGGGCCTAGCATATATCGCTCGCCACCTCATCCAACGCGTTTCGAACTCTCGTTTCTGAAGTTAAATGACATCTTATGACGTGGGGAGCAATATCTGCCCTGCCCTTGCCCCGGCCGCACGCGGCTGGATGGCAAAGGAGGGGGCGGATGCCAGGCTTAGAGGAGGGGGCGGAGGGGGCGGATGCCGCACTGCTAGGACGCTGTTTGCAGTTTTATTCTTAAGACCGTGTGATACCGTCGTTTTGGTGCCGTTTACACGACAACCGAAGCCAACGCCGCCTCCCACATTACTTAAAACCGTTTGCTGACCTCGAATACCCGTACGGCATACGGGATTTTCAGATTCAGATGGCGGATTTTTCAGACGCTTCGCAACTTTCCGCGACGTCCGCCATCATTATTTGAGGCGTCTTCGCCGACGCCAATGCCATGTGCGCCATTCTTCTTCACTGACGCGCCAGATTACTAGGTGGTTAACGCTTTCACAATTACGGCTCTGGAATATTACTCGCTGATGTGCCAATTAAACAACGCCGTGCCAGGCCGCATAGCGCGCATAGCGCCGGCATAGGATGGTGTCAGCGTAATGATAGATTTCTGAATTTCGGTGTGTGAGTGACCCTGAGACACACGGTCTTCCCGGCATCTTCGTCGAAGCCGACGACGCCGTGCGCGCTATTTTTCCCACTGACGCGCCTGATGATTACTAGGCGGCGAATGTTATGAAATTTACGTCCGAGTGCTTCTTCACTGGCGGACGTGCCATGAACAAACCGCCGCACTGGGCCGCGTAGCTCCTGGATGACTTGGGACCAGTGGGACGTTTTCGGGAGCACTTGAGTCATCCCGGATCATCCAAAGTGATGTTAGGCTGTCGAGGACCCGGGCGCGGGAGCGGGAGCGGGCGAAGGGCGACAGTGATAAAAGTTCCGTCCGTTCCGTCAGCGACGGAGTTGTCATTACAAATTCACAGTAGAGACGTCGTGCGAGGTCTATACTAGCCACTAGTCGCACTGCGCAGCTTGGCTCTGTTTGGTGTCATCAGACATCTTGTCTGTCTTGTGTGTGTTGTTAGCTTGGACTAGTTTTGTTTTAAATATTTGCTCGCGTTTTGCGGGGGCGGAGAGTTTCATCAGGATAAACAGGGACGGTTCCGCGTCTGTCTACATGAGGCACCTGGCTTTTGCCCTGGCTACCCTCCGTGGTCACGTCACAGTGACACACGTCATCGCTCGACCAGGTCTCCGGGCACCCGTGCGTCCGCGCCCACTGGTTCACACCAATTGCAGGGGCTTACACTCGTCCACTTTTCAGCTCAACCTGAGCCATTTCTGACACAAATTACACCCTAAACACCCCATAATAGCCACTGAAACCTCCTAGACCCCCCCTACATGCAACCCCTGTCCCACAGAGAGCGCTTACGTTGAGCCGAAAGGTGGACGAGTGTAAGCCCCTGACCAGCTGCCCGTTATCAGCCGGGGGTGAGGGCCAGCGCCGGGAGGCGGCGGCCGGGCGCGGGGCTCGGGCATGCGGCGGCGGCGGAGGCGTTGGCAGCGTTGGCGGCGGCTGCGGCGGCAGTGGCGTTGGATGCGGCGTCGGCGGCGGCGGCGGCGGCAGCCGAGGCGGCGGCGTTGGCGTTGGAGGTGGCGGTGTTGGACGCGGCGGCAGCGCTGGAGGCAGCGGCGGCGGCGGCCGCGGAGGACACGTCGGAGGCGGCGGCGGCGGCGGAGGCGGTGGCGGCAGCGGCATTGGAAGCGGTGGCGGCGTGGGAGGCGGATGCGGCAGCGTCGGATGCGGCGGCGTCGGAGGCGGCGGCAGCAGCGCTGAAGGCGGCGGTGGCGACAGCGGCGGCGGTATAGGCGGCGTTGGAGGCGGCGGCGGCGGCGGCGGCAGCGGAGGCGGCGGCAGCGGCAGCGGCGCCAGCGTCGGAAGCTGCCATCGGCGGCGGCGCCGCCCCCCGATGCAGCGGCACAAGCTGAATTTGAAACCAGAGTTTGAAAGCAGTCCATCGTATTCCAGTTTCAATCGCTTACTTTCAGGCGGTTTCAACTTGGGTTTCATAGGGTCTAGGGTCAACCAGCACCATCCTACCCCGGTGCACCGCCTTGGCCCGCTCCAGCGTTGCCACGCTGTACTGTCGCAAGTCAAAATTGAAAGCAAAGTTTGAAAGCGGTTCATCACGTTTCAGCTTCAACAAGCGCTGCAAGCAAGCAGGCGCGGTCAAGGGTCAACCCGGGTCAGCCTGGGGTGAGCATGCACCGCCATGCCATGGTCCGCTCCAGCGTGGCGTTAGCGGCGGCGGCGGCGTGGGAGGCGGCGGCGGCGGCGGCGGCGGCGGCGGCGGCGGAGGCGGCGCTGGCAGCGGCCGCGGCACAGGGACTTACACTCCTTCACGTTATAGCTCAACTTGAGCAACTCCAGGACACGTTCATGAGTTGAGTCGGGTTGTAAGGTGGACAAAAGAGCTAAGCTGAATTGGGAACGAGTGTAAGCCCCTGCCGCGGCAGCTGCCGCAGCCGCCGGCGGCGGCGTCCCCTCCCCCCCGCGGTGGGTCGCCGCGGCTCGCTGCAGCGCGGCCCACACGCGGTCCGCGTAGTTCCTGACGAACACGGCGTCGCTGGAGTCCTCCTGCTTGGTGGCCTTCAGTCAGGGGCTCAGACTCGTTCCCATTTTCCATTCCACTTTAGCTTACCTTGCTTATTTCCGCTCAAATTAAGCTCACATTGTCCCTCATATAACCCAAATCAACCCGTGAACGTGGTCCGAAGGTGCTCAAGTTGAGATCTAATGGGAGCGATGTGTTCCAAGGTCCTCAAGTTGAGCTCTGACGTGAGCGAGTGCAAGCCCCTGCCTTCAGTCCCTCCAGGCTGTGCGGCGGGTGAGCCGCCATGCTCTCCAGCACATAGGGCCGCCTCATAGCGTACCGGTGCTCGCCACGTCACCCACCATGTAGCAGTGTACCGGTGCGTGCCAGGTCATCCACCGCATTGTTGCCTGTGTACCGGTGCTCGCTACGTCATCCAACACGTAGTGGTGTACCGGTGCTCGCCACGTCATCCACCACATAATATACCGGTGCTCGCCACGTTATCCATCAACGTAGCAGCGTACAGGTGCTCGCCACATCATCCACCGCATTGATACGTAGTGTACCCGTGCACCCCGTGATATCCACCACGTCCAACACGTACGAGTAGTGTACCGGTTCGCGCATATGTCATCCACCGCGTACAATTCCAGTGCCCGCTACGTCATGCACTGCATGATGTACCGGTACTCGCCACGAAGGGATGACGCAAGCACTCAACACGCCATGCCAAGATGGCGTCGCGCGCAATATTGAGCACTGGGATCACCGGGCAGCAGAGTCGTTGAGAACAACCACACGATCGAGATCGGAGCATGCCTTACATTCCGTGTGGATGCTCACGCAGACACGCGTAGGGGGGTGATGAGATTCAACGTCGGCCGAGTGCGTGTTCTGAACAGGGGCTTACACTCGTCCACTTTTCGGCTCAACGTAAGCATATTTTGTGGGATACGTTGGCTGCGTGATTCCCCCCCAGTATATTAGACAGGAGGACACGGGGAGGTGTGACCAAAACGGCTTAGGTTGAGCTGAAAAGTGGACGAGTGTAAGCTCCTGGTTCTGAATGACCCTCCTGCCAAGCCCCGCTTGGACCTGATCTCCTCCGCGATGTCCCGCCGCTCCTGCTGCAGCGCAGTCAGCAGCGCGCGGTACAGGTCATCCGACGTGCCGCCCACCGCCCGCCCGCCGCCGCCGCCGCCCACCGCCTTGCCGCCCGGGAATCCAACGCCTGCCATAGTTTCCCCGAGCGAACCATGCTCCCTCTTGTAGCCGCCGCCGCCGCCGCCGCACCCGCTTCGCCCGCCGCCATAGACATTCTCGATGGATTTCAATACACCGCCACCGCTGCCGCCCGCTGCTGCTGCCGCCACCACCACCGCCCCAGCCGCCACCGACCCCCTTGCCCCCTCCGCCGCTGCCGCCGCTGCTGCCGCCGAAGCCGCCTTCGGGAGACAAACGATGAAGCTGGCCTCCCTGACGCCCGCCGCGGCGAGCGTGGTAGCATCCTGCAGCACTGTGCCGCTGTGGAGGGCCGTGTATCGTGCGCGATCCAGCTAGCATTACTGCCTGCCTCTGGTGCACGGTACACGGGTGAACATATTAGAGAACATCAAGCGCATACGTGCAACGAGCACTGTTCCCGGGGCGGCTTAACTCCCATTTCAGGTGGTGGTGTTGTCAGGGACTAACAGGCCAGCAGTGGCAGTGGTTGCAGGGACTCAACGCCCGATGGGGCTCAACAGGGAAGTAGTGTCAGGTCCTGAACGGCGGCAACACGCGGGGCAGCGGCGGCGGCGGCGGCGGCGACGGGGGCGGGGGCAGGGGCGGCGGCGGCAGCGGCAGTCGTGTACTGGTGCCCCATGAGAAGCTAACAGGCAGGGCGCCGCGTCAGGCCTTGGACGGCGGCAACGAGCAGGGTGGCGGCGGCGCCAGCAGTGTACAGGTGCACCATGCATAAACCTTTAAATACTAGTCAGTGTGCCGGCCCTGCCCTTGTCAGTGTGCACCAGCACCATGGTGTCGATGTCCGTACCCGGGGACCAGGGCCTTTACGTGCCTCGTACATCCTTTACAGCTGGCACTTGAACCCGTTCGTCCCTGAAACCACTTGATTATCTCTATCAGTACCCACTTAGTTGGGAACTCCCGGTCGTCCATAGGGGCTTACACTGGTGCCCAATTCAGCTCAACCTGAGCTCTTCTGTCCACCGATAACCCGACTTAGCTCATGAACATGTCCTGGAGTTGCTCAAGTTGAGCTCTAACGTGAACGAATGTAAGCCCTTGGTCGTCCAGCGTCCAGTTGGCTACAGCAGGGCTGGGCTGGGCTGCTGTAAAGTTGCCGAAGTGGTGAAGCGGGCGTCCGCGCGCTCAAGGGTCCCGGGTCTCGCCCCGGGGCCTGGCGCGGGATACAGTGCCTCCAAGGTGCCGTGCGAGAGCGTAGAACCGCTGTGTTTGACGTGCACTTTATTATTGGACTTTCGTAAAAGCGCGCAAATGCCAGCTGTTAATGCCAGCTGTAAAAAATACTGGCGGTAATGGCCCTGCCTGGGACGCGGACAGCTGCGACTTGACCGCACCGATGGACAGGGCGGAGTTCAGCTGCACCTCGAAGGTGGCGTTGTTCCTGCGCCACGCGACGCCACGCGACGGGGAGGAGAGAGAGGAGGGACACGGTCACCGGTCAGGTCGGAGAGATGCTTCTTGCTTTGGTGGGATTCTGGCGACGGCGGGTGGCGGTGGCGGCGCAGGGAGGCGCGCGCGGTCTATCGGCGACGGCGCCGGCGCGACAATGGCGGGCGATGCCGGTGGGATATCGGCGGCGGCGGCGCCGCTCGCGAGCATGGAGGTCGGTTTGGGTATTGAGTAGAGAAGTAAGGTGTGAGTGAACAACGTGAGATCTGAATCGCATCGGGCGTGAAATCGTCGGCCGCGGGGCCGTGGCGCTGATAGCCAAACCACTTACAACGTTGTAAGCACCACCTTCATGGTGGCTGATATTTGTGCGCCGCTGCTTACTGATGCAGCGCGTGCGGCGTGCGGCACGCTGGTGAATCTGGTGTTCACCCACGCGCGACGCCTTTCGGAATGCCGGTGTTGGCGTTTCCCGCGCCACGCGCCAACGCGACGCTAAAACGCCCCGTCACTGGGCGTTTACCCTGCAACACGCTTCGCGCCAGCGGCGGCGCGCTACCGACCCGACGCTTCGAGAAAGAGGTAGAGAGAGACAATTCCGCACGTCTGATGAGGCACCAGCGCAGGGTGTCACCCTACCCCGCGTGTACTACGGCTCGAAGCACCTTCGTATAAGTTGGTTTCACCACCCCAACGTACTTTCGCCTCTCCTTAGATTACATCTCTCAACTTCTCTCGCACATTCTACTCGCAGCACCTAGCGATTACATCATGACGAACCTAGCATGGTTATTTCCCTCCATGTACGTCCCTCTTGTGGTCCGTGCTGTGCGTGAGCGCCGGTGCCGCTGCCACCTCCGCCCCCTCCCCCGCCCTCGCCGCCGCCGCCCCCTCCGCATCCGCACCCACAGCCCTCTCATCAGCGCCTTTGAATCCCTTATCGACGATGCCGACCTCATCCCCATCGCCCGTGTCGTGTGATGTCGGCAGTGCCGGCACCGCCGCCACCGCCCCTGACAGCAGGGTCATTGAGTACAGGCACTCGACCGAGATCGGAGCAGGACTTGCCTTCAGCTTGAATGCTCATAGATTGGAGCATGACTCACCTTCAGGGTGTATGCTCACGCAGACGCTCCGACTCGGTTCGTTGAATCAACGCCGGTCGAGAGCTCGTTCTGAACAAGCACTCGACCGAGATCGGAGCAGGGCTTGCCTTCAAGGTGACTGCCCATACAAACGCGCAGAGGAGGAACAGTCGGTTCAACGCCAGTTGAGCTCTTGTTCTCAATACCCCCCCTGCCCGCTGCTGCCGCCGCCAGCTGTCGCTTCTCCTCCGGCACCAGGCAGGAGGGTCGTGGAGAGCAAGCACTTCATCCGAGCTTGGAGCATGACTTACCTTCACTGTGAATGCTCATACAGACGCGCGGACTCGGTTCGGTTCGTCGAATGAACGTCGGTCGAGTGCTTGTGCCAAGATTGGAGCATGACTTACCTTCAGAGTGATTGCTCATACAGACGCGCGAACTCGGTTCGTCGAATCAACGTCAGTCGAGTGCGTGTGCCGAGATTGGAGCATGACTTACCTTCAGTGTGAATGCTCATACACACGCGCGGACTCGGTTCGATGAATCAATGTCGGTCGAAAGCTCATTCTGAATGACCCCCCTGCCTGGATGGTGTGCAGCTGCACCCCGCCGCGACCGCGCACCTACTGCCAGGGGCTTCCACTCGTCCACTTTTTGGCTCAATCTTAGCCGTTTCTGACGCAAAATGCACCCACCCTACACACCCCCTGATACCCCCTAAACACCCCCTGTCCCACACAAGGCGCTTACGTTGAGCTGAACAATGGACGAGTGTAAGCCCCTGCCTGCTGCATGTCAGTGCCGCGGAACCGAAGCACCTCCGTCCAGGGGCTTACACTCGCCCACTTTTCAGCTCAACCCCAGCCGTTCGTGAGCCGTTTTGTGTCCAGTTTGTTGAGTACTCGAGTTATGACCCATCTATCTACTGCAGTTACCCAATGTGTGCCATAAAAAGTGCTTACATTGAGCTGAGAATTGGACGAGAGTCAGGTCCCGCCTCCGTCCACGTCTCCTGCCCTGCGTCGTACACTGCCAGCTGTGCGTCGGCGGGGCGACGTGAAAGGGTGTCAGTCGCACGTTGATGGGATGACGTTGGGTTCGATTAGACGGGATGTGCCGATGCACTGTGTAGCAATGTGAACCTAACGTCCTATCAAGCTGAGACCTGAGACTAACATCGGCGATAAAGCCTTACACTAAAACCGGCACATCCCAGCTAGGGCGTGGCAGCCGCGGCGGCGACGGCGACGGCGGCGGCGGCTACAGCTGTCAAGTGCTGATTCATTCGCTGTGTTGGAATATGGCAGTTCGAGTGGATAGGGACGTGCCACCTCACCTGTAATTGCTTGGGGAAATGATCAGCGGCGCATGGCGCCTCCCACTCGCCGTTCAGCGCCGGCAGGGTCTCCGCGCAGTATGGCCATTCTCAACAACCCCTTCCACCCACATCGGAGCGTGCACTGTACTGGTGCCTTCAGGATGACTGCTCACACTGACGCGCAGACTCGGGTCGTCGCAACACATCGGCCGAGTGCTTGTTCTCAATACCCCTCCTGCCCCAACGGTCTACTGTACACATTTTGGGACGAAGCCTTCATTTAAAGCAGACGGAGTGTGTACTATCAGTGTATGGGTTCACACTTTGGTGTCAATGTGAATGACCACCTTGCCATGGAGCCCATCGTGGCCGCCATGTCCTCGGCGGTCATCGGCGCCGGCTCCGTCGACGGCTTACCCTTCTTCTTCTTCTTGCCGAGCAGCCGCCGCGTCGGTATGGCCGCCCCCGCCTCCGCCCCCGCCCCCTCTGCTTCCCCTGTCCAGGGGCTTACACTCGTGCACGTTAGAGCTCAGCTTAAGCAACTCCAGGACGTACATTAGTTAAGTTGGGTCATAAGGTGGACAGCAGAGCTGAAGTTGAGCCGAAATGGGATCGAGTGTAAGCCCCTGCCTCTGTCCCTGCCGGCACGGCCAGCTCCGGCGCCGCTTTGGCTTCCGCCGCGTCCCCCGCCGGGTCCCCCGGACACGTGGCGATGGCGATGCACTGGGGCATCATGCTGGCGTGCGCGCCCGTGACGTGAACCGTCACGCGCGACCCCCCGCTCTGCGGCTCGTTGATGAACGCGCCCCCCGCGGAGCAGGGCCCGCCAGATGACGCCCGAGAGGTTCAGGGTTCAGGGTTCAGGGTTTAGAGTCTATGGTCCTAAACCCTAACCCGGTGCAGTATGATGCCGCTTACCTCAAGCAACGACGTGGCAGGCAGTAGCTACCAGGGCTACGTCATGTGATGCCATTAAACTCAATAAACGACGGTCTATGATGTGGCGGATCACGTGGCCCCACCTCAGATTCCAGAAACCCAAAGCCAGGGACCTCGCCTCGTCATGGGATGACACATGATGCTTTAGCATTCCATAGGATGCCACAGGCTGACAGGATGCCCAGGACGCCACAAAGGAGACAGATGAAATGAGATGCCTACATATGATGACATTGATGAACGAGGGTTTTCATATGTGATGGATGACGTGGCGACCGGTACACTGTGAGGTGGATGACGTGGCGATCACCGATATATTATGGGGTGGATGACGTGGCGTGCACCGGTACTGTTCGTGGTGGATGACGTGGCGAGCATCATCCACTTGAGCATACCCCCAGCCGGGGCGCGTGGCGGGTGCCAGGCGGTGCCACTCGTGGTGCGTGCTCTCCGACGACAGCTGTGCGCCGCCGGGGCTGAACTTGTCGCCCTGCGTCATCGGCACGCCGCACGCCTCGTCCTGGAAACTTGATGGGGAAATTGAAAGAACAGTTCGGCTCAGCTTGACAATAAGGTTCGGTTCATGTTGATATGATCGTAGCTTCAAAGCGGACAGGTTCGGACCTGGAAGAACATCAACCCCGCGATGTCCCACTGGTTGTGGTACACGGTGGGCTTCTCGCTTCCCTCCATGCTCTCCACCCGCCAACGCGTAGGGATTTAGGATTCTAGGGTTTAGGGATTAGGGTTTAGGGTTTAGCGTATAGCGTAGGGTCAGATGCATCAGGATGAGCGAGCAGTCAGGGACGTCGTGCCAGGCCCGTGATGCGGGCATGCGGCGGTGGCGGTGGTGTACGGGTGAGACGCCAGGTCACCTCCGGTCGCTGCGGCGGCACTGGTGTGCAGGTACGAGTGCACTCTTTGAATGATGTTCCGTACCAACCCAGGAACCTGGAAACTAGGTGCATTTTGGAAGCGTACCTACGCTAAAATCGCCCAAGTTTAAACAAAACCGCCGAAAATCGCCGAAACTCGACTCGTACAGAGCGCAGAACTTTCGGAACAACTGGGATGCGTATCTGGCTCGGAAGATGATTTAATGGGTGTACTCGTACGCGATGAGCGAATCGTCAGAAGGGAGGGTGGAGAGGGGGAATGTGCAGAGGAGGGAGCGCAGTCTGCGCAGCCCCACCACCAGGTGCCTCGCACCGCCATCTCCTCGGAGTCCACCATCCTGATGTTGTGGTTGGGGTCGTGCGCGATGCGCTCGTTCATCGGTGAGCTCAGCGCCAGCTTCAGGACGAAGTCGCGAGCCATGGGGTCCACGGAGGAATACATGAGGAGCGCGGCCACCAGCAGGCCGATCGATGTGCTGGCCAGGTTCCGGCGGAAGAAGCGTGGGACTCCGCGTGGGGCCGGATACATAATACATGATACATAATACATGATGGGGCCACGCATCTGGCATATGATGACATTCAACTCAAGAGACGAGGGCTCCAGATGTGGTGGATAACGTGGCGATCACCGGTACACTATGCCTCCTTACCCGCGCTGCTACTGTCGAACAGGTCGTCCGTAATGTAGCGGTGCAAGTTGAAATGGAAATTACAATTTGAAAGCAGTCCATCATATCTTAATTTCAAGAGCAATGATCCGGGCGCTTTCAACACGGGTCTCGTCGGTTTCAACCTGCACCGCCCTACCGTGAGCTCTGCCTGCCGTCGCTCTTCCGCGGCCGCCTCCGCCTGCCTGGTGCCGCGCAAGCTGCAGAGGCGCAAGTTGGAATTGAAAGCATTTATGTAAAGCGGTTCGATCATATTTTTAGCTTCAAGAGTGAAAACCAAGCGCGGTCAACCTTGGGTCAATCTTGGGTCAACCTGCACTGTCCTACCTCGTCCCCGTCCTTTGGGGCGAACATCAAATAATTTGGGTCGCGTGCCTCGCCGGAGGGTCATTGAGGACAAGCACTCGATCGACGTTGAATCGACGAACCGCGAGTCCGCGCGTTTGTATGAGCATTCCCACTCAAAGCAAGTCATGCTGCGATATCGGTGCGAGTGCTTGTTCACATGACCCTCCCTGCCTCGGTGTTTGTCATGAAGTTGGGACGCGGGTCGGGTGCCGGTGTCGGTGCCAGAGGCGTGTGCATCTGAGAAGATTGTTCCCAAGCGCTTGGCGCGGGCGGTGCCAGGCGATCACCACCGACAGTACGAGTACTGTGTACATCGCTGCCCGAATAGCCCGCGAACTGCCCGTAAATGGCCCGCATGTTTTGCGCGGCGAGGCGCCCGGTAAGCGGGTTCTGCGGACCCGTGTGACTCGAGTCGCCGGGTGGGCCTTGATGGCGCTCGGCTCAGGGCCCACCACTGGTGTAGCGGTACCTTAACTCACGCATCTTCGTTATGAGGTACGAGTATTCTCCGCGTGAGCCCTTCACCCGTGGCCCACTAAAGTAATACAACGGTGCACTGTCACCAGTCTGACGAGTCGCTTATCAGATGTACTCGCTACGCTGGTACCACAGACATCAGTCTGTCAGTGTAAAGGTTACTTTGTCGAACCACAGGTTGCAAGGGACTAACCACAACTTTGCACTTGTGATGTTTGTTGTTTCAGGGACGAAAGGACAAAACGAGTTCAGTTTTGATGTTCGGGGACTCGTGGCAGGCCGTGCCTCGGCGGCGTTGTGGCCGAGGTTGATGGTGGGCGCGCCTGGCTGCCCCTGCGGCACGGGCGAGGAGCGACACGTGTGAGGCGATAGACGGGGGCCGGGCGTCAGTCGAGGAGTGTGCGCCTTGGACACGTGTAGACTGCATGCAACGTCAGAATTGAGATGGAGATGGGCGTGGAGTCAAGAAACCACAGTTGCTTTCTTAACGACAGGGGCAGTCGTATCAGCAGGTGCTCACTCAGCGGCATCTGTGCAGCCCGCAACCACCCACTTGGCCGTAGTGAACACAAGTACACGACCTTAAGGGGTGTACGAGTAGCGCGACCAGCCGGCCTCCCATCTTGGTGCCGAGTGAGAGGTGAGTGGAGCGAGGGGGCATCGAGTTGGGTGTTCAGTGAAACAGAGCTGTGCATTGTGCCACATATCATCTCCATCGTCACGCCGTGGACTCAGGGAGCGAGTGGACGCACGCGCACCTGAAGTGCCACGCGCTGCGTCGTTCGCGTCACCTCACGCCTCACCTTGTCGCCGTGGATGCGAAATTTGTTCCAGCTCTCTAGCGCCGGGTCTATGGGAGGTCCGGTGAGGGTGGGACCCTGTCTGCCACCTCCCCCGGCGCCGTCGAGGCCCGTGATGCTGTCAGCGAGCTGACCGGGCGTCATCCTCGCGAGCTCGCGAGGGGTGTGGGAAGACGTGAAGTGTGGCGAGGTGCGCAGACGGCACGCGGAAGGGTACAGCACGGCTATTACACGGCTTAGGGTCAGTGCAGTTAGGGGTTTAGGTTTAGGGTTGACACCTCACCCTGCTGAGCGGTGAGAAAAGAGCAAGTCGCCGCACGTTCACACCGAACGGCACGCGCCCCCCCCTCGCGGCATGGCTCTCATCCGCCGCAGCGTCCTGCTCCTCCTGCTCACATTTCTAGCAGCCTGCGTCACCACCACAGTTGGCGCTAAAACCCCCAACCGCCGCCCCGGGGGCCGTCAAAACGCCCAAAAGATGTTCCGGGAGGCGTCTGCTGCGGGCGATGGCGAGGGTTCTGACGCCGGGGAAAGCGAGGCGGGGGGTCATTGAGAACAACACACGCCTGGAACGCACGATGAAGCATGACTTACATTTAGGGTGGTGCCCACATAGACGCCCCAGTTCGTGGTGGCCAGACCGTCATCGTACGAGTATGAGCATGATCCCTCGGCCGAATTATTTTGTACTTCCATTCAACGTCGGGCGAGTCGGTGTTCTCAACGACCCTGCTGCGAGGTGGAGCAACGGCGGCAGCGCAGGGGCGGCGGCGGCGGCGGAGGGGGGGTGGATGGCGCCGACGCGGGATGGCAGATGGGTGAGGCAGGCGCTGTGCGGCGTGAAGAGGGAGCCGACGGCAGGGGCTTACACTCGTTCCGATTTCAGCTCAACATGAGCTCTTTTGTCCACCGTGTAACCCAACTTAACTCATGAATGTGTCTTGGAATTGACCAAGTTGAGCTTTAACGTGAACGAGTGTAAGCCCCTGACCGACGGCGGTGGGGGTGAGCGGGGTGGCGGTGGCGGGGGCGGGGGTGGGGGCGAGGAGGAGGGGCAGGGGCAGAGGGGGGGAGAGGGAGCGGGGAGAGCCGAGGGAGAGGCGGTGGCGACGGAAGCTGGAACCAGCCAGGTGGCGGCTCCGGGGACAACGGCGGCGTCAGCGCGCGGCGCGGGTGCGACGCAGTGGGGGGCGGTGATGTTCGTGTGCTGGGCAGGGGCTTACACTCGTTGACTTTTCAGCTCAACTTGAGCCGTTCCTGACCCAAAATACACCCTGAGCACCCCCTAATACCCCGTAATACCTCCTAAACACCCCCTAGGCATCCCCTAGGTGCACCCCCTATCCCACAGAAAGTGCTTACGTTGAGCGGAAATGGGAACAAGTGTAAGCCCCTGGTGCTGGGCCACATTCATTGGTGCGTTCAGCCGCCTGAGTACTAGTAGAGACGAGGGTCACTGCTACAGTGCGCTACAAGCTTGCTGCTGAAGCCTTTCCTCGGTGATGTTTCTGGCTACGGCACGAGTCAACGCGCTCCTTCGGTCCCTGGAGGTCATGGAGAGAGGAGGTAGCTGACGGAGCGGGAAGCATAGCGTGTCGACACGTGAATCAGCGTACCAGTCGAGTGGTTCAGTTTTTATGATGTGGCGTGAATCAAGCATCGATAAAGTAAGAAAAAGGTTCATCTTTCTTTCCTTTGAAACAAACATGTTGTTTTGTGGTCTAGGACTCGTAGGTGGTTTGGTTGTTTGCTGATCGACCTAGTCTATTTTAGCATGCACACACGCACTCACATAGCTTGGCTTTGCGGCTCCACCACTCCATCGGCTCACCGCTATATCGGTTCACCGCTCTATCGGCTTCACCACACACACACAGCTCGGCTTTCAGGCTCTACCGCTCTATCAGCTTCACGGCCGCTGGGCTTCAACGCTGGGCTGTCACCACCGGGGTTTACGTGCCCAGCGCCGCGCGCAGGAAGTCACCACCCGCCTC
>Ga0307489_10000898_pt1 | contig 18984 bp, 27 predicted proteins | sample SB12metaG_FD_202247 | JGI IMG/M metagenome (GOLD analysis project Ga0307489, IMG submission 202247) | Sea-ice brine microbial communities from Beaufort Sea near Barrow, Alaska, United States - SB 1.2 | ecosystem: Environmental > Aquatic > Marine > Coastal | place: USA: Alaska | collected...
TGCCGCCGCAGCCGCCGCCACCGCCGCCGCCGCCGCCGCCGCCACCGCCACCGCCGCAGCACGGTTGCATCAGCACCGTATCAACAGCCACCGCATCCGCGGCGGACTTACCGCTGCCGCCGCCGCCACCGCCGCCGCCGCCGCCGTCGCCGCCGCTGCCGCTGCCGCCGCCACCACCGCAACAGGCACCCGAGGCGGCAGTACTGGGGGAAGGCGAAGCTGTGACAGCGACCGCGGCAGAGCCGGCAACACGTGTTGTAAGCGACGCGGCAGCAGCGGCGGCGGCGTATCTGGCCAAGCATGTGCCGAGCAGGAGCGCGGGCGCGGAGGGGGGACCAGGCTGGGGCAGAGGCAACGGCCACCTTCGTGACAACATACACAGGGACAGGCAGGGGGGGGTAATTAAACCAAGCACTTGACCGTCATTGACTCGACGAATCGAGTCCGCGCGTCTGTGTGAGCATTCACCCTGAAGGCAAGTGATGCTCCGATATATCGGTCGAGTGCGTGTTCTCAATGACCCTGCTGCGAGGGACATGGACATGTACAGGGGCGGGACCCGAGACCGGGGCGGGGACCGAGGCGGGGACCGGGGCGGGCAGCGGGGCGGGGACATAGACCGTGACAGAGAGCGGCAGAGGGATATGGAGATGGAATGGGAGAGGAAGCGAGAGAGGGAGAGGAAGGAGACGGTGAGGATGGACACGGAGAAGGAGAGGGAGAGGAAGAGGGAGAGGAAGGAGGCGGTGAGGATGGAGGCGGAGCGGCAGAGGGGGAGGAAGGACAGGGAGAGGGACCAGGCAGGGCCAGTGTGACAAGATGTCCCACATCGATACTTCCATCTTCCATCACTTCTACTCAAGAAACGAGGATTTAAATTGTGTTGAGTAACATTGTGAGCGCTTTCTACCTGGCCCTAGAGCAAGTTCAGGGACAGGGACAGGAGGAAGAGGGAAATGAAGAAAGGCATTTGCGGGAATATAGATGCGGACAGGGGCATGGACGGGTGTCAGATCGGACGGGGTGACCGTGACGATGCTGGGCTGGACCGGAGCCGGAGCCGGGAGAGGGATCCCAGCGGTGCCAGTGGCGGCGGCGACGGGGGCGGCGGTGGCGGCCGTGGAGGCGGGGGCGGCGACGGCGGGGGGGCGGTTGACCGTGACAGGGCTAAGCTGGACCGCAGCCGGAGCCGTGAGAGGGGTCCCAGCGGTCCCGGTGGTCCCGGTGGTGGCGGTGGTGGCGGTGGGGGCGGTGGTGGCGGTGACGGTGGCGGCGGCGGCGGCGCCGCCGGCGCCGGCGACGGTGGGGTCAGTCACATGGCTTCCATCGAGAGCAGCAAGCGCGACAGGGACCGCACCGTGCGCTCGGGGTGGCAGGCTGGCACGCCGCTGCCGCCGGCAGGGATTAACACTCGTCCACTTGTCAGGTCAACCTCTGGGTGGCAGGCTGGCACGCCGCTGCCGCCGCCGCCACACGGGAATGGGTCGGCCAGTGGAGGCGGGGGCGGGGTTGGTGGCGGCGGCGGCGGCGGCGGAGGCGGAGCGTTGAGGCAATTCCGCGGCCAACTGATGGTGGGCGCCGAGTTCATATCAAGCCGCCCGCCGTGGCAGGGGGGTATTGAGAACAAGCACTCGACCGACGTTGAAACTCCTCCTTCTCCTCCTCCTCCTCCTCCTCCTCCTCCACCTCCTCCTCCTCCTCCTCCGCTGAAACTCCTCCTCCTCCTCCTCCTCCTCCTCCTCCTCCTCCTCCTCCTCCTCCTGGGGTATTGAGAACAAGCACTGGAGCGACGTCGAATCTCCACCTCCTCTTCCACGCGTCTGCATGAGCGGGGGGTCATTGAAAATATGCACTCGACCGACGTTGAATCGAAGAACAGAGTTCACGCGTCTGTATGAGCAATCACCCTGCGGGCACATCATGATCTGATCTCGGTCGAGTGCTTGTTCTCAATGACCCTCCTGCCCACTCACCCTGAAGGCACGTCATGCTCCGACATCGGTCGAGTGCTTGTTCTCAATGACCCTCCTGCAACAGTGTTGGCACGTGATAAGTTCATGGTGAGTCGACGTGTGTCTTGAATTATTAGACCCTCGAGTGCTCGTTCTCTACGACCCTCCGCCGTGGCACTGCTCGTGCTGCGGCCGCACGTTTCTAGGTGGGGCGGTGCAGATTGATGGTTTCAAAACCCCGAGTTGAAAGCGCCTATGGTCTCAGCGCTTGAATCAAGAATACGTTGACCAGTCCGATGTTGGCATATCGTCTCCAACGCCGAGCGCCGAGGCTTTGCATGCAACTCTGTATGGGCACTCAATCTCCACCCTCTTTCTCGCGCTACGAGCAGCGCTGATGCCTTGCATGGAACTCCCTGTGGGCTTTTCACCTGGTGATGTACCGAAACCGGCCCATTGCTTTCAACGTCTGCTTTCAATTACAACTTGCGGCGCTACACATGGACAGCCACGACCTGAAGATGCACGCCACTGGCGACGATCACAGACGCGCGGCCGAGCGCAAGCGATGACTCCATGTAAATGGATGTTGAAGTAATGAACGAAGACGTAGCTCTAATGAAACTGAAGGGGACAATCCAGTATAATGAATGAGCGGGAGAGGGATATATTCGGAAGCGCAAGCAGAAACGCTGTATGGAAGCAATGAATGATGACCGAAACTAGCACTACTACAACGCTAAACCCTGAATCTTTAAATGAGCTAATGAATACCAAATGAGCTAATGGCACGTGAATATATGGACGTGTGCGCCTGGTCTCACCCCGGCGACCGTTCCAACTGCACCGTCAGATTGACGCCCCCCAGCCGACTCTCGCGGGAGGGTCATTGAGAACAAGCACTCGACCGAGATCGGAGCATGACCTGCCTTGGGTGTGAATGCAGTACTTCATACAGACGCGATGGAGGAGGAGGCGATTCAACGTCGGTCGAGTGCTTGTTCGCAGTAACCCTCCCCTCATACGGACGCGATAGGGAGAAGGAGGCGATTCAACGCCGGTGGAGAGCTTGCTCTCAACACCCCCCTGCCTCGTACGCGGCGCGCACCAGGCGCAGCACCGCGGCGTCGTCCGCGGCGCGGTCGATGCGCAGCGCCCGAGTGTAGCGGCGCAAGTTGAATTCAAAAGCGAAGTTTGATGGCGATTCATCACATTATAGCTTCAAGCGCTGCGCTGAGACCAAGCGCGGTCAAAACGGGGTCAACCCTGGGTCAACTGAGGGTCAACCTGCACCGCCCTACCAGGGTTCCCACCAGGCTGCCCGGCGCCATGGCCCAGAAGCGCGCGTCCACGCAGTGCAGCACGCCGCGCACCGCCAGTGCCTCGCGCAGGCACCGCTCCAGCGCCGCGCCGTGGGCGAGAGCCTTTTACTCGTACACTTTCCAGCTCAACGTACTTTTTGTAGGACATTTTGGGCGGTTTCAGTGACCGAAACGGCTCCAGGTTGAGGTGAAAAGTGTAGGAGTGTTGCGCCCCTGCCATGCACCTCTTCCGGCGTGGACTGCAGCAGCACGCGTGCCGTGCTGCGGAAGAGCGGCAGCACGAGGCCCGCGATGGCGGCGGCGCACGCCAGGTCCGTCACCGCCTCCGCGTGCGCCATGGCGGCGCCGTGGCGCAGCCAGGTGGCGAGGATGACGCAGCCGCTGCGCATGGAGTCGGACACCATGTGCAGGAAGATGCCGTGCAGGTTCATGTCCTGCGCGCACCGGTACGCCACCGTGGCGCGCGCGTACCGCCGCCGGGCAGGGTCTGCCCCGTTTTGCTTGCCACGTCATAGAGAGAGACGCTTCCGCGTGTATGAGGAGGCACCAGGCTCTCGCCCTGGCCCCGGTGCATGCCACGTCATAGGATAGGATCTCACTGGACTTAAGAAACGGGGGTATGAAACGTGGAGAAACGAGGGTCTGACAAGTCGGGCATATCTATGCTTGTCAAACTAATTTAGTGCTGGCGACTAAGCTAGTTTAAGCTAGTTTAGGGGCTAGTGGTTAGTGGGTTAGTGGGTTAGTATTGGGGACTACAGTGGGTTAGTAAAATAGGGGGGGTTAAACTAGGCTACTTTAAGCTAGTTTAGGGGGTAGTGCTTAGTAGGCTAGTTTAGGGGCGACAAGTATAGGCATATCTGCCACGGCCTGCCGGAAGAACACCACCCCGATGAGGTTTATGCTCAAGTTGGTGATGGCCGACCCCAACAGGAGGGTCATTGAGAACAAGCACTCGACCGAGATGGGAGCATGACTTACCTTCAGGGTGACCGCTCAAACAGACGTGCGGAGGATGAGGAGGAGAACGAACGTCAATCGAGTGCTTGTTCTCAATAACCCCCCTGCCCAACAGATACGGCGGGTGCTGCGGGTTCTCCTCAACCCAGGGCCTCACACGCTATGTAGTCACTCAAAGATGGTCCTGTTGTGGTGGTGGTGGTGAAGGTGGGATTGGATGCGGTGGTGGCGGCGGTGAAGGCGGTGGTGGAAGTACGGAAGTGGCGTGACGTGAGGCCCGCCCCTGCCTCGATGACGGAGTGCAGCGCCTCGACCATGAGACTGAAGGCCATGAAGATGAGGAAACACGCGTTGGTGAACCCGGCGAGCACCTCCATGCGCCCGTACCCGTACGAGTACACCAGGTCTGGCGCGCGGCGGCTGTGCGCGATGGCGTGCAGGCTGACGGTCAGCACGCAGCACCCGAAGCACAGGTGGAAGGCGTCGGAGATGAGCCCGATGCGTGCGGTGTACAGGCCCCACAGCAGCTCCACCGTGAAGTACACAACGTTCATGCTGATGAACACGATGAGCTTGCGCCCGTCGCGCGTCAGCCACAGCCACCGCGCCACCGCCTGCGTCGCCTTGCGCCGCGCCCACCCCTGGTTCCAGGGGGCGTAACACTCGTTCACGTTACATTCGCGCGAGAGCCACCTCTCGGGCGCTTCTTGGCCGACCCGCGTCGCACGCACAGCTCAATTTGAGCACCTTCGGCATTCATCCGTGGGTGCAGATGGGTCATATGGGGGACAAAGACAGCTCGAGGTGGGCGGAAATGGGAACGAGTGGAAGCCCCTGCCAGGTACCCGACGGGGCGCCGCTGCTTGGACGCGTCATCGCTCACCGACAGAGGCGACGGCGACGGCACCGCCGCGGACCCCGCGGACCCTTCTCGCTCATGTGCCCACTGCTGCTGCTGCTGCTGCGATGGGCCGCGCTGCTGGATGCCCTCGGCGCGCACCGCGGTCGCGGAGGAGGCGCCGGCCGACAGGAAGTCGCCGTAGAGGCCGCCACCGCCCGGCGGGGCCGCCGGAGCGAGCATGGTGCCGGCGCCGTGGTTGTGGGGGACGGCTGGGCGGAGCGCGTCCCCTCGAATATCGCAGCGAGCAGCGATCCATTAGGGTTTCTGCAGTTTCGAGTTCAGGGTTTAGGGTTCAGGGCCTAGCGACGGTGGAATAAGCCCGAAGCCTAACCCCTGCTGCTGCTCGCTGCTGCAACTGGTCACATCTGCAGCACTTGTCACTTGTAAGTGTATGCAACACCTTGCCATCCATTGCACTGTGCAGTCAAGACAGTACGTAGAACTAGTCAGAGCTTCAAAGGTTCAAACCTGTCCGGACAGCAGGAGATATCAAAGTCGAAAGTAGGTCCGTGGTGGTGGCAGCGAGCAGAGCTTCCACACGTCCGCTTGGTGGCTCAACCTGAGCCGTTTCGGCTACCGCAACCACCCAACGGAACCCCCAGAAAGTGCTCACATGAGGCCGAAAAAATGTCGAGTGGAAGCCCCTGGACAGATCGCCGCCAGGGGCTTCCACTCGTTCACATTTCGGCTTAACCTGAGCCGTTTTTGTCATTGACACCACCCGATGTATGCCGCAGAAAGCGCTGACGTCAAGCCGAAAAGTGGACGAGCGTCAGCTTCTGCTGTACACGCATGGGCACGAGCATGGCATGTCGTAGACGAAAGCAGAATACCACCCAGTCGTGCGCTTCTCAGCTCAATCTGAGCCGTTTTTGTCACCGAAACAACCCAACATGTCCCACAAAAAGGGTTCACGCTCAGCTGAAAAGTGGACGAGTGGAAGCCCCAGAACGCCACGCATCTGACGACGCAGGCGCGTCATCCTCAAGGAATCCTAACTCGAGAAGTTGAACAACGATGATAATATTAATGGAAAATAACTCCTTCACCGGCGGCTTCATAGCGTATATAATATTAATCGCGATGCCATTCCCTTCTCGTTCGAGAGGTGTTGCGTCATCCAAACATTGAGCGTTACTCAGTTACTCAGTTACACGTTGAAGCGCTTGAAGCTGAGCTTGATGGTGGGCGACTCCGGGCTGGACTGCAGGGTGTCGATGATGGCGTCGAGATCCATGTCCGTCGTGCAGGGGCTTAGGATTTAGGGTTTAGGGTTTAGTCGTGTGGGGGCTTACACTCTTCCACTCTCGGCATGACACCAGCACTTCTCGAGACGTGTTGAATCGTTTCAGTGATGGATGGTTTCAGTGATTTGTGGTTTCAATGACAGAAACGGCTCAAGTTGAGATGAGAAGTGGACGAGTGTCAGCCCCTGCCCTGGTGTCGATCGGCTCGCCGCCCGCCACGCTGATCGAGACCAGAACGTCCCCTGGCTGAATCTCCCCGCACTTGTCAGCGTTGCCGCCGGGGACGAGCGAGTCGACCACGGCGCCGGGCACCGCGTAGTAACCCACCATCTCAAACACGCGCAGGATCATCCCTAGCGGCCGCGGTAGCTCCACCTTGCACCAGGGCCATTGAGCACAACGAGTTGGAGGAGGATGATTCACCTTCAAGGTTAAATGCTCATACAGACACGCAGAGGGGGAGGAGGAGGAGGAGAACGAGGAGGAGGAGGAGGAGCAGGAGGAGGAGGAGGAGGAGGAGGGGGCGGAGGAGCAGGAGGAGGAGGAGGAAGATGTTCAACGTCAGGCTAGTGATTGTTCTCAACAAACCGCCTACCTCGGGGTACTCCACGCCGGCGGTGGTCGCTATCGTGCGGCTCCTCTGCGTGTGCTCCTCCTCCACTGTCAGCTCCTCCTTCCCATCCACTGTCTCCGCCGCCGCCCGTACCAGCCGCAGCGCCATCGTGCAGGGCCTGATGGACACTGCTCGCCACGTCATGGGATGGCCAGTAATGGCATGACAGGTGGCGGTGCGGCCAGTGTGGGCGTGACAGGTGGCGGTGCGGCCGGTTGGGGCGTGACAGGTGGCGGGGCGGCCAGTGGGGGCGTGACAGGTGGCGGGGCGGCCAGCGGGGGTGTGACAGGTGGTGGGGCGGCCAGTGGGGACGTGACAGGTGGCGAGGCGGCCAGTGGCGGCGTGACATGTTGCGGGGCGGCCAATGGGGGCGTGATGGGTGGCGCGGCGGCCAGTGGGGGCGTGATATGTGGCGGGGCGGGCGGCCAGTGGGGACGTGACAGCTGTCAAGCCCTGCCATAGTCGGCACGTCCTGCCGCATGCTGAGCTTGGCGAACACAGTGTCGATGTCGTCGGTGGTGGTGTCGAAGAGCTGCTCCCCGATGCCGCACGCCACGAGCTCGTCACCCACCTGCACCAGGCCGCTGACGTCCGCGTTGCCCCCCGGCACCAGCTCGGCCACCACGCACGAGGGTCATTGAGAAGAAGCACTGTGCCGATCAGAGCATGACTTACCTTCAGGGTGAATGCTCATACAGACGCGCAGATTAAGCAGAGGCGCAGGTTGTCACTCAACGTCGCTCCAGTGCTTGATCTCTTCAACCACCTTGCCACGGCACCCACGCGCTCCGACTGAGACGCCCCGCCCCCGGTCCTCGGCTGCACGATGAACCCCAGCGGGCGCTCCAGCTCGACATCGATCTGGCCCGGCGGGAGGTCGGCCGCGCGCGACAGCCGCAGCGTCATGCTCTTCGCGTTGGGCGCCGCCTGCAGCGCAAAGAGCGGAGAGCGCAACGCAAAGAATGAGGAAGGCAACGCAAAGCACAGATACTGGATACACAGAAAGGAGACATCTTGCGTCAGACGTGGTGGATATAAGGGCAGTCTGTGGGGAGCATCGCAATGCAATCTATGGAGAGCGAGGGCAACTGAAATACGTGCAGAAACTGCAAGGTGGAAGGTGCGAACCGAGAGCAGCTCATACGCGCCGTCGAGGTCCTCCTCCGTGGCGTCCACCAGCGGCTGGCCGGGCGTGGCGCACGCCAGGAGCAGGTCGCCAACCTTCACGGACCCGCTCTGCTCCGCGTGGCCGCGCGGCACCAGCTCCGTCACCACCGTACCCTTACCCCCGGGCAACACCTCGATGACGAACCCTAACGGCCGCTCAAGCGTCACTTGCACTTGCAGAAACGGCGCGGTGGTCGCGCTCGCGTCGCTACCCGCCGCGACAGTGACCGCCGCCCGGCGCCCGCGCCCGCGGCGCGCCCCCGGCCCCGCCCCTGTCCCCGCCGACTGTATCGCCGCCGCCCTCTGCTTGAAGAAAGGCCCAGTGGTGGCGCGCGGCGCCACCGCCAGCGCGCCCTGCGAGAGCGCCATACAGCCTGCCGACATGTATGCTGGTGGAGGACGAGGCGGAGCTCCAGCGCGAAACGTGAGCGCGGCGTACAGAGGGGGTGTGCGTGGGCGTGCTGGGCGAGGTAGCGAGTGCGCTCGGGTCTGATGACGTTGACTAATTGACGCGGGGCCCGCATCGCGTTCGCGGCGGCGAAAAAAAGGATAAAACCTAAACCCTCAAGCCTGGAAACCCTACGTGTCAGCTGGGCGGGACAGGAAGGAGCCGTTTGCGTTTGAGCCCTTTCCGCTTCCTGTCCCAATTCCGATCAGCCCATTGTACGGAGCGTCGCAACACGGCAACACGGCACTGGATCTCGCGTGCTCAGCGATCCGATACACGCCGCGATGGGCAAGAAAGGGGGCGGCAAGGGCAAGAAAGGCGGCGGCGCCGCTGCGGCCGCGAAAAAAGAAGAAAATGTTGCGGTGCCCCAGGGAACGCCTTCGAAAAAACCGCTGCTGACGGAGGGGGGCAGCAGCTCGACCGATCCTGAGCCGGAGCAGGAGCCGGAGCGTGCGTCGACGCCGCCGTACGCGCCGCCGTCGGCTGTGGAAGAGGAGGCGCCGCCCGCGCCCGCCGCTCCCCCCGCGCCCGAGCCCGCGCCTGAAATGCCTGCTGCTGTGGAGGCGGTTGCGCCCGTGGCCCCTGAGCCGCAGGGTACGCCCTCGAAGAAGCCGCTGATGGAGGGGGGGAGTAGCTCGACAGATCCCGAGCCGGAGGCGGTGCCTGCGGCGGCGGCGCGCACGTCGGCGGCTGTGGATGAGGTAGCGCCCGTGCCCGTGCCCGAACCCGCGCCTGCGCCTGAACAGCAGGCTGCTGTGGAGGAGGCTGCACCCGCGCCCGCGCCCGCCGCGGATCCGTCGGCAGTGCTCGAGCTAGCAAAGGCAGGGCGGTGCAGGTTGACCCCAGGCTGACCCCAGGTTGAACGTGCGTGGTCTCAGCGCTAAATCTGCTGATCCGCACGGCGTCCAGGGCGAAAGCCTGGTCCCGCCTTATTCACGAAGACGCCCATTCAACATCTGATTTAAAATTCAAACTGCGGCGCTATACCAAGGCTGCGTCGGACGCAGCGATCGAGGCAGGGGATCACACTCGTCCCCCTTTCCGGCTCACCTTGAGTATCTTTTGAGTATTATCTTGGATGCTACAGGGTTTCATTGACGAAAAGTGCTCACGTTGAGCTGGAAAGCGGACGAGTGTAAGCCCCTGGCAAGCGGCGGCGGCAGCGGCGGCGGCGAAGGAGGAGGACGTCGTGCTGGAGTTGAAGGGCGAGACGCAGCCCCTGGTCCCGGCGCCGGCGGCACTGTCGGCGGCGGAGGATGAGAGCACGCCGCCAGCTGCCCCAGCTGTGCCAGCTGTGCCCGTGGAATCCGGCGACGTGCCCAAGGAGGTGTCATGGGCAGGGAAGACAGAGCGGCTCTGTTGCGTTGTTATGTAAGTATGGGTTTAGGGTTAGGGCTCAGGGTTTCTGCTCTTCCCTATACCCTGTATTCCCTGGGTACCAGGCGAGGGCAGGGAAGATAGAGAGGCTCTGTTGCGTTGTCATGTGAGTATGATGAACTCTTCCCGCGTGTGCAGGGGGGGCACTCCGTAGGGGGGGCGCTGTGTAGGGGGGGCATTGTGTAGGGGGGGCACTGTGTGGGGGGGGCGTTGTGTAGGGGGAGCACTGCATGGGGGACTCACTGCGCAGTAGTGTGTGCTGACGGTATTGCGACAACGATTATGAGAACATTAATTAATCTTCTTAGAACGAATCATTCCGTCAGTTGTCACCTTGCGACTTGCGCGCGTGTGGCGTCTCCTCACCTTGGTTTCGGGTTCGTTTGGGTTTGTCATCCCTGGCTGCGGAGTCAGCCGCGGTTGCTGCGCCCTAGCGAGGTAGACGCGCTACTGGACGTGCGCGGCAACCACACGTGCGCGGACTGTGCGGCGGGGGGGATGTCGCTGGCCGGCAGCGGCAAAAAGCAGCGCCCGCTGTGGGCCTCCGTGAACCTGGGCGTGGTGCTCTCCGTGCAGGCCGCGGGCAGGGCAACGGGATCGCTACCCCCACACAACTGCCCTTACCCCCTGTAGTGTTTGAACCTAGGCGTGGTGCGCTCCATGCAGGCGGCGGGCGGGGGGGGGTCGGTACCCGACACTAGCTCCCGTGCAAGAAGCTTCACTTCGCTGGCCATCTGGTCCCTTGAACCCACTCGCAAGTAATGTGGCAGTGATCCTGCTGTATAGTCAGTGGCAGTAAACCCCCTGTAATTTGGCACCCTGTAATGTTGCAGTGACTCCCCTGTAATATGGTAGTGACCCCCCTGCAATGTGGCAGTGCCCCCCCTGTCATGTGGCAATGACCCCCCTGTAATGCGGCAGTGACCTCCCTGTGATAGAGCGTCTCCCAACCTAACACCTCGAAGACGCCGTCAGTTAAGGTGCAACGGGAACCAGTGTTATGCCCCCCTGGCGGCGGGCGTGCATCGCAAGTTAGGCGCGCACACGTCCAAGGTGCTGAGCCTGACACTAGACGAATGGACGGCGGCGGTAGGGCGGTGCAGGTTGACCCCCCGTTGACCCCGGAGGACCGCGCTTGGGTTCAGCGCTTGAAGCTAGGATATGGTGAACGGCTTTCAAAGTATGCTTTCAGTTTCAACTTGCGCCACTACAAGGCGGACTATGGCAGCATGCTGGCGCGTGGCAACGGCGCCATCAACGCCGATCTGGAGGCCTCCTTGGAAGCGTCAGGCGTTGCAAAGCCGGACATGATGGCTGGTACTAGCGGAGATGGCGGAGGCGGCGGCGGCGATGGTGGGGGCATTGGCGGCGGCGGAGTTGGTGGTGGCGGTGGCAGAGGCGGTGGCGTGAGCGGTGGCGGTGGCGGCGGAGGCGTGAGAGGCGGCGTGAGCGGCGGCGGCGGCGGTGGCAGCAGCGGCAGTGGTGGCGGTAGCATGAGCGGCGGCGGCGTCGTGAGCGGCAGCGTGCGCGGCGTGAGCGGGGACATGCACGCGCTGGAGTCCTTCATCCGCGCCAAGTACCTGTCGAGGCAAGGGGCTTACACTCGTCCACTTTACGGCTCAACCTGATCCATTTTGTACGTAGACACTCCCTAAACCCTCAACCCTTTCAATGAGTGTAACCACACAGTATATCCTGAAAAGAGGGCGAACGTTGAGCTGAAATTGGAGGAGTGCAAGGCCCTGTGTCTCGGTCGTTTGCGGAAGGCGGCGACGGCGCGGTGCAGGAGACGGCGCGCACATCCACCTACGTGGGCGCCGCGGTGGAGTACACCGGCATGCTCGTCGTCACCGTGGTGTCCGCCGCCGGGCTGCCGTCTATGGACATCGGGTCCGCCAGTGACCCGTACGTGGTGCTGCGTCTACGCCCCGGCCAGGAGCGCCGCACCAAGGTAGGGCCGCTGCACCTTCTCCCCAGGTGGACCCCATGTTGACCCCAGGCTCACCCCAGGTTCACCCCAGGCTCACCCCAGGTTGAACCCAGGTTCACCCCAAGTTGACCCAAGGTTGATACCGAGTTGACCCCAGGTTGACCTCAGGTTGACCCCAGGTCGACCCCAGTTGACCCCAGATTTACCCCGAGCTGACCCTAGGTCGATACCGAGATGACCCCAGGTTGATCCCGAGTTGACCCCGGGTTCACCCCAGGTTGACCCAAGGTTGACCCCAGGTTGATCGCCCTTGGTTTCGGCGCTTAAACATAGCATATGACGAGCCGCTTTCAAACTTTGCTCTCAATTTGAGGTTGCGGCGCTACAGCACGACGGTATGGAACACCAACGACCCGGCGTGGGGCGAGCGGCTGATGTTCAACACCGGCAACCTGGGCGCGCAGTCGTTGGAGGTGGAGGTGTGGGACGAGGACCTGGCCAAGGCGGACGATGCGATCGGTGTGGCCGACGTGCCGCTGGCCACGCTGCGCGCCGAGCCTCGGCAGGGGGGCATTTAATTCCTTGTTGAATCTTCTCCTCCTCCTCCTCCTCCTCCTCCTCCTGCTGCTCCGCGCGCCTGTATGAGTATTCACCCTGAAGGTGAGTCCTGCTCCGATATCGGCTCGAGTGCTTGTTCTCACTGACCCTCCTCTTTTGCCCGTCTGTGTGAGTATTCAACGTACAGGTAAGTCGTGATCCGATGTTGGTTGGAGACTTGGAGTACTTGGTTTCATTGACCCTGCTGCCAGACGGGAGGTGACGCTCAAGCTGGAGCGGCCCAAGGCAGGAAACGGAGGTGGAATGTTGGCGAGGCTACTGGCGCGGATGATGGGGTGCTGCAAGGGGGGCAGGGACGCGGCGGACCTGGGCCCAGACGACCTGGGCACCCTCACGCTACACCTGGATTTCACCGCGCTAAGCGAATAAGACAATAATCAGGCGGTGCTGTTTGTGTAGCTGGCTAAATAAAGGCTAGCTCCTAATCAACGCTGGCTAAAGGCTAGCTCCTAATGTTAAACCTTCCCGCTGCTACTTCACCTCGCAGCATTCGCCGCCCCGACTTCCCCTCGAAGTTTCCTTTGCGCTTCCCCTCCGCCTGCACCCTGGTCTGCTCGGTCACCGCCCTTGTACTCGTCTGCTTCCAACCGGACTCTTTCACCGCCGCCTGTACCTTCTTCGCCTCCTACTTCTAGGGGCTCACACTCGTCCACTTCTCAACTCAACCAGAGCCGCTTTTGGTCACTCGAATCACACAACCACTGGACGTATCCCATCAAAAGTGCTCAGATTAAGCAAAAAAATGGAAGAGTGTAAGCTCCTGCCTGCTTCCACTGGGCCATCTTCACCGCCGCCGCGACCGTCGCCTCCCGCTGCTGTCTCTCGCGCACCTCCGCCGCCGCCTCCCTCTGTCACCAGGGTCATTCAGAACATGCACTCGATCGAGATCGGAGCACGACTTGACTTCCAGGGTAAATGCACATGCCGCACGCAGACACGCGGAGTATATGTGTATATATGGAGGAGGAGGAGTATAAGATTCAACGTGGGTCGAGTGCTTGTTTTCAATACCCCCCCTACAGTTGTCTCCGCCTCCCTCCACGCGGGCTCCTTGAGCGCCGCCTCCACCATGTTCTCCGCCTCCGTCCACTCAGCCACCTTGAGCACCGCGGCGCGGACCCCCTCCCCCGTACCGTCGGTCTGCCACTTCACCGCGCCACCTTGGAGCAGGGACTTTCACCTGTCCAAATATCACGTTCACCTGAGCCATATCTGTCGCTGAAACCCTTAATATACCCAGTGTATCTTACAGACAGTGCTCATGTGAAGTCGAAAAGTGGAAAGCCCAAAGCCAAAGGATGAAAGCCGACAGGTGTAAGCTCCTGCCTTGGACTTAGTCATATTGGAGTCCCGCATGAACTCATCCACGATACTCTCAGACTCGCTTCCCGCTGCCTCGGTCGTTCGTGTGTTGTTAGGCTGTTTTCCAGCCCAGTCCGTCCGGTTGGCCTGCCCCTCCACCGACCGCGCCCAGTCATCCGCCGATTCCTCCGTTGACCCTACCGCCGCCAAACCCTCTGGCGAGGCGGGCCTCAAGTCCTCTGCCAACTCCACCTGATCCACCGAGGACGTCCTGGAGTCCTTGGCCTTTCCTTTGCCTTTCCTTACCCTTCCTTTCCTTTCCTTTGCCTTTCCTGTGCCTTTCCTCACGTCCTCCGCCTCCTCCGCCGAGCCTTTCCTCGACTCCACGTGCTCCGAGTTCTCCGCTGAGCCCTCCCGCAGTTCACCACCGCCTCCGTACCCGTCCCCGCCGCCGCCAACCCCCCATCCGCCGCCGCTGCCGCCTCCGCCTCCGCCGCCGCCGACATCCCACCCGCCGCCATCACCCGAGCTTTGCGGCGATGTCTCCCCCTCCGCCTCCGCCCTCACCTCCTCCGCCGCCGCCGCTGAGCCATCAACAGAGCCCTGCGGCGACCTGACATCCGCCGCTGCCGCCGCCCCCGCCAGCTCGCCCTCGACGCGGCGGGCCGTGACGACGAGTCGGTGGTGCGCGGGGTCGATGGCGTCGGCGGCGGCGTCCAGAGGCAGCACGTCGAGGAGAACAGCCAGGAACAGCAGCACCGCCACTGCCAGGAAGGTGCCGAAGGACCGCACCCACCCGTAGCTCCCGCTCTGTGACGCATCCGACACCTGGGCCTCCTGCCCGCTAAACGCGCTCCCTTGGTCCTGGAACGCCACGTTGGGCGGTGGGATCCCGATGCCGCCTCGCCGCTCCCGCAGCCCCGCGAACGGGAGCGCGTTGGGGGCCGTGGAATACGGGAGGTCGTGCCAGTGCTGAGGGCGGGGCTGCGGCGGCGGCGTGGGTTGAGGCGCAGGCTGGTACTGCTGCTGCTCATAGTGCGACTGCTGCAGCTGTTGCTGCTGCTGCTGCTGCTGCGGAGGCTGATGAGGTTGCTGCTGACGATACTGCTGCTGTGGAACGAAGTCCGTCTGTGGATGCTGATAGTGGTGCTGCTGCTGGGGATGGGGCGGAGGCGAGGGTTGCGGTGGCGCATGCGATGGATTAAGGTGCTGTTGGTGATGCTGCTGCTGCCGCTGCCATGTCAACGCGTGGCTCGTGTTTGCCTGCACATCGGGCGCGACGCCGCGGTCGTCGAGCACGCCCCGCGCCTGACCGAGCGCGATGCCGTCGAGAGCACCCCTGACGTCGGCCGCGGCGGGAGGCACTGGCAGCCAGCAAGGGGTCACGCTCCCGGCGACGACGACGCTCGGCTCCCACTGCATCGCGCAACCCGCGCTGTCGCGGCCGTGCCCGCGCCGCGGGGCACGCGTCAAAACTATGAGGACCGGCTGCGTGCCGTCTCGGCCCCCCTCCTGTGAGTCACACCCCTACCCCCTCCTGTGAGTCACACCCCCCTCCGTAAAGCCCTCGTACCCCTTCCCTCTCTGCCCGGAAAAAAACGGCTTGGATGGTTGCAACAGGCGCGCGCACGCTGACGCCGACAAGACTCGACACGATGCCCCTCTCTGTCATGCTCATCGGGCTGGCGCTGCTGGGCGCGGCTTCGGCGGCGCGCCCGGAGCCCAACACCGCAGCCAGCCTCGAGGGGCGGGTGTCCTTCAATCCCCTCGCTCAGATGGGGGTTGCCGAGCCATCGCCGGTTGTCGAGAGTCCCAGTGCTATCGCCGGGTTCAGGCTCAGCCCGGGCGTGCTCCAGGCCACCACCCCGGCGTGCGCCGCCGCCTTCAGCGCTCTCAACAACGACACCGCGTACACCCAGGCCATCAACGCGGTGTACGACGACGCGCGAGCTATGGAGCCGGAGGCTGCCAAGGAGTGCGAGAAACATCTGAATCCCTCGTACGACCCCTTTGGTGGCTGGTGCAAGGCAGAGGGGTGGTTGAGAACACGCACTCGACATAGGCACGACTACAGTACCCTTCAAGGTGGATGCCCATGCAGACAGGCGGACTCGGTTCGCGGTGGAGTACAGTACTTCAGGCCGTTGTACTCGGAGAAGCGTGTACTCGTACCCACCCGATTTCATCGGTTTTCCGTCCATTCAACGTCGGTCGAGTCGTTGTTTTCAGTGGCCCTGGTGCAAGGCAGAGTGCACGCCGTACTGGACCCCCTCCCGGCGCACCCACCTGCCCGTGCTCAAAAAGGCCGCCGACAAGGTAAGCCGGTGCAGGTTGACCCCGTGTTGACCCCAGGTTGACCCCTTGTTGACCCCAGGTTGACCCCAGGTTGACCCCAGGTTGACCCCAGGTTGACCCCAGGTTGACCCCAGGTTGAGCGCGCGCTTGGTTCTAGCGATTGAAGCTGAAATATGATGAACCACTTTCAAACTTTGCTTTCAATTTCAACTTGCGCCGCTACGACGTGGTGCTGGGGCCCGCGGAGGCCGCGCCCCTTGTGTGGCTGGACGTCACGGTGGTCAAGGCACCCACCCCGTACATCCCGTTCCTGGGCGTCGAGCTGGTTCTCAAGGCAGGGGGTGCAGGTTGAAACCATTAGAACCCCGCGTTGACAGCGCCTGATTACAGCGCTTTGAAACGATAATCTGATCCACTGCTTTCATTCTTTGCTTTCAGATTTAACTTGCGACGCTACACGAAGCACATCTTTCCGGTGTACGTGCCCGCGTCGTGCTCCAACCCCGCGGACACGGTCGGGCCGTGCAACTTGAAACCCGTGTTGAACCCGCCTGAAATTAAGAGATAGAGAGAGAGAGAGAGAGAGACGCGCGTCCGCGTGTATCAGGCAGTACCAGGCTTTCGCCCGGACCCCGTCCGCATGACATTGAGCGCTTCAAACCATAATGTGATGAGCTGCTTTCCAGTTTGCATTCTGTTTCAAGTTGCGGCGGTACGATGCGGCGGAGGTGCTGGGCGCCCTCGGCGTGAGCTGCCGCGCGGAGAACCCCAGTCTCAAGAAGTGCATCGTCACCTCTAGCAAAGCCGATGAGGCGGAGGAGGAGAAGGAGGAGGAGGAAGAGGAGAAGGAGGAGGAGATTGAGGAGGAGGAAGAGGAGGAGGAGGCGGAGATAGAAGAGGAGGAGGAGGAGGCGGCGGAGGAGGAGGATGCCATGTGAGCGCCTTGAGGCTCGATGAGCGTTGGTAACAAGAAACAAAAGGAAGCCGCACATTCACGCACGCCGCTGTAGCAGCCGCAACGATTGTAGAAACAACGCAAAGGTATATCCAAAATTGGACTCTAAATTTCAGACTATGAGTACGATATGATGTAATGATTCGATTAAGCTTATTCGTCCGTGGGCGGAGAGGCTAGGGGTCCGCGTGCATCGAGCTCCTCCTCCTGCCCGCAGACCCGGCCACCCCGCCACCGTCACGCTCCCGTCCCCCCCCTCGCAGGCCGCCCACTCCGCCCCCCCCGGCCACCCCGCTGCGCCCGCCCGCCCCCCCTACCAGCTCTGTCAGCGTACCTTGCGCCTGCCGCGCCACGGATATCTCCTCCCTCGCCTCCGCGACCTCCCCGGCCCCGCCGGCCTCCCCAGCCTCCCTGGCCTCCCTGACCTCCCCGGCCCCACCCTCCGAGGCACCCGCGACGGCAACCACACCTAGTCGGGCCTCGGACTTCGTAGCTGCCAGCGTTTCCTGCGCCTGCCTCGCCACTGAGATTTCCTCCCTCGCCTCCCCACCCCAGCCGTGACTGACTTCAGAGGCACCTGCAGCCACACCCAGCCGGGCCTCGGGCGTCTTGGCTGCATTGGAACCCCCTGATGTGTCGTTCACATTCCCCGGCAGGCTGGAGCCGCTCACCTCATCCCCAGACTCCCCGCTCCCGCTCCCGCTCCCGTTGTCCCCGGACTCCCCGCCCCCGCTCCCGCTCGCCTCGTCTTTGGACGCCCCGCTCCGCACCACGTCCTTGGCCCGCGCCGTGGCGAGTAACCCATCGATGGCGTTCACCGCCGCTCCGGCCGGCTCCTCTTCCTCCTCCTCCTTCTTCTCCTCCTTCTCCTCCGCCACCTCCGCCGCCGCCGTGCTCTGCGGGCGGAGCGTGCGGTGCTCCTCGTGCGCTGAAGCCGCCTGCTGCTCGGCCCGCCCCGCCGCCCACGCCGGCTGCTGCTGCTGCTGCATCGCCTGCATTTGCGCGGGGGTCATGGGCTGCGCGGCCCCGCCCCCGCCCCCACCCCCACCCGAGGCCCACGCCCCGGGCCCGCCCCACGCGAAGGGGTTCCACGCTGACAGCTGCTGCATGAACCCAGGCTTATCCGCCGTGCCCGCCGCGCCCTGACCGCCCGGCCCCGACCCCGGCCCCGGCCCCGGCCCCGGCCCCGGCTCCGGCACCGACCCCCACTGCTGCGGTTGCTGCTGCATTGCTTGCATCTGCATGGGCATGGCGGCGCCGTACGGGTTGCCACCCGCCATCACCGCGGCACTGGCACCCTGCTGCTGCTGCTGCTGCTGAGGGAAGGGCGGCATAGGCCACAGGTACGTGGGAAGCGGCTGCGTCAGGGTGGGCTGGGGCAGGGCTTGGAGCGGCAGGGTGGCCAGCGGCGTGCCACCCGTGGAGCCGGCAAGAGAGGCGGCGGAGGCGGCGTCCTCGGCGGCAGAGGCAGCGGCGGCGGCAGAGGCGGCGGAGGAGGAGGTTTTCTTGCTCTTCTTCCTCTGGCCACCAGCTCCGTCCAGCTTGCCCTCCCTCGCCAGCTCATCCACGAACATCTCTGCCGCCTGCTTCAGCGACGCCGGGAGGCCGGGGCCGGGACCCGGGCTGCCGCCGCCGCGCGCGTCGGGCATCGCAGTCGCAGTCTGGGCGGACGCTGGCGGCGGGCCAGTCTGGGCGGGCGCTGACGGCATCGCAGTCTGGGCGGACGCCGGAGGCAGGCCGTGCTCCCTCCGCCCCATCTCGCTCATCACGCGCTCCACAATCTGGGATCGCATGTCGTCGCCGTCGCCGCCGTCGTCGCCGCCGCCGCCACCGCCGCTGCCGCCGCCGCCACCGCCCGCGCCGCCACTGCGGCCGCCGCCGCCGCCGCCGCCGCCGC
>Ga0307489_10000899_pt1 | contig 18962 bp, 27 predicted proteins | sample SB12metaG_FD_202247 | JGI IMG/M metagenome (GOLD analysis project Ga0307489, IMG submission 202247) | Sea-ice brine microbial communities from Beaufort Sea near Barrow, Alaska, United States - SB 1.2 | ecosystem: Environmental > Aquatic > Marine > Coastal | place: USA: Alaska | collected...
CAAGTCCCACTTGTGGACTTCCACCGACGAGTCAACTCAAGAAAAGAGACTCAAGAGCAAAAGGACCCATTTGGTACAGGTACGGGGACTGAACTGCGTAGTACCAGTACAGGTACTCGTAGTTCCTCATTTATCATCGTCGTCAACAATCCTCCCCTCCCCGTTCTGCAAGTTTACGGCCAAAACACAGCTCGTTCCAAGCGCAGGTCCTGGTTGGAACGGAACGTTATTTGAAGAGTGCACTCTCAGTCTTTCGGTCCGCGGACCAATTCGCATAAAATAAAAATGAGTCATTTTTTCGTAGACTGCGCCTCGAACGGTCAGCAGCTCCTGCAGACCAATTTTGGTTGAGGACTGTTGCCGCAGTCAGCAAAAAGTTCCCGCGGGCGCGTCATTTGAGCACTCGAATTCCGTCCCAAAGCTTGCCGCGCTAAGCGACAGCCGTGACGCCGACGCCGGGAAAGGCCGACGCGCCGGTTCGTGCTACTCGCGCGTCTATCAAAGGCGCCGCGGGTTCCCCAGGTGCTCAGGCGGTCTGCCCCCGCCGCCCCGCTACCAAGGGGGCAGCGGGAGGGGGCGGTCGAGCCCGTTGTAAAAAATACCAGGTCGTGGTGCTGCAATGCTGGGGAGCGCGGCGATGCGGGTGGCGTTACTCGCGCTGCTTTTCGGCGTGGTCGTCGCAGGTGAGCCCCCACCCCCGCACTCCTCGCCCCGCCCTCCCCTCACCCGGCCGCGGCCCTTGATGAGCCCGAACTAACAGACCCCGCGAGCCCGCGAGGGCACCCTCGTCGAGTACATTTTCATATCGCATATCGCCCCGTTGTAACTTGCAAGTCGCTACGAGAACAGTACTAAGTCCTCCCTCCTCCCGCGCCACCCGCCGCAGACACGACGCCGCCGTACTTCTATGGCGGCTACCCCAGCGCGTCCGGCATCCAGGGGTCAACGTTCACGCTGGACCTCAAGGTACACCGCCCCGCCCGTGCGCCCGCACTGTCCACACATACTCGGGCGTGGGCTAATTTGACCCCCGCTTGAGCAGCACCCCGCCACATAAACGGCCTTCAACGTTTTGCCCGCGCGGTGTGAAGGGGTGGTTTGGGGGTCGGGGCCGTTGGCGTAGCGGCGCGGGTGGACACCCCGGGGTCTCGGTCAGGGTCCAGGCCGTCGCGCGCTCGCAAGCCCTCCGAAAGCACGCTTCCTCTGGGCGCCCCGGACCCACCCTCGCTCGGAGCCCAAAAATACTCACAAACTTCCCCTCACAACACAATCCAAACAAGTCCCTCGACACAACGGGGGTGGACAGCTCTGACGTTGCCTTTCCCCCCCACCGACACCGCCGCCCCGGCAGCTGAACGAGGCCTCCACGGTGTACTACCTCGTGGTGTCGGGCGCGAATCCGCCGACGCCGACGGTAGGGACAAGCAATCGTTGCCCGGCACGTCAACGACACGCATTTTGAGAGTTCGAGAAAGGGCATGTGGAGGAGGAGGAGGCGGCAGTGTGACGGCGCATGGAGGCCGCGGCTCCGGGACTGGCGGTGCCCGGGCGGGTCGGGGTGCTGGCGGGGCGGACCGGGGCGGAGCTGCGGCCGCTGGAGGGGACCATCGCATCTTGAATTAAACGGCATCCTCTGACGTACCGAGCAATATCCGGCAGGCCCTGGCCCCCGGCGGCGCAGGTCCAGGCACAGTATGACTCGTACTCGGGGCAGGCGGTGAGCGACAAGGGCACCTCGGCGGTGGCGGCGGACACGGACCTGTCGCTCAGCCTCAGCGGGTTTGCCGATAATGAGGTAGGAACGAATAAAAAAGACGCTCGCCAGGCTGAGACTTGGGCTCAACCTTGGACAGGGGCTCTGAGGCTTGGCCTCAGGCTTCAGCACAGGCTGAAGCCTGGGCTTAGGTTTCGGCTGAAGCTTGGGCTGAGGCTGAGGTCTGGGCTGAGGCCTAGGTGGAGGCTGATGCTCGGGCTGAGGCTTGGGCGGCGGCTTAGGCGGGGGTTTGGGCGGGGGCTTGGGCGGGGGCTTGAGAGTTAAGTGAAGTGAACATCCCGTGACGTGGCGAGCGTGTCATATCACAACACCCGGCCCTGCCACGCGGTGCTGAGCGTGTTCGTGGTGGCGGTGGATGCCGCGGGCAATCTGCAGTCCGTCGCTACCGAGCTGAACCTCATCATGGGCAGGGGCTTACACTCGTCCACTTTTCACCTCAACCTGAGCCGATTCTGACACAGAATGCACCCTAGACACCCCCTAATACCCCCTGACACCTCCTATACATTGCCTCAACAACCCCTAACTGCACTCCCTGTCCCACACAGAAAGCGCTTACGTTGAGCCGAAAAGTGGACGAGTGTAAGTCCCTCATCATGGGCGACGACAGCGCGCCGCTCTTCGCGTCGGGCTACCCCACGGCGGATGAGATCACCGGGCAGGGGCTTGCACTCGTTCACTTCTCGGCTCAACCTAAGCCGTTTTGGTCACACTTCTCTGTGTCCACTTGTCTAATAGACTGGCGGGAAATCATGAACCCAACGTATCCAAATAAATGTGCTTACGTTGAGCCGAAAAGTGGACGAGTGTAAACCCCTGTCAGCGGGCACAATTTTGAGCTCCTGGTGACGCTGAACGAGGCGGGCACCATCCACTACGCCGTGGTGCCGCAGTCGAGCGACGCGCCCACGGTAGGGCGGTGCAGGCTGCCCCTATGAACCCCACCTTGAAAGCGCCTGGAACTCAGTGCTTTGAAACTAAAATATTATGAAGTGCCTTCAATTTTGCTGTCAATTTCAACGTGAGCCGCTACCCCACGGTGGAGCAGCTCATGGCGGGCACCCACCCGGACGCCGTGGCGTGCTCCGCCTACACGGTAGGGCGGTATCAAACCCATTTTGAAACTGCCTGGAACTAACCGCTTGCAACTAAAGTGTGAAATTGCTTTCAACTTCTGCTTTCAAATTCAACTTGCGCTGCTACAACACGGGGGTCTACGTCCCGAAGATGCCGTATTACACCAGCGCCGACGTCTACCACGTGCGGTAGGGCTTGGGTAAACAATACCTGCTCCGTCGTACGTCATCCGCCACGCTTTGAACGTTCTCAAACTCAGTGTCGGATTGACCGGTCCCTCTGAACTACTCGAAATTGAGAGTTTACTTACTGAAGGATCGCCACCCAGTCGGACTGTTGGCCAGCCGATGGGTAGGATTCTGAAACTGGACAGTTCTGATTGGTCGAACGGGATTTGATACCATATATTCGATACCATACCCGACACTGAGTTTAAATCATCGTTTCGTGAGTGGAGCGTCACCCTGATGCGCTGCGAGCATCCACCACAGTTTCTTCGTTTCTTGTGTTCAGCGCCATCTTATGACGTGGCGAGCATTATTCACTTGGCCAAGTGCCATCCTATGACGTGGACCTATGACGTATGACGTGGCGAGCGTTATTTACTTGGCCATGTGCCATCCTATGACGCGGCAAACGTTATTTACCCGGCCCTCACACGCGGCATAACGTGACGTCGGTGGGCGCCACGCAGCAGGACAACGACAAGTGCCAGCTGGATAGCTTCTACGGCGTCAGCCTCGCGGACGGAATGGATGCCGTGGAGCCGAGGCAGGGCTGTGCAGCTTGACCCTATCAGACCCAAGTTGAAAGCGCCTGGAACTAAGCGCTTGAAACTGAAATCTGATGAGTTGCTTTCAAATTTTGCTTTCAAATTCAACTTGCGCCGCTACACCGAGGTGCCGGTCCTGCCCCTTCCTCAACAACCAGACCACCTACGATCTGTACGTGGTGGCCGAGGTAGGGCGGTGCAGCTTGAAACCAGCTGACCCCCGAGTTTGAAAGCGCGTTGCTTTCGTAAATGGTGCAGGCCCCCTATGGACCATTATTTCCTCACGCTGATGAATTGGGGAGGCCCCCTATGCACCATTCAGCGCCTGAAACTGAATGTCGACGAACTGCTTTCAAACGTTGCTTTCGATTTCAACTTGTGCCACTACAGCGAGGACGACAACGGGCAGACGGCTTACTTCCGCACCAACAACATCCAGGCCGCTCCGACCATGATCACGGTCTTTATGGCGGACGTGACACCCCCGCTGTACGACCCAGCGGGGGAGTACCCGCAGTTCCGCAACCTGGTAGGGCCGTGCAGGTTGACCCTATGAAACCCATGTTGAAAGCGCCTGGAACTAAGCGCTTGAAACTATAACTTGATGGATCGTCTTCAACATTTTGCTTTCAAGTTCTCAACTTGTGCCGCTACAACCTGGCGCCCTTCGCCGTGGACCTGGCGGCAGGGGCTTACACTCCTTCACTTCTCAGCTCAACCTAAGCCGTTTTGGAGTACTTCACACCTCCCCGTGTCCCCCTGTGTAATAGATTGGGGGGAAATCATGCACCCCATCGTATCCAACAAAATGTGCTTACGTTGAGCCGAAAAGTGGACGAGTGTGAGCCCCTGCCGGGCGGTGTCCACCTCCGAGCCGGGCATCGCCTTCTACCTCGGTAAGGCGGTGCAGCTTGACCCTATGAAACCCACGTTGAAAGCGCCTGGATCTAAGCGCTTGAAACTATAACATGAGGAATTGCTTTCAAACTTTGCTTTCAATGTCAACTTGCGCCACTACACCTCGTCGTTGCCAACACATCCGCTGCCCCCACGTCGGCGCAGGTGAAGAGCCTGCCTTCCTCCTACGGGGGAGTGGCGGTGCTCAAGAGCGGTACCTGGGCGGTGCCGGCGGCGCAGACTGACTACGGCATCTCTGTCACCGGATTGGCCGACGAGTCGGGGCACTCCGCCTATATTGTGGTGCAGGCAGGGAATGTCACACATTGCTCGCCACGTCACAGGATGCCGTTTAAACCAAGACACGAGGGTTAAACCCGCGTTGGATGACGTGGCGGGCAATGTGACATTGCTCGCAAGGTCACAGTATGCCATTTAAACCAAGACACGAGGGTCTAAAGCCTGTTGGATGACGTGGCGGGCAATGTGTATGTGGCCGTAGGTGCGGGACGATGGCAACACCAACACGACCACCAACCTGTACCACTCCAACGACCCCAACCTGCAACTCCTCCCCAACGTGCTGCAATTCAGCACCACGGACGGCACGCCGCCCACGTGGTAGGGCACAGCAGGTTGACCCTATCAAACCCACGTTGAAACCGCCTGGAACTCATCTCTTGACACTAAATGATGTCGAACCGCTTTCAATTTTTGGTTTCAAATTCAACGTGCAGCTTGACGCTATCAAACCCACGTTGAAAGCGCCTGGAACTAATCTCTTGACACCAAAATATGTCGTTCAACTTTTGCTTTCAAATTCAACGTGCGCCGCTACAACGTGGGTGGGCAGCTACACGCCCACCTTCTCCTCCATTGCTGGCACCAGCTTCAGCCTGGACGCACAGCTGGGCGAGCAGGGCAACGTGTACTACATCGTGATACCGCGCACGTCGGACGCGCCGCCGGCAGGGGCTTACACTCTTCAACTTTTCAGCTCAACTTGAGCCGTTTCCTACACACAATATACCCTAAACTAAACTCCCCTAAATATCCCCCAACACCTCTTGAACATCCCCTAAACAATCCCTACACGCACCCCCTATCCCACGGGAAGCGCTTACGTTAAGCTGAAAAGTGGACGAGTGTAAGCCCCTGGCCGCCGCCGGTGGAGCCCACCAGCGCACAGGTCTTCGCCGGCGAGTTCCTGGTAGGGCGGTGCAGGTTGACCCCATCAAACCCATGTTGAAAGCGCCGGCAACTAACCGCTTGAAACTGAAACATGGTGCTCCACTTTCAAGTTTTGGTTTCAAATTCAACTTGCACCTCTACATCCTGGGGACCGCGGCGTGCGGCGCGTTTGAGATCCCCGCGCAGTTCACCAACTTCACCAAGGAGATCACCACCACGGTGTGGTGCTACGGGTCCCTAAACCCTAACCCTAAAGCCTACACCTTAAACCCTAAACCCTAAACCTTAAACCCAAAACCCTAAGGCTTGACCCGTGTCGAACGCGCCTGCTTGGGTTGCAGCGCTGGAAACTAAATTATAAAACCTGCATTTTCAGCTTTGCTTTCAGTTCGAGGTTGTGCCGCTACATGAAGGCGGAGCCGGAGAATGAGCCGGCGTGCCAGGGTCTGCAGGACTTCTACGGGCTCAGCATCGCGGGCCGCTCCGGCTCCGGGCAGGGGGGGGTCTTCAGAACAAGCAATCGAATAGGCCGATTTCGGTATATCACTTCCCGCGCCGAGCGCTGATGCTTTGCCCGCAACTCTGTATGGGCATTCAACCTGGGGCCCGCCTTCTGCGCGCAGCGCTGTCGCCTTGCCCGCCTCACTGTATGGTCAAATTACCTAGACGATATACCGAAATCGGCCTATTGACGAACTGCGTCTGCGCGTCTGTATTAGCATTCACCGTGAAGGTAAGTGATGCTTCGATCTCGGTTCAGTCCTCGTTCTGAATGACCCTGCTCCCAGGCTGTGCACGGGGTGTCCCATCATCGAGTCGCAGTCGCGGTACTGGGTGTACCTGGTGGCGGACGACGACGCGGGCAACATGCAGACGTCGCCGCGGCGGCTGGCGGTGGAGACCACGGACATCACGCCGCCCGCGCTCGAGGCCGGGACCGAAACACAACCGCAAACCCAAAACTCTGAACCCAAATCTCGAAACCCTAAACCCTAAATTTTGGCAGACGCAATCGGCTCGCTCGAGAGAGTGAGAGAGAGATACGCGTCCGGGTGTGGATACGCGGGCATCAGGCTTTCTCCCTGGTTCCCATTCTGGCGTCGTGGAGTATCTGACTAAACGCCCGCTTATCATCCTCGGGGTATCTCACCACGTGTGACCGCTGATGTTCTGTGTCCCTACTTGGAGGCGGGGACGCCCCAGGTGGTGGCCAACACACCCACGGTGCACGCGTTCGCGCCCAACAACGGCGGCGTCACCCTGTCGGTCACCACGGAGCTGGACGAGCCCGGCCGCGCTTACTACATGGCAGGGGCTTACACTCGTCCACTTTTCAGCTCAACTTGAACCGATTCTGACTCAACACACACCCTAAACACTCCCTACTACCCCCTAAGACCCCCTGATACCCCCCTACCAACTCCCTGAATGCACCCCCGATCCCACAGAGAGCGCTTAAGTTGAGCTGAAAGGTGGACGAGTGTAAGCCCCTACTACATGGTGGTGCTGTCCTCCGCTGCGCCGCCATCGGCTGCGGCAGTGCGCATGTGCGGCGCCACGCGCGACGGCAGGCTGCTAAACCCTAAACCCTAAACCCTAAACCCTAAACCCTAAACCCTCAACCCAAAACCCTGGCTGCTCACTCACCGCCTCCCCTTTCTTTCACCTAGACTCCAAACAGATGTGGCACTAGTGAAACGGTTGCGATGTCATTTACCCATACTCCAAACAGATGTGGCACTAGTGAAACGGTCGCCTGACTATGTTAGATTCTGTGTTCGGCTCGGCCACCCTGATCCGAGGCAACATGCGCACCACCATGGGCTATACCTACATGTTGGGAGGCAGCACGGTGTCGCCCTACGTGTGCGGCGTCCAGCCCATCGCGATGGCGCACGCGCTGTACACCATCAACCTCGAAGCGGTCCCATCGCAAACCTTGGTGCGCGTGTACGTTGTGGCAGGGGCTTACACTCGTTCATGTTAGAGTTCAACTTGAGCAACTCCAGGACACATTCATGAGTCAAGTTGGGTATAAAGGTGGACAGAAGAGCTCAAGTTGAGCTGAAATCGGAACGAGTGTAAGCCCCTGCCTGGTGGCGGACGATCTCGAGGACGAGCGCGTGAGCTTCTCCGGCCTGCTGCTGCAGCCCCCCGTGTCGAACCTCCAGGCACGGGTGTTACTGCGAACAATCACTCGACCGACGTTGCATTGACGAACTGACCTTTGAATCGACCGACGTCTGAATCGACCGCCACCCGTGGCACTCGACCGACGTTTGCATTGACGAACCGAGTCTGCGCGTCCGTCTGTGCATTGCATTCACCCTGAAGGAACGGTGTGCCCCGATACCGACTCGAGTGCCTGTTCTGTACGACCCTCGCGCGAGGCCGCGCCCGTGTACGTCGAAGTGTCCACTGCAGACATCACCGCCCCCAGCTTCGTCGATGTGTCCAGCGTAGTGTACCCCCGGGCAGGAGCTTACACTCGTCCACTTTTCAGCTCAACCTGAGCCGTTTCTTTCACAAAATACATCACAGACACCCCGTAGAGCTTAACCCCCCTAAACACCCCATAAACAACCCCTAAATACACCCCCTATCCCACAGACAGCGCTTACGTTGAGCCGAAAAGTGAACATGTGTAAGCCACTGCCCCCAGATACCTTACACGAGCAGCACTGACATCACCGGGGACCAGGTGACGCTCGACGTGGCCATGGACGAGATCGGCTACATCTACTACGTCATCGTGCCCCCCACGTTCACGTACAACGGGGCATACACCGACGGCTCCGCGCGCAAGCTCCCCACGGTAACTAATCCCATCCGCTTGAACTAATGCCATCCGCTTGAACTCATCCCATCCGCTTCCAATCCCATCCGCTTGAACTGATCCCATCCGCTTGAACTGATCCCATCAACTTGCACCTGCGCATCCGATCAACTTGCTGGGACGTGGGCCAGGGTGAAAGCCTGGTGCCTCCTCACATGCGCGGAAGCGTCTCTTTCTCAATTTGCTGGCGACTTGAGCCTATCATCCGCTAACTTCCTGCAACCCTATCCCCTGAGCCCTAAGCCCTGGACCCTAAAGACTAGATCCTGAACCCTAAACCCTAAATCCTACATGCAGGTGGGCGAGGTGAAGGCGGGCACGGGGCCCGGCGGGGAGGGCCAGGTGGTAGCCAGCAGCTTCGCCGTCACCCCCGCCGACACCCTGGTCCAGCACGTCACCGCCGCGGGCGCCCTCATCTCCGAGACGCACTACTACGTGTGGCTCGTCGCCGAGGACAACGACCACCCGGGCGACAACGGTCGCAACATCCAGCTCAACGTCACGTTCTTGGAGTTCAAGACGCGCGACGTGACGCCCCCCGTGTGGACCGCCGCCTACCCGACTCTCTTCAAGGGCGGGCGCGCAATCGAGGTGATGACGAAGATGGACGAGCCGGGGCAAGCGTACTTCATCGCGGTGGCGGATGGTGCCACCGCGCCCACCGCCGCGCAGGTTGAGGCTGGCAGGGGCTTACACTCGTCCACTCCTCAGCTCAACCTGAGCCGTTTCTCACACAAAATGCACCCTTAAAACCCCTTGATACTCCTTAATACCCCCTGACACCTCCTAAACACCCCCTAAACAACCCCTACATGCATTCCTATCCCACAGAATGCGCTTAAGTTGAGCCGATAAGTGGACGAGTGTAAGCCCCTGGAGGCCGGCGTGGACTACGGCGGCGTGACCGTGGCGGCCAAGTGCGGGCAGACCGCGGGGGAGTTCGACATGCCCATCGCCGGCGACGAGTACTCGTGCTCCGTCGCGGGTCTCATGGAGTCCACGGCCTATGACGTGTACGTGGTCTCCAAGGATAACGTGCTGGACGACCTGCTGGCAGGGGCTTCCACTCGTCCACTGTGACAAAGTGCGTGAAACCACTTAGACACTTAGCAACAAGTAGTACTAAGTCGTCCAAATGGAGCGTTCTGATTGGTCGAGCGGGACACTTAGCACTAAGTGTCACTAAGTGTCAAGTGGTTTCACGCGCTTTGTCATACTCACCTCGACCTGAGCCGTGTTTGTAGCTGAAATCACCCAACGTATCCCACGAAATGTGCTCACGTTAAGCCGAAAGTTGGACGAGTGTGCGTGTGAGCCCCTGCCTGCTGGGCGGCAACGCGTTTCCCACGGCGAACCTGCAGGCGGCGCCCGTGAAGCTGAACGTGCTGATGGCGGACGTCACGGTAAGGCGGTGCAAGTTGACCCTATCGAATCCACTTCGAAACCGCCTGGATCTAAGCGCTTGAAACTAGAACTTGAGAAACTGCTTTCAATCTTTGCTTTCAATTTGAACTTGCGCCGCTACATCACGGCGCCTGTCCACCAGCCGGGCACGCCGAGGGTGGAGGCCCTCAACGGCGACTACTTTGACCTCATCGTCAAGCTGGACGAGGTCGGCAGCACCTACTACACGGTGGATGCTTACAGCAACAACACCCCCAGGGCCGAGCAGGTTAGCCTCGGCATCAACTACATGTAGGGCCTCACATATATGAAAAAATGCTTCAAACCACTTAGCGACTTAGCGGCTTAGCGACTTTGAGTGCTAAGTCGTCCAAATGGACAGTTCCGATTGGCCGGCCGGTAGGAAATAGCACGCTAAGTCGCTAAGTCGCTAAATGGTGTGACGCACTTTGACGTACTGCTCTCCACGTCATCCAACGCGTTTTGTACCCTCGTTTCTTGGTTTACATGCGATCATATGACGTGGCAAGCAGTATCTGTGAGGCGTTAAGTAGCGGGACCAGTCGGTATACGCCTCCGGCAAATTCGAGGTGGCGGTGCCGTTCACGGAGACGCTGGAGTTCGTGGGGAACCAGCACCTGGTGTCGGAGCGCGACTACTGGGTGAGGCGGTGCAGGTTGAAACCAGCTACACCCCGAGTTGAAAGCGCGTTGGTTTCGTAAATGGGGGACGCCCCTACGGACCATGGTTTCCTCACTCTGAAAAACGGGGGAGACCATTTATCGCTTGAAACTGAATTTCGACAAACTACTTTCAAACGTTGCTTTGAAGTTCAACTTGCGCCGCTACAACTGGGTTTACGTGACGGCGGAGGACGTGGAGGAGATACCCAACCTGCAGCAGAAGCTGGAGAAGATCCACATCCGCACCCCCGACGTGACGCCGCCCAAGTTCGTCGGGCGGCAGGGGCTTACACTCGTTCACGTCAGAGCTCAACTTGAGCAGCTCCAAGACACATTCAAGACTTAAGCTGGGTTACACGGTGGACAGAAGAGCTCAAGTTGAGCTGAAATGGGAACGAGTGTAAGCCCCTGTCGGGCGGTGGAGTCAGAACGGCACGGTGACCGCCGTGGAGGGGTACGCCTTCGACATCGTGGTGCAGCTCGACGAGGCGGGGCCGCCAGTTCACTTTGAGTTGACCCCGATTTGACCCCAAGTTGACCCCGAGGTGACCCCGAGGTGACCCCGAGTTGACCCCGAGTCGCGTCGCCAGTGTTCGCAACACTCGCCTTCTCCACTTCCTGCCCCGTCTCATAGCGTATCCGTGCACACTCGCCTCTTCCGCTAATTGTCTCACAGCACCCCCATGTGTCGACCAACTTGTAATGAAATGTCCCCATTCAGTGTGCGGCCCTGGGACGAGGTTGGCACGACGTACTACGTGGTGGTGGCCGCCGGGTCCCCCGCGCCCACCTCCGACGACGTGAAGCACCTGCGTGCCGCGCCTGGCTCCACCGCCCTGGCGTGCGGCGTCTTCTCCGTCGCCGAGGGGTTCCTCAACGTCACCCAGCACGTCCAGGGCGTCAACGTCACTGAGCAGCCGGAGTGCGCCGTGGCCGGGTTCTACGGCCTGGACTCCACCGACTCGTTCTACGGCCTGGGCACCCCCCCGCCCTACTGCGCCAAGTGCCCCAAGCTGGACTCACAGACGGCGTACGACATCTACGTGGTGGCGGAGGACGACGGCGGGGGCTCACACTGGTCCACTTTTCAGCTCAACTTGAGCGCTTTGTGTGAGATAGGGGGTGCGCGTCAGGGTTGTGTAGCCCGTGTTAAGGGGTGTTAGGGGGGGTGTAGGGTGTGTAGGGTGTTTGCTTCTGTCAGACACGGCTCAAGTTGAGCTGAGAAGTGGACGAGTGTGGGCCCCTGGACGACGGCGGCCACGGCATCCCGGCGGAGGTGGCGCGGGACAAGAAAAACCTCATGGATCACCCCGAGCGTGTGCTGGTGCTCAACTACCCGGCGACCGCGCCCTCGGTGCTCACCGCGGACGTGACGGCGCCGCGCTGGGTGCGCCAGACGCCGTACCCCACGGTTGGGCAGTGCAGGTTGCCCCTATGAAATCCACGTTGAAACCGCCTGGATCAAAGCGCTTGAAACTAAAATATGATAAAACTGCTTACAATTTTGCTTCAATTTTGCTGTCAAATTCAACTTGCGCCAATACACTATGGACTTCTTTGGCACCGGGTTCGACTTGGTGGTGGCTCTGGATGAGCCCGGCGTGGCGTGGTACCAGGTCACGCTCAACGGTGGGGTGCCGCACATTGAATCCTATGGAAACCCGTGTTGAAAGCGCGTGGTTGCAGCGTTTGAAACTAAAACATGATGGACTGCTTTCAACTTTTGCCTTCAATTTCAATTAGCGCCAGTACACACCGGGGTGTGCGACACGTGGCCCACGCAGTTCCAGATCCGAAACGGCACGGACGGGTGCTTGAACGAGGCGCAGGCGCACGGGTACATCACGGTGCCGGCGGCTAACGCCAAGGTGCAGCAGTCGGTGCACGGGCTGGGGTCAGTGAGCCGCAACATGGACCTGTACATCGTGTGGATGTACGCCGAGGACAACGAGCCCACGGGGATGAGCTCGCTCCCGCTGCCCAACCGCGCGGCGGTGAAGGCAGGGGCTTACACTCGTCCACTTTTCAGCTCAACCTGAGCCGTTTCTGACACAAAATACACCCTGAACACCCCCTGATACTCCTTAATACCCCCTGACACCTCCTGTACAACCTCTAAACAACCCCTAAATGCATCCCTATCCCACACAATGCCGCTTAAGTTGAGCCAAAAAGTGGACGAGTGTAAGCCCCTGGGTGAAGGATGGCTTTGTGGCGACCACCACCGACATCATGAACCCGCTCTACAACGACGGCTACCCCACTTCTCAAAACCCCGTCTCCCAAACCGGCTTCGGGGTACTGCTGACGACGTTCGATGTGACGGTAGCGATGGACGAGCCGGGCACGGCGCACTACGTGGCATTCCCGGCGTACGAGGCAGGGGCTTACACTCGTCCAACTTTCAGCTCAACATAAGCGCTTTCTGTGGGATAGGGGGTGCAGTTATGGGTTTTTCAGGAGGTGTTAAGGGGATATCAGGGGGTGTCCAGGGTGTACTTTGTGTCAGAAACGGCTCAGGTTGAGCTGAAAAGTGGACGAGTGTGAGCCCCTGATACGAGGCGCTGCCCGGCAACAAGGGCACGGGACTGCCGGGCTCCCGGGTCCCCACGCCGGAGAACATCAAGGCTGGGTACGACTACACCGGGGCGGTGGCGCAGGTGCGCGGCAGCTGGCGCATCCCCACGGCGGACACGCCGTACACCACCACCAGCACGCACGTGCTGACGGCAGGGGCTTACACTCGTACGCTTTTCAGCTCAACCTGAGCCGTTTATGACACCCTAAATAAACCCTAATACCCCCTGACACCTCCTAAACAACCCCTAAATACACCCCCCATCCCACAAAAAGCGCTTCCGTTGAGCCGAAAATTGGACGAGTGTAAGCCCCTGGCTGACGGACTCCACGCTGTACAACGTGTACGTGGCGGTGGAGGACGACGCGGGCGAGGACGGGCGCCCGCACAAGTACGGCTACGACAACAACCTGGTGGCACACAAGCGCGCGGTGCAGGTGACGACGGCGGACGGCACGGCGCCGCTGTTCACGGGCAACCCGTGCAACTCCTCGCAGGCCGTGGTAGGGTTTACCCTAAACCCTGAACCCTAAACTCTAAACCCTAAACGCTAAACCCTAAAGCCTCGCAGGGCGGTGCATGTTGTTCCTGTCAAACCTACGTTGATAGCGCCTGGAACTAAGCGCTTGAAACTAAAATATGATGAACCGCTTTCAAATTTTGCTTTCAAATTCAACTTTCGCCGCTACACCGTGGTGTGCGCCAGCGCGCTGCACAGCTACGCGTACGAGCACTCCATCTTCCCGCAGATGTCCGCCTGCTCGCTCACCGGATTCACCCTCACCGTCAACGTCAACGAGGCCCCCTCCAAAGTTTACTACATGGTCGTGGAATATACCGATAACGCAGACGTGAAACTCGCGACCGACCCCACCAACGAGCAGGTGGTGAGCCAGGCGTCATACACGCCGGTGGGCGGCAGCACGGCTATAACACCTCTGGCGTATGGGTATATCGACGCCCCCTCGGTGGGTGTTACGTATTCGCAGGCTGTGACGTTCACCAACACCGAAAACTACTACCAGGTGTTTGTAACCACCATGGGCCCCAGTGGCAACCTGGGCGACGGCAGGGGCTTACACTCGTCCGCTTTTCAGCTCAACCTGAGCCGTTCCTGACACAAAACACACTCTAGACACCCCCTCATACCCCCTCATACCCCCTAGTACCTCCGTGCACCCCCTTAACTCCCCCTAGACAATCCTTTGATGCACCCCATATCACACAGAAAGCGCTCACGTTCAGCTGAAAAGTGGACGAGTCTAAGCCCCTGGGCGACGGCGACGTGAAGCGCACCTCGCTGGTCAACCCGACCAAGATGGCGCCGTGCCTGGCAACAGAAACCGACTCCTCCGCCACGTACTACACCAAGAACGTGTCGTGGGCCGTGACGGACACCACGCTCACCGCCAGCGTCTACCTCACCGCGCCGGCCACGGTGTACTACGTGCTGCTGCGCGACGGCGCGCCGGCGCCCAACCCCACGCAGATCCTGAACGCGCAGGACTCCGCCAACGCCACCTCGGTAGGGGCTTACACTCGTCCACTTTTCAGCTCGACCTGAGCTGTTTCTGACCCACAATACACCCTGAACACCCCTTAATAGCCCCTGACAGCCACTGAACACCCCCTAAATAAAGCCTCAATGTTCCCCTATCCCACAGAAAGCGCTTACGTTGAGCCGAAAAGTGGACGAGTGTAAGCCCCTGCACGTCGGTGTGCTACGACCACATCGATGAGAAAGCTCCCCGGAAAAGCAAGCGGTGCTACTTTGCGGACAACTCGCTGACGGACTCCAGCGGCTCCACGGAGTGCACCAACACCGGCATGGGCTTACACTCGTTCACTTCTCAGCTCAACTTGAGCGCCATTTATTGGATAGGGGGTGCGCGTAATGGTTGTGTAGCCCGTGTTAAGGGGGTGTTAGGGGGTGTACAGGGTGTGTTGGGTGTTTTGTGTCTGTCAGACACGGCTCAAGTTGAGGTGAGAAATGGACGAGTGTAAGCCCCTGAACACCGGCGCCCTAAGCACATCTGGCAATAGCTTCTGGGACACGCCGTGCGCGTTTCCGATCTTCACCAACCTCACCCGCGCCACCACCTTCAATATCTTTACGGTGGTAACCCACATCAATGCCACCACCGGTCTCCACAGCGACAGCACCGGCCCGGACGGCGACGCAGTGTACTACGCGGAGTTCACGCGCGTGCCCGAGAGGAACGTGGCGCGCACCACGGACAACCTGGCGCCGTTTTTCAAGCCCGGATACCCCCGCATCACCGAGGCACGGGAGTTCTCGAAAACAAGCACTCGACCGACATTGAGTCTCCTCCTCCTCCTCCTCTGCGCATTCACCCTGACAGTGAGTCAGCTCCGACCTCGGTTCGAGGGCTTGTTCTCAATGGCCCTCCTGTTGAATCTCCTCCTCCTCTTCCTCCACGCGTCTGTCTGTGCGTTTACCCTGACAGTGAGTCAGCTCCAACCTCGGCTCGAGTGCTTGTTCTCGTAAACCCTGCACCTTAAATCCTAAACCCTAAACCCTACATCTGAATGACCCTGCTGCGAGGTGCGCGGCAGCAGCTTCATGCTGGTGGCACAGATCGACGAGCCCGGCACCATCTACTACGTCATCGACGAGGGCGGGTCGCAGACCCCCACCCCTGCGCAGGTCATGGCCGGCACTGATGCCCACGGGTCCGCCTCCAAGCTCATCGCTAAGGGATCCATCTCCGCTCACACTGTCATCAACCCGGTGTTGAGATACGAGCCGTACAACATCACCATCACGGGCAGGGGCTTACACTCGTTTACCTTTCAGCTCAATCTAAGCCGTTTTGGTCACACCTCCCCGTGTCCCCCTGTCTAATAGACTGGGGGAAGATCATGCACCCAACGTATCCCACAAAATGTGCTTACGTTGAGCCGAAAGTGGACGAGTGTATGCCCCTGATCACGGGCCTCCACCCCAAGTCCACCTACGACCTGTACGTGGTGGCTATCGATGACGACGTGGCGCCCTACGGGGGCAACCTGCAGGGGCTCGCCACGCAGCTGACGTTCAAGGCGGCGTCAACGGACGCGCACATGGGGGGCCTGCTGGCGCGCACCGTGGACGGCGCCGGTCTGGCCACGCACCTGCGCGTGCAGCCCGGGTTCAAGCAGTCGCTGTTCTTCTACCAGGCAGGGGCTTACACTCGTCCACTTTTTGCTCAACTTCAGCGCATTCTATGGGATAGGGGTGCATTTAGGGGTTGTTTAGGGGGTGTTTAGGAGGTGTCAGGGGATATCAAGGAGTATCAGGGGGTGTTCAGGGTGTATTTTCTGTCAGAAGCGGCTCAGGTTGAGCTGAGAAGTGGACGAGTGAAAGACCCTGCTATCAGGTGTTCATCGGCGTGGGCGTGGACACCGTGCTGATCACCCCCATCACCAATGACACGGAGTCCACCAACCGCATGTACATCAACGGCACACGGCGGGTGAGCCTGCAGGAGTTCGCGGTGACGGTGCCGCACGGCAAAACGTTGTTCCAGATCAACATCACGGCGGCAGGGCAACTAAACCCTAAAGCCTAAACTACAGCCCCTAAACCCTGAACCGTAAACCCTGACCCCAGGGTTGGTTCATGCATCAACCTGTGTTCGCCGCATCTCAACCTCCTTGTTTGCTCGTAGCGTCCCAGTGTACCCGTATACACACGCCGCATCGACAGGGGATCTGACAGGCAATACTCTTCTCAGCTGGCACTTGAGTATCTGTGAGGCATGTATGACAGTGGGATGACTCCAGTGGTTTCAGTGACAAGCGGTTCGAGGTGCCAGGTGAAATAAGTGGTGACGGTGACAGCCGTGTTCCCTAAGGCCTAATCCCTAACTCAAAACCCTAAAGCCCCTAACCCTAAACCCTAAACCTTAACCTAATCTAAACCCCTGGGACGGCCGTGCTCTCTGGGCGACACGGTGACGAACCAGACGTACTACCTGGCCATCACCCGCGCGCGCGACAACACGGTGACCAACGCCACGCTGTCCATCATCGACCTCACGCTAGACGACGGCAGGGGCTTACATTCGTCCACTTCTCAGCTCAACCTGAGCCCTTCCTGCCACAAAAACACCCCCTGACACCCCCTGACAACCCCTCGGCACCCCCTAAACAACCCTTTAACGCACCCCCTATTTAACGCACCCCCTATCCCACGAAAAGCGCTTAAGTTGAGCTGAAATGTGGACGAGTGTAAGCCCCTGGACGACGGCACCCGCATCAACTCCACCATGATGGGGGGGCGCCCCTGGCCCCGCTGCGTCAAGGGGTGCGATGCCAACGCTCCGTTCCGGTGCAGCCTGGCCAACCCGGGGTGCATCATGGACAGTCAGCTCACCGAGTACGTGGCAGGGCGGTGCAGGTTGTCCCTATCAAACCGTCGTTGACAGCGCCTAGAACTAAGCGCTTGAAACTATAATATGATGAACCGCCTTTAAACTTTGGTTTCAAATTCAACTTGCGCCGCTAAAACGTGGTCCGCATCCCCGCGGGGGTGATGACGGTCAACATCACCGCCGTCGCCAGCCAGGCCACCAGCCACATCCAGCTGTACACCCTGGGAACTGCGGGAGTGAACTACCCCGGCGGGTTGCCGGGGTACACCACGGGGAAATCACTGACGGGCAACCCGTCCATCAGCCTGTACTCGCTGGCAGGGGCTTACACTCGTCCACTTCTCAGCTCAACCTGAGCCGTTTCTGACACAAAATACACCCTTCCCCCCCTCCTAATACCCCCTAAACACCCCCTAAACACCCCCTAAACTCCCCCTAAACTCCCGCCAAATGCACCCGCCAAGTGCACCCCCTGACCCACAGCAAACGCTTACGTTGAGCTGAGAAGTGGACGAGTGTAAGCCCCTGCTGGCTGGCGTCCAACGGCGGCAACACCATCGACCTGGTGGTGAGTGCCGGCGACGGGGTGACGAAGAAGACGTACACCATCACCATTGAGCGCTTCGGTCCCGGGGTGTACGGCGAGGGCTGGAAGCCCGTCGTGCCCACCACGGCCATGGTGGGGGACCGGTACGGGCAGGTGTACGGCGCCGACGACCCGCTCACCACCCGCGTGGGCATCGACCCCACGGCAGGGGCTCACACTCGTCCACTTTTCAGCTCAACCTGAGCCGTTTCTGAAACAAAAACACCCCCTACACACCCCCTAGTACCCCCTAATACCCCCTAAATACCCCCTAATACCCTCTAACTCCCCCTAGACAGCCCCTAAACAGCCCCTCAACAACCCATAGACGCGCCCCCTATCCCACAGAAAGCGCTTACGTTGAGCCAAAAAGTGGATGAGTGTAAGCCCCTGCCCCACGGTGCGCGACCTGACCGTGATCCCCGCGCTGGACATCCTGGCCCCGAAGTGGATCACCTCCTACCCGCGCACCGTCAACACCACGTCGTCCGCCGTGGAACTCGTGGTGCAGCTTGACGAGCCTGGCGTGGTGTACTACATGTTCCTGCCCGATGCCGCGCGCACTCCCACCAGCCGGGAGGTGGGGCCGAACCCTAATCCCTAAACCCTAACCCTAAACCCTGAGCCTCGCCGCACCAACCCTGAGCCTCGCCGCATCTCCCGAGGAACACGTCATCGAGAGGCCCTGGCGCGATCTGGTGTCTGGTGGTTGATACCCTATACCCTAAACCCTAAACTCCAACACCAAAACTCTGTCCCCTATAAACCCCAAAACCCTTAACACTGCC
>Ga0307489_10000900_pt1 | contig 18959 bp, 36 predicted proteins | sample SB12metaG_FD_202247 | JGI IMG/M metagenome (GOLD analysis project Ga0307489, IMG submission 202247) | Sea-ice brine microbial communities from Beaufort Sea near Barrow, Alaska, United States - SB 1.2 | ecosystem: Environmental > Aquatic > Marine > Coastal | place: USA: Alaska | collected...
CGCGCGATCAAATCTCGCAACCGAAATGCCCATACGCGAAAACGATATCCAAGATCGGGGAAGATTTTGAAATGACCTTAATTAAGGCAGTTGCGCGGACTGCCCGGGGGAGTCAAAATGTTGCTAGGATCTAAACATCAAGTCTGGTCGGCCTTACTGCGCTCAAAAGACGCGCTACATCACAACGACGCGGCAAGTGCAGGGTTCACGGCGCCACGCACGGAGTTGCGCCATCCGGCCTCAGCGTAGGCATATCCCACCTATGGAACCACCAGCCGCAGAGCGCGGCGGAGGAGCCGCGGGCGGCGGCTGCGGCGCGGCGGCTGCGGGCGCACCAAGCGACGGGGCTGCTAGGGCAGGGGCTTGGGCTTACACTCGTTCACTTTTCAGCTCAACGCAAGCGCTTTCTGTGGGATAGGGGGTGCATGTAGGGGTTGTGTAGGGGGTGTTGAGGAGGTGCTAGGGGGTATGAGGGGGTGTCTAGGGTGTGTTTTGTGTCAGATACGGCTCAGGTTGAGCTGAGAAGTGGACGAGTGTAAGCCCCTGGGCTGGGGTCGCCCAGGCGGGGCAGGCGGGCGATGCGCACAAGATTGCCGACGACGCCCCCAGCAGCGAGGGTCCAGCAGCACGCGAGGAGGGGCCTGGCATATATTGCTTGCCACGTCATCGACACTCACGACGGGTGCGCGCGGTGGGGCCTGCCAGATGTTGCCCGCCACGTCCTAGACACACATATTTTGAACCCCCCTTTCTTGAGCTAACAATGGCGCTGCCAGAATGATATTGCCCACCACGTCATCGCCACGCAATGCAGACCCTTCCTCTATGAGCCAAATGATGGCATGTTATGACGTGGCGGGCAACGTCTGTCTGGCGCCCTACCTCGAGGAGCGGCCTGGCATGAAAACGTCGCCACTGCAACAGTTGCTCCACGAGATGCGCGGCGGTGGAGGTGAAGGCGTGGCGGGCGCGGCAGGCGCGGCGGGCGCAGCAGGCGCGGCATATGGCACAAGAGAAGGGGCACATGAGAATGTGACGTTGGATTTGGGTGCGCACGACGACGACGGCGCATCCAGCGAGCTGCTCGCGCCGCTTCTCGAGCAGTGGCCCGACCTCCTCGCGTTGGTGCTCGCGCAGCTGGTAGGGCAGCGAACATGAGGCCGGACCCCTCGGAGCCGCCCTTGTTGCCGCTCCTGATGTTGCCATTGCCGCCGCCGCCATTGCCGCCGCCTCCGCCCCTACCGCGTGTCGCTCTTCCCTACCCCGCCCGCTCTTGCGAATAATGCCTGCCACGAATACACACCTCTCATTTTTTTGCCTCGCGCCTTGAATTCAGTGCCAGCCTGCGACGTGGCACGCATAATCCGCCAGGCCCTTGTGGCTGGACCCCGTCGATTTTGCCATGCTCGCGCAGGTCGGGAAACCGTGGTTGGAGGCAGGGACTTACACTCGTCCACTTTTCGGCTCAACGTAAGCATGTTTTGTGGGCTACGTCGGGTGCATGATTTCCCCCCAGTCTATTAGACAGGGGGACACGGGGAGGTGTGACCATAACGGCTTCGGTTGAGCTGTAAAGTGGACGAGTGTAAGCCCTTGGTTGGAGGTGGTCATGTCACGCGGCGTGCACTGCCGCGCGGGGAAGGGCATGGGGGTGGTCGAGCTGAAGCTCAGTGACTATGTCGGGAGCGTCCAGCGGCTGGCTTGGGTAAGGCCTATACTTGTCGCCCCTAAACTAGCCTACTTAGCACTAGCCCCTTGAATAGCTTAGTAGCCTAGCTCAACCCCCCCTATTTTACTAATCCACTGTAGTCCCCAATACTAACCAACTAATCCACTACACCACTAGCCCCTTAACTAGCTTATACTAGCTTAGTTCATTCCCCCCCATCGCCAGCACTAACTTAGCTCGACCAGCATAGTAAGGCCTGGTATCATCCACGTCATCTGGTCATTTTTACAACGATTACGAAGCACTTTATGGTCATTCACACCATATGACGTGGATGATACCGGGCCTGGTATGATCCACGTCATTTGGTCACTTTTACCATGTCTGCGAAGTGATTTATGGTCCTTCACACCAAATGACGTGGGTGATACCGGGCCTTAGGCTTCGGCGAAGACGAACCGGTAGGGTCTGATCAAAAATGCTCGCCACGTCATAGAAGGCCATTTTCCTCAGAAAACGAGGGTCCACCGTAGGTATGACGCCGTGGCAGGCCTTACCCTAAACCCTAAACCCTAAGCTCTAAACTCTAAACCCTTATCCGTAAGGTCCTACGAACGGGTGCCCGTGGACTGAGCGGGTCTGCGCTCTCGCCGCTGCAAACGGGCACCTGGAGGTGTTGCAGTGGGCGCGGGAGCGCGGCTGCCCGTGGGCAGGGGCTTACACTCGTCCACTTCTCAGGTCAACTTCAGCGCTGTTTATGGGATAGGGGGTGCACGTAACGGTTGTGTAGCCCGTGTGAGAGGGTGTCAGGGGGTGTTTAGGGTGTGTAGGGTGTTTTATTGTGTCAGACACGGCTCAAGTTGAGCTGAGAAGTGGACGAGTGTGAGCCCCTGCCCGTGGGGCAGGTTGACCCTGCAAGGAGCGGCTGCCAGGGGACACCTGCACGTGTTACAGTGGGCGTGGGAGCACGGCTGCCCGTCGGACCGATTAACCTCCTCCTCCTCCTCCTCCTCCGCCTCCACCTCCTTCTACACCCCCTCCCCCTCCTCCACCTCCTCCCCCCAGGTGTGTTCATGGGCCGCTGTGGGCGGGCACTTGCATGTGTTGCAGTGGGCACGGGAGCACGGCTTCCCATGGAACACGGCGACGTGTCGCGGCGCCGCGATGAATGGGCATATGGGGGTGTTGCGGTGGTCGGGCGGTGCAGGTTGACCCTATCGAACCCAAGTTGAAACCGCCTGGAACTAAGCGCTTGATACTAAATTGTGATATACTGTTCAACTTCTGCTTTCAAATTCAACTTGCGCCGCTACACGGTGGGCGCGGGAGCATGACTGCCCGTGGGATTCGATGACGTGTCACTACGCCGCCGAGGGCGGGCACAGGGAGGTGCTGCGGTGGGCTCTGGCGCACGGCTGCCCGTGGGATGAGGCCCTTGTTCGTGAATACTTGTATTTTGATGGCATTAATCGGCCCCGGGACCCCCTCTACTTTCAGAAAATGAGGGCTAAATCACTTGAAGCTCCTGAGACCTTGGGAAGCTGGCATAGCGATGATAGCTAACGCTGGTTTTGTTTCCATTAGCGAGCGGAGGTGTTCTTTCAAGACGACGTGGAAACATTCGGCGGCGTTGCGCGGCGTTTTCGCCCATACGGGTAAACAAGACACGATTCTCTCTCATTTGTGTCAAGCACCCGAGCCATGTAGCCGGCCAACCAGTCAGCCTGTTATCCCATGTTGTTCAGCTCGAGGTGCGTATGCATGAGTATTCCAGCTTTCCAGCCAGCAGCAAGCAGAAACTAAAGTAGTCACATTGCTGAGGCAAGAGGATGTTCTCCGCAAAACCGAGTTTCGGTCACGAGCCAGCAGGAGTGCATCATGGTTTCCTGCAGCGCTCGGCACTTGGCACCGACCGCCGTCACGGGTGTTTATACCGACGCGGGTGGGGGTGGAGCATAGTGCGGTTCACATCAGCCGCGTCAGCAGCAGCGGGAGATGCGGGGGATGGGGGGGCATGAACGGATAATGACGATGCTGCTGCAGCAGTGCGCTTGCGCACAGAGTGACAAGATATCCGATATCGATATGGAGGATGACCGTATCGATACTGTCATCTCCCACATCATCAACCCATATCCCATATCGATATCCAGGATGACCATATCGATATGGTATGTATGAACGGATGATGACGATGCTGCCGCCTCAGTGCGCTTGCGCACTGCCTTCGCCGCGCTGCTGCGCTCAACACCAAAAGTCTCCAATTGGTATGTAGCAGTTTGCGTCAGGCATTATCATCATCAGTCACTAATGGGTTTTATGGGCTATTTCGCTATTATCAAGTGTCATATGACAAAGTGCGCCAAACCACTTAGACACTTAGTCTGCCTTAGTGCTACTTAGTCTGACTTAGTGCCCGCTCGACCAATCAGAACGCTCCATTTGGACGACTTAGTACTACTTGTTGCTAAGTGTCTAAGTGGTGTCACGCACTTTGTCATATGAGAACTGCAGTCAGAAGTTGTCTCCTTCTGACAAAGGCATCACACTTCTCGCAGATGGGATGAGCGATTCCGCTGGCGAAGGCGACAGCATCACGCTATCCGTGCGCCACACCGGTGGGTGGCCGGGGCGCAACTGATACGGCTCGAGCGACGAGTCCTCATCCACCACGTCGTAGCGTCGCAAGTTCGATTTGAAAGCAGAAGTTGAAAGCAGAATATCACAATTTTGTTTTAAGCGCTTAGTTCCAGGCGGTTTCAACTGGGGTTTGGTAGGATCAACCTGCACCGCCCCACCACGTCAGCTTGCTGCAAGCTCATCACGAAGTCGAACACCGCGCCCCCGCCTCCCCCGTATCCCCCGTACGCATGAACCACGCGCACGCTCGCCTGGAAGTAGAGTGACAAGATGTGATCCGATATCGATACGGGACACCGATATCGGATATCGATATGGGGGATGGGACATCAACAAGATGGGATACCGATTTGGGATACGGTTCATCGATATGATTATCAGGCACAGCGATATGGTCATCCAAGGATATCGATATGGGATATGGGCTAATGATATGGGAGATGACAGTATCGATATGGTCATCCTGGATATCGATATTGGATATCTTGTGACCCTGCCTGGAAGCTGTCCTCCTTCACCCCGGTCCAACGATGCGTGAGCACCTCGACCTCGTAGTCTCGCCTATCTTGTGAGAGCAGCGCCCTGTGGGAGGTGCCGACAGCTGGATAGACGTCCGTCAGAAGAAAGAAAAACTGGACTTGTTGGCAAACTATCAGAGCAACGTGGAGAGGATGAGGAGGAGGAGGAGGAGGAGGAGGAGGAGGAGGAGGAGGCCGAGGAGGAGGAGGAGGCCGAGGAGGAGGAGGAGGTGAGGAGATTGTGAAGGAGGAGGGGGAGGGGGATTGTGAGGAGGAGGCGGAGGAGGAAGACGAGGAGGAGGAGGAGGAGGAGGAGGAGGAGACACGTGTGTCGTTGTCGAGGCGTACCTGTAGGTCGGGCCGCGCACCATGGCGTCGAATGCCTCCTGATCGTAGCCGCCTCGAGCGGTCGCGCGGCGGTTGCTGGGGCTGGCGAGGCAGTAGGTTGCGCGCGTGCTGTCGTTTCCGAGCAGGTCGTCTAACTGCGCCCTCAGCGTCGCAAAGGCGTCGGTCGTGTCAACCATGATAAGGGGCTCAAGGGCGTCTGCGGCGGCGGCGGCCACGACGGTGGGCACGATGGTGGGCACGATGGTGGGCACCCCTTCGTCGTCGTCGGCGGCGGAGACGATGAGCCGGGAGCCGCGCATGCCTCCAGGCACCGAGCAGCTGCGCTGCCGCAAAGCCACGTTAGCTCGGGGGTGCGCGACGCCGGCGGCGCGGGGGCGGGCGCCGGCGGGCTGGGAGCCTGCGCTCACCCGCCCGGTGAGCGCGACGCTGGATACGAGAGAAGCCATGTCGGGGGGAGGAGATGTGTCTTCCTTTATGAGGACGGAAGGACCGACGGAAGCGCCGGAGCTGAGGTGGTGATCAGGGTGTGGCACGAACTCTGCCGTGGGCGTGTTTGCGGCGGACGATCTCGCCGTGACAGAGAAGGTGATGCTACTGCCGGCGGATAGTGCCTGTTGCACGCGCGGTCGGGTGTTCGAAGGAAGGGCTGACGCATTTGGTATTTACTTATTTTATGAGATTTTATGACAAAATCCGAGTAGCTCTAAACCCGAACAACGTTCCTTTCAATGCGTTCAACAACCCGAACAAACCCGGAACAACATGTATGTACAACGTTCCTTTCAATGCGTTCAACAACCCGAACGACCCGAACAATATTGAAATATGACGAAATCGCACTGTTAGCAACGCCACCCGCCACTTCACCACGCGCGGGCGCACCATCCCGCAGGGCCGCCACCCCCAAACACGTGGCCATGATGACTCGAGCGCGTCTCATGCTGGTGCTGGTTCTCGCGCTGTTGCCTCTCACCGCGGTGGCACGAGCCCCGTTGGTTGTCGCCCCCTCTCGCATGATGCCTGGCTCTTCCGTTGGAGTGCTCGTGCAAGGCGCGGCGACGGTGGGTTACAATGGCGGGGGCTTGCGCGTGCGCCTGGTGACCACCGTGACCGACAAGAGCGCTGCCGCCGCCGTGATCGCGGCTTCGGTGGACGCGCCCGCGCCCTTCATAGCCGACGACGCAGTGGTCGTGCAACTCCCGGTGCCGGCCGAGACCGCGCCCGGCGCATACACCCTGCAATTGATGAAGCTCGCCCCTACCGAGGCAGGCGACGGCACCAATGCAGTGGCGATGGCTAACCACTCCATCACAGTCACGGCGCCCGAGGCCGCCGGCTCTGACGTGCTCATCATTGAGACGGACAAGCCCGTGTACAAGCCGGGTAGGGGCTTACGCTCGTCCACTTCTCAGCTCAACCTGAGCCGTTTCTGACACTCAAAACGTCCCCTAAACGCGTGAACACCCCCTCCACCCCAACCAAAAGTACTCCCTGAACACCCTCAAAACACCCCTTGTCCCACAAAAAGCGCTCACGTTGAGCTGAAACGTGGACGAGTGTGAGCCCCTGAAGCCGGGGCAGACGGTGAAGGTGCGCGTGCTGTCGCTCACTCGCGCGCTCCTGCCGCGCCCGACCTCGGCTGGGGATTACACTCGTCCACTTCTCAGCTCAACATTAGCCGTTTCTGACACAAAAATACACCCTGAACACCCCCTGATACTCCTTAATACCCCCTGAGACCTCCTAAACACCCCCCAAACAACTCATACATGCACCTCTATCCCACAGAATGCGCTTGAAGTTGAGCCGAAAAGTGAACGAGTATAAGCCCCTGGACCACGGTCACCGTCACCATGAAGGATCCGCAGTCGTTTGCGATGGCAGGGACAAATGTTTTGTAACGTTCATCGAGCCCAAGGCGTAGGCACTTCACATGGTGAGCTGAACCAGCCCTCGCCGCCAAGTGGACAGACCCTGTACATCTATAGCTACAGTAACTCGTTCATCCTCCAATTCGAGGTATGACAAATCCTCCAATTCGAAGTGTGACAAATCCTCCAATTCGAGGTATGACAAATCCTCCAATTCGAGGTATGACAAAGTGCTTAGCTAATGAGCGACATTGAGTGCTAAGTCGTCCAAATGGACAGTTCTGATTGGTCGAACGGGACGACTTAACACGTTCAGTCGCCAAGTCTCTGAGTGGTTGACGCACTTTGTCATACCCTAACTCCATTATTCATTATTGACCAACCCTGTTCTACATTCGAGCGACAAGACCAAACCTTCTGTCGGGATTAAGGCCGTATCGACAAATGAGTAATGCTCGCAGCGTGATTTACCCGTCCCTGATGCGCGGCGCGGTGGGAGGTGGAGGCGGACGAGTTCGGCGTGGTGGAGGTGCAGTTCCCCACGTCGACCGAGCCAGTGCTAGGCAGGGAGGGACTTACACTCGTCCATTTTTCGGCTCAACCTAAGCGCTTTCTGTGGGATAGGGGGTGCAATCATGGGTTATTGATGAGGGGGTGTTGAGGAGGTGTGTTAGTGGGTTTTTGGGGTTTCGAAATAATTTTTGTGTCAGAACGGCCCAGGTTGAGCTGAAAAGTGGACGAGTGTAAGCCCCTAGTGCTGGGCGCATGGACCATCCAGGCGGCGGCCAACGCGCCCACCGGCGGCGGCAGCGGCGGCAGCGAGCCCAAGCCCATCGCCGCCTCCGCCTCCTTCTCCATCGACCTCTACGTGCTGCCCACCTTCGAGGTAAGGCGGTGCAGGTTGACCCTATCAAACCCACGCTGAAAGCGCCTGGAATTAAGCTCTTAAAACTGAAATATGATAAACCGCTTTCAAACGTTGCTTTCAAATTCACCTTGCGCTTGTACATCGAGGTGACGGTTGTGCCTGAATCCAGCACCGTTTACATGGGCCAGGCGTCCATCAGCGGCCAGGTCACGGTAGGGTGGTGCAGGTTGAACCGATGAAGCCCGTGTTGAAAGCGCCTGTAACTGAGCGCTCGAAACCAAAACACGAGATACTGCTTTGAAATTTTGCTTTTAAGTTCAGCTTGCGCCGGTACATCACGGCGCGCTACACGTACGGCGAGGACTTGAGTGGGACCTTCGCGCTCAGCGTGTGGCAGCGCAGCGGTGGCTTCAACGGCGGCTTCGGCGGCGGGATTCGCCCGATGGTCGCCGACGCCCTTCCCGGACGCGGCAGCGGCGGCGGCGGCGGCGGCGGCGCGCAGGTAGGCCCAGGCGGAATACACTTATTCTTTTGCCCGAATTACCTATGCTTAATTCCCTAAACTCCGCCTCTGACGCTCAGATTATGCCCAAGTATGCCCGGTTACACCGACTACTTTCCCAAAGACGCGCATGAAAAATGCCGAAAAATGCCATATGCCGAAAGTAATGCCGGCAAATTCCGCCTGGCCCTACGCGCAGGAGTACACGCTGGTCGCCAGCCTGGCGGAGCAGGACATTCAGGGGGGCTCGGCGACGTTCAAGCTGGATGTGTCCAACTCCAAGATCCAGTTCGGGTACGGCAGCGGCGCGCCTGAGCTTGTCGTCGAGGTGAGGGCTGGCGGATTGTGCTCGCCACGTCATCATCCATATTCCAGACCCTCATTGCTTGCATTGAACTGCAGCCTATGACGTGGCGAGCGTAATCCGCCAGGCCCTACGTTGAGGCGCGTGTGACGGAGGGCGCGACGGGTGCCACGCAGAACGGAACGGCAGCGCTCACGCCAGTGTCCGAGCTGTACAAGCTTACCTTGGACGGTCCCGCGGCGGCCAAGCCCGGGCAGGGGCTTGAACTCGTTTACTTCTCGGCTCAACGTACGTGCTTTCTACGGGATAGGGGGAGCATTTAGGGGTTGATTATGGAGCGTTTAGGAGGTGTTAGGGGATATCAGGGGGTATTTGATGTCACAAACAGCTGAGGTTGAGGTTTAAAGTGGACGAGTGTAAGCCCCTGAGCCCGGGCTGCCGGCGGCGCTCCGCCTGGTGGCCACACACAACGACGGCACCCCGCTCGCCGCCACCTTCCCCCTCGTGCAGTACGTCAACTTCCGCAACGGCACAGCTGTCACCACCCGCTTTGCCGTCACCACCGACGCCGCCACGGCAGGAGCTGACTCTCTTTCCCATTTCCGCTCAACTTGAGCTTACTTTATTTTCGCTCAATTCAAGCTTACTTTGTCCCCCACGTAACCCAAATGAGCCAGTGGATGTGTTCCGAAGGTGCTCAAGTTGAGCTCTGACGTGAGCGATGTGTCCCGCAGGTCCTCAAGTTGAGCTCTGAAGTGAGCGAGTGTAAGCCCCTGCGCGACGGGTGCGGCCAGCTTCACCCGGCCGGTCCCGGCAAACGATCCCGCGTGCTGCCCGGCGGACGACCAGATCAACAACAGGCAGATCAACAGGCTGCCAGGCGGCGGCGGCGGGGGCTCGTGCTGCGTCTCCAGCGTCAGCGTCAGCAACGACAGAGACGCGGCGGCGGCCGTGACGGCGGTTCCTGAGGCGGCCGCCGCCGTGGCCGCGGCGAAACCTCTCTCATCCCGTGGCGTGGCGAGCGCGCCCACCGCGAGTTGGTACGGGAACGTGGCTTCGTCGGCAGTGTACGGCGCGTACGTCGCCGTGGCGGCGCCCGCGGCGCCCACCGCGCAGGGCGCCACCGCGTCTTTCGCCATCACCGCCACCTTCGCGCCGCCGTCGGGGTTCAGCTGGGCGGTGGCAGGGGCTTACACTCATCCGTTTCTCAGCTCAACCTGAGCCGTTTCTGACATTGCAAACATCCCCTGCACGCGTTAACACCCCCTCCAACCCCGCCATAAATACGCCCTAAACACCCCCTAAATTATAAAGACCCCTTGTCCCACAAATAGCGCTTACGTTGAGCTGAAAGCTGGACGAGTGTAAGCCCCTGAGCGGTGGTGGCGGGCCCGGCGTCGGGGGTCGTGGCGTCCGGCTCCACCGGCGCGGCGGCTCCACCGGGCACGGCTCCACCGGGCACGGCTCCACCGGGCACGGCTCCACCGGGCACGGCGGCGGAGTTCGAGAGCGTCATCAGCGTCGTCGCCACGGCGGCGATGGCGCCTGAGGCAGGGGCTTACACTGGTTCAACTGTCAGCTCAACTTACACGCTCTTCGTGGGACAAGAGGTTTTTAGGGGGTGTTCAGGGAGTGTTCAAGGCGGGGTCGGAGGTGATGTTCAGGCGTTTAGGGGATGTGTTGAGTGTCAGAAACGGCTCAGGTTGAGCAGAGAAGTCAACGAGTGTAAGTCCCTGGGCGGAGGCGACGCTGCTGGTGTTCGCGGCGTGGGACGGGAAGGGACGGGAGGAGGGCAACATCGTGGCGGCGCAGGTCACGTTCCAGGTGACCGCGGCGGCGGACTCCGTCGCGCTTCCCCAGTCGGTGGCGCTGGAGCTGAGCAAGGCGGAGGCACGGGCTTACACTCGTCCACTTCCCAGCTCAACCTGAGCGGTTCCTGACACAAGATACACCCTGTACACCCCCTGATACCCCCTAACCATCCCCTAAACACCCCCAAACACCCCCTAAACACCCTCTAAACAACCCCTAAACGCACCCCTTACCCCACAGAAAGCGCTTACGTACTTGAGCCGAAAAGTGGACGAGTGTAAACCCCTGGGCGGAGGTGCTTCCGGGCGCCGCCGTGTCGGTGGAGGCCAAAGCCGACGCCCCCGGCTCGCGCGTCTTCTTCCTCGCGTACGACGTGTCCGTGGCGCTGCAAGCCGGCGGCGCCGCCAGCGCTCTGACGGCGGTGCGCGCGCTGGCCGCCGTGGCGCCCCCGCCGCCGCCGCCGGTCACCACGGGGCAGGGGCTTACACTCGTTGCAATTTCCGCTCAACTTGAGCTTACTTTGGTCATCTCCGCTCAACTGAAGCTTGCTTTGTCCCCCACACAACCCAAATTAATCCGTGGAGGTGTCCAGAAGGTGCTCAAATTGAGCTCTAACGTGAGCGATGTGTCCCGAAGGTCCTCAAGTTGAGCTCTGAAGTGAGCGAGTGTAAGCCCCTGCCACGGGGTATTGCTACCCCCCGGCTGACATCGACAGCAGCATGCTCGCCGTGCTGACCGAGCTCAAGACCCCGGTCTGCGACAACTCCGGCCCCATCTTAGGTGGCGGCTTCGGCGGCGGCGGCGGCGTTGTGGCGTTCCAGGTGAAGGAAATGAACGCCATCGCTGACTCGGCAGCGGCTTACACTCGTCCACCTCTCAGCTCAACGTAAGCGCTTTTTGTGCGACCAGGGGTCTTTAGAGGGTGTTGGGGTTATTTATGGCGGGGATGGCGGGGATGATAACGCGTTCAGGAGGTGTTTTGAGTGCCCGGAACGACTCAGGTTGAGCTGCGAAGTGGACGAGTGTAAGCCCCTGTTCCTCGGCGGGTGCATCGCCCAACCCCGCCCCCGCGGTAGACGGGCTGGCGAGCGTGACGCGGGTGCGTTCGTTCTTCCCGGAGACGTGGGTGTGGCTGGACGCCCCCTCCGACGTCACCACCGGCGTCGCCGCGCTCGCCAACATCACCGCGCCGGACACCATCACGTCGTGGCGCTTCGCCGCGTTCGCGGCAGGGGCTTACACTTGCCCACTTCTTAGCTCAACCTAAGCCATTTTGGTCATTGAGCCGTTTTGTGTTCAGTCTGTGACAAGTTGTGACCCGGCTATGCAACGAAGGTACCCAGCAAACTCCCACAACAAGTGCTTACGTTGAGTCGAGAAGTGGATGAGTGTAAGCCCCTGGTTCGCGACGCACCCGACGCGCGGCCTCGGCGTGGCTGACCCGGACGCCGCGTCGTCGCTGCTGCGCGTGTTCAAGCCCTTCTTCGTGTCGCCCCGCCTGCCCTTCTCGGCGACGCGCGGCGAGGACCTGGTAGGGCGGAGCAGGTTGACCCTATCAAACCCACGTTGACAGCGCCTGGAACTAAGCGCTTGAAGCTGGAATATGATGAACTGCTTTCAAGTTTTGCTTTCAATCTCGACTTGCGCCGCTACAACCTGGTGCTCCGCGTCGGCGTCTTCAACTACCTGGACCGCGACCTCGCCGTGGTCGTCGAGCTGGCCGAGGCGCCGGCGGACTACGACGTGGTCAGCCCCGGGGGGCGGACTATGACCGTCGACGTGGCGGCCAAGGGCACTGGCACCGCGGTGTTCACGGTCCGCCCCAAGCGCCTGGGCGACGTCGCCATCCAGGTGTCTGGCAGGGGCTTACACTCGTCCACATTTCAGCTCAACCTAAGCCGTTTTTGTCACACCTCCCCGTGTCCCCCTGTCTAATAGACTTGGGGGAAATGAAATCATGCACCCAACGTATCCCACAAAGTGTGCTTACGGTGAGCCCAAAAGTGGACAAGTGTAAGCCCCTGGTGTCCGGCCGCACCGCTGCCGAGGTCGGGTACGCCGACGCGGTGCGGCGCACGGTGCGCATCGAGCCCGAGGCAGGGGCTCACACTCGTCCACATGTCAGCTCAACCTGAGCCGTTTATTTCACTGAGGTACTGACGCCACCCAGCTTATCCCACGAAAAATGCCTAAGTTGAGCTGAAAAGGTGCACGAGAGTAAGCCCCTGGCCCGAGGGCTTCCCGCAGTACGAAGTGAGGAACGCCGTCATCAATCGCGATGCGGCGGCGGCGGCGGTGGCGGTCCTGGCGGGGAGGGCGGAGGAGAGCATCAAGCTGGGCGTCACGCTGCCCCCCGGGCAGGGGCTTACCCTCGTCCGCTATTCGGCTCATTGTAAGCGCTTTCTATGGGATAGGGGGTGCATTTATGGGTTGTTTACGGGGTGTTCAGGTGGTGTCAGGGGATGTTATATGTATATTTGTCCGTCTTATATTTCAGGTCTAACGATCAAAACCCTGCAGTGAACCCCCCAGTTAGACCCCCGGAGGGAGCAGGGGTGGGTTAGGATGTGTGTTGTGTCAGAAACAGCTCAGGTTAAGCTGAGAAGTGGACGAGTGTAAGCCCCTGCCACCGGAGTGGTGGAGGGGAGCGTGCGCGCGGTGCTCTCCGTGGTGGGCGACCTCATGGGCAGGGGCTTACACTCGTCCACTTACCTAAGCCGTTTTGGTCACACCACCCTATGTCCCGCTGTCTAATAGACTGGGGGGAAATCATGCACCCAACGTATCCCACAATATGTGCTTACTTTGAGCCGAAAAGTGGACGAGTGTAAGCCCCTGCGTATGGGCCCGTCCATCAAGGGACTGGAGCGCCTGGTGCGCGTGCCGTTCGGTTGTGGGGAGCAGAACATGATCGGCATGGCCCCCAACGTGTACGTCATGTCCTACCTGGTAGGGCGGTGCAGGTTGACCCTATGAAACCAACGTTGAAAGCGCCTGGAACTAAGCGCTTGAAACTTATTATGATGAACCACTTTCAAGTTTTGCTTTCTAAGTCAACTTTCGCCGCTACAACCTGCGCGCCGCGCGCCAGCTCACGCCCGAGCTTGGCGATCGCGCCACGGCCAACATCATGGTAGGGCGCTGCAGGTTGTCCCTATGAAACCCAAGTTGAAACCGCCAGGAACTAAGCGCTTGAAATTAAGGTGAAATATACTGCTTTCAACTTGTGCTTTCGAAATCAACTTGCGCCGCTTCATCATGCGCGGGTACCAGCGCCAGTTGCAGTACCGCCACACCAACGGCGCGTTCTCGGCTTTCGGCGAGGGCTCCGGCAGCGGCGGCTCCTCCGGGTAGGGCACCTCACAGATATTCCTCTTATAATTGCCTGTAGTGCGAGCCATCGCAGATTGCTCGGGCATTCTTCCTAAATCAAAGAGCCATTCTTTCATTCTCTAAAGAGCTATTGAAATGCCCAAAGATTCCGATCAAATTGAGTCATTGAAGTGCCAAAAGTTCCAAGTAAATTGCCGAAATCTTCCTAAATCGCTCGATTATTCGCCCGACCTACATTGCCAAAATAAATGTCGGCAATCGCCCCTACCTCCGGGTCGCTGTGGCTGACGGCGTTCGTGGTGCGGGTTTTCGCGCAGTCCGCGCAGCTGGGGGCGGGCGTTGTCGTGGACGCCAGCATCCTGTCCGCCGCCGCCGCCTTCATCGCGTCCAACCAGAAAAAAGACGGGTCGTTCGTGGACCCGAGCCCGCCGGTGCACTCGGAGATGTCGGGCGGCGCGGGCGCGGGCCCCGGGCTGGCCGCCTACTGCCTCATGGCTATGGTGGAGGCGGGGCGCGCCGCCGGGAACGTGGACAACACGGTAGGGCTTGTCTCCTCCCTCCTCCCTCCTCCCTCCTCCCTCCTCCCCCCTCCCTCCTCCTCCCTCCTCCCTCCTCCCTCCTCCCTCCTCCCTCCTTCCTCCTCCTGCCTCCTCCCTCCTCCCTCCTCCCTCCTCCTCCCTCCTCCCTCCTCCCTCCTCCCTCCTCCTCCCTCCTCCCTCCTCCCTCCTCCCTACTCCCTTCTCCCTGCTCCCTGCTCCCTGCTCCCTCCTCCCTCCTCCTCTCATTCCCACCCTCCTCTCACCCCCTCCTCCTGTCAGATAATGCTCATGCGATTGCCCATATTTGCTCGGCCCACCTGAATGGCCAAAATAACTGGGGGCAATCAATATCTGCTGGGCCCTACGCGACGGTGGCGTACCTGTCCGCCGCCGCCGCCAACTCGTACGGCGGCAACTCGTACGTCGCCGCCATCGCAGCGAACGCCCTCACCATGGCGTGCTTTAAGGCAGGGGCTTACACTCGTTCACGTTAAGCTCACATTGAGCAACTCCAGGACACGTTCATGAGCTAAGTCGGATAATACGGTGGACAGAAGAGCTCACGTTGAGCTTAAATGGAAACAAGTGTAAGCTCCTGCTCCAAGGTCGACAAGGGGTGCGACGAGGCTGCGCGCGCGCTCGAGGTGATGGTCGAGATGGGCGTGGCGGAGGAGGGGGGCACCATGAGCTGGGGCGCCGCGGAGGCTCCGCCGGCCGCGACCTCATCCGACGCGCCCCCCCCCCGCTTCGCCGTTGGCGACGGGCGCGGCAGCAGCACTACGGTGGAGGGCACGGCGTACGCGGTGCTCGCGCTGGTGCGCGGCGGCGCCGCGTCCGCGGCGGGGGCTTACACTCGTCCACCTCTCAGCTCAACCTGAGCCGTTCTGCCACTGGTTTCAAACGGAACCACCCGACGTGTCCGTCAAAATGTTCTCACGACAAGCCAAAAATCGACCACCAGACGGGTCCCTCAAAAAGTTATCACGACAAGCCGAATTGTGGACGAGTGTAAGCCCCTGGTCCGCGGCGTACCCAGCGGCTCGCTACCTGCTGCTGCAGCGAAACGAGCTGGGCGGATTCCGCTCCACCCAGGACACCGTGGTTGCGCTGGAGGCGCTCAGCGCCTACGCGGCAGGGGCTTACACTCGTCCACTTCTCAGCTCAACCTGAGCCGTCTCTGACACAAAATGCACCCTGAACTCCCCCTAACACCCCCTGACACCCCATCAACACGCCCTAAACAACCCCTGAATGAACCCCCTGTTCCACAGAGGGCGCTTACGTTGAGCTGAGATGTGGACGAGTGTAAGCCCCTGGTACGCGGCGGCGACGTACAACCGGGACGTTTCCCTGAGCATCGCGCCGGAGCTGCCGCCCGCCGCCGCTGCCATCGTGGCGAAGGCACCCGGGGTCTTCACCGTGGACAGCGACAACTTCGACCTGTTGCAGCAGGCGGACGTGACGCCCGCCACAGAGCTGAGCGCGGCGGTGACCGGCGCGGGCACCGCACTGGTGCAGCTGGCAGCAGGGGCTTGCACTCGTCCACCTTTCGGCTCAACGTAAGCGCTTTCTGTGGAATAGGAGGTGTATCTAGGGGTTGTTTAGGGGGTGTTCAGGAGGTGTGACGGAGTATCAGGGTGTGTTTAGGGGGTGTTTACGGGGTGTGTAGGGGGTGTACAAAGGAGTACTAGGGGGTGTTTCGGAGGTGTTAGGGGGTGTTCAGCGTGTGCTTTGCGTCAGAAACGGCTCAGATTGAGCTGAGAAGTGGACGAGTGTAAGCCCCTGGCTGGCGGTGTCCTACAACCTGGCCGCGGACCCGACGCCGCCCGCGTACGACCTCGCTGTCACCATGCGCGCCACCAAGACGGCGGCGGCGGCGGCGAGTGGTGGGCAGGGGCTTACACTCGTCCACTTTTCGGCTCAACCTAAGCCGTTTTGGGCACACCACCCCGTGTCCCCCTGTCCAATAGATTGGGGGAAAATCATGCACCCAACGTGTCCCACAAAATGTGCTGACGTTGAGCCGAAAAGTGGACGAGTGCAAGGCCCTGGCGGTGGGCGTCGCCGCCGGTTGTTTGGCACCGACGCAACTGCCATCTCCGCCGACGACGCGCGCGCGCTTGACGTCGAGGCGTGCACGCAGCGGCGCGAGGAGGGAGTGGCGCTCGGGATGACGCTGCTCGAGATCGGGCTGTTCACCGGCAGGGGCTTACACTCGTCCACTTTTCGGCTCAACGCAAGCACCCTCTGTGGGATAGGGGGTGCATTCAGGGGCTGTTTAGGCGGTGTTTTGGGGGTGTTTAGGGAGTGTTTAGGTGATGTCAGGGAGGACCAGGGGTTACTTATGGTGCCGTTTGGGGTCAGAAACGGCTCAGGTTGAGGTGAAAAGTGGACGAGTGAAAGCCCCTGTTGACCGGCTTCGCCCCCGACGCGGACTCGCTCGCCGAGCTCCGCGCTGCGGGTGCCGGGATCATCAACCGCGTGGACGTTGATGACCGCAAGGTGGTGGTGTACCTGGAGGTAGGGGCTTACACTCGTCCACTTTTCAGCTCAACCCGAGACGTCCTTGGTCCCTGCTCCCTGGTACCTGCGCGAATCCGGTGTGGTTCAAGTACCCTTATGAATATTGATGGTCTATAACTCAAGGAATCCGGAGATTGGATTTGAGCCCCTCCATCGGATGTGCGTATATACCTTACGAGTGCTTACGTTGAGCTGAAAATGGGACGAGTGCAAGCCCCTGCCCGGAGGAGGTGGCCGCCCAGTACATCACCTGCGTCCGCTTCAAGGCCGTGCAGGAGTACGAGGCAGGGGGTGTGTAGAACAAGCACTCAACCAACGTTGTGTTCCAAGGAACCGAGCCCGCGCTGCTGTTTGCGCATTCACCCTGGAACGCAAATCACGCTCCGATCTCGTTCCGAGCACTTGTTCTCAATGCACTCCTGCCTTCACAGGGGGGTCATTGAGAACAATCACTCGACCATGGCCGAGTCCAGGCGTCTGTATCAGCATTCACCTTGAGTGTTGCCTTGATCTCGGTTCGAGGGCTTGTTCTCAATGACCCTCCGGCGAGGTGAAGAACCTGAAGGCCGCGCCGTCCACCGTGGCGGCGTATTACCACCCCGAGGTGTGGATCTTCGTTTGAAAGCGCCTGGTTTCAGCGCTTGATACTGAAACAATATGAGCTGCTTTCAAGTTTTGCTTAAAATTTAAAGTTTCGCCCCTACATGGAGGCAAAGGGAGCGGCGAGCGCGGGCGCCGCCACCGTGGTAGAGTGGTTCAGGTCCACCCTATGAAACCCACGTTTAAAGCGCCTGGAACAAAGCGCTTGAAACTACGCTGTGATGAGCCTGTTTCAAAATTAAAAATTGCTTTTAAGTTCAACTTGCGATGCTACACCGTGGAGGTTCTCGCCAGTGACGCTGGTGCGAGTGGCCCAGCAGTCACTGTGGATGGCAAGGTAGGGCGGTGCATGTTGACCCTATCAAACCCACGTTTACAGCGCCTGGAATTGAATTCTCTGAAAGTAAGATATGACGAACCGCTTTCGAATTCTGCTTTCAAATTCAACTTGCGCCGCTACAGCAAGGAGTACAACGGTGGGTCCCCGGCGCCGGCGCCGGCGACTCCCCCGGACACATCGGACGGTGACAAACCTCGTCTGTTGTCGTTCCTTACTCGTTGAGTTCAGATACCCCCCTGGGTGTGCTGTCGTTCCACCTGACTCGTTTGTTTGCCATGGCGGCGCAGCCACCCGCCAATGTAACAAGAGGGAGAGCGAGCTAGCGAGTGAGCGAGCAATGCAAAAAGAGAGAGAGCGAGCGAGCGAGTGAGTGAGAGGGCGAGAGAGAGAACTGAAGAGAGAGGGAAAGAGAGACGCCTCTGCGTGTATAAGGAGGGACCAGGCTTTCGCCCTGGCCCCCGCCCCCCTGTAAATATCATAATAAAGCACGCTCTGCTGGGAGTATCGTAAAACCGAGTTTTCCGTAAAAACTCAACAACTCGTCGTGTATCTCTAGTTGTGCGGGGTCATCCGTTCTGTCAACATTCAAGAGAATACATACACGATCATGAAGTCTCATGTCACGTATGAGTTGCTTCATCATTTTGGTCGCTAATCCACAGTGGCGATAAGCCTGTGCCACACACAGCGAAGAGACGATCCAATGATTCCCCTTGTCGGTTCTTATTTCACCAATAGGACCGGTACATTTTTCGACGTCTTCCCATTCGTCTTCCTCGTCTTCCTCGTCTTCCTCGTCTTCCTCGTCTTCCTCGTTTTTTCCGTCCTCCTCGTGATCCATATCCTCATTGTCCTCTTCGTCTTCCCTATCCTCCTCGTCTTCCTCGTCTCCCTCGTCTCCCTCGTCTCCCTCGTCTCCCTCGTCTCCCTCGTCTCCCTCGTCTCCCTCGTCTCCCTCGTCCTCCTCGTTTTCGTTTTCGTCGCCTTTGTCTCCTTTGTCACCCTCGCGAGATTCGTCATCATCGTCATCAGATATGACCATATAATTTCCTTCATCCTCGTGAAATGCGTAAACAGCCGCGATGATTATGT
>Ga0307489_10000901_pt1 | contig 18954 bp, 36 predicted proteins | sample SB12metaG_FD_202247 | JGI IMG/M metagenome (GOLD analysis project Ga0307489, IMG submission 202247) | Sea-ice brine microbial communities from Beaufort Sea near Barrow, Alaska, United States - SB 1.2 | ecosystem: Environmental > Aquatic > Marine > Coastal | place: USA: Alaska | collected...
ACGTTCTGGCTCGCGGCGGACGCTGCGCCGCGGTAGGGCCTGGCATACATCGCTAGCCACGTCAAAGGATGCCATAACGCAAGAAACGAGGGTTCATAGAAATGGGCTGAGGAGGAGGAGGAGGAGAAGGAGGAGTAGAAGGAAGGGGGGGAGGAGGAGGAGGAGGAGCAGGAGGGGGAGGGGAGGAGGAGAAGGAAGAGGTTAAGGAGGAGGAGGAAGAGGATAAGGAGGAGGAGCAGGTAGTGCAATATACATGTATACTGTGAAGCGTTGCATGACATGGCGGATATAAACACCTGGCGGGCCCTGTATCGCGATGTGCACTGGAGCGCCTCGCGCGCCGCATCTTCGACCTGCACACCGCCGCGTGCATGGTAAGGCGGTGCAGATGTACCCTGTCAAACCCGCGTTGACAGCGCCTGGAATTAAGCGCTTGAAAGTGCAATATGATCAACTGCATTCAAGTTTTCCTTCCAAATTCAACTTGCGCCGCTACAGCATGGCCGATGCCGAGGGCGGCGGCGAGGCGCCATTCGACCCGTCGCGCTCCGGCGCGGAGTGGTGGACGCAGGCAGGGGCTTACACTCGTCCACTTCTCAGCACAACCTGAGCCGTTTCTGACACAAAATACACCCTAGACACCCTCTAGTACCCCCTAACGCCCCCTAAGCACCCCATAAACACCCCCTCAACAGTCCCTAAACCACCCCAGATGCACCCCCTGTACCACAGAAAGCGCTGACGTTGAGCCGAAAAGTGGACAAGTGTAAGCCCCTGGACGCAGGTGCTGGACACGCGCGACGAGATCGGACTGCACTGGGATAAGGTAGAGCCTGGCAGATATTGCCCGCCACGTCAGCGACATACTCACTCGATCGAGATCGGACCATGACTAACCTTCAGGGTAGGGTGAGCACTCATACAAGCGCGCGGATGATGCGGAGGAGATTATACGTCGGTCGAATGCCTGCTCTCAATAATCCCCCTCCCGCGTCATACCCGCGCAACACTTGCTTCCTCAGGCTGAACCCTTGAGTCAGATGGCATCCTATGACGTGGCGATCAACACGTGCGCGACCCTGGGACAAGGACTACGGGCTGGAGGAGAACGACCTGAACGTGCACCCGCACATCGCCACCGTGACGTATCTGTGCGGCGCAGGTGGGGGCTTACACTCGTCCACTTCTCTGCTCAAACTGAGCCGTTGGAGGTCTAATGACCCAAGAAATACGTCGACTCACCAGTGACTTACTACGTGCCAACGCTCTGCAGGGGCTTACTATCGTCCACTTCTCAGCTCAACCTAAGCCGTTGCCGACACAGAATACACCCTGAACACCCCTTAACACCCCCGATACCACCAAGAACCCCCAAACACGCCCTACATAATACCTGAATTCCCCCCTACATACCCCGTATTCCTCAAAAGGTGCTTACGTTGAGTTGGAAAGTGGACGAGTGTAAGCCCCTGGGCGGCGGCGGTGACGGCGGCGGCGGTGACGGCGGCGGCGGTGCGCCCACGCTCATCGCGCGCAAGGACACCCCTGTGTTCTATTCGCAGTCTGTAGACGGCCCGCTGGGCAGGGGCTTACACTCGTCCACTTTTCGGCTCAACGTAAGCACTTTATGAAGGACATGTTGGGTGGTTGGAGGGTTTCAGTGACCAAAACGGCTCAGCTTACGCCGACAAGTGGACGAGTGTAAGCCCCTGCTGCTGGGGCGCTCGTCGGTTGTGAGCGAAGGCGGAGACGAGGTTGGTGGGGGCGGGGTTGAGGGGGGGGATGGCGGGGGTGAGGGGTGTGAGGGGTGTGAGGGGGGTAAACGGGGTGGTGGCGGGGGCGCGGAGGAGGACGTGTTGTTTCTTAGTTGGCCCGCGCCGGGTAAGCACGTGGCGTTCGACGGGCGGTGGCTGCACGGCAGGGGCTTACACTCGCCCACTTTTGCAGTTCAACGTAAGCACTTTCCGGTACACACGCTGGTTGGTGTCACTCCGTTAGTGACAGAAGCGGCTCAGGTTGAGCTAAAAAGTGGACGAGTGTTAGACCCTGCTGCAAGGTGCGCCGACCGAACTCGCCGCCACCGCCGCCGCCGCCACCCCTGCCGCCGCACCCGGCGTCGCGACCTCCTCCTCCCCCGCCGCCCCTGACGCCCTGGCGCCGCGGTAGGGCGGTGCAGGTTGACCCTTTCAAACCCACGTTGAAAGCGCCTGATATTAAGCAATTGAAACTATAATCTGGTGAGCCGCCTTCACATTTTGCTTTTAAATTTAATTTGCGCCGCTACGCAGCGGGTCACGTTCCTCGTCAACGTGTGGCTCAACCACGGTGGGGCCTTGCAGGTTGACCCTATCAAAACCGCTTGAAAGCGCCTGGAACTAAGCGCTTAGAACTGATCTATAATGGACCGCTTTCAAACTTTGCTTTCGATTTCAACTTGCGCCGCTACACCACGTGCCCTCCACCGCCGTGCCGCTGCCCGCTGACGTGGCGGTGGCACTCTCACAAGGCCCCCTTCCGGGCGAGGCAGGAGGGTTACTGAGAACAAGCACTCCACCGAAGTTGAATTCCTGAATCTCGTCCTCCTCCTCCTCCGCGCGTCTATGTGAGCATTCACCCTGAAGGTGAGTCATGCGGGCACATCTCAAGGTAAGTCATGCGGACACAACCGATCTCGGTTCGAGTGGTTTTTTTGCAATGACTCTCTTGCAAGGGCACGGCGGCGGAGGAAGGCGAGGTGGAGCGCGTGGCGCTGACCCGCGCGGTGCCGGGTGCAGTGTCGACTCTGCGGCAGGGGCTTACACTCGTCCACTATTCACCTCAACGTAAGCACATTTTGCGGGATTCATACGGTGGTTTTGGTGACAAAATGGCTCAGGTTGAGCCGAAAAGTGGACGAGTGTCAGCCCCTGCTCTGCGGTGGACGTTCCGACACGGCGAGGCGCGCCACGCGCTAGAGGTGGGCGTCGACCCTCGGTGGGTAGGGCGGTGCAGGTTGACCCTACGAAATAGGCCGGTTCGGTATATCGCTTCCCACGCCGAGCGCTGACGCTTTGTCCGCTAGTCTGTCTGGGCATTCAACTTGGCGCCCGGTTTTCCACGCGGAATGCTGACGCTTTGTCCGCAACTCTGTATGGGCATTTCAGCCAGGCGATATACTGAAGTTGGCCTGTCCGCGTTGAAAGTGCCTGAATCTAAGCGCTTGAAACTAGAACAGGAGAAACTGCTTTCAAATGTTGCTTTCGATTTCAACTTGTGCCGCTACAGGTGGGTGGACGGCGGCGGATGCGGCGAAGGGCGGTCGGTCGCGGTGCGCGGCGGCGGCGGCGGGGTCAGCAAGGTAGGGCAGTGCAGGTTGACAGTATCAAAACTCGTGTTGAAAGCGCCTATGCTTCAAGCGCTTGAAACTATAATAGGATAAACTGCCTTCAAACTTTGCTTTCAGTTTCAACTTCTGCGGCTACACCACGGACGTCAAGGTGGTCAAGTCGGGCAGCAATGCCGACAAGACCTTCAAAACCAAGATGAAACAAACAAGGCGAAAAAGTAGCAAAGCGAATCCGACTGTCTGACGCGAGAGACGGACTGGAGTCCAAGTCTATGCAGTTCAGATATGTCTACCTTTGAGCATGACCTGCTTCAATTGAGCGATTAGCTCTACATCTCTGAGGCAACGTGGAGTAATGAATTCCATGAGGAGCCTTTTGCTGAACACTTGGCAAAGATCTGCTCCCAACATGCGAAGACGACGACGCGTAGTAGCTCTGGCGCCGCACAACGCCACCACTTGTCCATGCGTACTCGGGCATATTGGTTATAGTGCGCATTACAACGTTGATACAATGCATGTGTATCAAGTGTGCCTAGCCAGTAAGGGATATTCTGGCGACTACCTGTTGTGAGTGTGGCAGCCTGGGCCGCCGCCGCCGCCCCCGCTACACTGTCCCTGCGTAGGATGCTACTTTGTCTGTAGTATGATGCATGTTTCGGATGACGTATGCATGGCAAGCGTAAGTGGGTGTTGTCAGTCGCGCACCTCGGCTAGTCCCCGGTTCATCAAACCTCGGTGCCGGCAGCCTGCCGCGCCCGCCGCGCCTCGCCGCACTCCCCGCGGTGCCGCGACACCCAGTCCGCGCGTTGGCACTCCTTCGAGCAGTAGTGAGCGCAGGGGCCGCGGGTGGGGCACCTGCCGCACCGCTTGAGGCGCCGTTCCACGCCCGGCGTCGCCGCGGCCAGGCCGGCGGAGGTCACCCAGCACGCGCTGCAGCACATCAGGCGCAGCACCGCGAGGGTCTCCAAACGTTCTCCGCGTCCCAGGCGCAGCGTCGCAGCGTCGCAGCGTCTCCGCTGGTGGCGGCGAGAGTGTGCGCGATGTCGAGCGCGGTGGACCCTGGCGCAAGCGCGTTCGGCTCGCCCAGCTCGCGTTTGGAGCTGTCGGCGCCTCGCTCGAGGAGCAACGTGACGACGCTGGTATGGTTGGGCTCATCGTGGCGATCATGAGCGGTGTGAAGCCGCCGAAGCTCGCGAAGTCAATGTTTGCGCCGGCGTCCAGGAGGGCGACGGCCACCTCGGCGAGGCCGTAGCGGCAGGCGAGGCAGAGCGGGGTGCTGCCGTTGTGGTCGACGGGGTCGGTGGCTGCGTGGACGGGTGAGTTATAGACGATTGGCCCGTGAGAGAGGGGTGCTGGGGAGTTGCGCAAGGCACACAGTCCAGACAATAACGCGTGAGTTGAGACAGATGAATTCAAAGGCACACGAATATTTTGGCGGGAACGTTCAATCAACAGGAGTTGCGCCAGGGGCGCGGAGGGGGGGCAACGTACCCGCGCCGAGCCGGAGCAGCGTTTTCACGGTGCTGAGTTGCCGCGCGCCGCCGGGGTCGGGGTCGCGGGCACGGACCGCGTCGAAGGGGACCCGCGCGACGGCGAGACTCAGTGGAGTCCACCCCTCCTCGGGGTCGGCGAGGCTTACGTTCGCACCGTGGTCAGCCAGCAGTCGGAGGATATCGGCGTGATGAAACAGCGCCGCCCCGAGAGTCGCCGCGTCGCCGTCCGCATCCACGTAATCTACGTTGGTGTTTGGCGCGCGCTCCAGAATCATGCGCACGATCTCGGTGTGCCCGTAAGTGGCCGCCACTACGAGCGGCACGCACTTGTTGTTGGGGTGCTGGAAGCGAGGACCGCTTAGGTTGAGTCGCGTGCCGGGGTGCCGGGGTAGCAGCCTGCTCACCGCCGCGGCGTCGCCGTCCAGGCACGCGTTGTACAGCCCCTCGGCGGGAATGTTCTTCGTCATGATGCGTTTCTCGGATCGCGAGGGGGAGCGCTTAGGCGAGGTGGGTGTGCGTGGGGGAGTGAGGCTGGGGAGGTTCCCTTACTCGTAGTAGGCAACCCTCATAGAGGGCCCGGCAGAAACGCCCGAAGCATCAGGCGGTTGGCATTTAACTCACGAATCGTAGGTTCAATCCGTGTAGAATGGCATGTTGCTCTCAGTTCTGCCGGGACAACCTTCCCTTGGGTTTTGGCGAGCTTCTTGAGTTCCACTTTTCTTTTGGGAGCCCGTCCCTGCCGCCTTTACTCTGCGCGCGCATGTCGTTGTTAACCCTACCGCCCGGCGGCGGCCCCGATCTCTGGCTCGCCGCGCTGACACTCTCCGACGGGAACGGCGACGGCGCCCGTATGATTCCACACATATTACCCCCGGTGGGCTCACGCGTGCGGTGCGAGGGCCTGGGAGGGGCGGCCGGGCGGACAACTTGACCGGGGCGCCCGCGCCAACCGCTACTTGGTGACACCGGTACGCCGCGCCCCCTCCGCATCTACTTTTTTTTGTTTTCATCTGGCCCGTTATTGGGTTTTGCCCTTCCAGGCCCAGGGCCGTTCTTCCTGTATGCCCATACCCACACTCCGCTTCTCTTGTTATGATATGAGTTGGGGCCTTTATTAACATGCTGTTCTGTCTAGCTAGCTAGTGCCTGATCTGTTCTAGTGTACGGATCGTTATATGCACTATGATGGTATGAGATACTACACGTAGTACGCTTTACAGACTAGACACTGGCGCCTAGTCTGTGGGCTAGTAAAATCTTGTTGTAAGCTGGAGTTTGGCGATGTGGCCGAAACTCAAATGAATTTTGGTCAAAATCACCAAACGACTACTTACTACGGGTAGTGCGAGATACATGTATGTACGCTTTACAGACTAGGCACTGGGAGCAGCGCGGCGGCAAAAGCATCGGTGTCATGCGCCGGAAGCGCGCCACGCACCGCCGCCTCCAACGCGCCGGGATCAGCGCCGCCCCCGCTCCTGCGCGCGGAATGGTCCGCGGGGTCCGCTGACCGGTCCGCGGCGGCGCGCACCACGGCGGCGGCGACCGGCACGAAGGGCCGTACGCTAAATTCCGTACGCTGTATTCCGTGGAATCTTCACTCGAGCACTTCCTGGATACAAACGTGACGGCGGCGGCAGTGGCTGCGGTGTACAGAGGGACCACCTGCAACCAGTCAGAGGCCCCACCTGCATGCGGTCGCCCGACCACTGGAACGTGCGGACCATCGCCGCGGCCTGCGCGGGTGTCACCGTGACACCTCCGCGCAGCAGGGCCTGGCAGATGTTGCCCGCCATGTTACTCAACCATTGTGTACCCTCGTGCTGCCTGATTGAAACGGCATCCTATAACGTTGGACAAGCAAGCATTGCCCGCCCCGTCATCCAACGCATTCTGAATCCTTGTTTCTTGAATTGAATGGCATCCTGTGATGCGGCGAGCAATATTGGCGGAGCCCTACCGCGCAGCATGGCGCCGAGCACCAGTGCCCGCCGCCAGCCAGGGGCTGACACTCGTCCACTTTTCAGCTCAACCTGAGCCGTTTCTGACACAGTATACTCCCTACACAGTAAACGCCCCCTAATACCCCCCGACACCCTCCACACACCCTGTAAACAACCCCTAAATGCACCCCCTATCCCACAGGAAGCGCTTACGTTGAGCTGAAAGTGGACGAGTGTAAACCCCTGCCGCCAGCCGTCCGCGGCACCCGCCGCGGCCATCTGCCCCAGCAGCGACGCAAACAACCCCGGTCCGAGCGGACCGACCGCCTCAACCGCCCCAACCGTCTGCCCAACGTGTAGCGGCGTAAATTGAATTTGACAGCAAAAGTTGATAGCGGCTCATTTAACTTTAGTGTCGAGAGATTAGTTCCAGGCGTTTTCAACTCGGGTGTCATAGCGTCAATCTGCACCGCCCTACCAACAACCGCTGCCGCGCCACCCGATGCTGGCCGCCCCGCTGTCCCCGCCACCGCCCCCGCCGCCGCTGCCGCCACCGCCGCGGGCCGGCCGTCCGCGCCCGCCGCCGCGCCTATCCGCACGTTCACCACCAGCGTGCCAAACTCCGGCAGGCCCCGCCCGAACCTAGGGACCGGCAGGTATTGCTCGCCACATCATGTGATGGAATTTAAGTCATGGGGGGGGAATATTTATTAAAAGGTGGTATAGGGGTCTAGTGATTGGAGCTATCGGTAAATCGTACATTCAAGTCAAGCGAGAGCATAAGCAGTGCACGATGACGTGGCAGTCTGCCAGTCCCCACCCGAGCCCCCCCACGTCACCGCCGCCCGCCCCCTCGCACCACGCCGCCAGTTTGGCCGCGGTCACCGTCTTGCGGTCGAGGGTCGCGCCAGGCGCCCACGCCTTGACGCCGACGCTCTGCCGCAAGACGACGAGGTCGGCGGCGGTGCGTCGCTGCACGGGGTCGGCGAGGTCCAGGGTGTAGGGCCGACCGGAATATGCCGGCATCACTTTTGGCATAATAGGCAAACAGAAAATTCTGTTTGGCAATTTTCGGTCATTTTACCTGCGCTGCACTGCACGTCTTTGGGAAATCTTTCGGCATGATTGGGCATACTTGGGCATAACATCCGAGCATAATAGGCTGGATTTGGGGAATTAAGCATAGGGAATTTGGGCCAAAAAACAACATTTTCCGGCTGGCCCTACCAGGGTGACGGGCCCGGTGCGGGCGGCGGCTGAGGCGGCGGCGGCCGCGGGGCCGCCCGGCACCAGGGACTTACATTCGTTCACTTTTCAGCTCAACGTAAGCACTTTTTGTGGTATAGGGGGTGCGTTCAGGGCTTGTTTAGGGGGAGTCTAGGGGGTGTCAGGGGTGTTAGGGAGTGTGTAGGGTGTGGTTTTGCGGCAGAAACGGCTCAGGTTGAGCTCAGAAGTGGACGAGTGTAAGCCCCTGCCCGGCACCAGGCTGCACCCACGCAGCGACAGTGAGGTGACGCCAATGCCACGTGGCTCGCCATCCCCGGCACCCGCGCCGGCGCCGGCGCCGGCGACTCTCTGCGACTCCCTGACGTCGGTGGCGGTGACGGCGGTGGCGGCGGCGGCGGCGGTAGCGGCGGCGGCTCTGATGAGCACGGTGGCGGCAGCGGCGCCCAGCGGATTATCGTCCAGACACAACGCCTTCAGCCCTCTGCCGCCCCCCATCCCGTCCCCACCGTCCCCACCGTCCCCGTCGACTCCGCCGCATGTCCCGGTGGTCCCGCCCAGCCGCGCTTTGTTCCGCGACAGCCCGCTTAGCAGCGCCGGAGCGCACGACCCGTCGAGCCCCGTTGCCGCGAGCGACAGCGACACCAGCCCCTCGTTCTCCGCGAGGCAGCCCCCGAGGCAGGGGCTTACTATCGTCCACTTTTCGGCTCAACGTAAGCGCTTTCTGTGTGATAGGGGATGCATGTAGGGATTGTTGAGGAGGTTTAGGCGGTGTTAGGGGGTATCAGGACGTGTCAAGGGCATATTCTGTCTCAGAAACAGCTCAGGTTGAGCAGAAGAGTGGACGAGTGTAAGCCCCTGCCCCGAGGTACGCCGCGCCGGCGTCGCCGAGGCCCCAGTTGTGGTCAAGGTTCAGGTGGCGCAATGTGCGGTTGAGCAGCAAGCCCTCGGCCAGGGGCTTACACTCGTTCACTTTTCAGCTCAACGTAAGCGCTTTCTGTTGTGTAGAGGGTGTATGTAAGGGTCGTTTAGGGGGTGTTCAGGAGGTGTTAGAGGGTATTACGGGGTGCTGAGGGTGTATTTGTGTCAGAAACGGCTCAGGTTGACTCAAGAGTGGACGAGTGTAAGCCCCTGCCCTCGGCCACGGCACGCGCGCCGCGGGGGCCGAAGCGGTTGTATCCGCAGTGCAGGCTCCGAAGCCCGAGGTTCAGGGGCTGAAACTCGTCCACCTTCTCAGCTCAACGTAAGCACTTTCTGTGATACACGCTGGTTGGTGTCATCTGTCAATGACAAAAACGGCTCAGGTTGAGATGAAAAGTGGACGAGTGTAAGCCCCTACCAAGGTTCTCGTGAAGCATCCCGCCGACGGTGGCGGCGGCGGCGTCCGTCAGCGCGCAGCGCGACACATCTAACGATGCCAGGGTGGTGTTCTGTTCCAGTGCCTTGAAGATGGGCGCGGCGGCGGCGCCGCCGCCGGTTCCCAGCCGCGGGTTGTCTGCCAGTGACAGGGTCCGCAGCGTCGGCACTCCAAGCTCGGGTACCGCTGCCGCCGCCGCCGCTGCCGCCACCTAGGGCCTCAGGATTAGGGTTTAGGGTTTAGGTTTTAGGGTTTAGGCTAGGGCCGGGCCTGGCAGATATTGCTCACCACGCCATAGGACGTCATTCAACTCAAGAAAACAGGGTTCAAAGTGCGTTTGATGACGCAGCAGGCAGTGACAGGCCAGGAAGAATATTGCTCACCACGTCATATGATACCATTCAGCTCAAGACACCAGGTCTGAACATGCGGTTGATGACGTGGCGGGCATTATCTGCCAGGCCCCACCGCCACCGTCGCCATCTCCCCCTCCTTCGCCGCTTGCGTCTTTCCCCCCGCCCCCGCTGTAGCGACGCAAGTTGGATTTGAAAGCAGAAGTTGAAAGCAGTATATCACACTTTAGTTTCAAACGCTTAGGTCAAGGCGGTTTCATAGGGTCAATCTGCACCGCCCTACCCCGCCCCCGCTGCCGCCGCCATCGCCTTCACCATATCGGGGGAGGGCACTGCCCCCCTTCGCCCCTTCTTCGCCGTCGCCGCCGCCGCCGGTAGGGTTTGGCACATTAGGGTGTGGCACATTAGGGTTTGGCACATTAGGGTTTGGCACATTAGGGTGTGGCACATTAGGGTTTGGCACATTAAGGTTTGGCACATTAGAGTTTGGCAGATTGGCACACATTGCTCGCCACCGTATACGATGCCATTTTACATGAGAAAAGAGGGTTACAAATGTGGTGGAGGAGAGGGAAGAGAGGGGAGAGAGGGGTGAGGGGGGAGAGGGGAGAGAGGAGAGAGGGGAGAGAGGGGAGAGGAGATGAGGGAGAGAGGAGAGTGGGGAGAGGGGAGAGGGGAGAGGAAATAGGGGAGAGGGGAGAGAAGGGAGACAGGAGAGTGGGGACAGGGTAGAGTAGAGAGAGAGAGGAATGGTATGACGTGGCGGTTCATCTCCGGTGTTCCCCACGTTGGTGCGCGTCGGGGCGCCAGCGTTCGGCAGTGACAACAGGCAGCAGCTTGGCCACCCACCTGGCGCCCTCTGCCCCGATGCAGTTCTCTGACGGTAGGGCCTGGCAGATATTCCTCGCCATGTCATGGGATGCCATTGGACTCAGGAAACGAGGGTTTTACAAGCGTGCCGATGACGTGGCGGGCAACATCCACCAGGCCCTACCTGACAGGTCCAAGGTCTCCAGCACCAGCCCGGCGTTGACCCCCATCAGCCCCTGGGCCAGCAGCCGCACCCCGGCGTAGCGGCGCAAGTCGAAATTCAAATCAAACGTTGAAAGCAATTTATGATTTTATAGTTTCAAGCGCTGAAACCACAGGCGCTTTCAGCATGGAGTTTGATATTGTCAACCTGCACCGCCGCACCCCGGCGTCGTCAACCTGGTTGCCGCCCAGGTACAAGTCCGTCACCCGCTCGTAGACCAGCACGGCGGGGAGCGCCTTGATGTAGCGGCGTAAGTTGCATTTGAAACTAAATATTGAAAGCAGTTTCTCATGTTCTACTTTCAAGCGCTGATATCCAGGCGCTTTCAACACGGGTTTCATAGGGTCAAACTGCACCACCCTACCTTGAGCGTCAGGCGCGGGTCGTCCATGGACCCGCATGTCAGCCGCAGCGTGCGGCGCGGCGGCGGCGGCGGCGGGAGTCGCACCGTCGCGAGCCTTCCTTGCCTTGCGGCGGTGGCGGCGGCGACGGCGGTGTTGACTCCGGTTGGGAGGTGAGTCCCCTGAATACTGGGCAGGTGTTCGGGGGCGGCGGTGACGCGGCGCGCCAAGCGCCGCTGCTCCTTCCGGACGGCTTCCTCCTCCTTCTCAGCCGCTGCCGCTGCCGCCTCCGCCGCCGGAGTGTCAAAGCGCCCCGCGCGCGCGCCATCGTCTCGCCAACTGGCGTCGTCCGTGCGGCTGCGGATCATGTCACCGCCGGGCGAGGCGGCGCCCACTGGCCCTCGGCTGCCCCGGCCCTGACGCCGTATGCGTTGCCCAAAAGGCAACGGCATTGACGGCGATAGCGGGCTGGATGGGCCGCGCTTGCCTGCGCTCTCAGGGCTGGTGCAGCCCAGGCCGCTGCTGCTGTCCTCCTCCAAATCCACGCTGAGGCCCGCGGTGAAGGCCGTTCGCGCGTCCGGGTCCGTGCACTGCTCCCCCGCCGCCGCCACCGCCACCGCTCTCCTCCTCCTCTTCCCTTGCGTGCGCCAGGGCCGTTCAACTATATTGAGCGTCATTGTGTCGGGCGCTTGACTATACTGAGTGTTACTGTGTTAGGCGCTTGACAATAATGAGCACTCCAACTCCCTTTCCAGCTTGATTTAATGTACTTAATGTAATCCGTCTCCACCGGAGCAGTACGCTGTGTGCAGACAGTCAACGGCAGCGGGTGCGGCGGCAGGGGAGGAGGACCGTCACACTACGAGCAAACAGTCAGGGGCGGCCTTACCTCGAGCCGCACTGCATTCTCCATGTACAGCCGTGCGTCGCTCTTCCTGGGCGTGACTGATTGCTCACTCACGCTCAACCCCGCTCCTCCCCTGCTGGCGCGCGCCGCTGCTGCTGCTTTATCATGGTGCACCTGTCGTCCTTTGCTGACGCGCGCTGCGTGTCGCGACTCCGCCCCCCCCTCCGCCGCCGAAACCTCCGATCCCATCAGCTAGTGCCCCGCAGATATTGCTCGCCACGTCATAGGATGCCATGCAACTCGACGAACGTGGGTTCAAAACTTGTGTCATGACGTGGCGGGCAACGTCTGCTCCGGCCCCACCGCGAAAGAATCCTCAGCGACGGGCGCGGCGCGGGAGTGGCGGGACGCGCGGGGCTGCCGGGGCTCGGGATGCTGCTGCCAGGGGCTTACACTCGCTCACTTTTCAGCTCAACCTGAGCTGTTCCTCACACAAACTATACCTTAAAATAAACCCTGATACCCCTACACACCCTCTAAATAACCCCTGAATGCACCCCCTATCCCATACAACGCGCTTACGTTGAGCCGAAACGTTGACGAGTGTAAGCCCATGCCGGCTGCTCCTTCCCGCGCTCCACGCCGTAGAGGGAGTCGATGAGGTCCTGCGGCATGCCGGGCACCGATACCTCCGGAGGCGGCGGCGCGGGCGGGCCCGGCACCAGGGGCTTACACTCCTCCACTTCGCAGCTCAACTTGAGCCGTTTCTGACACAATACGCACCCTAGACACCTCCTAATACCCTCAAACACTCCCCAAACAACCCCTGAATGCACCCCCTATCCCACACAAAGCGCTTACGACACTCGTCAGCTATTCAGCGCAGCCTCAGCCGTGTCTGACACAAATTGCACCCTAGACACCTCCTAATACCCCCAAACACTCCCCAAACAACCGCTAAATGCACCCCTTACCCCACACAAAGCGCTCACGGTGAGCCAAAAGGTTGGCGAGTGTAAGCCCCTGCCCAGCAGCCGCAGCATCATGGTGTCCAGCACTCGGTCCTTGGCGTAGCGGCGCAAGTTGAACCTGAAAGCTAACATTGAAAGCAGTTTATGACAGCATAGCTTCAAGCGCTGAACCCACAGGCGCTTTCAACACGGGTTTTGATAGGGTCAACCTGCACCGGCCTGCCTTGGCGCCGTGATTCCATCGCGTCTCGTGACCCAGGGCCAGGTAGATATTGCGAGGCACATGTCATAGGCGCACGTGCCCACGTTACCACACGTCACAGGATGCCATGTAACTCAAGAAACGAGGGTACAAAACGTGTGTCGATGAAGTGGCGGGCTATGGGCCTGGCAGATGTTGCTCGCCACGTCATAGGATGCCGTGTGACGCAGGATGCCCCGGTTCCAAATGCGTGTCGGTGACGTGAGGATAATAACAGCCAGGCCCTACCGTTCAGCTCGCGGTGCTTGAGTGGCGGCCTGCCCGCCGCGGCGTCGGCGTTGACCCGGCGCTGGCTGGCGATGCTGGACTCAGAGGGGGCGCCGCGGATAGAGCGGGCGAAGGATACGTTGGACGAGAGTGAGCTTTTGCTGGCCTCGGATGCGAGGGACGGGTTCGAGAGTGGGGCAGCGGAAGCCTCGGTGAGGAGGGACTCGCGCGCTGCCCCTCCGCCGCTTCCATGTGCGCCTCCTCCTCGGCCTAGGCGTCGGGCGGCGGAAGTCTGTTGAGCAGCGGAGCTGGCACGCGCGGCGCCGCTGATGGAACCGTCGTCCAGGGGCTTACACTCGCTCACTTTTCAGCTCAACTTGAGCCGTGTCCGACACACAAAAACACCCTGCACACCCTGAACACCCCCTTGGAACACCCCCTTGGAAAAGCCCCTTGGAACACCCCCTTGGAACACCCGCTTAACACGGGCTACACGACCCCTGCGCGCACCCCCTCTCCCTTAAAAAGCGCTCAAGTTGAGCTGAGAAGTGAACGAGCCCCTGCCGTCGTCCCTCGGGAATAACGCCGGATACCCATTGGCATGGGTCGTTGACCTCGACGACCTCGGCGGGTCCGGCGCGGTGAAGCGGCGCGGCTCACGCGACATGGCGCCGCCGCGAGCGGGTGGTGATAGACCCTCGATGAGGCGGCGGCTGGCGGCGTGGCGTGGCACGAGCGGGGGCAACGCCACGGGAGTGTGGGAGTTGGGCGTCGGCGCGGAGGTTGTTTCCGGTCACGAAATGGGACTTTCCGGTGCTGATTGGTTGGGATTGGATGGATTACGGATTCAGACTGGGATTACGGATTCGGACTTGAACTTTTCTTCGATTCCACACACATCCAAACCGACACGTGGCGCTAAGTGGGCACACTGCCGAGGAAAAAAACGTGCGCGGTGCATGGAAGCGCACATCGCGCAGCGCCAAAGGTTTGCCGTGCGACTAAGAAGCCGCAAGCGCGGGAGACGGTAGGCGGGCGGCGGTAGGCCGCTTCGTATCCCCGCCGCGGCGTCTCTCGATATCGATGGCGTCAAACGCCCCGTCCCGTCTCTCCACGGTCTCCCCATCCCAGGGAGGAGGGTCCGTCGAGTGTGTACACGATGAGCAACATCGAGGGGACAGCCACCGTGGGGACGACTGCCGGGAGCAGCACCGTGAGGAGGAGGACGGAGCGGGCCAAGGCGAGGGAGGGGGCGGGGGCGGACTGGGCGCGCTGCGGGCAGGGCCGACGCCACTCGTTTACCTGCTGGTATTCCCTGAAACCACTCAAGTCCACCTCGAAGACGCTTCGGTTGAGCAACCGTTGAACCACCTGGAGACCTCGTGTGAAGGCCGTGGCTGCGGGCGGCGCTGCGCGACCGCAGCGGCGGCGGAGGCAGCGGTGGGTACGGCGGGTGCGGGCGACAGCTGGCGCTGCTGCTAGCCTTCACCGTGCTGCACAACTTCAAGCCCAGCGAGCCGTTCCTCGTCGAGATGTACCGCTCGCATGGCAGGGGCTTACACTCGCTCACTTTCAGCTCAACTTGAAGACCTTCGGGACATATCGCGCACGTTAGAGCTCAACTTGAGCACCTTCGGGACACATCCACGGGTCAGGTTGGGTTACATGGGGGACAGTGTAAGCTTAAGTTGAGCGGAAAGGGGCAAGGGAAGCTCAAGTTGAGCGGAAGTGGGAACGAATGTAAGCCCCTGCCGCACGGCGTCTCCTCCCATGAGGTCTTCAACAGCATATTCCCCATGTGGACGTTCGCGCGGTTGCCGTCCTTGGCCGCCACCGCGCTGGGCGTGCACTGGGCAGGGCCCTGCGCCTGACCGCGGCGTCCCCGCACTGTTTGCTACTAGTGCACCTGTATGGGGTGTGACAGTGTGAGTTGTTCCATAGGCCGATTGCGGTGTATCGCTTCCCGCGCCAAGCGCTGAGGCTTTGCCCGCAACTCTGTACGAGTGGGCGTTTCACCGTGGCGATATACCGAAATCGGCCTTTTGAAAAATACTTGTGGAATATGGCTTCAGTGTCACGCCCTTACCATATATATCACAGCGACACACATAGCGGCGGCGGGCCCTAGCGGTCGGTCGGGTGCAAGCCCGTGGTGGTGGCCGGCGCGGTGTGCGGCATCGCCACCGTGGCCATCACGCTGGTCACTGCGTACCGCACCTGGCTCGCCGGTAGGGACTGCCAGGTGGCCACGTCATAGAGTGCCACGTCATAGAGTGCCACGTCATAGGGCGCCATTTATCACAAGAAGCGAGCGTTCGAAGTGCGTGTCGCTGAGCTGGTGAGCAGTATCCGCCAGACCCTACCAACTCAAGAACCGAGCGTTCGAAGTGCAGTGCGTGTCGATGAGCTGGCGAGCAGTATCCACCAGACCCTACCCGCCGCCAGCCAGGTGGCCGTCGCCGCGTCCTTCGCCGCGCATCAGGCAGGGAGGTACTCAGAACGAGCACTCGAACCACGTCGGAACGACGAACTGAGTCCGCACGCCTGTATGAGTATTCAACCCGGAGGTAAGTCATGCGGGAACGTCCGATAGGTCCGAGCAAGGGCCGGTAAAGTCACACCAGAATTCACCAGTTAGGAGGGCTTCTTTTCTATTTCAGGGGGGTATTAGGGGGGTCGTCTCGTGAAATTAATACCCGAAGACCTAAGCTCTAAACACTAAAGTACTTTACAGTCTGTTGACTGGTGAATTCTGGGGTCACTTTACCGGCCCATGCCCGGATCTATCCAATATCGGTCCGAGTGCTTGTTAGCAATGACCCTCCTGACAGGCGTTCACGGGCCTGATGTTCCAGACGCTGCCGCCGCGGCACTACCGCGCCGCGGCGCACAGCGTCAAGGCGGCGGGGCCTCACACCAGTCCTCATTAGGCCGATTTCGGTATGCCGCCTGGGTGAAATGCCCATACAGAGTGGCGGGCAAAGCGTCAGCGCTCAGCGCGGGAAAGCGGGCGCCAGGTTGAATGCCCATGCAGAGTTGCGGACAAAGCGTCAGCGCTCGGCGCAGGAAGCCATGTATCAAAGTCGGCCTATTTCAAGTGCGTGAAGTGAAGCCTCAGCGGAATCGCCTTGCGTGAGGCCCTGCGCGGCGGCGACGATGGCAGGCAACTGCGTGTCGGCGCTGCTGGGGCAAGTGCTCCACAGAAGCGGCGCCGGCGACGGCGCCGGCGGGTTCCGCGGCGTACCGCTCGAGGCAGGGGCTGACACTCATCTACTTCTCAGCTCAACTCAAGCCGTGCCTGACACAAAGGCACACCCAAAACAAACACCCCCTAACACCCCATTGCGCCCCGTGAACACCCCCTGTACAACCTCTCACGCACCCCCTATACTGCAAAAAACGTTTACATTGAGCTGAAAAGTGAACGAGCGTAAGCCCCTGGCTGGAGGTGCTGTTCGTCATCTCCCTCGTCGCGCAGCTCGCATCGCTCGTGCCTGCGCTCCTCCTCGTCAACGGCGCGTCGCCCCGGAGTAACCCGACAGCTCCCGCAACGAACGCTCGGGGCAGTCGGAAACCCAGCAGCCGCAGCGCCCGGCGAGGCGTGTTAGCGCTACTGCTGCCCCCCGCGGTTTGGCTGTGGTGCATCTGGAGCTTGGGGATGGCGCCTGCTCATTCCTACGTGGCCACCAATTGGCAGGTTCTGCTGCGTCAGAAACTGACGGCGTCGACGACGGTGAAATCGTCTGCGATGGCGGCGGAGCTGGGTGCGTCGGGGGCGGCGACGACGACGATGACGGCAGGGGCTTACACTCGTCCACATCTTTGCTCCACCAGAGCCGTTCTTGTCACTGAATCCAGCAAAGCACCCCAACACATGGGACAAAAAGGGCTCACCTTGAGCTGAAAAGTGGACGAGTGTAAGCCCCTGGATGACGGCGTCGGCGGCGGCCGGTGCGGAGGTGGGAGCGGGGGCGGTGGGAGCGGCACTGGCGTCGGCTTCGCCGGGGGGACCTTTCGAGGCGGCGGCGGCGGCAACGTCCCTCTCTTCTTTAGCTGCGGTAGCGTCGACATCGCCACGGCCGCCGGCGCCGCCTGCGCCGCCGCCGCCGCATCACGGGGCGAGCCACAGCAGCAGCAACAACGGTAAGGCCTGGCGGATACTGCTCGCCTCGTCATAAGATGCCAATAAACTGAAGAAACAAGTGTTCAACACAAGTCGAAGAACATTCAGAGCAATTCCTGCCGGGCCCTAAACAATGGGTACTTCCTGGCCGTGCAGTACGCCGCGGCGGGGGTCCTGGCGCTGGCGGTGGGCAGCATCGCCTACAAGGTGGGGCGGTGCAGGTTGACCCTATGAAATCCATATTAAAGGTGCCTGGATCTAAGCGTTTGAAACTAGAACAGGAGAATCTGCTTTCACACTTTGCTTTTCATTTCAACTTGCGCCGCTGAAACAAGCACCCGCGCTCCACCGTCAGTGGCGGCAGCAGCGGTAGTGGCGGCAGCGGCGGCGGCAGCGGCGGCGGCGGCGGCGGCGGCGGTGGTGGCGGCAGCGGCGGCGGCGGCGGCGGGAATTGGGCGCTGTGGTTGACGCCTGCGATGTGTGGAGCGTTTGTGCTGGGTCTCGCCGCATGGGCAAGCGGGGCCGGGGGCGCCGGGGGCTGGTGGGCAGGAGCTTACACTCGTCCACTTTTCGGCTCAACGTGAGCGCTTTCTGCGGAACAGAGGATGCATTACGGGGTTGTTGAGGGGTTGATGAGCAGGTGTCAGGGGTCATTATGGGGTGTTTAGGGTGTATTTTGTGTCAGAAACGGCTCAGGTCAAGCTGAAATTTGGACGAGTGTGAGCCCCTGCTGGTGGGACTGGGAATGGGGGGGGTACGCGCTGCTGCTGTGCTTCAACTGCGTGTACGAGGTAGGGGCTTGCTCTCGTCCACTTTTCGGCTCAACGTAAGCGCGTTCTGTTGGATAGCGGTTGCCTTTAGGGATTGTTCAGATGGTATTCAGGGGGTGTCAGCGGGTATTAGTGGGTGTTAAGGGTGTATGTTGTGTCAGAAACGGCTCAGGTTGAGCTGAATAGTGGACGAGTGTAAGCCCCTGGTACGAGGCGACGAGTGCTGTGTGCGCTGCGAACATCGCGACCCACGCGCGCGCTGCGGCGGCGCGGCACGACGCGGCGGCGGCGGTGGCGGGGGCAGGGGCTTGCACTCGTCCACTTTTCGGCTTATCGTGAGCACTTTTGAAGGGTACGCCTGGTGGTTTCATGGTTTTCTGTGACACAAACGGCTTCGGTTGAGCTGAGAAGTGGACGATTGTACGCCCCTGGGTGGGGGTGGCGGCGGCGGGGGCGGGGGCGGGGGGGACGGCGGCGGCGACAGTCAGCAGCAGCAGTTTGAGTTTGCAGCAGTCAGCGGCAGCGGTGGCTGGGTCGGCGGAGGTGGCGGCAGCGGCGCGGCGGCGGTGGGAAGCTGACAGTGACGAGGTGGGGCGGTGCAGATTGACCCTATCAAACCCAAGCTGAAAGCGCTTGGAACTCAGCGCTTGAAACTAAAATCTGACGAACCGCTTTCAGACCTTGCTTTCAAATTCAACTGGC
>Ga0307489_10000903_pt1 | contig 18952 bp, 25 predicted proteins | sample SB12metaG_FD_202247 | JGI IMG/M metagenome (GOLD analysis project Ga0307489, IMG submission 202247) | Sea-ice brine microbial communities from Beaufort Sea near Barrow, Alaska, United States - SB 1.2 | ecosystem: Environmental > Aquatic > Marine > Coastal | place: USA: Alaska | collected...
CCCCCCCCCGGGGACCGGTTGCCGCCATCTCCGGGTTTTGGGTTACGCGGGTGGAAGATGTTTCCGGTTTGGTTAGGGTTTGACGTCATCGCCCACTAGGAAGTCCGCGATGCTGGTTGTCGGGCAGCGCCGCCCAGCACCGCGAGCGAGGCGGCGCCTTAGTTCCACCCTGCCCTTCCCAGCCGACCCTGCATGTGGTCAGGCCACATTCACGACGTTCATCGTGCGCACCGACGCGGGTGCGTCGCAGAGTGCGCAGTTTTGAGACCCGGACTTAGTTCGGATGGCACGTGGCAAATTTTGCCACCCCTGGATGTCACGTGTTCCTGATCCTTATCTTGTTACAACACGTGTGATCACGTGTTTTGCCACTGATTACGTGAACATCGCCCGGGTTCGCGGAAATATCTTTTCGTGATGTCGAGTCAGTGTCGAGTCCAATTTCAGTTTTTCACACCGAAGATGGGGGGACTCCATCCGAACTAAGTACCGAGGGCAAAACTGCGTAGCTTAAGTCGTCGAAGGCTAACTTTCCGGGAAAGCTCTGAATCATTTTTGCAGCAAAGCACATTGTCAACGGCCACCATCTCACCTTCGATGCTCCTCTCCGATGCTGTACTGGACCGCGGTGTCGCCTGGGTCAAGGACCGGCCCTCTGCAGGTGGTCTGGCACTGGCGCGCGGAGCCTCCCGGACGCGTTGGCCGGGACCGCCGCCTCCCGGCCTCGAGGGCGACGAGGCAGCCATGCCCACGCCGGGCGACGGTGAGCTCGGGAACTCCTCGATCTTGGCCATGGTGAGCTCCGCGGGACAGGGGTGCGCGCTCGGAGCCGAGGACGCTCGAGCAGCCGTCACCGGGGTCGATGGGGTCTGATCACATCCGCGAGGCGAGTCGCCACCCACGGGCGTACTGTGTGATGGGGAAGGGGGAGGGTGGGAGGGTGGTCGCGAGCAGACCGGGCACTCACGCTCCAAAATCCGAAGCCATGCTTGTGTCGCCAGTAAACGTCGGGCCCCGTGGCGTTGTTGCGCAATATCGGGGCTGGCGTCGTCTCGAGCACGCCGATAAAACACACTATCGTCCGGGGGCGCGTGCACGTGCTTTGCTGCAAAAATGATTCAGAGCTTTCCCGGAAAGTTAGCCTTCGACGACTTAGCCTTCGATAACTTCCCGATTATACCAGGAATATCTCCATCTTCTCCGACCGTGCTTCTTGGAAATCGAGCTGAAAACGGAGTGACCGTTGGCTCAGAAAGTATCACACGCGCGCCCTGCGCCAGTATAAAGGGGCCACCTTCCTGCTGAAAGAGCGGCGTCGCGTCGTGCACCATCGCGAGAGGTTCGGGGGCCGTTTGGCGCGCATGGTTGATGGATCGCCGCCAGGATCGCCCCCCGCGCAGATCGTCGGACGCGTACACTGGGCGCGTTCCCGGAGCATCTGGCGTTGGCGCTTTTCATTTTAACGCAAAACGGTCTGAACGTTACCCTGGCGGGCGCGTGTTGCGCTTTACAGGTGGGTTTTCAGATCTGACGAGTTAACTCAGGAAAAGGGACAAATCCTTATTTGTCGGAATCCCCCCCCAAAAACTATGCGAAGGTCCTTCTGTATCTTCGGCCATATCGGATTCTGCCCGACCGAAATTCAAGTTGGCCCCTCCTAGAATCGTCGATCTGAGTCCTGCCTGCCGACCGGATACACCATCGCCTAGATTCGGTGGTCCTCAGGCGCCCGCGAAAGACATGTCGCCACCGAGACTGTCGCAGCGAGTCCCTGATAGATCTGTGGTGCTCGCCCACCGCAAAGTTTCCCGGCGCATATCGTCGGAAGCGCCATCCAGGGCGCGTTTCCGGACCCTCTGGCGTTTCAACAATGCCGACCGGATTTCGGAGTTTCAGACGCGCCGACCGGTTTGTTTACAGTGTGTTCCGGTCGGCAGGACCGGACCTAGATCGACGATCCCAAGTTGGGCAGAATCCTAAGACGGACATCGCACAATCCGCCACTTTCCTCGATTCTGCGCGTTTGAGATCTTCGCCGAGCATGTGGCGTACGGTGGTCTGACGCGCGCAATCGCCTATCACACGTCGTAGTAAAGGGGGTGCAGCGTCAAATCTCTGTACGTCGCGTGCACAGACGCCCATCGTGGGCCGTCCGTGAAATGGCTGAACGGGAATACACTCAAAATGCGAGGCAGAGGGCTCGCCAAGGACTTCCCGAGCCATTTGCTCTCGCGCGGATACGCGTCCAGCGTTGCCGACCGAGGAGATTCGATCAAACATTCACAGGCAGCTCGCCACACAACCCCCGCGAGAAGCGTCTCCAACCGTTACCTCGCGCGCCGATCGCGTGCGCGCGTCATGTTGGAGCCCCGTGCATCGTCTCAGATCTCCAAAGACTCCAACAATCGTCAATATCGTTCGATTTTCGAAAACGTCGATATCCGTGCCGAAGATACAGACGTGTTAGTTTCCGCCGCCTTTGCGCCATGATCATTATCATCTACGCGGCCCACGGACCCGCTGTATAAGAGAATAAAGTTGGTCGGACTCCGGTCATCAAATACGCTAATTAGACGGTGTCGGCCGGTCGGATGGCTGGTCGTGAGTTTTGTAATGATTGAGATCCGTGCACCTATACCAGTGTCCGTCCGACTACTGACATTGTCCACCAGACCTATGTCAGTACAGGATAATGCAGTTTGGAAGCGTGGTGGACCCACCTGTCAGTTGCTACAGCCTTAGACTATTCCTAATTGTTATGCAAGTTACTTCTTCCGTAACCTGTCGTGATGATAAGTCAGTTTGTAGTCAGCTGTGGTGACGAGGTACCGAACAACCCGTTTCGCAGCTTTGAACTGCTGCGAGTCATGGCAAGATGCGAGTTTCGCAAGGTAGGTCACTGCGTATAGGATATCTGGGCGCGAGGCACGCGCAATCCAGAGCAAGGCGCCGATGATGTTCCTGTAGGGCAACGACGTGTCGCAAACAAGCGCTGGTGTCAGCTGCAGACCCTTCTCCATAGGGGTATGTTGGGGTTTGATGTTTTCGAGGTTGTATTTTTCAGCTGTCTCCCAGATATATCTGGGTTGTGATATGCTGACGCCCTTGTAGAAAGGCTGCCACTCGATGGACATCTGGAGTATGTGGTCGAGCACACCCAGGTAGTTGACTTCGAAACGAGCAGAGAAGGCCTTGAGGAATCTCTGGTACCAAGCGTCCTCGGTGCTGGCCACGATGTAGTCATCCACATGTGTGGAATTCAGCGCTACAAAATCGCCTTCAACGATTATGTACAGGCACGGGTCGACTTCGCTTTTGCGTATCCTGCTGTCGAAGCCAAGAATGAACGTTTCTTGGAGTTGGTGCCAATCATGGCCAGCTTGTTTCAATCCATATATGGACTTAATAGCTCTGCCGTACATTTTTCCAGCAAGGGTGACACCCTTAGGCAACTTGACGTACACCTCGTGCGCAATCCTGGTGGTGTGTAATGACTGAGATCCGTGCACCTATACCAGTGTCCGTCCGACTACTGACATCGTCCACCCGACCTATGTCAGTACAGGATAATGCAGTATGGAAGCGTGGTGGACCCACGTATCGGTTGCTACAGCCTTAGACTATTCCTAATTGTAATGCAAGTTACTTCTTACGCAACACCCCACGCTGTCGCACGACAAGTTTTGAGTTACCGGGTGTTTCCAGAACTCACCACTGAGAGCAAATTTTCTTATACAGCGGGTCCGTGGGCCGCGGCCGCGTAGACAGCAACTCAATCGACGATCAAACTTCCTTGTTGGTCATAATCCTGACAAGTGCTCCAACGCCGAATCCTGGACCAATCACAATTAGGAACTACTCGCGCCGAGCCCCTCTACCATACAATGCAGTTCTGGGAGGTGTTGAAATCGGTATCGGAGCTTTAGACTGGGGATCTTGAGTTAAACCGATCTAGACTGTCAAATCATCTGTGGACGCGAATTATCGGTGAGACGACCGCGGCGTCAGGCCGATCTGATATAATCCCCGACGCGCGAGCTGACAGATCGCTCGCGATGCCCAGACGAACGCGTAGGGCGGCATTCACGGCACTCAAGGTTGGCTTTCCCGCGCCACCTTCGCGGCGCGCGCCTCGCCCCCCGGCGCCGACCCCGGCGACGGCTCGACCTCGGGCATGTGGTCGGCCCGCGCGACCACCGCCGTCGCTCTGCGAAAAAATAGACTGTTCTTGCCGAGTGACGGGGGACAAGCTGACATGACGTGGCACCGTCACTTTTCGGATGGGTTGGCTTTCTCGTGAAACTGCCGAGAAGTCGTTCTTCGGACGTGATTTCATGACTGTCTGTGAATGTGTGGATATACGACACATCCTGCGCGTTCAGGCTGAGTCACCTGACTCAAGGTTCAGTACCGATTTCAACTCCTCTCAGAACTGCGTACAGGTAGTAGTCTAAGAAACATGCGGTTTGGAGGAGATATGCCCGGATCCGGGATATCTGTCGACCGACCAACCGGCCAGTCTCTCAATTTGCACCAGTAACAGGGGTAGTAATAAATGACGGGGTACTACTGACAGCGAGTGCCCGTCTAATAGTGATTTCGACATTCTCAGATCGTCGATTTATCGTATGGGCAAAATGGGGGGGGGTCCCGTAACGGGAACCCCCCGGACCGACCACTGTCCGTTCCGGCCGGACATTCGGACGAGTTACAACTCCCGGATCAGATCCCCTTTTGACGAGTCACAACTCCCGAACTCATTTCACTAAACGACAGGGGGATTCTTTCAGTAGTAGGCCATCCCAATTTCTAATGGGGGGCCAATGTTTTCAGTGCAAAGACGTGAAAATGGACGAAAAAACAGAAAGCGGAGATGGGCGCCGTGCCTGTAACCGCGGGGGACGGCACGACGCACGCAGAACCGCGTCGCGCCGATCGGCTTCCCGGATCCGCAACACCCTCATGAGTCAGGGCACATCGCGCGGTCCGCTGTTTCCGCTCGGTGACTGGCGTGCGGCGCCTCACCTGTGAGCTCAGGGGGCGTGAATCAAGCACTGTGTAGACGCTGCGCCCGGCCAAATGGACGTCGAAAATGGAGGGGACGGCGCTGATGCAGCCCCGGACGCAAATGTGATGAGCACGACGGCGACGTGGTCCACCAACCCCCTTCTTGAGCAGATGTGCGTGCCCTTCTCCGCCACCGCCGCCGCTGGACGGAGTAAGCAAGCCACCATTCCAATTTGCAAGCTCAGGTGCGACTCCCCGTTGCCTCGCGTTGCCTCGCTCCGTACACTCACTCCGCCTTCATGAACTCAAGCACCGGTGCGGTGCGCGTAGTGTCGCCGTTTGTGTGTCGGCGTCTACGATGGCGAGGCCCTTAAGGTAGGACCGGATACCAGTTCCCAACTAATCGTTAGCCGATGTACATTGTGGTGGGTGGATGACGTGGCGAGCACGGTTACGCCGTGCAATGGATGACGTGGCGAGCACCAGGGACGAGCCTCACCTTCAAGGTAGCGAGCAACGGAGTGTGGTACTCGACGAACACTTTGTCGCTCTCGAATGTCTCCATAAGGGCGGCGTGCGACGACACCGCGAGCTCCCGCGGCGGCAGGCTCCCGGCGAAGGCTGCAATGTCATGCGCTCGCGCTTGCGCTTGCGCCAGAGTGAAGGGTCAAGCACACGTCTTACCACTTTTACTACATTTTGTATGAGAATGTCACATGAGGATGAGGTTGGGAGGGGTGTGTAACTTCGCCCGGCCGGTTTACGGACGTTCTTGTTCACCTCGAGCATCACCGCCTCATGCACGACGGCGCGCTGCTGAGGCGTCAGCTCCAGCTCTTCCTCCTCGGAGATGTGGTTGCGCACCGTGTCCATCGCGGCGGCGAGGAAGTGGGGTTGCCCTGGTATCGTCTTCTTCAACGCGGTGCGCTCCACCTTCGCCTCCTGCACGCGGCTCGCCAGCCCCTTCGTCACGACGCCGTCATCCAGGGTCTGTTGCGTGGTAGCTGCACCTCTGGCGGTCGCTAGCTCGTTACGAACCTTCGAGGCGCGCAGATGTTCTGATTCCTTCTCCTGGGCGGCGAGCACCACGGCGTCCATTCGTTGTATCTCGTTATTCTTTCCGGCAGTACGCTTGGCAGGGGTAATCTCGGCGAGCAAGGCGCGCGTGACATCCGACGCGAACGCCGCCAGCGCAGGCCTTTCGGAGTCTGGCAGGTCGTCAGCAGCAGCGGGCGGGTCCGCCGCCATGTGCAGTGCCCTGCGTGCTGCGGGGCATTCGAGTAAAATGTTTGGTCAGTTAGGGCACGCTCCGTGAAACGGGGCTCGGGGAAAACCCTCGGGCGGGACAAGAACGGCGGGTTACGGCGCGCGGCTGCTTGTCGGGGCTCGGGGGACGCACCGCGAGCGACGCGCCTGTTGAGTACGTCACCTCACCCAGTCCGGGACGGCGCGGGACGGCACTTTCACCGGAGTCTGCGAATGGAATGTGTGTGGCGTTGCCCTTGCCAAGACGTACTCTCACCACGCAGGGGGCGCGAATCAAGCACTGTGTAGACGCTGCGCGCGGCCAAATGGACGTCGAAAATGCCACGCGCCGCCCAACACGCCGCGGGACTGTCTCGATAACCCTCCAGCCTACAACGTGGCGGGGGGTCGACGGCCGGCAACGCGCTCGCGTGCGTGCGCGAGTGCAACAAGCCCGTGCGCGCCGAACGAAAGCCAGGTTCGGCCTTGTCGCGTTTTGGCAGTGTTTTGGCCATGCGCCAAAAGTCAAATACATATTTTGGTAATTTGCCTACTACGAGGCAGGGTCAGCCTAAAAAGTGCATTAGCGCTCAGCGCGATATGATGGATTTGAAAGGTGGTCTTTTTTGTTTTTGAAACCAAAATGACACTTGATCGCAGTTGACCCATGATCGGTTGATCCAAGGATTCGCGATGCGAAAGCGCATCTTGAACGCGAATTGCCCGCGCCGTCGCGCGCGTACACGCCGTGGCGAGCACGCGGGGGGGAGTTTTCAAGGGCGTACCTCACGGTGAACGGGGGTCCGTCGCGTGTTTTGGCGATCTTGAGGATGTTAGGTGACATTGCCGCGAGATCTGGTCGACGCGCGGAGCGTACTGTGAACGCGCGGACCGTCCGAATCCGAATATCGTACTTTCAAAGCGAGGCTCCTATCAACGGCGCGGGCATTTGACCGTAAGTGAGGTTGAATCCTACAGGCTGACCCTGCCTCGTACGAGGCAGGTTTCGCTGAGAATTTCCCGAGAGGTGGCTCTCGCGCGAACACGCGTTCAGCGGCGCCGACCGAGGGTATACGGGCAAACTTTCGCCGCAGTCCCTCGAAAACCCCCGTGAAAAGCGTTTCCGACCCTCCCGCGTGCGCCGTTCGCGTCGCGCGCGTCATCTTGGAGCCCCGAGCCTCATCTTGGAGCCCCGTGCCTCGCTTCCAGCGCCGTGCCGTTGTGCAGGGCGCCGGGGGGCGCCGTGCGCGTCCCTTTCCCGTCGAGTTTTTTTTTAAATGACTCACCGCGATCGTCGCGCGAGCGCCATTGCGCGGTCGCAGCCGTGTATCGTGACTGGTGGTCGCGAGCATACCTACATACTGTGTTGCATCGACGCGCGGCGGGCCCGCGAATCTCATCGCCGCCTGTTTCGCGCGGTGGCGAAGCGCACCCAGCATCAGCGGCACTGCCATTCGGGATTCGGGAAGACCGGCGAGGGGACACCTGGTTGGGGAAGCCTGGTTTGGGGAAGCGGGGTCAGGGAAGGGTTGATCGGGGAGCCCGCTCCCTTTATACCCAGTTTCCCCAAATTGGCGATCCCCGAAGTTGATTAAACTCAGTGTCGGGTCTGGTATCGAAGCTGTGGTATCGAAGTCCGTTCGACCAATCAGAACTGTCCAAAGCGAAGATCCGACCGCGCCGCCCGGCCGAGATCCGACATGGTCGCGATTCGTGAGTTAATAGACCGTCGATTTTCGAGGGGATAAAAGGGACTAGTCCCTCCGACACTGAGTTTAAATCAACTTCTGGAATCACCAAAATTCTGTCCACGATGAACTTTTTTGGAGCCTCCTGATTGGCCACTGAGAAGGTCTTCTCAGTGGCCAATCATGAGGCAGGAAACACATATCAGCCAATCAGGAGGCCGTATACCCCTTCTTGCCCACCTGTCTCGTCTTGGCGCGGCCAACCTGCACCGCATAAGCGCGCCGCTCGACACCGCGCGACCCAAGGTGCCCGCGCGACGTCAGGGGTCTCTCATACCGGTCCCTTAAAGGCGCCGACCCGGTCGGCGGCTTGAACCGGTGCGCCGGCGGCCTCCTCCAGCGCCGCTTTTCCGGGTAGCCATCCGGTGAGAACATGCGCCGCTTCCCCAATTCCCGCTGTGCTTGGCCGGCGAAACCCCATGTGAACTCCGCCTGCTTCGCATCCGAGCCGCGAACGGCGCGCGGCATGTGGTGGTCACGTCATCGGAGGCGTATATCGCGTCCTCGCGCGGAGAAGACGCTCGTGGAGCGTATGTCGCCGCTACCACGCACAGCGATGCAATGCAACAAGGCCCCAGTGTTTTTGCAGAACGGAGCCTTTCGCTTCAGAGGAGGGGTCGGGATGCTATATTTCCGGCCTTTCCCTGTATTTAGTCAGGATTCTCAAAAGTAGCCTCGATGCTCGTCGTGGACTAGATAAAGCCAAGAGGATGACTCTTTGGACAGCGGAGGTGAAACCCTCCTTAGTGTTGGAAAAGCCGAACGTCAGTGCCAGCGGTGGTTTTGGTGCCGGCAACCCCCTTCCCATAGCTGGAAATCCTCAAGCCACAGCAGTTTGTTCGGCGGGGCGCAAGCACTGTAAAAAAGCCGGCGTAAGGCCAATGTTGGCTGCATAAATTCAGTAGCTAAAATAAATCTGGAGGAGGGTTCGCTCAATGGATCTCTCAGCACTAGACACGCTCGAAAATGCCGAGAAGCAATGTAAGGGTAAGCAAGACAAGGGTAAGTTGTTTCCTGGCAAGAAGTGTCGTTGGCGTTTCGGATGCGGTGCTAATCTCGATGGACTCACTTCGCTTTATCGCGCACTGTACAGGGAAATGTCGGAGCAGTACTTTCGCACCCAAAATCATCCCACGGGCGGTGAGTTGAGCTGTTCGCACGTTCTCTATGTACGACGCTGCCGTTGTTTGTCGTGTTTGGTCGTTGTGTTTGCTTTCAATGAACGTGAGCTTCGTATCTGTAGTATTGCCATCGAAGCCAATTTTCGGAATGACAACTTCTGTTTCTTCGCCCCGCTCCACAGAGAGCTCGCCCCGTGGGGAGGGCAGTGCAGGTTAAATTCACCGCGGAGAAAGTGGGGGAGGTGAATCTCGCCTCATACAATGCGGCGGCTGAGGCGAGGGAGTCAACCACGCTAGATGAATATGTTTCTTTGAGTCCGGACACGGCGGCAGCCGTGCCCACCTCAACTGAGTTTCCTGCCCCAACTCAGCGGCCCTCGTCTCTCGGGTTGTCGATGTTGGGAAGAACAGCGGCTGTGCCCAACACTGTGGTGGGGACAGTTGGAGTGGACCCCCGAGAGCAGGCAACCACCATAGATGCTGATGAAGCAGGCAAGGGAAACGAGAGAGCAGACGCAGACGACATCAACTTGGCCTTAACCAGAAATACGTCCCTTGCCGACGATGCTGTGTTGCCTCCCCCGCCGCCAATGCCACCGGCGCACCGATGGGTCCGGACTGCAAGTACGATGCGTGTTAACAGGACCAACTCGTCTTCGCAGCGGGGGATGAATGCCTCGACGTCCTGCGCGTCCACCAATGGCAACTTAGCCCGCAGTATTCGCGACATAATACGCCAGCGTTCGCGAGAGGAGCGTGCATCGGACGTAAGGGCACGTGTTTCTAAGCGGAAGAATGGAGAAGGTTGCGATGATGGGGAAAAGCGAATCTCCACTGCCGCTGCTGCGGCACTTCCGAATGCGAGAGCGCTTGCATCCCAAACTGATGGTGGCGGTGACTCCACGCCAGGTGCAGAAGCTCTCCCCTGCACTATCCTTGGTTTCTCTGGTAGAACTGCTTCTGGGCCCGTCTCGATGACTCCCCAGGTACTAGTCGTCAATGGGCAGATCGTTATCAATGAGAAGAGCCTCACAGTTAATGCTGCAGTCGAGCGTGCCACTGCCCTGAGCGACTTCACGCGCGTGGAGGAGAACGGCACAAGGCTCAACTCAGCCACCTATGCGAGTTACACCAAGGCTGAGAAATGGACCAGTGAAGACACTGAGTTCTTTTTCCAGGCGCTGCAGCAGTTTGGTACTGACTTCTCTCTCATCCAACGGCTCTTCCCGGGTCGCTCCCGCAGACAAATAAAGAAGAAGTATCTCGTTGAAGACAAGATCAATCCAGGTCGCATCGAAGCTGCGATAAAGAATCTCAACCCAAACACCACGTTGTACCAGAACCTCATCGATGTGTTGCAGACACCAGTACATGTGGGGACATCTGAGGATGGGATGGCGAGGGCGGTCTTAGACAGGGATGTGGGGGACAACATCAACTGCCGGAACAACTCTCTCGCGTATTTCGGATGACAAAGCACTAGATGCGGACGGATGTGGTGAGAATTTGAACGCAGGAGGGATGAAGCATTTGGGCAGTGGGTGTGAAACGAGCCTCTTTAGGTGACGTTGAGACTGCCATGCCAACAGACTGGCAACACATACGGAGTGCACAGCGGACCCACGTGTGTGACAGCTTGCAGTCCTCCTGGTTAGCGCAAATGAGTGAGATTAGTGGAACTGTTCATATTGTGGAACTGCAATTGGTCACCTGAAGTGCCAACATTCGATGGCGTCGTTTGGGAATTCCGTGCACCAGGCAGTGGGAGTCGAGAGTGTCCGAGTCGATCGACTGGGTCCGCCGCAAGTCCATGGAGGTGTCCCAGGCCGTTGGGCTAAGTACACTAAGTTAAGATCATGCACCGATAATACGACTTTCTGCCATTTTCTTTTTAAGCTCAAGATTCTTCAGATCAATCTTCGTAAATTCATCAAAACCAATTAACGCTGTACCATCGGCCGCGCGCGCTGCACCAGCGCTGCCGCACCGATGGCCCTGAAATATCGGCTACCTTCCAAAATGCCAGTTGCCTCCCATCTCCCGGAGTGTTGATAATTATTAAACATGACGGCGCGTCCAGGGTGTGCTCCAGAGAGTTCACTGAAAACCATAAAGCTTGACATCCCAGGAGATGGGAGGCAGCTGACATTTTGGAAGCCAGCCGAAGTTTCAGGACCATCGGCGCAGCGGCGGCGCAGTAGCATGCTCGCGGCCAATTATAGCGGTTCAATTATTTTGCTTATTTCTTGAAGAATTAACTCAAGAATATTGATTTTAGATCAAATATCGTGAATGGTTTTTGGAAGAAGGTCGTACTACAGGTGCATCACCTTGAAATGAACGAACGAAATGATGCGAGATTATGCTCGCCGCATCATAGGCAGTTAGGGAGTGCACCGAGGATTGGCAGTGTGGCGAATGAGCGCGTGATATCCTCTCCCACCACCTCTGGGCCTCCTCGTACTTGGACGCGGACACAGACTCTCTGATAGGACGGACTCAGATTCCGCGCAGCAGGGCTGCAGCGTATCCAACCGTACTCTAGAAGGGGTCCGGCACTTTCGACACTGTCGGCTTTGGTGGTGGAGGGCAACTGGCGCCGCCGGAGGGTGGATATGCGGAATAAGTATCCTAACAGCTGGACTAAAACCCCGGACACTGGAACCAAAATTCCCAGGCCGTAATCGAGCGTGAGTCAGAAACGCAACGACAAAGCCTACTGTATCTCCTGCTGGCATCTTCTTGAGAGGCGGCGTCGCGCCTTGCACCATCGCGAGAGTTCACGGGTTGCGTGGATCGCGTGGTCGACAAATCCCCGCCGAAATGTGGTTGGCGGGTCCGCAACGCACCTGCGACAATCGCTCGCCTGAGTTTCTCCTGCAGAGACCGTCGACAGCGCCGTCTTGACCGCGTTTCAACACCATCTAGCGTGTTCCGGACCAGGGGAACAAATCACTATCTGCGCGAGAAGTCAGGCGAGGGGCGATCATCGCAGTTTGTTGCGGACTCGCCGGGCCAATCCTGGCGGCGATCAAACAACCAGGCGACTCACATGGATGAGAGAGCTCCCGCTTTGAAATTATCGATGCCACCGGACAAAGCTCAACGTGTGTGCATTTTACAGCACCAGCCCCCAAATCAAACCCTCCTCCAACCTCCAATGCTGATCAAGTCCCTCCCTCAGCCAAATGGTGCCCCTGCCTCGACATCCGGGCATAAGTGCAAGTTCTGCATGAATCACACGGTCGATGCGGCCGGGGCGAACCATGATTGCCCTTATGTGCTATGCGTTTGCAAGAAGTGGGTATCCACGCGAAACAGGCAGGTGCGGGACAAGACTAGGAAGGCACAATGAGATGCGGCGCCTGAATAAACGTGGCTATTGTCGTAATATCAGCTTTGAACTGCTTTAAGTTCACGGCAAACTTTTTCCCCGTCTCCTTATTGGCCGAAATTATTTGCTTCGTGGGACACGTATCACACGAAGCGCGCGGCGCGACTGGCATGTGGCGAATCGACCATATATTAACTCCCCGATCGAGCGGTCTGCTTTGTGTCCGGAGAACGCATCAATAGGATGGGGGAATGGCGACAGGAATGATGAAGCGCGCGAGTGACGGCGAGAGACATATGCCATCGCGCGCGCTGGGGGCCTTACAACCCGCCGTCTACGACTACTAGCGCTGCGAGGCTCCAACGCTCCATTATATCGATGAGGTGGCCGCGCCACAGCTGCTGCGGCGCCTGAGGCGGCGGCCGCGGCGGCCGCGGAGACCGCGTCCACGGCCGCCGCGTCAGGAGTGACGGCATGGGGCGTCATCAGTCGCGCGCTTGCAGCTGCTTTGGCGTTTGGCGTTGGCGTTTGGTCATTGGCCGGGAATCTCCCTGCATCATCCGTCGGGTCGCGCGTGACTGGGCCCTTTTTCGGCCGTAGACTAGAGACGGGGTTTGCACAAGCGATTTTTATCGATTTGTGGCAAAGTTTCAACCGATTCTCGCGAGACCCCTCTCGGTTGGAAGTGAACTCCGCTGAAGTCAAACTTCTTTCCTGGCTAGTGCCTATGACAAAATGAGGATATAAATGAGGATATTCCGACGATGTGCGTGAATTGCCCATAGTGACGGGTACACGTTTTGTGAGGACATGTTCCGAGAAATGAAGATCTCTGCTTGTTCGGCGCGCGATGGGCGATCCGCGCGTCGACGACGCGTCCGGCCCCGCCGGCGCGGCGCGCGCCTTGATAGAGGTGTCTCGGGGAGCTCCACCAAAGCGCGCCTCCAGCGGTGCTCCACAGCTCGACCCGCCAGCTGTGGAGCACCCCGTCGTGCCCAACGTCGCCAGTCGGCAGCCTGGCAAGACGTGGTGCAAAGGAGCCGCGGGGTCGAGCTGTCGAGCACCGCTGGAGGCACGCTTTGGTGGAGCTCCCCGAGACACCGCTATCATGGCGCGCGCCGCGCTGGCGGGGCCTCCCGGGCTCGTCGTCGACGCGCGGATCGTCCATTGCGCGCCGAATGGGCAGAGATCCTCATTTCTCGGAATGTATCCTCACAAAATGTGTACCCGTTACTATGGGCAATTCACCCACAGATTCGGAATATCCTCATTTACATCCTCAATTGAGGATATCCTCATTTTGTCATAGGCACTAGCCCCACTCGCGCGAAAAACATATCCGCGAGTAGATACTATAGTATGGTGATTTTACTGTCAATGGTTTTGAATACATCGATTGCGTTATAACTGTTGAGTTAATAGACCTTCGATTCGCCATATATCGACCCACTCGGAAATGCTTGGTCGGGCCAAACCATAACCTGTTGCGCGCACGCACTGGCAACAGGACATGAAAACGCCCCCCGCCGCGAGCATGACGGCGGCATGGAGGAGCGCCGCTGCGGCGACGGCGACACTTTGAGCGTGCCAGGGGCTTAATCTCGGTTGCGGGTAGATGCTCCTCTGGCTGATACGCCAGACTCGGCGCGACGGCGTGGTCGGCGCGCATGGCGTTTGACAAGTTAACTCTTGAGTCATTTATATGAGAAAACGCAATGCGCGCCGCAGATGCCGTCGAGCCAAATGTGCCGTATCCGCCAGAGGAGCGTCTTCCCGTGAGGGATTATTAGCCTCTGGCACGCTCGAAGCGTCGCTGCCGCCGGTGCGGCACTCCGCCCCGCCGCGATGCAGATTGCGGATCACAGTGCCGGTTTCTTCGCTTGCGTGCCTGCGCCCCATCAAAGATCCTTTCGAAATATGGCGAATCGACGGTCTATTAACATTTAAACTTCACCGCAATGGGTGTATTCTGATGATGTTTTAGATCTGCCTTTCAAAACCTAGAACGAATTCCAGAATGACCACATCAGCCTTTTGAATTCCTCACCACGTCGCCGTACACATTTCCGGTAACGCGCCACCGCGCCGCAAATTGTCGCTAAACATCGGCGCCAGCGGCGACGGCTTTTCGGCCAGGCCGGAAAAGGGGTGAAACAAGGGTTGATGTTTAGCCACAATTTGCGTGGAAGTTGAGGCGTGTTCGTGGTTTGTATGGCAAACAGTGTAAACGTGTGTTCCGCCATTCTGATCTTGGACGGGACAAATCATCATCTACTCGCGGATCTGGTCATATGGAACCGATCCTAACTGAGCACGCCATGTTGTCGGGAGCAATTTTAATAAACCCCAGTCTCAGTAAACTCAGGTCGTTTGGCGCCGTGTTGACGACGCAACGCCCGTATTCTGGCACGTCAGAAAATTGGATGGCGCCCCTAAAGTCGAACCTTTTACAGCTCACGATGACAGTCTAATCTGGACTTTGGGCGGTGAGTGCCGCCTCGCGAGAAACGAGCAGCGGCGCCGCGACAACCGAAATCGCGCAGTCTGAACACGCGTATCCCACGACGATAGTACTGACAAAAGAACCAGCGTCTCGCCCCGATTGCCACCCTCCTGAGCGCGTGCGCAGTTGGTGTCTCCCCGCGCATGCAGAACCTTGTCGCACCTGATAGCTTTCGAGCGTGTCCCATTTGGCGATCGCCCCCGATGTGACGCGCAACATGCGGCACCGTAGATGCACGGTGCTCTGCCCGCAGCCCACACACGCAACACCTTTGCCATTCACGAGGCAACCACGGGTCGGGGGACCCCCAAAGACGCGACGGCGCCGCTGCCTGCCGCCCGCGGTCGCCCCGCCACAGTCGAAATCCCTAAAAACCCGCGATTTGCTGCAAGATCGACCGTGTATAACTCAAGAAAGCCGAATGTTTGACTTTAGGGGCGCCTTGACTTTAGGGGCGCCCTAACCTCTACGAGAAAAGTATCTGGAAACACGATCCCTTTTCATGGAAACACGACACATTGTACGGCACATTGTGCATCATCGCGGGGCGGCGGGGGGGGCGGCGGGCACGGCGCGTGATAGACAAGCACACATAATATCATGTGCTACATTAACGCATGCGCGCGCTCGCCGGTCACGCGCGCGGGCCGCGTCAAGTTGCAATGCGTGCCCGGCTGAACTGTTTTCGCCGCTGGAAACACAGTAAGACAAATACGCTGACACATGCTTTGCCGCCGCCGTGCGACTTCGTGCGGCGCTCTTTGTATGGCGTATCCGCGAGTCATGTACCCGTCGCGGTTTTCGCAGAGGATGGCGGGCCCTGAATTCGCAGTTCGGCGCCATTTCCGGCGGTTCCCCAAGCGTCTGAGCAGGTCTGGTCCGCCAGTCACCCACCGCGACGGCCATGCCGCGAGTCTGACCCCGCGCCCCCCCACGCCGGCGGATGGCACTTCGCCGCGTAGTCCCCCGCGAAGGTCTGTCGCGTGGGCGCTTTTCGCAGAGGGTAGGGTGTCTTGAATTCGCAGCTAGGCGTCGGCAGGTGCCACGCGGGGTGTGTACCACCACCATTCGGTGCCGTGGGCCGCGGAAGACCGAGCTTCCCAGCTTCATTCTGCCCGACCCTGCGCAACGGGGCGCCCCCCCACGCTGGCGGAAGCACATCGCCGGGTAGTTCCCGAGGGTGTGTCGCGCGGGCCAATTTCACAGAGGGTGACGGCCCCTGAACTCGCCGCGCGGCGCCGTGCGGCGCCGAGCGCGGTGTGTTCCAGCGCCATTCGATTTCGTTGACCCGCGAAAGCCCATTTTACCTGTGAAAATTCGTTAAGCACTCTCTGGACCAATCAGAGGGCGCAAGTTGGGAGCTCTGTTGGCGTGTTCTCCCGAGGCCAAAACATCGCTTTTGAAATTTGACCCGATTTATTTCCACCTGATTTCCACATACGTGCTCAAGACAGATCGTATATAAACTCGGTTTTCTGATTTGGTCAGATTCGAGACCATTTTGGCGTATGGGCTTTTAGTCAGAGGGTCTGCGTTCGGTTGGCGATCACCAACCCCGGACTCAATATTCTCTCGCGATTTTGTCAAAACACGGCAAATTGTCCAAACCGGCAGGTCTCTGACAGAAAGCTCATACATGAAAAAGAGTCTCACCTCACTCATATTTGAAAACAGAGCTTAAACCCAGTCTCCGCTATGACTGCCCCCCGAACCCCCCGAAATCGGCTTCTCGACCAATCAGCGACCTGGAGCTCATGAAGGGCTTTTCTTGACCAATCAGGGACGAGAGCCGTCTCATTTCAGATTCGGCCAGATGAGGTCAGATTCGGTGAAGAAGATCCAACCAATCATATCTCAGCAAATCACTATCTCTCCCAACCACACGAGGGCCTTCAGGCCCCCCGGGGGGGCAGAGACTGGGTTTAAATACGCTACTTGAGAGGCCTGCTGAGCCTAGTGCCTGGTCTATGAGGTTACTGTAGGTAGTATCTCGTAGTGGATACAGCATTTGGCCCGTTTGGCCAATGGCCAAAAGTCAAGTACGTATTTTGGTAATTTACCAAAGAAATCACTTACTTGAACTTACGTATTCACAGACCAGGCAATAGCTAGGAGCTAGCTACGAGTCCGCGATCTGCCTCCATGGGCATCGCGCCATTGTCAAGTCTGATGGGCTCAGAACAGGCTCCGTTTCGAGCAGGAATTGGACGAAGTTGTTGATTTCGGACAATTTCCGGTAAAGAAGCGGCCAAGTTTTTTATAACTTTTGGGCTTGCTGGACGAGCGCGCGCCTTCGGCGAGATTTTCTCACGCGATGGCGCCGCGACTCAGACCACAGAGAGCGGCTGCCCAGGTTTTCGACTGCTGTGGACACGCTGAACGACACGCAGTTCGCTCGCATCTTGCATTTCCAGCTTGCGATCGGCGCTATGTCCGGCACGTTGCAGGTTTTTCCTCGCACGTTTTCGTCCGAAGAAGATGGCGCCTCGGTTGTTCGGGAGAGTGTGTATCGGTTTGAAGCAGTCATGTGTCGATTGAAAGATATTTTCTGGTTTATCTGGGATTTCCATTGGAAGAGGATTCTACTTTATTGTACAAATCGACATACCATGCTCATCTCATGGGGGTCGGGAGAGTGTGTACCAGTTTGCGGAAGCCTTGTGTCGATTGATGGTTCTTTTCTGCTTTATCGGGGATTTTCGAGGGAAGAGGATTCTATTTTATTGTACAAATCGACATCCCCTGCTCGTCTCCCTGTACATCTTTCGGGGGTTCGGGAGAGTGTGTATCGGTTTGCGAAAGCCTGGTGTCGATTGACGGTGCTTTTGATTTTCATCCAGGGAAAGAGGATTCACCTGTTTTTACAACTTGTCAACCCCTGCTCTTCCCCCTCGCTGTGATTGGTTGAATCGTGCGGAGGCTTGTGGTAATAGGTACCTTCGTCCGTCTCAAAAGTAATGTTGAAGGAAACTTAGACTGGGAATCCTGAGTCACATCGATTTGGACATCCTCGGAAATCGGCAGTTGGCAAACAGTCTTGGACCAATCAGATGCCTTGGGGTTTTTGGCGCCATTCCAAACGCGCCCCGAAATCCCCCGCCTGCCCGCGCCCCCGCCGCCGCACAGCGCCCCCCTGCGGCCGCCCCCGCCCTCTTGGCCGTCCCGCCACGTCTATCACCCGCCCCCGTACCCGAACCCGGCCCCTCGCCCGTACCCTCGCCCACCATCGGCGCCTATCCTTGGCAAATCTCGCACAACCGCCCTCAAAACTTCGCACGCGAGGCGCACACGCGCCGTCGTACTTCTTCTCCAGCGCAGGGTGCGCACGGTCGACTACCCGTGTCGTTGTGACGATACGATCTATTCTCTGGGAAGTCGTCGCGCCCCTGGAAAGCAGGCGTCGGCCAGGATGGCGTGCAAAGAGCCCTACCTGCCCCCTACACGGGTGGATTCATTAACCAAATTCGTTGTTTGGCATCGCGCAAATAGAGGCCGTATGTCAGAGTATGGCGCCCCAAGACCGTCACCGTGTGGAGGGCGTTCAGGGGCATCTATGGTTTCAATCTGGGCGTCGAGCAACCGATCTGTGGCGACCAAACCGCCCGCGCCGTGGTTCACTGCTCGCTATGCGCAAATACCCAGAGGCTGTTTTTACGCTTCCCGGAGAAACTCCGGGTCAGAATCGGATAACGATACCCACAAGTTTGCGCGCGACCAGCGCGATAAGACTGAGACGCTGAGCCTGGAACCGGGCGCGTTGAACGGGGACTTTCGTGGACTTTCCGGTCGAACCGCCCCCGTGGTTTCAAGCTCCGGCCTCTAACTATATCTCTTTTACATTACTTTTGAAACGGAGGAAGGTAGAAGATTTACCCTCAAGGTCATGCACCCCTAATTATTGGAAATGACTACTTTCTGCCAAATTCTCGTACGAACGAAAATTTAACTCATGATTCTTCGGTTAAATGTTCGTAAATCAGCAAAAAATACAACA
>Ga0307489_10000904_pt1 | contig 18926 bp, 35 predicted proteins | sample SB12metaG_FD_202247 | JGI IMG/M metagenome (GOLD analysis project Ga0307489, IMG submission 202247) | Sea-ice brine microbial communities from Beaufort Sea near Barrow, Alaska, United States - SB 1.2 | ecosystem: Environmental > Aquatic > Marine > Coastal | place: USA: Alaska | collected...
AAATCTGACATCTGGCGATATGGTATCAGCTGTTTTCTGAAGTGACATGAGTGGCAACCCTAGTGCCTTGTCTGTACTGCGTACTACCCGTGGTATCTCGTACTACAGGTGTAAGTTGGAGTTTGGTGCATTTGCCCAACAGTCAATTGACTTTTGGCAAACTCACCAAACTCCAACTAACCTGGGTTTACTTCTCCACAGACAAGGCACCGGGCAAAAGGAGATTGTATGCAGGCATGCAACGTGCGATGTGCGTTGTGGAGGAGTGAGGAATCACTAAAACGCAGACTGACAGACGTTAACCTCCACGTAGCAGCCTTGGAATTGGAAGAGGAAAGAAGGGGGGGGGGGAACGGCCGTACCCTGGCCGTTGTTGAGGGTTTGGGGTTTAGGGTCTAGGGTTTAGGGTTTAGGGTTTGGGGTGGCCTCACCCTGGCCGTTGTTGATGGACATGAAGAAGTCGGCGAAGACCAGGGAGATGATGGCCATGATGTAGCGGTGCAAGTTGAATTTGAATGCAAAAATTGAAAGCGGTGCATCACATTTTAGTTTCAAGCGCTTAATTTCAGGCACCCAGGTTTAGGGTTCAGGGTTTAGGCTTTTGGGTTTAGGGTAATAATGTCAACCTGCACCGCCGTACCATGAGCTTCATGAGGATGTTGAGCGCGGGGCCCGACGTGTCCTTCAGGGGGTCGCCCACCGTGTCGCCGATCACCGCCGCCGCCTACCAGGGTCCCACGGAATACAACACTGCCCATGCTTAGGGTTTATAATTTAGGGTTTAGGGTTTAGGGTTTAGGGTTTCGGGTTTAGGATAACACTGCCCGTGCTTAGGAAATAGTGACTTGTACACTGGGGGGGCAGTCTGGGTGTCCCCTGTAGATTGTGTGTTTCCCCGTACTCCAAGGCTCTCGAAGAATGGGTCTCATACAAAGGCTCTAGGAGAAAGCACCGTGTGATGAAGAGGGAATCGCTCTGACTCCCCAAAACCAAAACAGCCGGCTGCCAAAAATCAGAAACGTGTCCTCCGGCATATGCTTGTCATTTTGTATTACTCGTCATGAGGATAGTCCGTTCTCAAAGATAAAGAATTTGCATCATAGGACGTCAGTGCTTAGACCAGTTCGGGTAGTCGGAGAAGGTCGTTCAAGATGGTTCAAAGTGGTCAAAAGTGGTTAAAGGTCGTTCAAGGTAGTTCGGAGTGGTCAAATGTGGTTAAAGTTGTATGTAGAAGCCCTGAATGGCCTGACCGCGGTGGGCCTTCCGACGAAAGAAGGGAGTGTCCACAAGCCAAGGTAAAGTGAGGGCTTCCCTAGTTCGTGTCGGGCGCAGTTTTCGACCTCAGAGAGATGGACTGCTCTCGCAAGTAAGCGATGTATGATCTGGCCCGTTCCCCCCGCACTCCCCAGATGTTTCTGAAGAAGGTGCGTCTGAGCTGAACCGAGCTGAACTGAGCTGAGCTGATCTGCGCTCAACTCAACCCAGTTCAGCTCAACTGAAATGAAATGAGGCGAATACATTACACAGCTGGGTCTTGTTGGTAGCGTTTTTTTTGCCTCCAGCAAGTAATTTCGCATCACAGAAGGTATCGCAATGAAGCGAGGAACCCGTCAGACGATGCCGATTAGTTTAATAATCGTTAATCATCGGCAAAAAACAACAAACGCACCAAGTTAGAATGTGGGGCCAGACGCGGTGCCTGATTGGTGAGGTGGGGCCAGACGCGGTGCCTGATTGGTGAGATGGGCCCCCGGTCAACACGGGACCCGCCACTTTGGAGCGCGGTTAACCCCACCTTGTGGCACTCGGAGCCATTGCGCTGGCGCACGGACACCAGCAGGTTCAGGGTTTAGGGTTTAGGATTTAGGGTTTGGGTCTTAGGGTTTAGGATGTGGGTTTAGGGTCAGCCCTGCCTTGTGGCACTCGGAGCCCTTGCGCTGGCGGACGGACACCAGCACGGTGGTGCCGTCCACGTTGCGGATGACCTCGCCCGTCACCTCGTCCCGCTTGGGCATGTCGATGAACAGCCCGCCCTTCTCCACGAACTTCTTAGCGTTGTCCCACGCGCCGCCGGTGTTAGACGCGGAGATGGCGAGCTGCACGCCGGACACCAGGCCGCCGACCAGGGGCGTACACTCGTCCACGTTTCGGCTCAGCAACCTGAGCCGTTTCTGACACAAAATACACCCTAAATACCCCCCGATTCCCCTCAACACCTCCTAAACAACCCCTGAATGCACTCCCTATCCCACAGAAAGCGCTTACGTTGAGCCGAAAAGTGGACGAGTGTAAGACCCTGCCGCCGGCCAGCAGTCCAACCACGGCCTCGACTCCGAAGAACATGCCGGTGACGATGGGCGCCGTGATGACCAGCGCGGCGGGGGGGACCATCTCGCGCAGGCTGGCGTCCGTGGAGATCTTGATGCACCGCGCGTGGTCGGGCGGTCCGTGCCCCGGGGTGCCGCAGGATACGGCCTTCGCAGTTTTCCAGGGTACCTCAAATGGCGGTCAACGGTGCGCAAATTTGCGACCTTGAGTACATAGACGGTCGGATCTGCCATACAATGGTACAATATGGCGATTCGACCGTCTGTTTCTCAAGAATTGGCGACCGCCATTTGAGGTACCCTGGAAAACTGCGAAGGCCCGCGCACCCGTCATCCACGTCGTCCATGTCACTCCATATAGTCCAGTCACCTGACAGCCGCGCCTTACTTACAGGCACACTACGGGCGAAACTTCAGGGGCCTCATCCTCGAGCAGACCTAGGATCATCCTCCCACTGTGTGCTCATAGTGGACCGGCACACACACACACACACACACTAGCAACACACTGGTATGCTTAGGGCAAACGGTCACGGCAGCACCGGCCTTACCCTCGTGGGGGCCCGGGATGTAGGGTTGAGGGTTTAGGGTATAGGGTATAGGGTTTAGGGTTTAGGGTTTAGGGTTGAGGGTTTGGCCTTACCCTCGAGGAGGCCCGGGATGGTGTCGAACTGGCGCTTGACCTCACGCACCATCTCCATGGTTTAGCGGCGCAAGTTGAATATGAAAGCAAGGTTTGAAAGCGGTTCATCACATTTGAGTTTCAACACGCTTAGTTCCAGGCGCTTTCAAGGTGGGTTTGACAGGATCAAGCTGCACCGCCCTACCATGGCGGCCACACCCACGGACTTCATGGTCATGGCGCTGAACCAGTAGGGCAGCATGGAGCCGATCAGCAGGGGCTTACACTCGTCCACTTCTCAGCTCAACCTGAGCCGTTTCTGACACAAAATACACCCTAAACACCCCCTGATACTCCTTAATACCCCCTGACGCCTCCTCAACACCCCTAAGTAACCCCTAGATGCACCCCTATCCCACAGAATGCGCTCAAGTTGAGCCGAAAAGTGGACGAGTGTAAGCCCCTGCCGATGAGCAGGAAGGCGAACACCACGGGGTTGAGGATGTTGACGCCGCGCTCCAGCACCGTGGTGCGCGTCACAAACGCGGCAGTCAGCGCCGCACAGTAGGGCCCGCTCTCATCACCCACACGGTTTAGGGTTAGGGTTAGGGTTTAGGGTTAGGGTTTAGGATTTAGGGCTAGGCGGGTGTAGGGTATAGGGTTTATTTAGGATTAAGGGCAAGGGTTGGGGTCACCCACACGGGCCAGGGGCTCTGGGGTATGGGGTATGGGATATGGTCGCACCCTGCCAGGGAGACGAGCGCGGCGGAGCCGATGGCGAAGCCCTTGCCGATGGCGGCGGTGGTGTTGCCCGCCGCGTCCAGCGCGTCCGTCTTCTCCCGCACCCCCTCCGGCAGCTCCGCCATCTCCGCGATGCCTGCAAAGGGTTTAGGGTTTAGGGTGCAAGGTTTGGGGTTTAGGGTTTAGGGTGCAAGGGTTAGGGGATGGGTTTAGGGTTTAGGGTTTAGGGTGCAAGTTTAGGCTTTGGGGTTGGGGGTTTAGGGTTTAGGGTTGCCTGCAAGCTTCACGTGCATTGGCGGTTAGTTTCAATGACGGTAGGCTGATAGTATGTTTGGTTCAGCACACGTGGTCTGGTGTACAGTAAGACGGTCCTGGAACGCGCAGGTATAGGGTGCGGTCACTCAGAGTGGTGACCAACTGCGACGCGTAGACGTTTACCGCCATCTGGCCTAAGATTTGGAAGACAAATTAATGTTGGGTTGAGGTGGACGGGTGTCGCACCGCCGGCGTTGTCGCAGATGGGGCCGTAGACGTCGATGGCCAGGCAGGTGGACAGCGTGCCGAGCATGCCGAGGGAGGCCGGGGTGTAGCGGCGCACGTTGAAATTGAAAGCATTACTTAAAGCTGTTCATCATATTGAAGTTTCAATAAATTAATTCCAGGCGCTTTCAACGTGGGTTTAATAGGGTCAAGCTGCACCGCCCCACCAGGGCCACGCCGTACATGTCCATCAGTGAGAAGGAGATGAACACGATGCCGGCCAGCAGGGGCTTACACTCGTCCACTTTTCAGCTCAACCTGAGCCGTATCTGACACGAGATACACCCTTTAGACCCCCCAACACCCCCCGACACCTCTTAAACACCCGCAAAACAACCCCTGAACAATCCCTCAATGCACCCCCTATTCCACAGAAAGCGCTTACGTTGAGCCTATTCCACAGAAAGCGCTCACGTTGAGCCGAAAAGTGGACGAGTGTAAGCCCCTGCCGGCCAGGATGGTGACGGGCACGATGGTGGAGCGGTACCCCAGCGCCAGGGGCTTATACTCGTTCCGATTTCAGCTCAAGTTGAGCTCTTCTGTCCACGTCCACCGTGTGACCCAGCGTAACCCTCAATGTGTCCTGGAGTTGCTCAAGTTGAGCTCTAACGTGAACGGGTGTGAGCCCCCACCAAGCGCCAGGCCGTAGATGATGTTGGTGGCGGCGCCCGTCTCGGTGGACCGCGCCACCTCGCGCACCGGCGTGTACGAGTGCGACGTGAAGTATTCCGTCACCGCGGGCCTGCCGCATACTGCTCGCCACGTCACAGGATGCATTTAAATCAAAAGACCAGGGCTCACAGACGAGGACTCCGAATGCGTTGAACGACGTGGCGAGCAACATGTGTGAGGCCGTACTGGGTTTAGGGTTCAGGGTTCAAGTCTTAGGGTTTAGGAAATTAAGTTTAGGGACTAGGGATTAGGGATTAGGGATTTCGAGGATTAGGGATTAGGGATTAGGGATTAGGGATTAGGGATTAGGGATTAGGGATTAGGGATTAGGGATTTGGGATCAGGGTTTAGGGTTTAGGGGTTAGGGTGAGGCCGTACGGTGACGAAGCCGATGATGAGGCCGCCCCAGAGGCCGGCGCAGATGCAGCAGAAGGCGCTGACGGGGCCCATAGTGTAGCGGCGCAAGCTGAATTTGACAGCAACATTCTATAGCATTCTATCATATTCCAGTTTCGAGCGCTTAGTTCCAGGCGCTTTCAACACAAATTTCATTGGCTCAACCTGCACCGCCCTACCATGGTGACGCACTTGGAGGACACCAGGCCGTCCACGCAGGTGGAGGTGAAGGTCTTGGGGCCCAGGTAGAACTCCGAGGGCATGAACATAGCGCACACCGGGTATCCGGGGCTTACACTCGTCCACTTTACAGCTCAACTTGAGCGCTTTCTGTGGGATACGGGGTGCATTTATGGGGTGTCTAGGGGGCGTTCATGGGGCGTTTTGGGGGTGTATAGGTGTTGTTTAGGGGGTGTTAGGGGGTGTTAGGGGGTGTTAGGGGGTGCATTTTGTGTCAGAAACGGCTCAAGTTGAGCTGAGGAGTGGACGAGTGTAAGCCCCTGCCGGGTACATGCACACCGTCATGCCCACGGTGGACAGCGTGAGCTGCGTCTTGAGCACCTCCTCGATGGACGCCTCGTTGCGCACGGGCCGCAGGTCGGTCGCCACGAACGAGGTGGCCGCGCGCTACGGTCCGGCAGATCATGCCCCGTCACGTCATACAACGCCTTTGGAAGCCTCGTTCCCCGGAGTTGAATGGCAATGGCATCCCATGACGAGGCTAGCACCACTTCAACCGCCACATAGTGCACCGGTGCACGCCACCTCATCCAATGCGTTATGAACCATAGTTTCTGGGGTTAAGCAGCATCCCATAACGTAGGCGAGCAATAGGGCGATTCCGGTATATCGCTTCCCGCGCCGAGCGCTGACGCTTTGCCCGCAACTTGTATGGGCATTCAACTTGACGCTCGCTTTCCCGCGCGGAACGCTGACGCTTTGCCCGCAACTCTGTATGGGTATTTCACCCAGGCGATATACCGATCGGCCTATTATTTGGCCGGCCCTACCATGCAGACGAGGACGCCGACGGAGGAGATGTAGAGGGGGAAGATGAGGGTGTCCCAGCCGGCGCCCACGATGTAGCGGCGCAAGTGGGAATTCAAAGCAAAGTTTGAAAGCGGTTCATCATATTCTAGCTTCAAGCTCTGAAAGCATAGGCAGCTTCAGCACGGGTCTTGATACTGTCAACCTGCCCGACCGCCCTACCACGAGGTCGGTCGACTGCGCGGCGATGACCAGCGCGGCGCACGTGGCCTCCGCGAAGGAGCCGAACAGGTCGGACCCCATGCCAGGGGCTTACACTAGTTCACTTCTCAGCTCAACTTGAGCGCTCTGTATGGGATAGGGGGTGCGCGTAGGGGTTGTGTAGCCCGTGTTGAGGGGTTGTTTAGGGTGTGTAGGGTGTTTTCTTGTGCCAGACACGGCTCAAGTTGAGCTGAGATGTGGACGAGTGTCAGCCCCTGCCCCATGCCGGCCACGTCCCCCACGTTGTCGCCCACGTTGTAGCGGCGCAAGTAGAATATGAAAGCAAAGTTGAAAGCAGCACATCACATTTTACTTTCAAGTGCTTAGTTCCAGGCGGTTTCGGCGTGGATTTGATAGGGTCAACCTGCACCGCCCTACCACGTTGTCGGCGATCACCGCGGGGTTCCGCGGGTCGTCCTCCGGGATGTTGGCCACCACCTTGCCCGCCACTTAGTGCCAGCTACATACCGCTCCCCACGTCATGGGACGCCGTTGAAGTTGAGGTTGAGAAACGAGAGTTCCAGATGCGTCGGATGACGTGGCGGAGAATGTTGATGACATGGCGGGCAACGTTGATGGATGTGGCGACCGATATTGATGGCATGGCGGGCATTATCTGCGTGTCCCTGCCGCCAGGTCAGCGCCGACGTCCGCCGCCTTGGTTCAGCGGCGTAAGTTGAATTTGAAACCAGAATTTGAAAGCAGTATATCACAATTCAGTTTCAAGCGCTTAGTTCCAGGCGGTTTCAACTTGGGTTTGATAGGGTGGACCTGCACAGCCTCACCTTGGTGTAGATGCCGCCGCCCACGCGGCCGAACATGGCGATGCATGACCCGCCCAGCCCGAACCCGGCGATGCACTCGAACAGCTTCACCGCGTCCGTCGCAACCGCCAACCAGGGCCAAGATACTCAATGGCTTCCCACGTTATAGAATGTCATTTACCCCTCTCCTATTCCCTCTCATATCCCCTCGCCTCTCCCTTCACCTATCCCCTCTCCTCTCCCTTCACCTCTCCTATCCCCTGCACTCTCTCCTATCCCCTGCACTCCCCTCTCCTATCCCCTCCCCCTGCACTCCCCTCTCCTCTCCCCTCTCCTCCCTTCCCTTCTCCTATCCCCTCCCCCTGCACTCCCCTCTCCTCTCCTCCCTGCCTCGCCTCTCCTATCCTTGAAGCAGCGAGGGGTACAGCGCGGTGGATGACATCTACGCAGTTTTCCAGGGTACCTCAAATGGCGGTCGCCAATTCTTGAGAAATAGACGGTCGAATCGCCATATTATACCATTGTATGGCAAACCTGACCGTGTATTTACTCACGGTCTCAAAGTCGAGTAGTACCCTGGATATCTGCGTAGATCGGCCACTACACAGATCGGCCCTCTGCCCCAGCTCGTAACTAGAAAGGTGGGAAAAATACCCACCTTTTTTTCTCTCGTTTTTTCAGGATTAACACGTGTGATCACATGTTTGATCACTGGGCAACCATTCCCTCGGGGATTTCGAACGTTTGCAATTTCGAAGATCTTCATAAACCACGTGCGAATCGCCTCGCTAAGGAGGGGAAATATCGCACGTGTTGGTGATAAGCTGGGGCAGAGGGCCGATCTGTGTAGCATACCTCGAAGGCGCTGACGTAGAGGCACATGAGGAAGTACATGACCAGGAGGCCGAGGCCGGCCAGCGCGAAGCCCATCACGGCGCCGCCGCGGAACGCGGAGTTGAACGACTCGCGCCACGCCGTCTGCTCCGGCACCATGGTGCAGCGGCGCAGGTTGAATTTGAAAGCAAAACTTGAAAGCGGTGTATGATATTTACGTTTCAATCGCTTGATTCCCAGCGCTTTCAACGTGGGTTTGATAGGGTCCAGCTGCACCGGCCTACCATGGTGGCGCACATGGTGCACCGCGCGTTGGTGAACACGGCGATCATCATGCCGATGTACAGGGGCTAACACTCGTCCACTATTCAGCTCAACTTTAGCCGTTTCTAACACAAAAGCACACCCTAAACACCCCCTAACCCCCCCTAAACACCCCCGAAACAACCCCTGAATGCACCCCCTGTCACACAGAAGGCGCTTAAGTTGAGCTGAAGAGACGACGAGTGTAAGCCCCTGCCGATGTACCCGGACACCATGGACGTGATGCCGCCCACCAGGAAGGCGAACGCCGTCAGGGTGCCCACCTGGAGCCAGGGCCCGGTGTGTGCGCCTTCACTATGAGACGGAGGATATAGAGATGGATAGGTCAGGGCAAGGGCTGGTAAAGTGAACCCAGAATTTACCAGTTGAGAGAAGAATGTTTTCGTTTTAGGGGGATGTTAGGGGGTATTAGGGGGGGTCGTCTAGTGGAATAAAACCCTAAGACATAAACCTCTAAGTACTTTTACAGTCTGTTGACTGGTAAATTCTGGGGTAACTTTACCGGCCCTTGCCCTGACCTAGCGGAGGCGTCGAGTGTGTATAGGTACGCTGTGAGACGGAGGAGTCGGAAGGAGGAGGCGACGATTGTGTAGGGGTACACTGACTGATGTTTCCGTCGTGTCCTACCTTGAAGTCCCACACGCCGTCCACGCGGGCGGTGAAGAAGATCATCCCCGTGCCGAACACAGCGAGGAAGATTATACACATGCGGTACTCGGCGGCGAGGAACGCCTCGGGGCAGGGCCCGCACTCAGCAGCACAACATGTCTGTTTGGTTGTAGTACACCAGTGGACTCGGTACACACTCGGCGAGTGACCTGCCTCGGCCTGGGCGGCGGCGGCACGTTCGGGCGCGGCGGTGTACGTTGGTCGCATGTGGTCAGACGCCAAACATCACACACGGGCACACGCAAGCACACACAGGCACAGTGTAACGCACAGGCACACACAGGATCCACAGGCACACATGGGGGTAAACATGCTCGCTACGTCAAAGAGCGGCGGGTGCTTGCCCCAATGGAGGAGGGGTGAAACGCATGGTTGACGGCGGGTCCGCGCCCCACCTTGGCGCCTTCGCGAATGTCGCGGTGGATCTGGCGTAGCTTCTGATACGCGTCGGCCTCGCTCATCTGCTCCAGGCTCTCCATGCGCCGCATCAGGAGCTCGTCGTCATCACGCACCTGCCGGAACAGCGAGATCCGCGCCACCGGGGGGCAGGGTCACGCAACACGCTACGAGTATTCCGTGCTCACACTGTGCTCAAACCTGTAACGTACCATTGTACGCGCACATACTCGCTGCTTCCTCCTCCTAGCACGACAGCGACAGCCACGGGCTGAGGCACGTGGTGTCACCGCTTGGTGTCTCGTCTCCCGTGCGGAGGCGACGCGCGGTGGTTCGTTGGAACGCTCTCGTCGGCGCACGAATTGCGCTGCCAGGTCACCTCAGACGACAGTCGGATAAACCGCGTGTGGGGGATGGGGCGCTGGTACAGTCACCGGCGCGCGATCGCCAGTCACCGCACTCAGGTCGCACCGCCACACCGCCACAACTCCCACCACCGCTGCCGAAAACCCGAGGACTCCCGACGCGCGCGCGTCTTAACAGCTGTCTGATCGCGCGGCTGTGTTGGGCGGGCGCCACTGCACGGCCCCTCAGCCCCGCCTTCTTGTACAGCCAGTACGCGAAGATGATCCCGATGATGGCGGGCACGACGATGAGAAGCGACCCCATGAAGTCCGCTAGCAGATCCTCGGACATGTGTCAGGGGGGGGAGGGGTTACAGCCGTCCGGGGAGCACGGGCGGCGCGTCGGTGCCGACGATCGGCCAACGCGCGTCCGTTGAAGTGCGTTGAGGGTGGTTGAGACGAGAAAAAAATCGTTGGATTGTAAAATTCCGGCAAGTCCGCGTCGGTCTAAACTTGGACACTGCTAGCTAGTGTTCCATCGACCGTTCTGTAAATGTAGCTTCAGATTACGACACTCGTGGTGGTGCAAACACCCGCCAAGTCACACCTCATCTGAACACGCAAACTCATGCTTCCAGGGGCTGCGGCCTTTAGTCACGCTCGCGGTTGACTCGTTTAGGAAACGCGCGCAACGCGCGTCTACATTGCCGGCGAACGCCCCCTGCGCGGCGACCCCATCGGCAAGCATGGCGCCGGTCGTGATATCCGGGGCGGAACTCGCTCGAATCCAGAACCAGGTGCGTGCCTCGCCCATCCACCGCTCGCACATGCCGCCTCGTCTCCTGTCGTACCCAGCGTCACCACGGCACCGCTTCTGTGAATTACCGAGCACCAAGCACCCAAGTGCGTTCCAAGGTCCGTGCTGACGCCGTTCCCAACCCCGGTCTCAACAGGTGGCGACGAAGAAGGTCGACACGGCGCATGAGGTCGAGCGCGCCATGCTCAAGACCCTCAGCGACGAGCGCGCGGGGCAGTGGCCCAACACCATAGATGTGCGTTTCCCTGCCCAAATAATTTGGCCAATTTGGTACCCACAGTGGGGACGTCCCCACGGCGGGTCCGCCAACGCCACTGTCCGCCGGGTCTGACGGGTCGGGCGTACGCGGATGGGAGCGAAGGCTGGACGCGGCGGACGTGACGCGGGCATGGCGCTGGGACCGGGGGTGTGGGGCGTGACCCACCAATTGTGGTCGATAGTCGCCACCACCCCCATTTTGGGACCGAGCCGTCCGTCCTGGTACTCCGAAGCCACGAAGCGGCCGGGCCCCCAGCGGGTGGTGATGGGGAAGCGCGAGTCGGGTTGGGTTGGAGAAGTGCCTTAGGGTGGACGCGGGCGCTGTAACGGGCAAAGCGCCGGGGGGCGGGAAGCGCGGGCGCTGGGGCGGGCATGTCTCCCTCCACTTCCCCCCCATTTGGCACCAGGTCGTCCGCGTCCTCGTATCCACCGAGGCACGGGCGGGCCTTTGGGCGAGTGTGTGGGGAAGCAGCGGGACTCGGGTTGGGCCAAGTACCTTTCCGCGGGGTGCGCGCGGGTAGGCGCCAGGGGCGGGCGGCGTGGCCCAGACTCCGTGGTCTCCCTCCACCTGCCCCTCGTTTGGCCCCGTTTTTCAGAGTCACGAGCACAAGCTTGCTGGCCGCTCCATGGGGGTCCCTCGCCATTGCCATCCGCGCCCAGTGCTGACGGTCCCTCCGATCCCTGTCCGTGAATCCAACAGGCCCAGCGAACGCGGAAGGAGGCGGCGAAGCAGGAGCGGCTGGGCGCGGAGGAGGAGGTCAAGAAAGAGGTGGACCGCAAGGCGCGGCCGCCCAGATATCACAAGTGCCCGCCACGTCATAGCATGCCCTTCAACTAACTCAAGAAACGAGGGTTACACGCGTGTCGATGACTGACGCGGTGAGTCGCCTCCGTCTGTGAGGCTATACCGCTGGGAGGCGAAGCTGAAGGCGGAGGCGCGGCAGCTCCAAATCGAGCGGGCTAACAAGATGCTTTACGACGAAACGGACAAGGTGAAAGCGTTCCACAGCTCGCTCCTGCTGAGCGACGTGCTGAAGGAGCGCGAGCACCAGATCTCGTACAAGAAGCATGTGGAGACGGTCAAGAAGAAGCACGAGGCAGGGGTCTACAATCTTCCGCTTTTCAGCTCAACTTGAGCGCTTTGCATGGGATAGGGGTGCGCGTAGGGGTTGTGTATCCTGTGTTCAGGGGGTGTTTAGGGTGTGTAGGATGCTTTCTTGTGTCAGACATGGCTCAAGTTGAGCTGAGAAGCGGACGAGTGTAAGCCCCTGGCACGAGGCGGTGTTCGTGAAGGAGCAGGAGCGGGCGTTGGAGGTGGCGGAGATGGCGGAGACAAAGAAGATGGCGGCGAAACGCGCCAAGGCAGGGCCGGGGTCCGGGCCCGGCAGAAATTGCGCGCCACGTCATAGGATAAACCCGAACCCGAGACCGTACTGTCACAGCTTAGCAGTCCAAGCTACTTGGCTATGACAACCAGTTACATCATGACAGCCATGTGATTCGTGAGAGGAGGGTTTTAGACGCGTTGGATGAGGTGTTACGCGATATCTGGCGGGGGACTCATGAGTGGAGGGTTTAAGACGCGTTGGATGTGGTGTTACGCGATATATGGCGGGGGACTCATGAGTGGAGGGTTTAAGACGCGTTGGATGAAGTGTTACGCGATATCCGGCGGGCCGTACATTGCGGCGCTGGTGGAGCGCGACTTGCAACTGGAGCAGCTGGAGGACCTGAAGAAGACGATCCTGGAGGAGAAGGCGCAGAATATGCGGGAGGGCGCGGTGCTGCGCTCGGAGGCAGGGGCTTACACTCGTCCACTTTTGAGCTCAACCTGAGCCGTTCCTGGCACAAAACACACCCTGGACACCCCCTCATACCCCCTGTCACCCCCTAAACACCCCCTTAACAACCACTAAATGCGATCCCTATCCCACACAAAGCGCTCGCGTTGAGCCTAAAAGTGGACGAGTGTAAGCCCCTGGTCGGAGGCGGCGGAGGAGATGGTGAAGGCGGTGAACAAGGAGGAGACCAAGCGCGCTGCGGCGATGGAGAACAGCGTGCTGACGATGCGCGCCAACGAGGCGCTCCGGGCAGGGGCTTACACTCGTCCGCTGTTCTGCTCAACTTGAGCCGTTTCTGACACAAAAGCACACCCCAAACACCCCTACCACCCCCTGAACACCCCCGAAACAGCCCCTAACTGCACCCCCTGTCACACAGAAGGCGCTTAAGTTGAGCTGAAGAGCGGACGAGTGTAAGCCCCTGGGTGCGGGCGTACAAGACCATCGAGGCGGGGCGCGAGGCCGAGCAGGATGTCAAGATCGCCGCCTTCGCCAACCAGAAAGAAAAAACGCTGGTAAGTTCCTCGTTCGTTAGGATCTGACACCCTGTCAAACCATGACGCTCATTCTGCTGTCAAAGTGAACCCAGCATGCTGTCGGCCTGAGACTGACATCCTTTAAATTTGAACCCAACACGCTGTCCATGTGAACATGCGAACCCAGCATGGTGTTTTCCCGAGACTGACCTCGTTTCATTCGTCATGTGAGCAGGTGGCGCGCAAGGCGCACGAGCAGTCGAAGCGAGACGACGCGCAGAGGCGCCGCGACAAGATGATTGCCGTGATGGAGTCCGACCTGCTGAAGCGCCAGACGGACGCCAACAGCCGCCTGGACCTGCAGGCCTCCGAGGCGCGCGTCGCGGAGGACCTGCGCGAGGTACGGCCGCGCATTACGGGACTCATGACCCTGTGTCGTAAAAAACAAACCATACGGCAGATCAAATGGCTCGCTTCGTATGGCGCAAGGTCAGAGATCTGGTGTTGACAGTGGCATAATGAAAGGGGGATTTCTTTCATACACAGGGGCCTGGGTCCCGTAGCCGGAGCCGCTCGACACGTCCTTGGACACGTCCGTCAACACACCTGAAATTCTCGTTTATTGAGCAAAACGCCACCCTTGTGATGTTTTTCAGAATATTTTGCCGGGCCGTAGCGCGAGGAGATAAAGAAGGAGGAGCGGGCGGAGGAGCAGGTGATGATCGAGCGAAGCCGCAATCAGCAGATGGACATCCGGAAGGAGGAGAAGAGCCGGCTGAAGCGCGAGGAGATGGCGTTCGTGGAGCAGTGGAAGGCAGGGGCTTACACTCGTCCGCTTTTCAGCTCAACCTGAGCAGTTTCTGACACGAAATACACCCGAAACACGCCCTAAACAACCTTTAAACGCACCCCCTATTCTACAGAAAGCGCTTACGTTGAGCCGAAAAGCGGACGAGTGAAAGCCCCTGGTGGAAGGTGCGCAACGCGCAGCTGCGCGTGGAGGAGGAGATGGAGAAGATTGCGCTGTTCCAACGCAACAAGACGCTGCAGGCAGGGGCTTACACTCGTCCAATGTTCAGCTCAAATTGAGCCGTTTCTGACACAAAAGCGCACCCTAAACACCCCTAATATCTCCTACCACCCCCTAAACACCCCCGAAACAACCCTTAACTGCACCCCCTGTCACACAGAAGGCGCTTAAGTTGAGCTGATGAGTGGACGAGTGTAAGCCCCTGGCTACAGGGCGCGCACCTGAAGGCCATCGGTAAAAAGCTGGACAAGGCGCAGTACACGCGCACGCGCGAGATGGAGGAGGCTGGGCCTTTCACTCCTTCCCGTTTAACTTCACTTTTGCACCTTTGCAGCATTACGTACACCTGAGGGCTGTCTGGAGGCTGACTGTATGACGGACGAAACGGCTTATAGATTGAGCTTGTAGGGGCCTAGTGCCTGGTCTGTGAGGTGACTGTGGGAAGTATCTCGTACTGTATACAGTGTTTGGCCCGTTTGGCCCTTGACCAAAAGTCAAATATGTACGTTGGTAATTTACCAAAGAATTCACATACTTGAACTTACTTACTCACAGACCAGGCACTGGTGGTGTACGGCCATGTGTGCGGGCGCTGGCGACGGAGCAGGTGATGCAGGAGGACGAGGAGCTGTTCAAGCACTACACGGCGGTGTGCATGGAGGAGTGGAAGAGCCAGGGCAAGGACCTCAAGCCCATGATGCTCGAGCTAACCAAGCGCAACAAGGTCACCTTCTAGGCAGGGGCTTACACTCGTCCACTTTTTGGCTCAAAGTAAGCGCTTTCTGTGGGATAGGGGGTGCATTGAGGGATTGTTTAGGGGTTATTTTGCGGGTGTTCAGGAGGTGTCGGGGGGTGTTAGGGGTTGTAACGTGTGTATTTCGTGTCAGATACGGCCCAGGTTGAGCTGAAAAGTGGACGAGTGTAAGCCCCTGCTTCTAGGCGCCGCGCCGCCGCACACGGGGTCATGTTTGGACCCGGGCCGGGGTGCAATTGGACGACGACGGGGGCGGCTAGGCACACTACGTGCAGCGGCGGCGGTCACGGGAACGCGATTGATTGGTTGTGCAAACCGGACACTGCCGCGCCTGTGCGTGCGCCGCTTGCAACTGTGTTGTCACACACGCACTCCACGGTCGCCGTCAATCCATCGTCCGTCTGTAAAATCGTCGTTCTAGATTTTTTTAAATGATATGATAGGGAACCTTTACTTCCATTCATAACCGCCCTCTTGCACGATCTCTGCTGTGGTCCGTTGGGTTGGTGGGCGGGCGCAGTCAGTTGGGAAGAGGAAGTCCTGAGCAATCCAGTGTTGGAAACGCGCGTTGTCGTCCCACGCTTGATACTCAGATTTCTACGGTACTCTTACGCTCACTGGAAGTACTTGTACCCATACTATCCCTTTGGCCAGCGGCGAATTTGGTGCCATGCCAATTGGAGACATCACCAAACGCATATGAATAGCAGCGCACTGGGTACTCAGTACTGTACTGGGGCAAACGCGTCGAACGGACAACTTGGGAATCTGCGTAGGCCTCATCACGGATAGCGCTAAACTGGACAGCGCTTGAAACTAGTAGATTGGTTTATTCTGATAAACCTGGCACTGCTTGTATGGTTTGGTGCTTTCAAGTTTTGCTTTCAATCTCGATCATCTTGAAATCCATCGCCAAGCTGTACGTATCTGTTGAAATGCATCGGCGGTGGCGATGGCGCTGGCATGGCGGACGAATCACGTAAAACCGGTCGGTCGGTCAGACACGAAATAGGCTGCGGCTGCTGAGCTGTCGCTGTCGAGTCACCAAGCTGACATTTGTCGATTCGTTTGACAAAAACGAGATTGATGGACCAATCCCACGCTGCCAGGTGTAAGAACAGACAGCTGGCAAGAAAAAACGAAAGAAACGCAATCTGAAAGTTCCACTTTCGTTATCCGTTCTTGGGTCGGTCATTTCTGGCGGACCTGTCTACTGTTCATGTTTTCAGCTTCACACTGTTCATGTTTTCAGCTTTTTGCTGTTCGACTAGACTCAGGACGTGGGAGTATAAACGGGAGGGAGGGGGAGGTTACATCAAGTGCACCTTGCAGCGGCTGCGTGGGGACGTGCGTGTGGATACCGCGGCCGCCGCCCCCGTTAAGCCCCAGAATGCCCGCCTCGGGCCAAGAGTCTTTCACCGCCGGGGACTCCAGTACCCACGAACGAGAGGAGCTCCAGGACGACGACGACGATTTAATGGGGGACAACATCGTTGTCACGGAGACGACACCGGCAGGGAGGTCATTGAGAACAACCCCACGACCGCAGCAGCACGAGCCTCCCCCGCACGGCTCGCCTTCAGGGTGGATGCTCATACCGACGCACGTGACTCGCGTCGTGGCGGAGTACAAGTACTCAAGGTCGTCGAATGCGCATGTACCCTGACGTGACTGGACGAGCCGTTGATGTTCTGACCCTGCTGATTGGGGGGCCTGGCGAGCCTGTTCAACGAGGCGAACAACGGCGATGGCAACAACACGTACACCGACTCCGAGCTGCACGAGCTCCTGGGCTTCGTCGAGAACATGAACCACGCCACCACCGCCAACGACCGTGCGTTTCACCTGCACCACGATTACCCACTATCTTTACTGCTCTCAACCTTGGCTTCAGCTCCCCCTAAATGCTGCGATTCCCGCGTCCCCGCCCCGGCCCCCGCCTCCTCGGAATCCCCCGTGACGCACCCCCCCCTTTCCCCGTATCGCGTCGCGCGCCGCACATTCGAACTCACGATCCGCGACGGTAGCGCGCGCCAATCTGCATGGAGCTGCGACCGCAATTTTCATTTCTTGGCACGAGTACGGTTTTTGATGCCACCGCCACCAGCACGGGTACACGGGTACACTGTGAGCCAAGAGTCTAGAAGTGATTGCCCAGACCCTACCCCCACCTCCCCCGTCACCGCGCGTGGCTAACGCCCCCTCCCCCCCCCCCTCAACCCCCCCCGCGCCCCATGCAGTGGCTGGAGGTCTGTTACACGTGGACCTGCAGCCCGCGGTGGGTCCTGGCACACATCGAATAAAACACCCCCTTGATATTGCTCGCCACGTTTGCTCGCCACGTCATATGATGGCATTCGACTCAAGAAACGGGGTCATGACGTGCATAGTCGATGACATGGCGATCATTTGCCTGGCATATAATTCTCGTGCTCGCCACGTCATAGGATGCCTTTCAACCCAAGAAACGAGGGTCCACAAAATGCACGTCCAGGCAGTGGCGGGCAATACTTGCTTGTCCCAAGGAACGAGCTTATAAAGTGCGCCTCGATGACGTGGCGGGCAATATGTGCTTGTCCTTAGCTCGCGGCGGCGGGTATGGTGACGGCGCGACAACACAGCGCGGGGAGCACGGGCGCGGGCGCGGGCGCTGCGCCGCATGGGATGAACTTTGCCGCGGTGCAGAGCCTGCAGTTCCAGCCCATGGCGCCTTCCTTCCATTCTATCACCGGCAAGCCCGGCACGAGCAGCGCCCAGGTGGAGCCTCACGCGCCGTCCCCTATTTCTCTTCCCTTGATCACCTCATATCACAGAATGCCAGAAGCTCAGGTCGATATTGATTGATATCGACATTTTGTCATAGCGTGCCCGTATAAACCCGCCTCCTGTCCCTGAAACCACCGGCAGTTTTAATTTCCCAACTGAAAACCTTCAAGGTCCTCAAGTTCAGCTGCAAACGGGACGAGTGTGCAGGCCCTGTCTACAGAAATCCTCGGACAAAAAAGAATCCGCCGCCGCCGAGCCGAAACTCACTGCCGCCTCCTCCTTCCCCCCCGCCTCCTTCAACCCCCCCGGGGCCCCCGCCGCCGCCCCCAAACTGACAAAGGTCAGCGCTAGCTCTGTCGCCAACACCGCGGCATCACTCGCGGCAGGGCCTGGCGCCGCGTCCCCTCGCTGTTTATTCATAGTGTACCGGTACACGACTGACGCCTACATGTTACCGCCGTCCAGGGCCCGACGCGGCATCCCCTGAAAGTTTGTGTGAGGAGGAGGAGGTAAATGTGTAGCGGTACACTGTGAGCGCGCAGCCCTAAACCCTAAACCCTAAACCCTAAACCCTAAACGCGCAGTGTGCGGTGCGCGGCCCTGGGTGTGGGCTAACACGGCCACGGCGAAGGCGGCCGCGGCGGCGGAGGTAGATGACCCGGGTGCCATGCGCGTCAGCCACGGTAGGGCGGTGCAGGTTGACCCTATCAAACCCAAGTTGACACCGCCTGGAACTAAGCGCTTGAAACTAAATTGTGATATACTGCTTTCAACTTCTGCTTTGAAATTCAACTTGCGCCGCTACACCACGGCGCGTCGGAGAAGCAGCGCCGCGACCGCATCAACGCCATGATCGATGAGCTGCGCGTCATCGTGCCGTCGGGCGCCGCTGTCGTGCGCGCGCAGGTAGGCCCTGCCAAATATTGCTCGCCACGTCATAGGAAGCCGTTTAACTCAAGACAGGATTTAGGGTTTAAACATTGCTCGCCACGTCATAGGAAGCCGTTTCAACCAAGACAGGGTTCCGAGTTTAGGGTTTAAATATTGCTCGCCACGTCATAGGAAGCCGTCTAATTTATGACACGATGGTCAAAGTACGTGTCGATG
>Ga0307489_10000905_pt1 | contig 18920 bp, 37 predicted proteins | sample SB12metaG_FD_202247 | JGI IMG/M metagenome (GOLD analysis project Ga0307489, IMG submission 202247) | Sea-ice brine microbial communities from Beaufort Sea near Barrow, Alaska, United States - SB 1.2 | ecosystem: Environmental > Aquatic > Marine > Coastal | place: USA: Alaska | collected...
GCGCCAACATCGTGAAGCAGAGGGCTTCAGCGGGCGACAGGGAGGCGCAGTTTAGCCAGGGCTTCAAGTTGGTGAGTGACGCGGATGGGGCTGCGGGGGCGACGGCTCTGGGCGCGGCAGGCAAATCGCTCAGCGCGGATGTAGGGCTTACACTATGCACGGCACACCCGGTCGCTCACCATGAGGCCACCTACGACGCGTCCATGAGGCCACCTACGAGTAGTACTACGACCAAGGCCAGTATTTGCGGGTGCAGACCCCGGGCGGAGGAGGGCTTGGCGCTTCTGGAGAAGGCGGCGGGGCAAGGGCACGCGTACGCTATGGTTACGCTGGGGAGCATTCACCACACGCGAAAGGATCACGGACAAGTTATGCGGTGGACTACCAGGGCCGCAGAGGCAGGGGGATACACTCGTCCTCGTTTCGGCTCAACGTGAGCGCTTTCTCTGGGATAGGGGTTGCATTTTGGGGTTATTTAGTGGTTGTTTGGCAGGTATTAGGGGGTGATTGGGGTGCCTTTTGTGTCAGAAACGGCTCGTTGAGCTGAGCAGTGGACGAGTGTCAGCCCCTGCGCAGAGACCGGGTTGCCTATGGCGACGTACAACCTCGGGGTTTGCCTCGACGAGGGGCGGGGCGTGGCGGCGCCAGACTACCCTGCGGCAGAGGAATGGTACCGGCGAGCGGCAGCCGCAGGTCACGGGACAGCGGCGAAAAACCTGGGCCACATGTACTCTGTCGGCCGCGGTATGGCCTGACAATACTGCCTGCCACGTCGTCGTCCACATTTTAGACCCTCTTTTTTCTTCATTACATGGCTTCACGGGTTGGGCCCGGCAGATAATGCCTACCACGTCATTTCCTCCACGTTCTAGTCACTCGTTTCCGGCGTAGACGGCAACCTACAACGTGGCGAGCATTATCTGGCAGGCCCTAAGGCGCGGCGTCACGCGTAGCAAGCGAAAGGCGACGCAATGGATGCGCGCAAGGCCGCCGAAAACGGCGACGCCCACGCGTGCGCGCAACTCGCCATGTTCGTGTATGATGACAGTCCGTACGCCCGCGACGTTGGGCACGTGGAGGAGAACCGCCGGGGCCGCCACGTCGGCTGAGGTCATGGACGGCAGGGGCTTACACTTGTTCACTTTTCAGCTCAACTTGAGCCGTGTCTGAAACAAGAAACCACCCTCCACACCCTAGACACCCCCTAAGAGCCTCTTAATACGGGCTACATAACCCCTACGCGCATCCCCTATTCCATACAAAGCGTTCAAGTTGAGCTGAAAAGTGAACGAGTGTAAGCCCCTGATGGACGGGCACGACCTTCCCCCGGGTATCTTGACCAGCGTAGTACATTGGTTGCGGAAGGGGGGTCATAACCCAGTCGACTACCTCGACGTGTTTCGCAAAGCAGCGCTGGAGGTAGGGGCTTACACTCGTTCACTTTTCAGCTCAACGTAATCGCTTTCTGTGGATAGGGGGGTGTACTTAGGGGTTGTTCAGGGGTCGTTTATGGTGTGTCAGGGGTTAGCAGGGGTTGTTTAGGGTGTATTTTGTGTCAGAAGCGCCTCAGGTTGAGCTGAAAAGTGGACGAGTGTAAGCCACTGGCTGGAGGGTGCTGAGTATTGCTACAATGAAACGTGCGAGGTCGTGGGCACGGGCTTACACTCGTCCACTTTTCAGCTCAACCTGAGCCGTTTCTGAAACAAAAACACACACTGCACACCCCCTCATACCCCATAACACCCCATAAACAGCCCCTAAACAATCCCTAGACGCGCCCCCTATCCCATAGAATGCGCTTACGTTGAGCTGAAAAGTGAACGAGTGTAAGCCCCTGGTCGTGGGCCATTGGAAGGACTTTAAGGTTTGCCCGCAGTGCAAGACCGCCCGGCAGGAGCTTACACTCGTCCACCTGTCAGCTTGACGTAAGCGCTTTTGGTGGGACATGGGGTAATTAGGGGGTGTTTGGAGAGTGTTCAAGGCGGGGATGGAGGGGGTGTTTAGTCGTTTAGGGGATGTGTTGAGTGCCAAAAACGGCTCAGGTTGAGCTGAGAAATGGACGAGTGTAAGCCCCTGCCCCCTGGTACTGCGGCGCGGCGTGTCAGATGACCGACTGGACGACGGGCGGGCACAAGGTGACGTGCGGCACAGCCCAAATGTAAGAAGTCTCCGCCCCCGCAAGATTCGGCTCGGCAGGGTGGAGGACGTGTGGACATGTAAACAGAGCGCGGGTATAACCATGCATGTCGAACTAAGTTAGTGCTGGCGATGGGGGGGGTTGAACTAAGCGAGTATAAGCTAGTTAAGGGGCTAGTGGTTAGTGGGTTAGTATTGGAGACTGCAGCTGGTTAGTAGAATACGGGGTGTGAAACTAGGCTACTTTAAGCTGGTTTAAGGGCTAGTGCTTTGTAGGCTACTTTAGGGGCGACAAGTATATGGTATACCTGGAAAAATTACACGCCGCGTTCACGTCGAAGGAAGGCCAGGCATGGCTCGGTCAAAAGCCTGTCTTTACCATACACCAACGATCGTAGTCGGCCACAGACTCTACACTAAAGCTGAATATTAACATGCTAGCGTTGCGTTCGTCTGTACCTAGTATTTATCAAATGAATAAGCCTTTACGGCGTGTAGCAACCCTAACCCTAAACCCTAAACCTATGATATGTATCATCCTCCTCCGCCTGCTCCCCCTCCTCCCCAACCTCCTCCTCCTCTTTCCGCTCCTCCCCCTCCTCCTGCTGCTACTCCCCTCCTCCGCCTCATCCTCCCCCTTCTACCTAAACCCTAACCTAAAAAAGCCTGTAGTGTCATCCTCCTGCGCCTCCTCCTCCTCCATCCCCGCTTCATCCTCCTCCTCCTCCTCCTCCTCCTCCTCTATTCCCCCTTCATCCTGTAGCTGTTCGTACCGCTCCAGCTCGGCCTGCTGCTGGTGCAACTGCCAGATCCAAACGCTGCACGTGAACCAGCAACGCCTCCTCTACCTACAAGTATGTATCATCCTCCTCCTCCTCCTCCTCCTCCTTCTCCTCCTCCTATGCATGCTCTACCTATTTACATATGCATTCGCCTCCTCCTCCTCCGCCTCCTTCTACTCAACCCTGAACCCAAAGTATTTCTCCTCCTCCCACTCTTCCTCCTCTTCCATCCCCTCTTCATCCTGTAGCTGTTCTTGCCGCTCCAGCTGGGCCCGCTGCTGATGCAACTGCCAGATCCGCACGCTGCACGTGGACCAGGGGCTTACACTCGTCCACTTCTCACCTCAACCTGTGCCGCTTTGGCCACTTGTAATGAATGGGTATGAACTCCCCACATATCTCCCCGATTACCACATATGGACCCGTGTTTTGATTTGGGAAGATCCCAATGTAGGTAATCTATTCGCTCAAGTTTATGGGCCCACTATGGTTGAGAAGCGCTGTAGGTATGCTATGCACTACACCACTGCAACCGCACGACACGGGGGCCAGGGCGGAAGCCTGGTGCCTCCTCGTCCACGCGGACGCGTCTCTCACTCTGCAACCACATGACGTATCGCTCAACAGATGCTCAGGTCAAGGTGATACGTGAACGAGTGTAAGCCCCTGCCGTGGACCAGCGGTACAGGATCCCGCAGATCTTCCCCGCGCGCATCGCGCCATCCTCATGTAAGCCCCCGCGACTGAGCGCCTTGCAGGAGGGTCAATGTTAATGAGCTCTCGAACCGACATTGGACGTGCACATACATACATACATACATACATACATACGTGCGGAGGAGGAGGAGGGGGAGATTCTGTCGGTCGATTCCTTGTTCTCAACGAAGTGCACAGTTAATAATAACAGAAGAGCAATGTGATAGCTCTACTGTCACTCATACAAATCACCTTGTGCCCCGGAGGAGGAGGAGATTCAAGGTCCGTTGAGTGCATGTTCTCAATGACCCCCCTGCCTTGACCGCCGCAAGCGCCCTGTTTAGACCCGCGGAACCGTGAAGGTCCGAGTCCGACATTCGCATGTGCAGGGGATCCACCCTCATTCTCCCGACCGTTACAGCGCCGGCATTCATGCCCGGACGGATCGACTCGAACGCCTTGATAGCGGTGTCCTTCTGGACGGAGGGAGCCGCGGCGAGCATGAGGCGGACCGCGCCTCGCAGGAGGGTCGACCTAAGAGCACTCGACCAACATCGGATCATGGCTTACCTTAAATTCAGTGTGGGAGGGACATGATCCTCTTATCTCCTCGAAATCGAGGGTCTATTTGCTCAAGGATTACGACCCGGTCGGACTGCCGGCGAGTCGGTCGGTGGTATTATCGAAATGGACAGTTCTGATCGTCGAACGGGATTCGGTACCATATCTTCGATACCAGACCCGACGCTGAGTCTGAGGGTGAATGCTCACATGAACGCGCACATGAGGAGAAAGAGGCAGAGGAGGAGGAGGAGGAAGAGGAGGAGGAGGCAGAGGGGGAGTATGGGAAGGAGGAGGTCGAGTCCTGCTTCTCAACAACCCTGCCCGGCGCTTCAAGACCAATGTTGAGCATCGTGTCGCGCATCACCACGAATGCCAGGTAGCTCACTAGCATGGTCGCGCTGTTGGGTCGCCGAGTCGCCTTGCTGGAGGGTCATGGAGAACAGACAGTTGAATCGAATGTATATAGAAATTACGTAGTCGGCTAATGACGGACCGGTAGGTGGTGCTCCTTCGAGTGCTGCTACCAACGTTAGAGGCGTTCAGCTGTCAGCATCTCGCACGTAACCGGAGCATGCGTTAGGTTCAGCGTGAGTGCTCATACAGTGGTGCGGACTCGTCTCGTCGTCGGTCGATTGCTCGTTCGCAGTAACACCCTACCTTGAGTGCGTCAAGTGCGGCGCGTGTGACGGGGAGCTCCATCAACGCTTCCATGTGCCGCTTCATCGGCATCAATTCCTCCAGTTCCTGTTGGATGCGTTCGAGCGCGTCTGCGGCGTCGGATAACCATGCTGCCTTGGGCGTGAGCTGGACCTCCGTGCGCTCCACCCACAGGGCCGCTTCCACTCGTCCACTTTTCGGCTTTTCGCAAGCACTTTTTGCGGTATACGTTGGGTGATTGAGGGGATTCAGTGACAAAAATGCCTCAGGTGGACTGAGAAGTGGACCAATGGAAACCCATGCCGTCGGAGAACAGCACCGCCTTGGGCGTGAGCTGGACCTCCGTGCGATTCACCGCCATGCAGGAGGGTCATTGAGAACTTGCACTCGACCCGAGATCGGGTAAGGCCGCAAGGCTCACCTGGAGAGTGAATGCTCATGCTAGCAGACACGCGGAGGAGGAGGATGAGGAGGAGGAAGAGGAGGAGGAGGAAGAGAAGGAAGAGGAGGAAAAGGAGGAGGAGGAGGAGGAGATTCAACGATGGTCGAGTGCTTGTCCTCAATAACCCCCTGCCGTGGGCGTGAGCTGTACCCTGGTGCGCTCCACCGACAGGGCTGCCGCCACCGCCGCCTCCGTCCCCATCGCCACTGCCGCCTCTGCTGCTGCCGCGCGGTCGAGTGACGCCTTCGCTGCCGCCGCTGCTGCTGCGGCTTTTCGCACGTGCCCCGCCGTCACCGCTGCAGCCTCTCCCTCAGCCGCCGCCTTCGCTTTTGACTGTGCCGCCTCCACCGCTGCCGCTGCCGTCGCCGCGCGGTCGAGTGACACTGCCTCTGCCGCCTTGGAAGCGTCCTGATGCTTCGCTTCCAGGCCCGTGCGCTCGGCATCAAACCCCGCCATTAGCTCCGCGACTCGGCTTTGCAACTGCGCCTGATGTTCCTCGGTGCGGGATTGGAGCTCCGACGCGTGCATGGTCTTGAGGTCCCAAATCCGATCCTCCTTGGTGGCGGCGGCGGCTTCGAGCGTTGAAACGTGCGCCGCCGCCTCAGAAGTGGCCGCGTGCTGGGCGGACACTGCGGTGTCGCGCTCTGCTGACGCACGCTCAAAGTACGGTCTTGCCATGCTACTCGGATGGCATTACATTCAGGGGTCTGAATGGGGGGTTTACTGTAGACGGACAAATATACTAAATTCAGGGACCACACACGTTAGACGAATGGATCGGAACTGGTATGGAATTATGCAAAATGTCATTTACACAATCAGGGACCATACACGTTGGACAAAGAGCAGCCAATCACATCATGAGTACACTCCTGCCTCGAGTGCGAGACGCCCCTGTGCCTCCGCCGCTTCTACCGACGCTACCCGGCCTTGCGACGCGGCGACCTCTAGATCCAGCGCCCCGCGAGAAGACTCGGCGTGTTCCGCGCGCGCCGTGGCATGTCCCAACGCCTCCTCCACCTCCGCCAGCCGTGACTTGGCCGCCTCCGTAGGACAGGGTCATATTGTCATCCACGGTATTGACATCCACCGTATTGTCATCGACCATGTTCCACCGTATATTGTACCGGTGCTCGTCACAGGGGCCAAGGCGGAAGCCTGGTGCCTCCCCATACACGCTGACGCGTCTCTCTCTCTCGGCCGGTGCTCGCCACGTCATCCACCACATAGTGTACTGAGACGGCATTTATCTCAACAGACGAGGGTCTGAACTGTGTTGGATAACTTGGCATGGTCCTTCCGCCCCGCTCCCAACCGCGATGCTACCTCCCGGCACACGAATAATGCAGGCCACGTCATTTGACTCAATAAACGTGGGTCTGAACTGTGCTCGATGACGTGGCATGGTCCTCCTACCGCCGCTCCCGATTGCGCTGCTACCTTTCGGCGCAGCTCCTCTACTTCCGACGTCAATCGCGATTTCACCGCCACCTCGGTCATCGCTTTGAAATTCGCCGTTGTCGCCATCTCTGTCTTGCCCTTGCAGCAGGGTCATCGAGAAGAAGCACTCGACCGAGATCGGAGCATGAATTACCTTGAGTGTGAATGCTCATACACACATGCGTAGGAGGAGTAGGAGATTCAACGTCGGTCGAGCGCTTGCTCTCAATGAATTCCCGGAGGAGGAGGGACATGAGGGGGAGGCGGAGTAGGAGGAGGAGGATAATGAGGATGAGGAGGAAGAGGATGCGGAGGAGGAGTTCAACGTCCGTCGAGTGTTTGTGCTCAACAATCCCCCCTTGCCTTGAGTTGCACCTTGAGGCTGTCTCTCTCCGCCTCCATCCGCGACATGTCCGTGCGGTGACCCTTGCACTGCGTGTTGAGTACCTCCACCTCGACCAATGAGGAGAGTCATTGAGAACAAGCACTCGACCTTAAGTGACAACTTGAGTGTAAATGCTCATACATACGCGCGAAGAGGGAGAAGGAGATTTTATGTCGTATGTCGTCTAGAGCGTGTTCTCAATAATCCCCGCGGAGGAGGAGGAGGAGATTCGATGTCAGTCGAGTGCTGGTTCACGATAACCCCCACGGAGGGGGAGGGAGACATTCAACATCGGTCGAGTGCTTGTTCTCAACACCCCCCGTGCCAATGATGACTTCCGCAGGCCTGATAGATTGCTCTCAGTGGCCTGCACCCAGGGGCTTACACACGTCCACTTTTCGGCTTGACGTGAGCACATTCTGTGGGATACGTTGGGTAGATACACTGGTCTCAGTGACGAAACGGCTCAGGATTAGCTGAGAAGTGGACGAGTGCAGCCCCCCCGCCTGCAGGCGCCCCTCAAGGTCGGCGGACTTGGCTCGCTCCTTCTCAAGCAGGACGGACAACGTCACTTTATGGTTCTTCAGTGCCTTCAGCTGCGCGTCGACCTCGGATCGCTCAGAGACGGATACCCTTACGTTGGATACCTGTATGGGCCAGCTGTCTGAGGCGGCGGCGGCGACGGCGGTCTTGTCCTTTTTCCTCGTCTTGGCTTTGCCAGAGGTCTCCTCCTCTCGTGTCTTCCGCTCCCTGTCCGTGTCGATCCGGCGCAACTGCGTCTGGAGCTTCTCCAATTCCTCCTGGAGCTTGGCTGCCTCGCCCGCGAGTTTCAGCTTTGCCTTTTGCTCGTGGCGGAAACTGCTTTTGGCACCGTCACGCTCCGTGTCCGCTTTAGCGGCGGCTGCGGAAAGCTCTGCGATTGTGGAAGCCGCTGTCTTGGCGGCGGAGGTGGCGGCAACGGCCTGCTTATCGAGTTGGCGCGCTACAGCGGCGGCGCGCGCTTCAGCGGCGGCGGAGCGGAGGCGCTCCACCTCGCAGGGCCCGAATCCAACGTGCAGACATCTTGTTTTGGGCCAGGTCACCGGGTCGACACCTTGTTTCGGGTCAGGTCACCAGGTAGACACCTTGCTTACAAAACATCTGGCAGGTAGCATTGAACTCAGGAAACGGGGGTTACCACATGTGTGGGAACGCGATTTCATCCAGTCCCTACCTCCTCAAGCGCCGCCCGTGCCGACTCCGCCTCCGACGCCGCGTTTGCAAGATCTGTGGATGATTTGACTCCGGCGGCGGCGGCCAGGTAACGCTCGCGCCGCAGCTCCGTCCGCAGCAGCTCGCCCTCGCCCTCCACTGTTTAGAGCCTTATGTGTATTGTTTCAGCTGAACTGTAAGGCGGTTTGTCCACGCAAACACTTGAGGTATCCCACTGCACACCTCAAAGATGCTCAACTCAAGCTGTGCCTCAAGCTAAACCTCAAAGTATACCTCAACGTATACCACAACGCACACCACACCGAATTCCTCAAAGTATACATCAGAGTAACTCAAAGCATTCCTGAAGCTACACCTCGAAGTAAACCTGAAGCAATACCTCAAAGTAATTAGGGAAGGCCCTGCCGCTTTGGCGGCGCGCGCGGCCTGGTCGGCGGACGCGGCGGCGGCGGCGGACTCGCGCTGGCTGGCGCGGTCGGCGGCGCGGTCGGCGGCGGCAGCGGCGACAACAGCGGCCTCGGCGGCGGCGGCGGCATTTTCCCTCTCCTCTTGCGTGCTCGACTCCGCTGACGCCACGCGCGCCGCCGCCGCGGTGAGCTGAGCCTCGAGAGCCGTGGCCCGCACCCGTGTCGCAGGGGCGCAAGTTGTAATTGAAGCAAAACTTGAAAGCGGTCCATCATATTTTAGCTTTAGGCGCTGAAACCAAGCGGGGTCAACCTGGGGTCAACCTACACCGCTCTACCTCGTCGCCGCGTGCAAGCTATGCTCCGCTTCGGTATTTGCCTCAGCGACGCCACACGCCCGCTTGGCATCTGCCATGTCCGCTTCGACCCGAGCGATCATCCACTGGCTCGCAGCCGCCGCCGCCACCGCCTTCTCAGCCGCCGCCTCTGCCGCCTCACTCGCATCATTCCCGCGCCGCTCCGTCACCGCCTTCTCCTCTACAGCCGCTCGTCAGGGGCTGACACATCTCAGCTTGACGTGAGCATTTTTTGTAGAATACCTTGGGTGGCATCTTTGTTTGGTCAGGTGACCCTACAGGTACACTGTATAGACGGAGAGGACACAAACGGCTCAGGTTGATCTGAGAAGTGGACGGGTGGAAATCCCTGCCGCTCGCTCGGCCGCTGCCTTCTCCTTTTCAACCGCGCGCTCCGCCGCGTCAGCACGCGCAGTGGCCTCCGCCAGTTGCAGCAGTATCACCTCCACCCCTTTAATTACGGCCCGCAGATATTGCTCTCCGCGTCATGCTGAAGGCCCTCATGTGATTGGACGTTACGATGAAGCCCCTCATATCATTGGACGTTACGCAGAAGACCCTCATCTAGTATGCTATATGACAACAGAAACGAGGGTTCAACACGTGTGTCGATGATGTGGCGGTGAAGTCCGCCAGGCCCTGCGTTTACTTCGCGCCTCGTCATCCGCCGAGCGCTGAGCCGCCGCCGCCGCGGCCGCTGCTGCCGCTGCCTCCGCGTGCTGGTTTAGGGTTTGCAGTCGTTCGTTCATCGACTGTCGGGCCTCGCTCGTCAGGTGTTCCACTTGCGCCGCTTTGGCTTCGGCTGTTGCGCGCGCTGTCGCCTCGGCGCCCTGTGCCGCCGCCTCCGCCGCTGCCGCCGCCGCTTTGTTGGCATTGCCGCGTTCCTCCTGCAACCGCGCATTGTCGTGTTCCAGTTCGGCGATGCGCGCCTCGGCTAACGGACTTGATGGAGAATGCCCGCCACATCATAAAACGCATTTTGAACCCTCGTTTCTTGAAATAAACGGCGTCCCGTGACGTGGCGCGCAGTATCTATGATTCCATGCCTCGGCTTGATTGGCACGGCTCCGCTCTGCCTCCTCAACTCGCTGCGCCGCCGCCGCCTTCCCCGCCTCCTACATCGAGGGCCAGATAGATACCGCTTGCCACGTCGTAGGATGCCGTTCAACCCAAAAGACTCAAAACAGTATGCCATAGGATGCCATCATAGGATGCCGTTCGTCCCAATAAACGCAAAACAGGATGCCGGTTTACCCAAATATGATGTCGTCAGAGGATACGGTTTGACCCACGAAACCCAAAATATGCTGCTGTTGAACCCAACATGCGCCGGGTGATGTGGTGGGCAACATTATCTTGTCCCTACCTTCATCGCGGACTCCTCCGCCGCCATCGCCCGCACTGCGCTCACCTCGTGCGCCGATTCCTCCGCTTCCAGCTTGTCCGCATACACCGCAACCTGCGCGCCCAAACGGAACATGTTACCCGCCTTGGCCCGGTTGGCCGCTCAGGAGGGTCATTGAGAACAAGCACTCGACCGACATCGAAACATGACAACACCTAGAGTGGGAATGCTCATACAGACGCGCGGACTCGGTTTCGTCGATTCAACGTCGGTTGAGTGCCTGTTCTCAATATTCCTCCAGGAGGAGGAGGAGGAGGAGGAGGAGGAGGAGGAGGAGGAGGAGTCGGTGCAGGAGGAGGAGATTCAACGCCGGTCGAGTGCTTGTTCTCATTGACTTCCCTGCCGCTGTCTGCATAGTTTCCACGAGCTTCAGCGACGCCACGGCGGTCGGGTCGTCTCCGACCTCGATGTACCCGCCACCTTCCTCCGAGAGTGCGGCGAGTGCGCCGCGGCATGCCTCCACCGCTTAGGGCCCGGCAGAGGGTTTTCAGCTTTAGGCTTTAGGGTTTAGATCAACCGAATGGGGCCCGACAGAAAATCTTCCCAGCAGCAGGCGAGCGGCATTACTCCCAACGGCATTATCCCAAGATATGATTCCGAAGTACGGAGGCTTGGCAAACGTAAAGAAGGACATTTGAGCGACATCTGCTGGGGCCCTACCACTGCCCGGTGACTGCCGCTGCCGACCCAGAGGGGCAACTCCCCGTTCTCGGCCTGCGCCGCGCCGCCGCTCACGGCGCAGTGCACGTAGCTCACCCCAACGGCCGCGCATCGCTCCACAGCACGAGACACCCCAACCGACACGGGCTAACACTCGTCCATGTTTTCAGCTCAACGTTACAATCTTTTTGTGGGATACGCAGGTTGGAGTCAGTCTGTCGGTGACGGGAACGGCTCAGGTTGAGCTGAAGAGTGGACGATTGGACGAGTGCACGAGCCCTTGCCCACTGGCGACATGGGCGTCATGTTGAGTAGCACTACTCCCTTCAGTAGGCGCTTGTCCACACCCGCCATCCCCGGGCCAACGCCAATAATGGCGCCTGTGTCGCGCGCCCGCCCGTCCAACAAAGCCTTCCAATCGTCCCGTTACCAGCTTGACTTCAGCACTTTGCAGTGCTTTCAGGTGGTCTAAACTCTCAAGGAGGGAGGAAACCGGCTCAAGTTCAGCTGAAAGAGGGACAATAGGCCGATCTCGGTATAACACCCGGTGAAACGCCCATGCGGAGTTGCATGCAAAGCGTCAGCGATCAGCGCGGTAAAGCGGCAGCAGGTTGAATACCCATACAGAGTTGCATGCAAAGCCTCGGCGCTCGGCGCGGGAAACGGTACACCGAAATCGGCCTATTGGAGGGCCCTGCCGTCCACCAAGCGCCCCGCGTCTGCGACTCGCGGCCCGCCTGAACTAGCCTGCCCCCCTCCTCCACCCCCGTCGTGCAGCAACTTGTCCAGCGCCGCCTGGACCCAGGGGCTTACGCTCGTCCAATTTCCGGCTCAACCTGAGCCGCGTTTGTCACTGACAGACCGACCCATCCAGGATTGAGGGATATCCCACAACGCGAATGTATACATCGAGCCAAACAGAAACTAGTGTAAACCCCTGCCTTGAAACCGCCTTCCGTGGACATGCACGCGATGAGCAGCGGCGGCGGCTGGGCCGCCCCCTCGCCTACACTGGCGGCCTCCCGCCGCTCCCGAGCCCTGGCTCCTGGCGCCCACACCCGCGGCAGCACCGACGACTGCACTCCCATCATGTAGCGGCGCAAGCTTAAATTGAAAGCAAAGATTGAAAGCGCTTTATCTCATCTCAGCTTCTAGCGCTACAATGAAGCGCGGTCAACACGGGGACAGCCTGGGATCGACCTGGGGACAGCCCGGGGTCAATCTGGGGTCGACCTGGAGTCATCCTGGGGTCAACATGGGGTCAACCCGGCGTCAACCTGCGGTCAACACGGGGACAACCGGAGGTCAACCTGGGGTCAGCCTGGGGTCAACCTGGGGTCAACAAGCACCTCCCCACCATCAGCAGCTCCGCGCCGTGCCGCACCCCTCGTGCCAGTGCGGCGCCCTTCTGCAACAGCACGTCACCGCGGTTGGTGGTGGAGCCGGAGGACGGCGCCAGCACTTATGGACTGATGCATGTTGCTCGCCACGTCATCACACGTAATGTTGATCCTCGATTCTTGACTTACATGCTATCCTATGATGTGGCGAGCACTATCAATCAGTCCCCGCCAGCACCACAGGAAACCCGCAGTCAAGCAGCCGCGCTGCGCAGGGCTGGCCAAAGCGTAGGGCCTCGCAGAAACTGCTTGCCACGTCATCCAAAGCATATGGAACTCTTGTTTATTGAGTCGACGAGCATTCTTTGACGTGGCGAGCATCATCTGTCAGTCGTCAGGCCCTACCGAGGCTTCCAAGCCCCACGAAGAGCACCGGCTGCAGACTCTCCTCTGCCGAGGAGTCAGCAGGTGACATCCGGCACATCCCCCCTCTGAGGCTCTTGGCCGGACTGCTGCGAGGATGTGTTCGCTGGCTGTTGGATGGGTTGGACGTGGCCGGCGACGCGCGGATGCTGACGCTGGCATCTCCGTCGCGGGTGTCGCGCGCGGGCGACGCCGGCGACCAGGGGCCCACACTCGTCCCCTTCTCAGCTCAAGCTGAGCCGTTTATGTCACGGAAATTCCGATAAACAGCCCGACGTATCCCGCAGAAAGTGCTCACGTGAAGTGGACGAGTGTAAGCCCCTGCCGGCGACGCACCGACGTTCCCGACTCCGTCGCGCGCGTCCCGCGCGGGCGACGCCGAGCGCGAGCGCGGCAGCGGCGGGCGCGAGTTACCGTTTTTGTGTTGCGACTCGTAGCTGCTTCGCATGACAGGGCCTTACATAATTACACGTTCAGTCATTCGTAGTTCACTTTTTGGGGGGAGCAATGCGGGTGACCACAACGCGAACCCTCCGATGAGTCCCAGAGGGTGTACCCTGCGTCCGTGTGTACCCCGCGTCGGTTGGATCCCTCTACTGAGTCCGCATTGTGGTCATGGTCGCGGTAACATGAGACACCCGTTCACTGTGGAAACAAATGCTCCACTTCAACACCTTCGAGGTGCTCTTCAAAGCTAAATATGGCAGCGGCCTTACACCAGCATACCAGCGCTACCAGCGCCGGAACATTATGAGCAAAGCGGCTGGCAGCTGGGGTGATGAAGAGGACGCCGTGTAAGCCCCACCGCACGCTGGCTCGCTCATCCTCACTGACATTCTTGGGCGAGGCTGACAACGACTGCGAGTGTAACGAATTAGTCGGGACGGAACGCGCGCCAACTCTGCTGAAGTCCATAGCGCGCGCGATGGTGCTACCGCCGCCGCCACCCGTCCCACCGCCGCGCCTCACGGGCGTCGACCGCGCGGACCCGGGCGAGGACGCCGGCCGCGGCATTGGTGCGTGAACTAGTGAGAGCACATTGAGAGAATTGGGGCAGTGGGCACGCCTTTTTCAACGGTCGACACGTCAGCAAGTTTCTATCGACACCCATCTCTTGCAGACCACGCGGTATGGGGCAGGACGGTGACTGAGTCGTGAGCGCGTCGAAAAGGTGCACCGCGTTCGCGGACGTGCTGCCCCACTGACCCGAGAGCCGGTGCATTGTACGCGGGACATCGTCGCCACTCGGACGGTGGTTGCGAAAGAACGGAAAATGCATAATATTATTTATCCGGGCTACAATTATCTCCACCCCCAGCCCCAGCTCAGCTCAACCGCCTGGCTATCGCGCCCGCCCGCCGCGCCACCGCCTTGACGCCCTTTAAGAGCGGCGTCCCACACACGTGCGCCACCTGTACCACGCCTGCGACGCGCAGAGAGAAGGTCGTGGAGAGTGTCAGGAGTGATAGACGAAACGAAAAATGTGGGATGGGCCAACAAAAACTATGACGGCGAATGCTCAAAGCGATTGCGAGGACGGGGCGTCGCAACAGAAAACTTGGCGGGTTTGCCCGTGCAGCGTGCGGGGTTCGGACGCAGAACCTCCGTGTACGTAAAGTACTGACCCCGTGTCAGGAAAGTGATGGCGGACCTCAAAAAACAATGTCAACAACGAAACGAGTGAGAAATGGGCGACTGCACAGGACGGGGCGTCGCAAAAAGGTGGCGGGTTCACTCGGGCTCCGTGCTGGGTGCGGGGTTCGAGCGCGGGACATCAGTGTACGTAACGTACCGACCGCGGCGCCCGCGATGTACAGCGGCGAGGACACGAAGGACACCACAATCCCCTTCGGCGTGCGCTTCAGGCACCGTTTACAGTGCATTTTCAATGGTCCCGAGAGCCGCTCCCCCTTCCCGCACCAGCACCAAGGGACGGGTGGATAGTGCTCGCGAAAGTCCAGTCCCTCGGGTGGATAGTTCTCCCCTCTGCTACGGCGGGTGCGGCCGCGGTGGGCGCGCTGGGATGACCGGGGGTGCTGGTGGGCGTGTACCTCATGCCGCTGAACCATTCACGCTGGCGACTGGTCCTATGACGTGGCGAGCACCATCCGTCAGTCCCCACCGGCACCGGTTCAGCGGCATGCGGTACACGCCCACCAGCACCCCAAGGCACCCTAATGCACCCACCACGGCCGCCCCCGTCGTGGCGGACTCCCGATTCAACGCTGCGAAGGGAGGGGACGGAGAGGCCGTCAGCATCGAAGGACGAGTAGAAAACCTACGATGTAAAAACAAATCCGCGGTAACGATGCACACGCAAGGCGCCGCTCTCGCTCCGCTCGCACGCGCGCACCTGCGAGCGCCGTGACACCCCCCACGGCGACCACCCCGCCCGGTACCGGTAACCTCCCCATTGCTGCTTGCGGCGGCGCCGTCCAACAAGCAATGGCACGTTGAGGAAGAGAATAAAACCGGAAGGCACGCAACTGAGCCGCGTCGGCATCCGACCCCCCATCGGATCTGCGCAGTTGATCCGTTGGAAAAATAGGGGGACGACATTCTTCAAATTCACTTCAGGCTCGACGACCCGGGCACCCCACTCGGAACCGACGCCACAGTCGCGGCACCGGGGGAGTAACGCGACACTCGCCGCTCCACCAGGCACACACCGCCCCGAGCCCTTTACCCTCGCTCGACGTCCCACATCCCCCCCCATCTCGCGACACGTTGTTTTATCGGAATGCAACTGCCATTTGATTTTGCAAACGGGCTCTGATTTCCCCGCACTGGTCGCACCGGCACCGGTCGTTCTCCGTGTCCAGGATGTACGGCGGGGCGGGGACGTGACGGGGCGGGGGTTACCGCATGTGCGCTCCTCGTGAGCTTTATGTGGCCACCCCACACACTCATTCTCATTCTCATCCACTCGCTCAATTCTCTATTCTCGTGGCATTCTCGCAGGTACCTCGGCACCATGGGGGTCCTTGAAGAGATGAACCACACGCCCTCCAAGGGCAGTGCGGGGCGCAGCAAGACGCCGCTGAAGAGCCCGCGGGCGGCGCCCGTGGGGACCATGAGCCCCAACGACGACGCCGCGGAACGCCGCAAGAGCAAGTTGGCGGGGTGGTTGTTGAGAACAGGCACTCGACCGAGTTTGCGTCCTCTCCTCCTCTGTATACTCCGTCTCTGTCAGCATTAAGCATTCACCCTGAAGGTACGTCATGCTCCGGTCCCGGAGGGCAGGAGGGTCATTGTCAACAAGCACGCAACCGACGTTGCATCTCCTCCTCCTCCCCAGCGCATATGTGTATGAACGTTCACACTCATACAGGTAGGCCGTGCTCCGATGTCGGCCGAATGCTTGTTCTCAACGACCCTCCTGGCCGGCGCGGCAGGCGTCGGAGACCCAGCGCCGGGCGTTCTCGGACGCGCTGGAGGAGGTAGCAGGCGACGGTCCAGAGACGCCCGCGCCGGCGGCGGAGCGCGTGAGCACCCTGAGCCGTGGCAGCACCGCAGCGGGGGGTTGGGCCTGGCATATATTGCCCGCCACGTCATAGGATGCCTTGAAACTTTAGACAGGAGGGTTCAGAACGTGTGTCGATGACATGGCGAGCAATATCTACCAGGCCCTACTCGCACCCGTCTCAGGATGGCTTTCAATTCAAGCAGCGAAGGCTGAAAGTGCATGTCGATGACGTGGTGAGCATCATCTGCGGGGCCCTATCGGCGGGGCCGGGCGGAGCCGCGGCGCAACGCAAGGCCACCGCCTCGCTCTCTGCTGATGCGGTGCTCAACCTTTACAGCAACTGCATCAAGCTGGCGTCTGAAAACAAAATCAACGCCAAGAACACGTGGTAAGGCGGTGCAGGTTGAGCCTAGCATGACCCTGGAATGACCGCGCTTGATGTCAGCGACTGAAGCTAAATTACGTTGAACCGCTGTAAACTTCTGCTCTCAATTCAACTTGCGCCCCTACAATGTGGAGCCTGGCGCTGATTGACCACATCAGTGAGATCGTGCGGGATCAGAAGGACGAGGACGACCAGGCAGGGGCTTACACTCGTCCACTTGTTGGCTCGACCTGGGCAATCTTTGTCACTGAAACCACCCAACGTGTTCCCCAAGAAGTGCCACGAATTAGGTATCGATGTATAGCACAAATGCACGGGGAATCGCGCTCAGCGACGCTGCGCTCTCGCTCAGCGATTTTCAGGCGCCGCAGCTCGCGTCGGTTCCTGGAGCGGAACTTTCCGAGCGCGCACCAGCCACGCCACCTGTCGGGCGCGTCTTGGGGAACCCTGGCTCGTACGTTGAGCTGATGAGTGGACGCGTGTAAGCCCCTCCGACCAGGCCAACTTCCAGAAGGCGAGTTGCACGCTGGACGCGGGCGTCAAGATTTACGCTTCACGCGTGGACTCGTTCCACAGCGAGACGTTCAAGATGTTGGTAGGGCCCAGCATTCTGCCTTGTCTGTTTTCATGCTGCCTGTAAACCCCGTCATATTTGACGGACTGTCTACTTGAAACCGTGGAGGGGGCTGATGAATGCTCACCTCATCAAGCGCCTTGGGGCTCGATGAACGTTAGTACAGAACAAATAGCCTGTTGTAAGGTGGACCCTGGCCAAAACTCAAAATGTATTCTGGTCACTTACTAAACAGACAAGGTACTGGGACCCTACATGCTGGGCGGGATGCACAAGGTGACGCAGGTGGCGGAAGTGGAGGAGGAGGAGGGCGGAGAGGGCGACGGCGCTGAGGGCTCCCAAGGCGAAGACGGGGAAGACGGCCCTGTAAAGAAGAAGTCCACGCGCCACGTGGCGACCCTGGTAGGGCGGTGCATGTCGACCCCAAGTTGACCACGTTGACCGCGCTTGGTTTCAGCGCTTGAAGCAAACATATGCCACTTTTATACATTGCTTTCAATTTCACTTTCGTCGCTACACTTAGGAGGCGCCCGACGCGCACTCCATCAAGACAGTGGATGAGGCGGTAGCGGTCGACCCGCTCTTCCAGAAGACCTCCGCGCTCTTCGACGAGGGCGGCGCCTCCGGCCTGCTGCTTAACAACCTCAGCGGCATGGGCTTACACTCGTCCACTTGTGACACATGGGCTTACACTCGTCCAACATGAGCCGCTTTGGTCACCAACATACTGGGGGCTTTATGACTCGGCCACTTCTCAGCTCAAGCTGTGCCGCTTTGTGACTGACAGACTGACGCCACCAAGTGCATACCACAAAAAGTATAAGCGACGTTGAGCTGAGAAGTGGAAAATATCAGCACACGTCCACTTTTCAGCTCAACCTGAGCTGGTTTTGTCACTGACAGACTGACTCCGCTTAGCGTATCCCACACAAAATGTGTAACGTTGAGCCGAGAAGTGGACGGGTGTAAGCCCCTGCTGAGCGTGCACAAGGGGTGCAGCATCTGCTTCGACTCGGAGGAGGTGCCGGACTACACCGACTTTGGGGATGAGAACGAGCTCCCGTTGGACGGCATGTCCATCGACCTCTCGTCGATGCGCGGTAGGGCTGCAATCGCATTGCACTTTTGCCCCATTGGAAGGTTTGTTGAGATGTAATTGGCAGAATGTTGCTGACGTGACCGGAGGGATTCATATGATTGACTGACTGACACTGACGTGATGGGCTGACTGTTGCTGACGTGGTGGCAGGGACTGACTTGATTGGCTAAACTTTCCTGTGTATTGTGGTTTGCGGCCATAATGCTTGGCGTGATTCAGAAGGCCACGCGCGAGGCGGCGGCGGCGCCACGCATTACTCCTTCCATCGCCGCAATCGAGGGCATGCTTGCGGAGTTGACAGGTTCGGCGGCGCCTTCCGCCACGGCCGCAGACGCCGAGAACGGTGGCGCCGGCGGTGGAGGGCTCTTCGACAACTCCTCGGGCTCCCCCGGTGGTAGGGCCTGGCAGATATTGCTCGCCACGCCGTAGGATGCCAGTTTACTCTGGTGCCTGGTCTGAAATAGGTACTACGCTATGAAACAGGTCGCTCTGTA
>Ga0307489_10000906_pt1 | contig 18880 bp, 14 predicted proteins | sample SB12metaG_FD_202247 | JGI IMG/M metagenome (GOLD analysis project Ga0307489, IMG submission 202247) | Sea-ice brine microbial communities from Beaufort Sea near Barrow, Alaska, United States - SB 1.2 | ecosystem: Environmental > Aquatic > Marine > Coastal | place: USA: Alaska | collected...
CTTCACCGTTGTGACACCCGCTTTTCACAGGGGCAAGCATGTCGGATTCCTGGGCTGTACCGCGCATATTGTCGATATTGGTGGTCGTGGTTTTGGCGCTGATGCTAACTCGATATATGAAGAAGGGTTATACGTTCCGATCATGAAATTTGCCAACAAGGGAGAAGTTGATAAAACCCTGATCAATATCGTCAGGGCTAACGTGCGCGAACCCGATCAGGCGGTTGGTGATTTTTATGCGCTGTCGAGTTGCAACGAAATTGGTCAGCGCCGCCTGGTCGCTATGATGACTGAGTTCGATTTGACTCACCTCGATGATATCGCCAATTTCATTTTGGAGAATTCACGCAGAGCAACGCTGGAATGCATCGCAGCATTACCAAGAGCAAAGGCCAAAGGTGAAATGAGGATAGATGGTTATAGCCATCCGGTTGATCTGAAGGTGTCGCTGGATATTCAGGCAGACCGTATTTTATGTGATTTTGAAGGAACCTCGGGACTTGATAAAAAAGGCATTAATGTGCCGCTGGTTTATACCAAAGCCTACGCCTGTTTTGCCCTGAAGTGTGCCATTGCACCCGACATTCCAAATAATGCGGCGTCTCTAGCCCCATTTGTAATCACTGCGCCGGTAGATTCGATTGTGAATGCGGTTTATCCGGCGCCGGTTGCCTTAAGGCACGTCATTGGGCACATGATTCCTGATGCAGTGTACGACGCGCTAGATAAAATTCTGCCCAATACAGTGCCAGCCGAGGGCGCAGGCACACTGTGTAATTTTCAGCTGTCATTACGGCCCAGAACCGACGTTTCAACCCCAATTAAAGGCGCTAGATCAGAAGTTTTAACCTTTAATTCAGGTGGCTCTGGTGCTCGCCCAACAGCTGATGGCTTGAATGCGACTGCTTTTCCATCCGGTGTAATGACCATGCCAGTAGAAGCAACCGAACACACCGGCCCTGTTATTATTTGGCGTAAAGAACTGCGACCCGATAGCGGTGGCGCGGGACGACATCGTGGTGGATTAGGTCAATATATGGAAGTCGGTGCGACAGAAGATTACGAGTTTGACTTTTCTGCCATGTTTGATCGAGTCGATTACCCGGCTCGTGGCAGGCAAGGTGGTGGAAACGGCGCGGCAATGACTATCTCACGCAGTGATGGCACGCCAATGAAAGGCAAAGGTAAACAGTTTGTACCCGCAGGTGATCGGGTTATGTTAGCCATGCCAGGTGGTGCAGGCTACGGTGATGTGGCAGACAGAGACCCTGCATTGATCAAAAAAGATTTAGTACGCGGGTATATTTCTGAGGCAATCGCGATGCAAGATTATGATATGAGCGAGGCTGAGGTTAGGGATGCAATTGCTAAAAATGATGCAGAGTGATTTAAACGGAGTGATTCTGATATGACGCTTCCCATAAATTCACCTAAGCAATTGAACTACGATGTTGTTATTGTTGGTGGCGCCATGTATGGCTCTTCAGTATCCTGGTTTCTGGCAGATAACCCCGACTTTGACGGGTCGATTTTGGTTGTCGAGCGAGACCCCACTTATACCGCCTGCTCAACCGTTCATACCAATAGCTGTATACGCCAACAATTTTCGCGAGAAATTAACGTTCGTATATCTCAGTTTGGTGCAGCGTTTGTGAAAAACCTTCGTAACTATATGGGCGGAGATCAGCGTGTACCGAACTTGGCCATTCAAAGTTATGGCTATCTATATTTGTCCGACAACGAGGCCTTTTCAACCGTTTTAAAAGAAAGCCAGCAAGTGCAGGAAGCCTGTGGCGCAGGTACTAAGATACTGACGGCAGAAGAAATCAAACGAGACTACCCATTCTACAATGTCGACGATATTGTGTCGGGTAGTCACAATCGGATAGACGAAGGTTACTTTGATGGCGGCACATTATTCGACTGGTGGCGACGTTCGGGCAAAGAAAAGGGTGTCGAATTTGTCGGTAACGAAGTGGTCTCAATGCAGAAAAATACGGCTGGAACCCGGGTTGAGAGCGTAACGCTCAAATCAGGCGAAGTGGTTAGTTGTGGCGCAGTCGTCAACGCATCTGGGCCAAGAGCAGTGCTCACATCACGCATGGCTGGCATTGAACTGCCGGTAGAGCCGCGTAAGCGATACACATTTATATTTGATGCAGAGCAACCGCTCGATCGGGACTTGTCGTTAACCATCGACCCGACTGGCGTACATATGCGTACCGATGGTCAGTATTACCTGGCTGGCTGTGCGCCTGATGAGGATCTGGCGGTTGACTATGATGACTATGAGCCAGATCACAGCATTTGGCAGGAAAAAGTGTGGCCAATTATTGCCAATCGTATTCCTCAGTTTGAAGCGATTAAACTGGTTAATTCCTGGGTTGGTCACTATGCCTTCAACACACTCGACCAAAACGCAATTCTTGGACCTCACTCTGTCGTAGAAAACTTCATATTTGTGAATGGTTTTTCTGGCCATGGCCTACAGCAATCGCCAGCAATGGGACGTGGAATTGCTGAGTTGATTACCTATGGTGACTATCGCTCGCTCGACCTGTCACCCTTTAGGTTCGACCGCATTGAGCGAAATGAGCCATTTAATGAGAAGGCTATCATTTGAGAGACATAAGATTAGGAAGCATAAGGTTGAGGTATATGATATGAAACTTGAATCCAATCCGTTTACACAGGCACTTAAAGACGGGCAAAAGCAAATCGGGTTGTGGGTGAGCCTTAGTAATAACTTTGCTGCCGAGGTGATTTCGACAGCGGGGTTCGATTGGGTTCTGCTTGATATGGAGCATTCACCCAATGAGTTGAACTCTTTGCTTGGACAATTACAAACCTTTGCTTCAAGTAGCACAACTGCGATAGTAAGACCTGACTGGAATGATTCAGTCAAAGTAAAACGCCTGTTAGATTTAGGCGCAGAAGGTTTACTGTTTCCAATGATCCAATCGGTTGAAGAAGCCGAGAGCGCTGTATCAGCAACCCGTTATCCGCCACGAGGCATTCGAGGGGTTAGTACCTCAACCCGTGCGAATGCTTTCGGCCGTAAAACCGATTATTTTGAGCGCATAGAAGATGAAACAACGGTTATCGTACAAATCGAAACGCGAGTTGCGCTAGAGCGCGCAGAAGAGATAGCCGCCGTCGATGGCGTGAGTGCTGTATTCTTTGGTCCAGCCGATATTGCAGCTGATATAGGGTTGCTCGGTAAGCCCGGCAATAGCGACGTGTGGGACTTGATCTGGCCAGTAGCTGAAAAATTGATTCAACAGGGTGTCGTTGTTGGAACACTGGTATTTGACCCTAAGTTTGCCGCCGAGTTATTTAATAGAGGGTTTACCTTTGTAGCCTGCGGGTCCGATACCTCATTGCTAGCACGGGGTGCGGACAACTTACTGGCAACTGTAAAAAACCAAATTTAGTTTGTTTATCAAAAATTCATGAGGATATATTGATGAAAAAAATAGTACTCACTGGTGCAGCTGGCCGACTCGGTTCTTACCTGAGAGAGCCTTTAACCAAAATAGCCGATCGGGTCGTTTCATCAGACTTGGCGGATGACATCGGTAATTTATATCCTGGCGAAACCTATCAGCGGGCTGATTTGGCAAAATATGACGACATACATGCTTTGCTTGAAGGGGCTGACATGGTGGTTCACTTCGGTGCGATTGGCGACGAAGCGCCTTTTGGTGACATTCTTCAGGCCAATATTATTGGTGCCTACAATGTCTGGGAAGCGGCGTACCAACACCAGCTGAAGCGCGTTGTTTACGCCAGCTCAATCCATGCGGTTGGCATGCACAAGAAGACAGACTTTATCGGAATTGATGCTCCCCATCGTCCGGACACATTCTACGGTTTGGCTAAATGCTTTGCCGAAGATCTAGGTAGTATGTATTGGGACAAGCGAGGCATGGAATCTGTTTGTATGCGAATTTTATCCTGTGCTCAGGTCACCAATACCCGCGCGCTCGGCACTTGGCTATCTTATGACGACTTAATTCAATTGGTAGAAAGAGCGATCGATACCCCCGTGACGGGATTCTCTGTGGTGTATGGCGTGTCTAATAATGACCGTGCGCCAGTAGACAATGCCAAAGCTAGTTTTCTGGGATATCGGCCCAAAGATAATGCTGAACAGTTCGCAACCACAATTTTGGCCGAAGCGCCTGCCGTTGATGTTAATGATGCTGCCCTTACTTGTCATGGTGGCCCGTTCGCTACGACTGAATTAGGCTCTAGCGGTTTGGCAACGATGACGATTATTGATGATGCAAAAACGACCTGACTGAACACAAAGGAACAGTAACAAGTATAGATTCAGGAGCCGCATGTTTCGAACAAGACTTTTGGGAGCCACAGAACTGTTTGAAGAAGTCTTGAGGGTTATCCTTTATGCTCATCAAAAAGAAGAGCCAACCATCGATATTCGTGAAGAATGGAGCGGTCGTTCTAACTACCAACTGAACAATGACAACTCAAATAGCTGGTGGAATGATGGTCGTGAGATACCAGAAATGGTCAAATTTGGATTTGAGACATAACACAAATGGGTGAGTAAAAATTTCATTGAATACTAATAGGCTAACTGTTGCAGTCGCAGTCGCAGTAGCTGTAATGACACCCTGTGCAAACGAGGGCAGAGGATAGAATGAAGACAATTAGAGCTGGCGATCTTGAGGTCGCATACTACGACTGTGGCCCGTCAGATGGCGCCTCTGTTATTCTGCTTCACGGATTCCCGTATGACACCCGATCATACGATGAAGTTGTGGAAAGCTTAGTAAAGGTTGGCGTCCGATGTTTGGTGCCTTATCTTCGGGGATATGGCCCGACAAGATTTTTGAATTCCGATACAAAGCGATCTGGCCAGCAGGCCGCACTTGCGTACGATCTTCTTGCTTTTATGGATGCTTTGTCTATCCCACATGCCGTTCTTGGTGGTTATGATTGGGGTGGTCGTGCCGCCTGTATTGTCGCTGCTTTGTGGCCAGATCGGGTGAAAGGTTTGGTTAGTTGTGCTAAGGGTTACAATATTCAGGATATATCGAACGCTTGGCAGCCTGCGTCCGCATTGGAAGAAGCACGTTATTGGTATATGTATTACTTTAACACGCGTCGCGGTGAGGCTGGTTTGTATCAGAACCGCAAGGAGCTGTGCCGTCATATTTGGACGCTTTGGTCGCCAACGTGGGGCTTTAATGAAGCGACCTTCGACAAGACAGCAACATCTTTTGACAACCCAGATTTCGTAGATATCGTGATCCATTCATATAGGCATCGTTTTGGCGATGTAGAAGGTGATCCAAAGTTCGATGAAATTGAAGCCCGTATTGCAAAACAACCTAATATCGCGATTCCAACAATAGTAATGCAGGGTTGGGATGATGGCGTAGATCCACCATCAAAAGAAGATTTTGATGGTCCACATTTCACGGGTCATTATAGTCGGATGATTGCAGAAGGTGTGGGACATAACTTTCCGCAGGAGGCCCCCATTGCTTTCACCGACGCTGTGGTTTCGCTGCTATTGTAGTGCTTGTATCTAATAATGTAGCCGTGCGCTTCGAAAGCTCAGTGTGAATTCCTAATTCGCAAGAAGCTTGCAAAACGGGGTGTCCCTTTATTTGTCAGTCCGAAATAACGATAGGTAATGATTGAACCGATTGGTGGTGGATTAGCTCGTTCTAAATCGGAGAAACCTGTTCCTAACTTAAAGCGTCGTTGATCATCGGTTTCAACCAACATGGATCCCAGTAAACCAGTGTACTTGCCTTGTCCGCCATAATGCTCAATCACCGTGGCCTCCGCATCACTGGACTTTTTTAGCTTGAGCAAATCGTCACTGCGGTTATTCTGATAGTGCGAAGCGCCTCGATGTAACATCAAACCTTCGCCCTTGTTTTTGACGATACGATCCAATGTCTCTAATAACACGACGTGATCGTCGAGCTTAAATTGCACTACTGATTGAATATGACTACGATTTACTTGTTTGACGATCAGTTTGATCTTCTCAACGCGAAGGTCAAAAGTTTGTTCGCTAGCGGGTAAATCGAATATCAAATATTTGATTAAACGCCAGTCTTCCTCTTCAACGTGATGGCTTCGAACAATGCCTGAGAGTCGATCGAACTGACCACGGCCTAGCCAAAGCTCGCCATCGAGTGGCGTTTTGGGAAGTACATCCACAAACCACAGCGGTGTCTGAATGATATTGCCCTGCCGAGACATCATTTGCGTTCCATCCCAGTAACCCCGCACGCCATCAAATTTTTCACTCACCCAATAGTTAGTAATGTCTATTTGATCGTGATAACGGTTGGCCAGTTGTAATTCTGGAATTTTTTTTTCGGCGGATATGCCAGTAATCGAGGTGACTAAAAGGAAAAAGCCAATCAGGTGATGATAATACACAGTTTATTCACTCCTTGAATATTGCATTGAGTTATACGATACAGTAAAAAATGATTGCTTGTGGACCTTACTCATTACTCTTAGAACGTTTGTCAATTAAGCTGTAAACATTGCTTATCAGCACCCCATGGAAACTCGGAGTGAAATAGCAATCCGTATTGGATAGACTAGCAGGAACAATGGGAACAATAATCAACTAGGTAGAACTATCGAAGAAACCGAATTAAAGATGGATACTAACTTTTCATCGTTAATTTTAACGCCGCCCCTTTTTTCGTTTAAAACCAGTTTTAAAGAGACGGGTCATACAAAATATAGTTGGCTTGTTGCTCTGTTTCAATGGCTCCTGGGCGTATTTTACGTACAGCAGAAATGGCAGTTTTGGGAGTCTCGCCAAAGGCGCACAAAATTTTTGCTGCGATCATTCCGCTTCGACCAAGTCCTGCTGCGCAGTGAATTATAATCTTCTCGCCCTGACGAAGAGATTGCAGAATCGTTTCACCATCTTTTTCCCACGCCATGTCGAATTTTACACCAGGTACGTCCATATCTGGAATTGGCAGGTGATAGCATCGCAGGCCAGCAACCTGCATTTCTTCAATAATATTAGGCACGCCAAGGCGCTCAAAATCTTTCGATTCAAGAAGAGTCAGAACTGAATCTGCGCCCCATTCGACAATTTGAGCAAGGTCCTGTTGAAGGTTCCGTCGCCATATTCCACCGAGTTTGTCTTTGTGATTTCGACCTGGGCAAGGAGTGATTCCAATTAGGCCTGGACTTGGTAATTCCAAGACGGAAATCGATAAAAATCCCACCAGTTCGTTTGTTAGAATGTGCTGTATATCGCTTAGATTCGGTTTTTTGCCAATACCGTTTTTCATTATTTGGCGTGATCTCGTTTACTGGTGGTGGGCTCTTTGTAATCCTGGAAGTTCATTTAGTAAGTCCTAGTGACCTAAGGCTAAAAGAGGAAGCGCACACCGCGCTTCCTCAAAATTAACCCTGATATTAGTCGATTGATCTAAACTAAATATCAGGCTGTGCCAGTAAGTAATATCAAAACCTTGACGGCATAATAAAACATACCAAATCAATCATCAGGATTTAGGTTCAGTCTTTGTATCAAATCTTTTACGCCATTCGCTGATGATGCGAGATTTGTTTTCAGCTGCCCAAACGAAATCGTTATTAATCATTTTATCTTGCACATCTGGTGGAAAGTGTTCACGCCATGGATCGTCTCTTCTAGTAACACCTGGCATAGCAACGACGGATGCGGTTGCAGCATATATGACCATTGCTTCGTCAGAAATTGCCCAATCAAGAAATTGCTTCGCATCTGAAGGGTTCCTCGTACCAGTCATAATCGACATAGCTTGCATCTCCCAGCCAATACCTTCTTCGGGGATAATGATTTCAATAGGTGCGCCTTTCGATTTTAATTTAGCACCACGAAACGGCCAGGATATTCCAATCGTAAACTCACCAGCAGCTGCTTGTTTGCAAGGCTTTGAGCCTGAATGGGTGTAGAGCGCAATATTTTCATGCAACTTTTCCATATAATCCCAAGCTTTTTCTTCACCCAAAATTTGAATCCAGGCAGAAACGTCGAGAAACCCTGTGCCAGAAGATGCCGGATTGGGCATGGTGATATGTCCTTTATAAATGGGATTTAAAAGGTCGTTCCAGCTTTTAGGTAATGGAAGACTATGCTTTTTGGCTTCTATCGTATTCATACATATAGCGCCTGCCCAACCATAAATCCCTGTCCAGTGAGCCGGGCTTTGCTTGTCACGGTAGCGTTGATCAAGCTTTTCTACACCTTTGGGTGTGTAGGGGTCAAACATGCCTAGCGCATCCATACTAAGCATGCTGGTACCGGCCATGGCATAAAGCACATCGGCTCGTGGATTATCTTTTTCTGCCATTAAGCGGGCATGAATAATACCAGTAGAATCACGTACCCAATTGACTTGGATATCTGGATATTTTTTATTAAATGCGTTGCCTATAAGCTTCAGCTTATCAGCATCCATTGCGGCGTAAATGGTGAGTTCACCTGCGGATGAGATGGCCGGTGTCAGCGCCATGGCCCAGGCAAGTAATACAAGCCGAGTTAAGACTCTGGCCTTCAAGAATTGACTGAATTTGTACATTGTATTCTCCTAATTATTTTGAGTTACCTACCTAGAAATTGACGCCTTCTCAAATAAAAAGCTGAGCAGATGTATTTGTCAAGGATAAAAACTTATAAGCTAAACTTAATTTTATTGCAAGAAAAATATAAATATAGTTGTCACAAGTTTCAATTTAAACTAACTATTCAGTCCTTATCTTGATAGTTGTTGGTGGCTTGAGCATGCAATTGTCACTGAGCTAAATAAGGTTTTAACTCATGTTGAATCAGTTCTAGCATGTGGGCTGCATGGGGGAGTTTGAGGCTTCTATTGGATAGTTTAATCAAATAGTGAATCATGATTTCTGGCTTGAAAACTCGAGCACACAGGGATATGTCGTTCAGCGCCAAAAAAGAGAATGGATCGGTCCAGCCGACAATGCCTGAGTGTTTGACAATTTGGCAAACGGCAGAATATTGATTGGTTTCAACAGCCGAATGCCATTCGACACCTTGATCATGAAAGGCGTTTCGTAATGCTGCTGTTGTGGGGTGATTGTAGTATAGCGAGGCTACTTTTCTACCTTCTAGATCCTTAGGGTAAATGACTTCTTTATCCGCTAGCTTATCATTTTTAGGGAATATACACAGGCTTGGAAGAGAGAAAACCTCGCCACCATCTGCAATGGAACTATCTTTATCTGCTAGTCGATTGATTTCATAGATGCCTAGATCAAAGATTTGAGACTTTATTAATTCATGCGCTTCATGGGAGTGGAAGGCCTGAGACGATATCATCATATCAGGGTATTCCTTGTTGAATTTTGGGATTACTGCAGGTAACAAACTGTTAGAAATACTGGGTGATGAAGCAATTCGAAAATTGCCAGTCGATAGATTCTTGATCTCTAGTGCGGCGAGCTTCGCTCGGTCAATAGAGTCAAGAACCTGCTCGGCCGCAATGAGGAAACTTTCACCTTGGGGGGTGGGTGATACTTTTCCACGGTTTCGTTCAAGTGCTGAAAAACCTAGCTCCTGCTCTAGTGTTGTAATCAACTGACTAACGGCAGATTGCGACACTTTAAGCAATTTGGAGGCTTTGGTTAGCGTACCAAACTCGATGGCATATTTGAGTGCCAGTAATTGTCTTTGATTCATTTTATCCAGATTTTATTGTAAGTTTTACTTATAACTTTAATTTATCATAACTACCCATCAATATATATAGCTGATATAGTCCAGTCATATCGTGGTCATGATTAGTTAAGTAATCATCCCATTCTTTCTTTAACCCGTTTAATTTTAGAAAAAGACGTGAACATGAGAACCGAATCGACTAAACCATCAAACAGCTACCTAAGCCTATCTGGCGTTAGTAAATATTTTGGTTCTTTTGCAGCCTTAAATGATGTGTCGTTCGAAATAACTGAAGGCGAGTTTATTTGTTTTCTAGGGCCTTCAGGTTGTGGTAAAACCACATTGTTGCGTTGCATCGCAGGACTTGAAACCCAAAATGAAGGCACTATTATTTTAGGAGGGAAGGATATCTCATGGCTGCCACCTTCGAGCCGAGATTTTGGCATCGTTTTTCAGTCTTATGCCCTATTCCCCAACTTAAAAGTTAGCGACAATATAACCTATGGGTTGGTCAATCAGAAAATCTCTGCTGCGAAGATTCAGGCCAAATGTAGTGAGCTACTAGAGCTAGTGGATTTAACTGACCACGTTGATAAATACCCAGCGCAACTTTCTGGTGGGCAACAACAGCGGGTTGCGCTGGCGCGCGCATTGGCTACTTCGCCAGGATTACTTTTGTTGGACGAACCTCTGTCAGCGCTAGATGCTAAGGTACGCAGTTATCTTCGGCGAGAAATACGTGAAATTCAAAAACGGTTAGGAGTTACCACGATTATGGTGACTCACGATCAGGAAGAAGCGCAGTCGATGGCAGATAGGATCATCGTTATCAATGAGGGTCGAATAGAACAAGCTGGAACGCCCAGTGAAATTTATAATCATCCTGCAACACCGTTTATCGCTGACTTTATTGGCACGATGAATTTTGTTTCTGCAGTAGTGGCCACCCCAAATTCAGTCGATTGTAAAACTGTGTCATTAAAATGTGATATCAATGACTACTCAATTGGATCAAAGTTAAATTGTGCCATCCGTCCTGAAGACGTCATCATAGGCACCATCCCTGACCAATCGGAAAATACAATCGATGTAACGATAACTGAGGTTGAAAATCTTGGGTCGTTTTCTCGTCTGTTTCTAAATGCGCCAGCACTTGGATCGTCAGAATTTATAGTCGATGTACGAAAAGATGCTGTTAACCAGCATTCAGCAGATTGGGCGCTGGATAAATCTGTTCAGATACAAATCCCAGCGAATAGTATTCGAATTTATCCAGTGGAAATCTGACTCATGCAGACAACAGTGCCGACTGCCATTCATCGTAATGGTCGTCTAAAACTTGATCGTGACGACTGGATTATTCGTGGCCTACTGCTTGGCTTTGCAGTGTTGTTGATAGTCGCTTTGGTTATCCCGCTTTATATGTTGATTTCACGCAGCTTCCACGATGCCAGTGGAGAATTTATTGGCCTAGCTAACTACGTGCTCTATTTCGAAACCCCTGCACTGTTTCTATCCATCAACAATAGTTTTTTCATCGCAACTGTCAGCACAATAATCTCTGTTAGCCTTGCATTTTTTTATGCTTATGCTCTGACTCGAACCTGTATGAAGTTCAAGGGGTTCTTCAAGGTAATGGCGTTAGTTCCGCTACTGAGCCCAGGTATTCTGAAAGCGATTGCACTGGTCTACTGGTTTGGCAATCAGGGTTTACTGAATGAGTGGCTATTGGGTTACAGTATTTATGGACCCATCGGCATTGTTATGGGGTCTGTATTCTGGACTTTCCCACACGCTGTTTTAGTCATAGCAACTGCTATGGCGCTTTCTGATCTACGTTTGTACGAAGCTGCGGAAGTAATGAAAACCAGCTCAGTCAGAACATTCTTCACAATAACATTGCCCGGTATTCAGTACGGTTTGATTAGTGCATTTATTATTGTTTTTATTCGAATATTTACTGACTTCGGTATTCCGAAGGTCATCGGCGGAAATTACAATGTGTTAGCCACTGATATTTATAAAGAAGTGGTCGGTCAGCAAAACTTCGAAATGGGTGCCGTAGTTTCTGTCGTATTATTAGTTCCAGCCCTCATTGCTTTTGTGATCGATCGAATCGTCACCCGAAAACAGGTCGCGGCCTTAACCTCTAGATCCGTTCCCTTCGCGCCTAAACCCAATAAATGGCTCGATGGCAGCCTGATTATTTACTGTTCGCTGATCACCGTTTTAATGTTTTCTGTGCTTGGCATGGCGCAGTTCGCCTCACTGGTGAAATTTTGGCCTTATAATTTGGAGCTCACATTGGATCACTATCAGTTCGACTTGATCGGCGTGGGCTGGGGGAATTTCTTTAACTCGCTCTGGTTAGCCTTTGGTGCCTCAGTGTTTGGAACATTTATCATCTTTCTGGGTGCCTATTTGGTAGAGAAGCCTCGCCAAGGCCAGGACACTATGATTCGACAGGTCATTCAGTTCCTAGCAATGTTGCCGCTCGCCGTACCGGGTCTCGTACTAGGTTTGTCGTACCTCTTCTTTATTAACAGTCCAAATAATCCTTTTGGTTTTTTGTATGGCACGGTGGCCATTTTAGCTATTAGCACTGTCACACACTACTACACCCCAACTCACCTGATGGCAGTGACCGCTCTTAAACAAATGGATCGAGAATTTGAGGCTGTTTCGGCCTCTTTAAAAGTACCGCTTACGAAAAGCTTCTGGCGTATTACTGTCCCTGTCTGCATGCCAGCTATTCTGGACATATCGATTTATTTATTCCTCAATGCCATGACCACAGTGTCAGCGATTATTTTCATTTACGGCCCTATGAGTGAAGTAGCATCAATTGCTACCATTCACATGGACGAGGCAGGGGAAACGGCATCTGCTGCAGCGATGGGCATGTTGATTGTTTATGCCTGTTTGATTGTCCGCATATTACATGGATTTATTTCAAGCAAAATATTAAACCGACTGCAGGAATGGCGTCATAGATAAATAGTCATTTTTGAAACTCCAGCAACAGAAACTTTTTATATTTACTGATCAATGCGTTCGTTGGTCATTATTTCTTGTTTGAAAGAAAAATAAGGAGAGCGCTGATAAACATCATTAAAATACCAAGAAAGCTAGTGTGTATCTTAAATTTAATAAATGTTAAAAAAGAAAAGCAGTGCACAAGATGACACTCAATTAAACCGAATATAGTTAATGATCCTCATTTGTAACCTAATTGTTTAACTTATGCTCGGAAGACTGTTTACTAAAAGCTTTCAGCCTGAATAATTCTACTTCCTGTTTCTATAAGACTTTGCCATGATTAATTATAATTGAGGATCAATCAAAGATTCAGGTAAATTCTGTTTCTTCTCCAACCTTTTTATCTTTGTAACTCATTAAGGTTGTCTGAATTTATTTTTGATAATGGGGTGAGATTGATTAGACTGCTGCTATCAGTTGATTATTAAACCTAAATCTTACAGAGTAACTATCCTATGAGTTCTCAAATAAAAGTTGCTTTGGTAACCGGTGCGGGTACTGGCATTGGTCGTGCCGTGAGTATAGCTTTAATCAATGAAGGTTATGCCGTTGTACTCACTGGCCGACGTTTAGAGTTGCTCGAAGAAACAGCGAGCTTGAGCAAAGCCGATGCACAAGATTATTTATGCGTTAGCTGTGACGTTGGTGACCCAGATCAAGTCAAACATCTTTTCTCTGAATTGAAACAGAAGTATTCAAAACTGGATTTACTGTTCAATAATGCGGGTGTTTCTACCCCAAAGATGTCGATGGAGGATATCAGCTATGAGCAGTGGCGGTCGGTTATTGATACTAATCTAACGGGGGTTTTTCTGTGTTCTCAGCAAGCCATCCGAATGATGAAAAGCCAAGTTCCGGTTGGCGGCAGGATTATTAATAACGGTTCTATATCGGCTCATGTACCGCGACCATTTTCGGCCCCTTATACGTCGACTAAGCACGCGATGACTGGTTTAACTAAATCGATTTCATTAGATGGACGTGAGCATGATATTGTTTGTAGCCAAATAGATATTGGTAATGCAGCGACACCATTGACCAAAAACTTTCCAAAAGGTGTGCCTCAGGCAAATGGGACTATTCAGGCAGAGCCCGTAATTGATGTCGAGAAGGTGGCGCAAGCGATCGTTCAAATGGCTGTTTTACCGCTAGAGATTAATGTTCAGTTCATGACCTTAATGGCGACAAAAATGCCCTATATCGGCCGAGGCTAGTTTATTACGCATCAATACTGCGCAGGCCTTTTTGAAATAGTGATTTAGAGGGTTTGTAAAATCCTAATGGTAGGATACAGAATACAACTGAATGAATGGTTAGAGACCTAACGCTATGACTCAATTCCCAAATTTATTGTCCCCACTAAAAATTGGTAAATGTGAAGTTCGTAATCGTATTCTAGTTTCGGCACACGTGCCTGGCTTTGCTGAAAACTATCTACCAGGTGATAAATATATTGCTTATCACCGGACCTATGCGAGAAGTGGCGTTGGTTTACAAATCACTGGCGGCACCCCCGTTCACGAGTCAGGACTTCTGAGCACAAATACCGATGCGTTAAGGAATTTGAATGACGATATTGTTCCGGGTTACCAAAAGCTGAGCGACGCGGTTCATGAGGAAGGTGGGTGTATTTTGGCCCAGCTGGCGCACAGTGGCGGTACCGTACTCATTAATAAACCCAATCTCGCAAGCTGGTCTGCATCGGCGATTCGGTCGGAAACCACAGGCAATATCTCACACGCGATGAGCCTCGACGAAATCGAAGAGATCAAAGGTGCATTTGCTGCTGCGGCTAAGCGAGCCGGTGACGGTAATATGGATGGTGTCGAAATTTTGGGTGCTTTTGGGTTTTTGCCTCAGGCATTTTTGTCACCATTAACTAATTTTCGTGATGATCAATACGGTGGATCACTGAACAATCGAATGCGTTTCATACTCGAGCTATTACAAGTGGTACGAGCTGCGTTGGGTCCTGATCGGGTGCTTGGTTTGCGCCTTCCAGGTGATGAATTTGAACCGGGTGGACTGACGTTGGAAGATATGAAAATCGTCACTCATGTCATTGCTGAAACTGGACTGATTGATTATCTTAATATCATCGCACACACTAATGTAACTCACACCGGCAGAGCGAAGCACTGGGCGCCGACACCCGCCAAGCACGGTATCTTTGTCCCGTTGGCCGAGGCCATTCGGAGGCAGGTTAATATTCCGGTGTTTGCCGTTGGCCGTGTCACTGACCCGTTTCATGCTGAAAAAATTATTGCTGACAAACAGGCAGATATGGTTGGCATGACCCGTGCCAACATTTGTGATCCTGAGTTGGTTGCCAAAATTAAACGAAATGACATCAAACAAATTCGACCTTGCGTAGGTGCCAATGCCTGTATTGCTAATCGCTATGTTGGTAAACCAATCAACTGTATGCACAACACGATGGTGTCTAAGCCGGGGGTTAAATTGCAATCAGCGACACGACCCAAATCAATTGTCGTTATTGGTGGTGGCCCAGCGGGGCTAGAGGTGGCTCGTATAGCCGCTGAACGTGGGCATTCGGTTGAGGTTTTCGAAAAAAATAAAAGAGTCGGTGGACAGTTAGCGCTATGGGCCGCAGCACCATCAATGGGAGAACTTGGCAATATAATTCGTTGGCGGATCAGTGAACTAGATCGACTGGGGGTTAAAATCCATCTGAATCAGGCGATTGAAAAAGCCGACCTCGATAGTTTGAATGCAGATGAGATTGCGATTGCCACTGGCTCGAATGATTTTAATCAACTCGTTCTGGGTGAGCATACAATACAAACAGTCACGCCTCATGACCTTCTGCGAGGTGGCGTAGTTCAGGCAACCAAAGCGTTAGTTATTAACGAAGGTCGTGGGCAAGCGGGTCTGGCGGCAGCTGAACTGTTGCTCTCTAAAAGCATCGATGTTGAAATCATTTCCAGTGATATTGCTGTTGGCGCTGACATTGACCCTACCAATAGAACCGCTTGGTTAATGCGACTCGGTGAAAAAGGATGCCACTTTAGCGCTACCCAGATTGTTGTTAGTGCGCAAGGTAATCGAGTTGCTTGTCGTAACGTTTATGATGATCGAGTCAATTACCGTGAAGGGATTGATTTAATTGTTACTTGGCATGGGTGCCGAGCAAATACTAGTGTCACGGCGTTATCCTGCACACTACCAGAAAAAGTTCATTATATTGGCGATTGCGTCAGCCCCCGAAGTGTTGAGATAGCAATGGGTGAAGCTGAAGAACTGGCCAACAGGCTTTAGTTTTTTGGGTCGCCTTTAAAGCGACAACAGATCGTTGATCACACGACTTTTTGTTAACCAGAGAAGTCAATCTGTCGGATGAATTCGTCAAACGTTATATCTTGTTCCTGGCTTTAACAGGCCAGAGTTTTGAGCCAGTAGGGCAGAGTGCTCCATCAAATAGGATGGCGCACATTCGCTTTGTAATGACGGCAGCTTTATTTTTTCGTAGGGCCTCCAAATTAATGAAATCGATTGAGTCGTCGAGCACCGCTTAAAATGGATAGTCGTCTGCAACTGACTTTTGAAAAGCCCGGGGAAAGCATGTGATTGACGACGGAGAAGTTTTGAACATCGACCGATTGACGAAACCAATATTATTCTCGGCAATCCTTCACATGCAATCAAGTGAGCATCATTAGCACAGTGAATGTGCCGGTAAACTTTGTGCGAAGGTGTCAGAGTGGTTAATTATATTCTCCCTTACGAGTAGACATCGTAGAATTTTGAATTTAGGTTTCAAAGTGTTTCTATACAGGCATTAAGGAACAAATTTTCTAATTGAATTACTTTTTCAATGTATGCCAATATGCTGTTTGTTCATCCAACGGTTTAGAAGGGTTCCGTTGTAGCAACTACTTTACTGCAGCCCTTGCAGTAACCTATAGAAAACGACAAGTGAAATCTTTATGACCGACATAAACATCCATTTCAGTAGAGAAGAATTTTCCCAACGTCAGGGACAGGTCCGTTCCAGCATGGATGCTAAAGGCCTAGATGGTCTGTTGGTTTTCAAGATTGAAGATATGTATTGGCTTAGCGGATTCGATTCTGATGGTTTTTCGATTTTCAGCTGTATGTTTATTGGAACCGAGGGCAAATTGACGCATCTTGCGCGTCCGGCTGATCTTGGCAACGCCTTTTATTCATCTATTTGTGTTGATGTGAGAACGGCACCAGATTCCAGCAAAGTGTCTCGATCTGAGCAAATAAAAGAAATGCTGAACGCGCTGGGGATGCAGAGTAAGAGAATTGGTATCCAAGTTGACACCATGGGTTTAACACCCCGTCTTTTTTTAGAAATAAAGGATGCACTTGATGGTTGGTGTGAATTAATCATAGCGCCTGATTTTATAAGAGAGCTACGTTTGGTGAAGAGCCCGCAAGAGCTGGATTACCTTCGTAAAGCGGGTGAAATTTTGGATGTAGCACTCGATAAGACGCTTGAAGCAACCTTTGCTGGAGCCTATGAAGGCGACATATATGCCACATTTTATGACACGCTTTTTCGTCTAGGTGGTGATTTACCCGCCCATATTCCCCCCATTGGTAGCGGTAAGTCTGCACTAAACTTGCGATACACAACCAAGCGAAAATACGTTGGTGAAAATGACCAGGTAACGCTTGAACTTGGCGTTGCCTATCGTCACTATCATGCGGCAAGTATGTGTGTTGTTTTGACAGGTCCAGAGATTAGCCAGCGTCATTTAAAAATGCATGAAACGAGTGTCGTTGCCCTAGATGCAGTGCAATCAATTCTTCACCCAGGAACCACTATTGGTGAAATTTACGACAGCTATCAAGCAACGCTTGAAGACAATGGAGAGAAAGACTCAATACTGACTGTTTGCGGATATACCATGGGCGCAGCTTGGCCGCCAACATGGATGGAGCAACCTATGATATACAAAGGAAACCCAGTTGTGCTCGAAAAAAATATGTCATTTTTTACTCACATGATACTGAATGATCGCGAAACGGGACTGTCGATGGCGGTGGCCGAACAATCTATTATTACCGAAGGTGCGCCTGAGATAATTACTAACGTTCCGCGAACGCCGATCATTAAAGGCTAGGAGCATTAATGATTGTGAGTAAATTTTACGTTGATTAACACGATGACTCAGTCGACTGATTATTTACCAATTTAAACTGAGTTTCACTTGTTGTTGAGTGATATTAATAGGCACTATTAAATAGGCTGTTCTATAAATCTTCATCTCGCCTAATTGCTTAAACGCGCGGTCCCAGATTTAGAATAGCCCTGACACCGTCGAGTCTTTTTATAGTTTCAGAATGGTCTGCCAATGCACGGCTTTTCTAGCGTCTGGTACAACTAAATTAAGCATACATTGGTAGCGCTTAGCCAGTACTTGTCGATGCTCTGCCGACTCAGCAAGGTCTACCACTTTATCCTTATATTTGGGAATGTGGTAAATTTCTTCGTTGTGCTCTCATCAGGAAGACATTGCATCCTCTATTAATAATTGGCAATGAAATTGAAACGCCGTGCCAGGTTTAACTTTTAATTGTGTTCTATGGGGCATCATGCCAAAGCTTGATTGATTAAGGGTCAAGTTTTGAAGCGGCTTACTTGCTGAGTGATTTTCTGGGCTAGATCACTGACCTGTTGTGAGTTGCTTGCGGTCTCATTAATTTGATTTTTGCTATCGTGTAACAACACGTCGAGGTGATTGATTCGGCTAGCAATGTTGTTGGTCGTTTCACCCTGAAAACCGGAGGCCTGTTCGACGCTAATAATTAGGTTTGATGCCTGTGCAATGGCTTCGTGCATGCTTTTAAATGCCAGTTCAACGGCTTCTAATTCTGCCAATGATTGTTGCGACATTTTGTTACCTTCAGCCATCTTTGTTTCGGTCGTTGTCGCACCATCGCGCAAGCTATCCATAATGGTGCGAATTTCGTCAGTTGAACCTTGAGTCTGGGTTGCCAATAGGCGAACCTCGTCTGCAACTACTGCGAATCCTCGGCCGTGTTCTCCTGCTCTTGCGGCTTCTATTGCTGCATTCAATGCCAATAAGTTGGTTTGCTGTGAGATACCCGTTATAACGGACAGCACTTCGGATACCCTGCGGCTATCTTGAGCCAATTGTTCCA
>Ga0307489_10000907_pt1 | contig 18874 bp, 31 predicted proteins | sample SB12metaG_FD_202247 | JGI IMG/M metagenome (GOLD analysis project Ga0307489, IMG submission 202247) | Sea-ice brine microbial communities from Beaufort Sea near Barrow, Alaska, United States - SB 1.2 | ecosystem: Environmental > Aquatic > Marine > Coastal | place: USA: Alaska | collected...
TGACGATGACGATGCGTCCGCTGTTCGCTTTGCCCGCAGGTGCGAGGCGCCATCGGCACTGCCATCTACGGCACCGCCGTCTCCGCGCCGCCGTCGTCCGGAGCTGCCGCGCTCCTCGCGCAACCCTCCCCCCAGTCGCCGCCTGCCAGCCCGCCACCCTCCCCCCGGCCCCTGCCGCCCCCACCGCCCCTTCCGCCATTCCCGCCGCCCACGCTCCAGGCAGGGGCTTACACTCGTCCACATTTCGGCACAACTTAAGTGCTGCCTCAGGGATAGGGGATGCGCCCAGGGGTTGTTCAGGGGTTGTTCAGGGGCTCACAAAGGGTATTAGGGGGTGTTCTGGATGTGTTTTTGTGTCAACATCGGCTCAAGCTGAGCTGAAAAGTGAACGAGTGTAAGGCCCTGGCTCCAGGGCGTGGCGGAGGATAACGCCCGCATGCGAGACGCGCTGAGCAGCTCCAGCGCGCGGCGCGCCGAGGTGGAGGCCGGCAACACGGTGCTGCGCGGGCAAGTGGCGGAGCTGCAGGGGCAGGGGCTTACACTCGTCCACTTTTCAGCTCAACCTAAGCCGTGTTGGTCACACCTCTCCTTCTCCCCCTGTCTAATAGACTGGGGGGAAATCCCAACGTATCCCGCAAAATGTGCTTACGTTGAGACGAATAGTGGACGAGTGTAAGCCCCTGTGCAGTGGCGGCTGGCGGCGAAGGATAACGAGGTGAAGAGCCTCCGGAGTGACGTAATGGCGGCGGTGGATAGATTGTTTGTCCAGGCGGCGGCGGGTGCGGGTGCGCCGGGGGCTGGGGAGGGGGCCGGGGCGGTGACCGGGGCCGGGGTTGGTATCGGGGCCGAGGCCGAGGCTTGGGCGGTGTCCGGGGCGGGGGGTGGGGGCGGGGTCGGGTCCGGGGCGGGGGCAGGGGTAGGGGCTGGGGCCGGTGGGGAGGCCGCGGGAGAGGGGAATGGAGACACGGGCAACACCGCGTCGGGGTGAACGTCCGGAACGTAAAAATACATTTACCACACCAAATGGTGAGTGCGTGGTAGTATGGATAGCAAACGTCAGTACTCGAGGCTCATGGCTGTATGGGACCTTGTAGTTTGTGGAGGCGAAGTGATGGCTTACAAGTGTTTTCCCACACCGCTAGGCACCTCTGGAAGCTACAGCGGACTAATGATACAAATCTATGAAAGCCTCTAGTGGTTCGAGCTAAGCTTTGTCTACAGCTGGTTGACTCTTCCCTTTGTTTTTTCTCTGCTCAAGCGTCGATGAAAGGCGGCCACATAATGCTCAGCGAAGACGAGTGGAGGTGATGATTGGTGTCACCTGGTTAGCGCCCCCCACCCCTGTTGTTCCGGTCATACCGGTCGTACCGGCCGTGCTCTCGGTCGGGACGGCCTTCGTCGTGACGGTTCGGAGACCTTGACCTGCCCCGCCGGTCGTCCCGGCCGCGGTAGTCGCGGCCCCGCTCCCTCTCCCGCTCGCGGTCGTAGCCCCGGTCCCGCTCGCGCTCTCGGTCGTGTTCCCGGTCGTGGTCCCGCTCCCGCCGCCCGCTCTCCCTGCACACAGATCGCACACACACAGCGTCAGGCGGTCAGCGGCGAGGTCAAGAGAGGCATTCACATTCAAGGACGCGTCGATTTCATGGGGAGGGCGTTCTCTATCCCGCCGCGAATGGCGGCTGGCGGCGACGCACCTGTCCCGATCCTCCGCGTCCCGGTCCCGCCGCGACGATGACCGAGGTCCATCATCGTCTCGGTCCCACCGCGACGGCCGGGGTGCCGCCTCGCGGCGCTCGTCTCGCGCCACGTCGCCGTCGCCGACATCATCGCTGCCGCCGCCGCCACTGCCGCCGCCGCCGCCGCCGCCACCGCCGTCGCTGCCGCCACGCGCGACCGCCGGCGGGTGCGGGGGCGGCCTATTCCCCGCGAGGTTCGTCTGCCGCTGCACCTCCGCCGCCTTCTGGTCCAGGAACTGCTGTGGGATGCCGCTGTCCAGGGGCTTACACTCGTCCGCTTTTCGGCTCAACTTAAGCGCATTCTGTGGGATAGAGGTGCATTCAGAGGTTGATTTGGGGGTGTGTATGAGGTGTCAGGGGCATTAAGCAGTAACAGTGGGTGTTCAGGGTGTAAACTGTGTCAGAAACGGCTCAGGTTGAGCTGAGAAGTGGACGGGTGTAAGCCCCTGCCGCTGTCTGACTCACTGGCGCTCACTAGGAGGTCCCACAGCTCCTGTGGCGCCGGGGCCCGGGAAGGGCGGGGGATAATTCAGGCCACGTAGTGGAAGAAGGGGCTTACGCACGTCCACTTTCCAGCTCAACCTAAGCCGTTTCGGTCACACCTCCCCGCGCCCCGCGTCCCAGTGTCTAATAGACTGGGGAGAAATCATGCACCCAACGTATCCCACAAAATGTGCTTACGTTGAGCCGAAAAGTGGACGAGTGTAAGCCCCTGATTGGAAGATCCGGCGCGGCGTACAGCACCAGTGGGGGCCTAGGGCCGTGTCGTGTCTGGTGCCGTGGCCGGAGCGAGTGCTTCGCCGCGGGCGCGGGCTTCCATTAACGGTGCCGTAGCATGCCCTAAAGTATACGTCCAGCTCAGGCGAGACTGGATGGTTGCGAACCCGATGTAAAGGAGAGCGATTGAGTGATGTAACACCGCCCCCGCATAGAACACCGAGTTCGACTATTGCAGCACTCAGTGCAGCAGCCGTGGTGCCCAAAGGCGGAACCCTAGAGAGAAGTGCTGCGTTCCAGAGTGGTGGTGGATTGATGACTACTCACAATCATGAAGAGCGAGGTGTTCTTCCCGAGGAAGGTGAGGAGCTGCGCGTGGATGTCGCCGCCGCCGTGCGCGTGCACCGCGTCCATCTCCAGGAAGTTGTATATCATGCCGATCAGGAGCTCGTCCTCCAGCCAGGGGCTTACACTCGGTCACTTTTCAGCTCAACTTGAGCGCTTTCTGTGGGATTGGGGTCGCATGGAGGGAGTGTTTAGGGGGTGTTTACGAGGTGACAGAGAGTGTTATGGGATGTTTAGGGTGTGCTCTTGTGTCAGGAATGGCTCAGGTTGAGCTGAAAAGTGGACGAGTGTAAGCCCCTGCCTCCAGCCCGCCCAGCAGCTCTGTCACGCGCTCGGCAATCCACGGCTTCACAACGTCCATGGTATTTTTGCGTATGACGACGGGACGGTCGAGCTCAGGCGGGTGGCTAGGCCCGCCCTTTTTGGCGCCCCGCTTGACGCCGGCAACCTGAACCCCGCGGCTGAAGGGCTGGCGGGCCGACATCGCGTGAGGCCGCCGGACACTCCGCGCGCCGCGTGGGGGAGCAGAGTGTTGCTCTCGTGGATTTACGATGCAATACCGCGCGTGGCATAACCATGGTAAATTTGGTTATCCAGTTATCCGGCACCGGTCACAGCGCCATCACGCCTCGCGCCGGCGCCTCGCTCCTCTGCTCGCAATCTGCGCACTTCGCCGGCGCGTCGCCATCCTTCCGCGGCAGTTTACCCGGGAGACCCATTGCCGTCGGCGTCGCGGGCGTGCGCGGCTCACATCTGTCCGGCGCGCGCGCTGGGGGCGGAGTGCAGCACCGCCGCCTGACGCTCCCAGGGTGGATAAGAGCCGTCGGTTGTATCGATCCTAGGATCCCGCGAGGCGGCGCGCAGGAGGCGGCTGCCTTCAGCGGTCCCTGAAGATGGATGATACTGCCGACCTTCTCGAAAATTTAGTCGGGGTAAGTCTGAGGCCCCCTCGCGTCCGCCCGCTACCCCGCCGTCCCCAGCCGACGCCGGCCCCCCTCCTTCCCTTCTCATCCCTCGGATTGATTCTTCTTCGCCGGCAACACCAACCCTAAACGACCTCGGATCCCCATTCCCCACTCTCCCCCCCCCTTATTCCCACTCTCCCCGCCCCGTCCGCAGATCGGGTTTTGGGTGAACTTTGCCCAAGGCTTGAAGGAGATGAAGCCGCACCTGTTCAAGTACGACTGCCGGCATGGGCTTACACTCGTTCACTTTCAGCTCAACTTGAGCCGTGTCTGACTGACAACTTGAGCCGTATCTGACTGACAAAAACACCCTAAACACCCCTAACTCCCCCTTAATGGGCTACACAACCCCTACACGCACCCCCTATCCCATAAAAAGCGCTCAAGTTGAGCTGAAAAGTGAACGAGTATAAGCCCCTGAGTGCCGGTCGTGCCACCGCGCGGGGCTGCTGAAGTGCCCCAAATGCGACGGGGGCGGAAAGATGAATATTGCTGGCAACTCAAATGCCATATCCGGAAGTTTTAAAATCAACTCATTCGAGGACGACATCGTTAAGGGCGGCCCTATCGAATGCACCTACTGCCAGGGCTCGGGGGCAGGGGCCTATACTCGCCGACTTCTCAGCTCAACTTGAGCCATGTCTGACACAAGAGAACACCCCACACACCCTAAACCCCCCCTTAACATGGGCTACACACCCCCTACGCGCACCCCCTATCCCATACAAAGCGCTCAAGTTGAGCTGAAAAGTGGACGAGTGTAAGCCCCTGCTCGGGGGTGGCCAAGTGCGACACATGCAAGGCAGGGCGGTGCAGGTTGACCCTATCAAACCAACGCCGAAAGTGCCTGGAACTACGCGCTTGAAACTGAAACACGACGAAATGCTTTCAAACCTCTGCTTTCAAGTACAACTTGCGCCACTACAGCAAGGGGCAGGGCTGGTCGTATAAGCAACAGATGAACTATCGCAAGTTCCATGCGAAGGTAGGGCGGTGCAGGTTGACCCTATCAACCCCACGTTGAAGGCGCCCGGATCTAATCTCTTGACACTAAAATATGATGAACCGCTTTCAAATTTTACTTTCAAATCAACTTGCGCCGCTACACCGAGCCCATCTTTGAGGACTTCCACCAGAACCGCATGGATGGCAAGGATCGCGTTGCGGAGAAAAATGAGGATTTGAAAAAAGTGGAGAAAAAAGAAGAGAAGCTGATGGAGAAGGAGGATTTGGAAAAAGCGGAGAAAAAAGCCAAGAAGCGGGCGGAGAAGGAGGATAAGAAGGAGCTGCAGAGGCGTTAGGGTTGGACGTAGTTGTGAGACGTTCAAGGGGGGGGGGATGAGGGGGGGGGGGTTATACAATTGCAACTTTGCATCCTTTTATGATAAACTACAAATCGTTCTACGAATACGAGGTCTATAGGTACAGTCTACTACATCTGTCCAGAGGTTGTGTTCCATCGTCGCGCGCGTCACCCGCTGAAACCGGCGAGGCGTCACCCGCTGACACCGGCGAGGCGTCACCCGATGAAACCGGCGAGGCGTCATCCGCTGAAACCGGCGAGGCGTCACCCGCTGAAACCGGCGAATCACCCGCTGAAACCGGCGAGGAGTCACCCGCTGAAGCCGGCGAGGAGTCACCCGCTGAAACCGGCGAATCACCCGCTGAAACCGGCGAGGATGAGGAGCACGAATGAGATACCCGCCAGTATGAACGCGTTGTTGATCGCGTCGGGCACCCCGGGGTCCACCTGCTCCGCGGCCCCCCTCGGTGTCATACCCCTCTGCGCCGCTGGAGCCCCTGCCGCGCGCCCTGCCGCCCCCACGCCCTCGCCTCGCACTGGCGGCAGCGGCTCGGGCGTCCACGCGCTGGCCCTCGTCGCGTCCCGCGCCCTCTCCGCAGGGGCTAACACTCGTTCACTCTTCAGCTCAACCTGAGCCGTTCCTGACACCAAAACACACCCTAAACACCCCCTGTTACCCCATTACACCCCGCAAACACCCCCTAAATAACCTCCAAACACACCCCCTATCCCAAATAAAGCGCCTAGGTTGAGCTGAGAGAAGCGTACGAATGTAAGCCCATGCCTCTCCAGCACCAGCGTGACCGGCCCATCAGCCACCAACCCGCTCGTCAGGGCGCCCACCACCTTGCCCCACGGCTGCCCGTCGCCAGGGGCTTACACTCGTCCACTTCTCAGCTCAACCTGAGCCATTTCTGACACAAAATGCACCCGGACACGCTTTTATACTCCTTAATACCCCCTGACACCTCTTAAACACCCCCTAAACAACCCCTGAATGCACCCCTATCCCACAGAATGCGCTTCAGTTGAGCCGAAAAGTACACGAGTGTAAGCCCCTGCCCGTCGCATCCGAACAGCACCACAGCCCGCTTCGTGCCCGACAGGTCACCCAGCAGCTGGTTCGTCACCGGCCCGAACGAAATGGTGGACGCGGTGAAGGCGCGGAGGATGTCGCCCTCCCTGGGCGCCCCCGACCCAAGGGCTTACACTCGTTCCCGTTTCAGCTCAACTTGAGCTCTTATGTCCACCGTATGGCCCAACTCAACTCATGAACGTGTCCGGGAGTTGCTCAAGTTGAGCTGAAATGTGAACGAGTGTAAGCCCCTGCCCCGCCCCCGCCCCCGCCGCGCCACCTCCCCCGCTGCTGAGCCGCGCCACCGCCGCCGCGCGCCCGTCAGGCAGAGTCCACACCAGGGACTCAGACTTGTTCCGATTCCAGCTCAACTTGAGCTCATCTGTCCACCGTGTAGCCCGACTCAACTCAAAAATGTGTTCTGGAGTGGCTCAAGTTGAGCTCTGACGTGAACGAGTGTAAGCCCCTGGTCCACACAGCACCACACGCACCGGGCGTCAGATGCCGCGAAGCGCACAACGACCGCGACGGGCGAGCAGAGACGCGTACGCGGTCCGAACGTCAGCCCGGGCATCGCGTGATGCGATAGACGGCGGCCCCGGTCCCGCACCCGGCCTCGCCCCCGGCCTCTCCCCCTGTTTGTGTGTGCCTGGTCTGCGTGGTATGGACATCCGCTGAGTCAGCTAAGCTAGCTTGGTCTCAGGTCCTTGTCGTATCCACATCACTTTCCAAGGCGTGCGACACACCGCTACCACATGATATCGAAGAAACGCTTCCACCGCGCATACCAGACGCGGTGGCAAGACGCTGGGCCCTGCCCGCTCGGCTGCCGCTCACGAAGTCCGCCACCCGCACCCGTCCCCAGGGGCTTACACTCGCTCACTTCAGAGCTCAACTTGAGGACCTTCGGGACACATCGCTCACGTTAGAGCTCAACTTGAGCACCTTCGGGACACATCCACGGGTCATCTTGGGCTACATGGGGGACAAAGTAAGCTTAAGTTGAGCGGAAAGGGGCAAAGTAAGCTGAAGTTGAACGGAAATGGGAACGAGTGTAAGCCCCTGCCCGACCCTCCGTGTCGCGCTCGAACGAGATGCCGAGGGGACGCTCCATCGTCACGTCGACGATGTCCGACTCACCGCCGCGGTCGAGGAGCTTGCGCACGAGGAACGTTCGCTGGCGCCTGGCGTCGACCACGCCTACCTCCACTTTCACGCGCGCGCCGGCGTCGCCCGGACGGACGGCATCGTAGAAGTACCTGTAACACGAGACGACCACAGGTCAAGAGGTCAGAGGCAGGGGCTTACACTCGGCTACTTTTCAGCTCAACTTGAGCCGTGTCTGACACACAAAATCACCCTACACACCCTACACAACCCCTAAAACCCCCTCAACACGGGCTACACAACCCCTACGCGCACCCCCTATCCCATAGAAAACGCTCAAGTTGAGCTGAAAAGTGGACGAGTGTAAGCCCCTGGTCAGAGGGGGAGATGGCGACACCGTGCTGAGCTCCCAAACCCCCCACACAACGCATACACATGAGCGCACATACACGAGCACACGCCGAGCACGCGTGGGCGGCCGCGTTGCACTCCGCAACGCACCAGGGGCTTACACTCGTTCGCTTTTCAGCTCAACTTGAGCCGTTTCTGACACAAAATACACCCTGGACGACCCCAAATACCACGAGACACCCCATGTACACCCTTTGACTTACCCCTGAATGCACCCCCTATGCCACAGAAAGCGCTTACTTTGAGCTGAAAAGTGGACGAGTGGATGCTGCTGCAACGCACCCGCTGGGCTGGTACACAAGGCGCCCGCCTGTATCGCGCTCGTACTCGTCCTCCACCCCCGGCGGTGGGGGCGGCGGCTCGTCGTCCAGGGAGATCCAGCCCTCGGACACCTGGTCAGGCGCGGCGGCTGTACGGTGGGGTGGTGGTCGACGTGACCTCAAGACACCCTTCGCCTTGATGCCGCTCCTCGGGGCAGGGGCTTTCACTCGCTCACTTCAGAGCTCAACTTGACGACCTTCGGGACGCATCGCACACGTTAGACCTCAACTTGAGCACCTTCGGGACACATCCACGGGTGATGTGGGGGACAAAGGCAGCTTAAGTTGAGTGGAAAGGAGCACAGTAGGCTCGAGTTGAGCGGAAATGGGAACGAGTGTAAGCAGCCCCCGCCTGGGGGCCGGGGTGCGGGTGCCTAGTCCAGGGACTCCACGTATCACGTGATACGCACTCATGTTGGTGTTTTGATTTGTTGCCGGCGCGCGCCCGGCAGGAGCGGGCCGCGCTCGGGACGTCCCGCCCGAACCTCTGCTTTCCCACAAAGGACTGCTACCCGCGCCGTTCACACCGTGTGCAGCTGAGACCTACTCCTCCGTCCTACGTCATCATCCGCAGACGCAAGACGCAAGTGTGCCTACCTGCAGAACCTGCCACCTGGCAGTCACTGATGCACGCCACGCGCCACTCTCTGAAATGCGCCGTGAAATTTGGTGAATACGGGGGAGCGCGCGGCACGGCGGACAAAGCACGGGGGCGCGTGGGTGCGTGCACCCGCGCAACGTATGGTGCGGTTGAAAGTGGTGCGCTAGGGCCGGGGGTACCGAGGTGGCAATCACACGCCGTTCCTCTGCGCACTTATTGAAAACCCAGGGCGTTCGAACGGACGGCAGCCGGGTGAGCCCGGTGGGGGCTGGGCAGCCGCTGGGCACGCGCCATGGATGGAGGTCAGCACGCCTGGGCGGCGGCGGCGGCGGATAGGGGGGGTGGGGGCAGATGGGGGGCGCGACGGGCGCGAGGGGGGGCGAGCGAGGATGCGGGCGACAGTGGTGCCGCGGGGACGAGCTCAGGCGGTGGAAGCAGGGATCACCGAAGGGGCTTTCGCGTCAGTGGGCGATGCGCTGGCAGACGCCCGCAGGTGGGTGCACACGCCGTACAGCCCCTACAGCGGGGCGTGACCTGACCGCACCCCGCTCGCGCGACCTCGACCTGGCTTGGTCGACACAACTCAGCGTGGTTCGGTTCGTCCCGGCGATTAGCGGGTAAACCTTCAGACTCGCCTCAGTATCCGTAGGCGCCCTTCGTCCAGGACTGATAACATCCCCCGCCTGCCCCAGCTTACACGCGCAAACGCCCGCGAACGAACGCCCGCCGCTACCGCCGCCACCGCGCCCCCCGATACGTTCCGACGAGCGCGCTAACCCGCCCCTCCGCGCGGTAAGACGCGAGGCACCGGACGGTCCGAGGGAACGAGAGGAGAGGAGAGGGTGAGGTTCTCAGGTTTCAGGTTCGTCGTACTCGTACGCGCCCAGTGTCCGTAGGCGCCCTCTGTCCTCGTCCAGGACTAATATTTCCTCCTCCTCCGCCTCCTCCTCCGCCTCCGCCTCCTCTTCCTCCTCCTCCTCCTCCGCTTCCTCCTCCTCCTCCTCCTCCTCCTCCTCCTCTGCCTTCTCCTCCTCCTCCTCCTCCTCCTCTTCCTCCTCCTCCTCCTCCTCCTCCTCCTCCTCCTCCTCCTCCTGCCCCGTGCGCGCCGCTCACGCAGTTCGCCTCGCTGTCCGCGGGCATGAGCGGGTACGAGACGGAGGCGGAGGCGCCGTCGGCGATAGCGCTGACGGGCATCATCGGCGACACGGTGGTGATCATAGAGGATGACGCGGACACCGGGCTGACCAAGGTGCGGCTCATCACCAGCGACCGCAAGGGCCTCATGGCAGGGGCTTACACTCGTCGACTTTTCAGCTCAACTCGAGCGCTTTGCATGGGATAGGGGGTGCGGGTAGGGGTTGTGTGGCCCGTGTGAAGCGGGTGTTTAGGGTGTGTAGGGTGTTTTATTGTGTCAGACACGGCTCAAGTTGAGCTGAGAATTGGACGAGTGTAAGCCCCTGCCTCATGGCGGACATCGGCTCGGCGTTCAACAGCATGGTAGGGCGGTTCAGGTTGACAGTATCAAAACCCGTGTTGAAAGCGCCAATGGTATCTGCGCTCAAAGCTACAATATGATGAGCCGCTTTCAAACTTTGCTTTCAATTCAACATGCGCTGCTACAGCATGGGCATGAGCGTGCAGTACGCCGAGATGAAGAGCGGATCCGACGGGTTCGTGGAGAACAGCTTCGTGGTGGCCGGGCCAGACCTGGGGCCCATACCCCCGGCGACATGGGAGGCAGGGGCTTACACTCGTCCACTTTTCAGCTCAACCCGAGCCGTTTTGATACAAAATACACCCTAAACACCCCCTGATACTCCCTAACACCTCCTAAACAGCCCCTGAAGAACCCCTGTCCCACAATAATCGCTCAAGTTCAGTCGTTAAGTGGACGAGTGTAAGCCCCTGGTGGGAGGGCATCAAGAGCCGTTTGAAGGCGTCGTGCAAGAGTCGCGGGCGCAGCAAGCCGTGGCAGGAGCGGGAGAACCGCCTGCGCGAGCTCTTCTCCCGCATCGACTCCATGGGCACAGGGCAGGGGCTTACACTCATCCCCTTTTCGGCTCAACGCAAGCGCTTTCTGTGGGATAGGGGGTGCATTTACAGGTTCTTTAACGGGTGTTTAGGGGGTGTCATGGGGTATCAGAAGTGTCCAGGGTGTGTTTTGTATCAGGAACGGCTCAGGTTGAGCTGAAAAGTGGACGAGTGTAAGCCCCTGGCACGGGGTACATCGGTCAGGAGGAGCTCGACGTGTTTGCGCACAGCCTGCGTATGCCGCGCGCGTTCGTGCACGACTTCGTCGCCGAGGGGGACACGTCGGCAGGGGCTCACACTCGTCCACTTCTCAGCTCAACGTAAGCGCTTCGTATGGGACAGCGGGTGCGTTTAGGGGGTATTCAGGGGGTGTTTACGAGGTTTCAGGGGGGTTTAGGGGGTCGTTTGGGTGTGTTTTCGTGTCAGAAACGGCTCAGGTTGAGCTGAAAAGTGAACGAATGTAAGCCCCTGCACGTCGGGCGACGACCAGATGAGCTTCGAGGAGTTTGCGGCGTTTGTGCGCTCCAAGGAGATCTCCCTGCAGGCAGGGCCTTAGACTCGTTCTCATTAGAGCTCAACTTGAGCAACTCCAGGCCACATTCATGAATTAAGTTTGGTTATATGGTGGACGGAAGAGCTCAAGTTGAGCGGAAATGGGAACGAGTGTAAGCCCCTGCCGGCAGGCGTCGTTCGACAGCCTGGAGCCGGACGCCAAGGGGCGCATCACGGGGTCGCGCCTCAAGGAAAACCTGAAGAACATGGAGATCCGCGCCGGGTAGGGCCTGGCGGATTATGCTCGCCACGTCACCATCCATATTTCAGACCCTCCTGACTGAAATGCAGCCTATGACGTGGCGAGCATAATCCGCCAGGCCCTAGCGCGGGGCGGTACAACTCGCGGAAGAAGATCCGGCGCAAGGGCGTGGAGCAGATGATCAAACACGTGGACGACGAAGCCGTTCTCACGGCCAGCGACTTCCGCGACATGATGATCCTCATCCCCTCCGGCCAGCTCCAGACGGTGTCGCCCTACTACATGAAGGCAGGGGCATACACTCGTTCACGTTAGATCTCCACTTCAGCAACTCCAGGACACGTTCATGAGCTAAGTCGGGTTATATGACAAAGTGCGTGAAACCACTTAGACACTTAGCAACAAGTAGTACTAAGTCGTCCAAATGGAGCGTTCTGATTGGTCGAGCGGGCACTAAGTCAGAGTCAGTAGCACTAAGTCTGACAAGTGTCTAAGTGGTTTGGCGCACTTTGTCATACGGTGGACAGAAGAGCTCGGGTTGAGCTGATTTGGGAACGGGTGTAAGCCCCTGCATGAAGGTGGGCATGGAGGTGGGCCTGCGGCGGCTGCCCATCCCCGACAAGCGCAAGGACGGCTCGCCGTGGGCAGGGGCTTACACTCGTCCACTTCTCAGCTCAACCTGAGCCGTTTCTCACACAAAATGCACCCTAAACACTCCCCAATAATCCCTGACACCCATTAAACAACCTCCGAACAATTCCTAAATGTACCCCCTACCCACAGAAAGCGCTTACGGTGAGCTGAAAAAGTGACGAGTGTAAGCCCCTGGCCGTGGGGCCACCTTGTCGCCGGCGGCCTGGCCGGTGTGGCGTCCAAGACGGTGAGCTCGCCGCTCAACGTGGTGGCGGCAGGGGCTGACACTCGTTCCCATTTCCGCTCGACTTGAGCAACCTTGCCCATTTCCGCTCAACTTAAGCTGACTTTGTCCCCCATATAACCTAAATTAATCCGTGGATGTGTCCCGCAGGTGCTCAAGTTGAGCTCTGACGTGAGCGATGTGTTCCCGAAGGTGCTCAAGTTGAGCTCTGGAGTGAGCGAGTGTAAGCCCCTGGGCGGCGGTGCGCTGCGCGGTGGGCGACGGCATGAAGATGGACCTGGCCGCCATCTGGAGGACCATGACCGGCAGAGGCTTACACTCGTCCACTTTTCAGCTCAACGTGAGCCGTTTCTGACACAAAATATATCCCACACGCCCCCTCATACCCCCTAACACCCCCTAGACCTCCCCTGAACACCCCATAAACACCTGCTATATACCCCCTAACCAACATTTGAATGTACCCCCTATCTGACAGAAATCGCTCACGTTAAGCCGAAATGTGGACGAGTGTAAGCCCCTGATGACCGGCATCGTCAAGGTGGAGGGGATCCGCGGCCTCTTCAAAGGGAACATGGTCAACAGCGCGAGCAGCGCGCCGGGCAAAGCCTTCGACTTTTTCGCGTATGCTATGTACAAGCGGCAGGGGCTTACACTCGTCCACATCTCTGCTCAACCTGAGCCGTTTTTGTCACTACGAGTAACCACCAAAGCATTGCAATACATTGGACAAAAAGTGCTCACGTTGAGCTGAAAAGTGGATGAGTCTAAGCCCCTGACAAGCGGCTGCTCACCAATGGGCAGGACCGAGAGCCCACCAACCTGGAGCGACTCATGGCGGGGGCTTACACTCGCCCACATTAGAGCTCAACTTGAGCAGCTCCTGGACACATTGATGAGTTAAGTTGGGTTATACAGTGGACAGAAGAGCTCAACTTGAGCTGAAATGGGGACGAGTGTAAGCCCCTGCCTCATGGCGGGGTCACTGGCGGGCATGACATCGGACAGCATCCTGTACCCGCTGGAGGTGGTGTCCACGCGCGTCACGCTGGATAAGGGCAAGTATGGCAACTTCATGCAGGCGCTGGCGCACATCGCCAAGAAGGAGGGTATCCGGCAGGGGCTCACAGTACATCCGTCCACTTTTCAGCTCAACCTGAGCCGTTTCTGACACAACATATACCCTCAACACCCCCTAATACCCCCTAACACCTGCTAAACATCCTTCTATCGACCCTTAAATGCATCCCCTGTCCCAAACAAAACGCTTGTGTTCAGCCGAAAAGTGGACGAGTGTAAGCCCCTGGTATCCGGGGGCTGTACTCGGGGTGGGGCGCGGCCATGATCGGGGTCATCCCCTACGCCGGCATCAGCTTCGGGTGCTACGGTAGGGCGGTGCAGGTTGACCCTATCAAACCCAAGTTGCAACCGCCTGTTGCTAAGCGCTTGAAACTAAATTGTGATATACTGCCTTCAGCTTCTGCCTTCATTCACAACTTGCGCGGCTACACCGCGACATCCTGAGCACGCAGTACCGCAAGGCAGGGGCTTACACTCGTCCATTTCTCAGCTCAACTTTAGCGCTTTGTATGGGATGAGGGGTGCGCGTAGGGGTTGTGTAGCCCGTGTTAAGGGGGTGTTAGGGGGTGTGTAGGGTGTTTCTTGTGTCAGACACGGCTCAAGTTGAGCTGAAAAGTGCACGAGTGTGAGCCCCTACCGTAAGGCCGTGGGCGTGGATTCCGCCGGGGTTGTGCCCACCCTGTTCATCGGCTTCGTGTCGGGATGGCTGGAAGGGTGGTGCAGGTTGACAGTATCAAAATTCGCGTTAAAAGCGCCTATGGTTTTAGCGCTTGAACCTTGAAGCTACAATACGATAAACCGCTTTTCATCTTTGCTTTCAATTTCAACTTTCGCCGCTACAGGCTGGCGTCCACCATCTCATTCCCTCTGTACAACGTGACGGTTCGTCTTCAGGCGGGCAAGGTAGGGCGGTGCAGCTTGACCCTTATCAAACCCACGTTGAAACCGCCTGGAATTCAGCGCCTGACACTGAAAAATGAGAAACTGCTTTCAAATTTTAGTTTTTAAATTTAATTTGCGCCGCTGCGGCAAGGTGCCCGCCGCCGTGACCGCCATGGTATGGCGGTGCAGGTTGACCCTATCAAACCCAAGTTGAAACCGCCTGGAACTAAGCGCTTGAAACTATCGTGGGACATACTGCTTTCAACTTCTGCTTTCAATTTCAACTTGCGCCGCTTCACCATGGGGAATCCAAACCTGTACAACATGGTGCGGACCACCATCCAGAAGGACGGGTGGCAGGTGGGGGCTTACACTCGTCCACTTTTCGGCTCAGCGTAAGCGCTTTCTGTGGGATAGGGGGTGCATTTTGGGGTTGTTTGGGGGTATTTGTGAGGTGTTGTGGGGTGTTTAGGGTGTGTGTCGTGTCAGAAACGGCTCACGTTGAACTGAAAAGTGGAGGAGTGTAAGCCCCTGATGGCAGGCGCTCTTCAACGGCTGGTTCCCGTCCACGGTCAAGATCATCCCGCAGGCAGGGGCTTACACTCGTTCACTTTTCATCTCAACCTGAGCCGTTTGTGACAAAAAATACACCCTATACACCCTCTGATAACCCCTCAACCAACCCGAATCAACCCTGAAATGCACTCCCTCTCCCACAGAAAGTACTGACGTTGAGCCGGAAAGAGGACGAGTGTAAGCCCCTGCCCGCAGGCGGGCACCTCCTTCGTGGTCTACGAGATGGTCAAGCGGCGCCTCGACCGGGAGACCTACGACAGCAAGGATGACGACGCGGGGAACGACGGCGGCGACGGCGACGGCGACTGAGAGCACTGAGACAGAACTAGAGGGGGAGCGAGATGGAGAGCGGGAGCGAGAACGGGGCTGAAGCCAGCGACGGGTACCAACAATTTAAACTTTCTAAACCATAGAGCTATGGGTACTGGGACCCAGGTATAGAAACATGTATACAACCAGCCGGCGGTGAATCAATATTAAGTAAAGATTATATTCGACTCTTTAAACAGTTATAAATCTCGCCCACCGCTCGACCTTCTCTGCTATTTCGCCGCTCGCCGCTCGGTGCCGCCCCCATGTCCCGCCCCCTTGGCTCTCCGTCCTCCGTGCCCTCAGCTTGGCCGCGTGCCCAACACCGTGCTGTAGCGGCGCAAGTTTAAATTGAAAGTAATGTTGGAAAGCGGTTCATCATATCTAGCTTCAAGCGCTGAAACCATACGCGCTTTCAACACGGGTTTTGAAACTGCCGGCCTGCACCGCCCTACCGTGCGGTGCCGCGGGTCCGTGTCCACGGTGTGCACGTGCTCGTACCAGGGGCTAACACTCGTCCACTTTTTGGCTCAACGTAAGCGCTTTGTGTGGGATAGGGGGTGCATTCAGGGGTGTTTATGGGGCGTTTAGGGGGTGTCAGGCGGTATGAGTGTGGTCCTAGGGTGTGTTGTGTGTCAGAAACGGCTCAGGTTAAGTTGAAAAGTGGGCGAATGTAAGCCCCTGCCTCGAAGCCGCACTCGCGCAGCATCCCCTCGATGTAGCGGCGCAAGTTGAAATTGAAACCAAACTTGAAACTAGTTTCTCCATATTTTAGTTTCTCCATATTAGTTTCAAGCGCTCTTCCAGGCGGTTTTGACGTGGGTGTGATAGGGGCGACCTGCACCGGCCCACCTCGATGTCGAAGTTGTAGTATTCGTTCGAGTGCGGCTCCGTGCTGTAGTGGTGCACCTTGCATTTGGAAGCAAAACTTGGCAGCAGTTTTTCGTTACGAGTAGTCTCAACTCTCAAGCGCTAAAACCTGGCGCGTTCAACGGCTTTCAACCAATTACAACCAGGGGCTTACACTCGTTCACGTCAGAGCTCAACTTGAGTAACTCCAGGACACATTCATGAGCTAAGTTGGGTTTTACGGTGGATAGAAGATCTCAAATTGAGCTGAAATGGGAACAAGTGTAAGCCCCTGATCACAACTCGCACCGCCCCACCGTGGATTTCATGAGCGTGAACAGCGCGGGGGGCAGGCCCTGGATGACCGCCGACTTGGTGTAGTGTCACAAGCTGAATTTGAAAGCAAAGTCTGACACCGGTTTATAATATTCTAGTTTCAGGCGCTGAAACCATAGGCGCTTTCAACACGGGCTTTGATACTGTCAATATGCACCGCCCTACCTTGGGGTTGTTGTCCGTCATCACGAACGTCCCCCCGGGCGCGAGGATGCGCGCCGCCTCGCTGTAGCGGCGCAAGTCCAATTTGAAAGCCAAATTTGAAAGCAGTTGATCAAAACATTGTTTCAAGCGCTCAGCTTTAGGCGCTTTCAATATGGGTTTGATAGGGTCAACCTGCACCGCCCTACCTCGCGCATCAGCGCGCGCGTAGCGCTCTCGGGGCACTCGTGGATGACGAACGCGAGCGACACCACGTCTACCGACCCATCGGCCATCCCCGTGTCCTCCCCCAGACCGTGCACCAGGGGCTTACACTTGTCCACTTTTCAGCTCAACGTCAGCACATCATGTGGGATGCGTTGGGTGCAATATTTTCCACCAGTCTATTAGACAGGGGGACACGAGGAGGTGTGACCAAGTCGGCTCAGGTTGAGCTGATAACTGGACGAGTGTAAGCCCCTGCCGTGCAGCCAGCGCCGCCGCTCCGCCCCCGCCTGCCCCGCGTCACGGTGTGCCGCCACGGCCAGGAAGTACGGCGACAGGTCCAGCCCCGTGACCCGCGCGGCGGGGAACGCCTCCGACCAGGGGCTCACACTCGTCGACTTTTCAGCTCAACCGAAGCCGTTTTGGACACACCTCCCCGGGTCCCCCTATCTAATAGACTGGGGGTCAATCATGCACCCAACGTATCCCACAAAATGTGCTCGCGTTGAGCCGAAAACGGGACGAGTGTGAGTCCCTGCCTCCGACAGGTAGCGCGAACTCATCCCCACGCCGCACCCCACGTCCAGCACCTGTGCTGGCTCGCCAGGCGCGTGCGCCGTGACGTGCGCCCGCAGCCAGGGGCTTACGTTAGGTCCGATCTCAGCTCAACTTGAGCTCTTCTGTCCACCGTGCAACCCAACTTAACTCATGAATGTGTCATGGAATTGCTCATGTTGAGCTCTAACGTGAACGAGTGTAAGCCCCTGCCCGCAGCGCCCCCGTGTAGGAGTCCCGCAGCCGCTGCTGCGCGGCATCCGCGGTCAGGCCGTCCTTGGGCCACACGCGCAGCGCCATGGAGTAGGTGGCGGACTCCGCCTCGAACGCGGCGAGCCAGCACAGGTTGCCCTTGCTGCAGGGGCTTACACTCGTGCACTTTCAGCTCAGCCTCAGCCAATTCTGACACAAAATACACCGCGAACAGCCTCTAATCGCCGCCAACACCTCCTAAATACTCCCAAAACAACCCCTGAGCGCACCCCCTGCCCCGCAGAAAGCGCTTACGTTGAGCCGAACAGTGGACGAGTTTGATTCCCTGCCTCGCTGTACGCGTGGAACGGCTTCAAGTAGTACGCCGGATACACCACCGCCTCATTATCCACCTCCGTGAACAGCTCGTACACCGCCGGCGTGGCCTCCAGGTCCGCGGCGATCTCCCGCCACATCACGCCGTTCTTCTCCGCCGTGCTGCAACGGCGCAAGTTGAATTTGAAAGCAAACGTTGATAGCGGTTTATGACATTTTAGTTTCAAGCGCTGAAACCATGGGCGCGTTCAACCGGGGTCTTGATACTGTCAACATGCACCGCCCTACCGTGTTGATGAGGGTGCGCCGCGCCATCGGCTTCATCACGCCCTCGTACAGCGCCTTGTTGGAGATTGCGGCATCCACCACCGCGCTGTAGCGCCGCAACTTCAAATTGAGAAGCAAAGCTTCCGAGCTGTTCGTTTGCGAACGGTTCATCATATTCCAGCTTCGTAGCTGAAACAAGTGCGGCGAACGATTCCGGGGTGAGCCCGGGGTGAGCCATGGGTGAGCCCAGCGTATCCGTCCCATACCTTGGAGAGGAGGTCGTCGCCGGCCCAGTCCGGCTTGGCCTTCTCGGACGACGACGCCGGTAACCAGGAGCTTACACTCGTCCACTTTTCAGCTCAACTTGAGCCGTTCCTGACACACAATATACCCTGGATACCCCCTCAGACCCCCTAAAACCCACTGAAGACCCCCTAAACGACCCCTAAACGCACCCCCTGTCCCACACAAAGCGCATACGTTGAGCCGAAAAGTGGTTGAGAGAAAGCCCCTGCCGGGGACGACGACGACGCGCGGCACGACCCCGCCGGGGACCGCACGCCGCCGCGGGGCGGGGGCTGCCTCGCACCGAGTCGATGAGATCTCCGCCGGCCGCTCGACAGGCAGGCGGCGCTGGCAACCGCGCCTCCCTGCGGGGGCGGCGAGCGAAGGGCGGGCGAAGAGAGGGAGTTCAGGAGGCGAGTGTTGCATTTGCAAAAAGAAGTTGGACGGGGTTATAGTTTCGAAGCGCGCGCGGGACGCAGAGGCATCCGCTGGCGAGGTGACACGATTCCTCAGACCGGGGGGGCACTCACCGCGGTGACGGACGCCATGCTCGCGGCCCTCGCGCTCGCACAGACGCGTCAAGTGTGCGGGGAGATGGCGGG
>Ga0307489_10000909_pt1 | contig 18861 bp, 13 predicted proteins | sample SB12metaG_FD_202247 | JGI IMG/M metagenome (GOLD analysis project Ga0307489, IMG submission 202247) | Sea-ice brine microbial communities from Beaufort Sea near Barrow, Alaska, United States - SB 1.2 | ecosystem: Environmental > Aquatic > Marine > Coastal | place: USA: Alaska | collected...
CGCCCCAGCCGTTCCAATTACCGTCACATGCACACGATCCACAATATGTTGTGCATGCTTGAGTATCGAGGTTGGCATTGCATGCCTCGCCACCGAATTGCGCCTGCGACCGAATAACCTTACTGCGGGTTTTGAATCCATCTTTGTTTCCGCACTCGCTGGCTTGGCAAGTTGGGCAAGCCGACCAGCTGTTCCAATACCAATCGCAATCGATTGGCAGCGGCGGCGGCGGGCTCGGCGGCGGCGGCCTCGGCGGCGGCGGCCTCGGCGGCGGGCTCGGCGGCACCGCCCACCTCAAGTCTTCCAGATCATATATTTTCCACGTAGTGCCACCATTTATGACATCGCCATGGTCGTCGGCCCTCGTCAAAGGACAAGAGTCATGGCCATACGAATCGGGCTTGACTCCAACCTCCATTGTGCTGTGGGCACAATATGAATCATCCACTGCTGGATTGACCCAAGAGTCAGGTAATTTATTGCCGTACAAATAATATATGCCGCAAATAATATATGCCGCAAGTCTCGCCATTCGCCAACGTCATGCCTACGTAGCGGTATCCTTTGTCCAACGTCGTGTAGAGAGTATTTCCGCTGCCGAGTCTTACGCCACTCTTACCTTCCAAATGACCGATCCGAAGCGATTGCACAGAGCTTCCATCGGCACCTCCCGCGATCGGTTTATACCAAGAAAACCCTTGTGGTGTTCCAATCCCGGGCACTCGGACGCATACTGGTGTGTGTCTCCAGTGGTGGTGGTGGACTCGGCGGCGGCGGGCTCGGTGGCGGCAGCGGGTTCGCCGGCGGCGGGCTCGGCGGGCTTGGCGGCGGCCTCGGCGGCGGCGGGCTCGGCGGTGGCGGAGATGGCGGCGGCGGCGGCGAAGGCGGCGGCGGGCTCGGCGGCGGCGGCACGGGAGGCGGGGGGCTCGGCGGTGACCAACGCGGATCGTTCATATCATAGATCATCCATGTATCGAAATCGGCGGTCTGGTTTTGACCCACCGCCCTTTTTACAGGACATGCCTCTGTGTTGGGCACGTTGCTTTTAAGACCTGTACCCGTACCATAAGCCCCGCTATCCAAGCCATACTCGCAGAAGTTGTCGTTCGCTATTTCGTTGACACTCACGTCAGGTAGGTATCTGCCGTACGCCCGTAAGACTTTACAGTTAACGTGAACTTACAGTCGTCCACGGCGCAGTCGGTGGTGAAAGTACCAGGGGTGTAGATTCCCCAGCCGAGGTCCGTGACGTTGATGCTCGAAGCTAATACGTTCACAGCCGGTTGGTTCTCCGAGATGTCCAGTACTTGTTTCGGGAAGCTGAAGCACTGGTGCGGCGAGAGCACTGCGGTGGCGACGCCCAGTTCGAACTGCACCGTGGTGTGGTCGGGCGGCGGGCTCGGCGGCGGCGGCATAGGCGGCGGCGGACTGGGAGGCGGTGGGCTCGGCGGCGGCGGGCTCGGCGGCGGCAAAGGCGGCGGAGGCGGGCTCGGAGGCGGAGGCGGGCTCGGCGGCGGGGAGGGCGGGCTCGGTGGCGGTGGGCCAGGGAATCCGACCGGGTTATAGTACTTGAACTCGACGGTTATTGCAGTCATGTCCATCCGAGAGTGATTCGCCGGTTCCCATAACTTGGACAGCTCGTGGATATTGAACTCGTACGTGTGCCAGCCGCGAAGCAGATCTTTCTGCTGGATGAGGGTTTCTGGACCGTACTGGCCGTTTTGCGCGTCGATTGCAAAGTTTTGTGTGTACACTTTCGCCCACGTGCTCCATACGCTCGATACGGATCTTAAATCCGAGGGGTCGTCAGATTTAAACTGGTATTGAAAGGAGATTCGCCCCTCGGCTTCCGGGTCGTCGCTGGCTTTGTACACGTACACGAAAATGCCACACGTTGGACACAATGGACCTAAACCATCATTTTCCAATTCCAAATCCATCCACGGTATCGTCTTGGTGTCGTGCATGAACACTGTGTACGCGCCGACTGTGGTGACCCCATTCGTCGAATCACCACCACCACCGATTGGCAAGGGCGGGGGCGGGGTCATGTTCGCCGGCATCGGTGGTGGCGTCGGCCACCCTGTCGGGTCGTACAGCTCGAACGGTATCACGTCCGGAACCACCGCCTTTTTGGTCCCGTCCTTTTCGAGCTCGATGATATCGAAATAGTACGTGTGCATCCCGCGCATGCTGGAGTTGACGATCGTTTCAGGCCCGTATACTCCGGTCCCGGGATAGGGGACATCGATGTACGGTTGCTCGTCGAGCGTGGAATTACTGTCGACAGCGACCCGGTACTGGAAGGGAACTCTGCCGTTCAGCGTCTCGTTTCCTGTGTCCTTGTACACGTACAAGAAAATCCCCGGATTCATAAACCCCAGCATCCATGAGACCATCTTTGTGTCGTGCATGAAAACCGTGTAGCCGCATGGCCCGTCGTGATCCTCGACTGCAAAGCACTCCAAAGGCCCGTCGCTGATGAATCCCGGAACTGGTGGTGGCGGCGGCGGAGAAGGGCTCGGCGGCGGCGGAGGAAGCGGCGCCGGAGGAGGCGAAGGTGCCGGTGGCGGCTCCTTGATAAGAAATTCAAATTCTGCCTCCACGCCATCTTGGCCCGTAGCCAACGTCCGTTTGGGTAGTCCTACAACGCCCATTACGCCCTCCATAGAATGATTCACGAGGAGCAACGGAGTCAATCTGACGATGTACAGATTCGGGTCACCAAGCTCTTCGTCGTACACAGTGGTAGTAACCATCATGTAGTCATCGATCTCCGCCTGAGCGGCTCTCTTTGCGGCCTCCTCTGCGGCCTCAGTGAGGTTATAAAATATCCAGGCAATGTTCCCGGTATCAAACTGCAAGGTGAAAGGGTACTCGTAGACCATCGTTGTATTGCTTTCCATCTGTATGATGGTGTAGCCCTGGATATCGACAATATCTAATTCCCATTGCGGCATGTCGGAAGTGAACGTCACATTCACATACTGCTCGTCCCACGTTGCCACAGAGACCCAAGATTCGCTCATGTTTTTACCTGAGTCGACGTTTGTGATACCCACGTAGGATGGCGGTGGGGGTTGGCTCGGTGGTGGTGAAATCGGGTTCGGTGGGTATAGTGGTGGTGCTGGGATTGGAGGCGGTGGCGCATTCACTTTGATAATAACCTGTACAGTCGCGTTGCCGACGATCCGTTCTTGGGACCAAGGAATGCGACTCTTCATGGGTTGTTTCAGCTGGGTGTAGTCGTACCCTTCGAAGTACACGCCGACACAGGCGAAGGTCACCAAACCAGTCACCGGGTGGGAGACATTCTTCTGAATGAAAGTCACCTCATGATCGAATGTTTCATTGTTTCCCCACGTCGAGCTGATCGTGAAAGCGCCGTTTGTGCGATCCTCCAACAGGTAGCATTGCACCAGCGGAGTATCGGCGCCCATCACGAGCAGATCGAAATCGTAACCGGTCCCGGTATCAGGCGGTCGTTGTGTGGCGTTAATATGGGTCGGGCCGTGAAAGAAGCCGGCTGACGACAAATGCTCCTTCGATAACTCGAACCCCGTCTTTGTCGTGCCGTGGACAGCTCTTACGAGAACGAACGCGTCCGTGTCCATGGGGAACGGAATGACGGTCTCGGGTATGACGGTATCGGGTCCCAACGTAATGTTTTTCCATTTGACGCCTTCCTCCCTCTTGAAGCACTTCAGAATGTCGGTTTTGAGTCGCTCGACACACACTGCGTACTCGAACCCGTCCACATGCTCGTTGACATCGGAGAAAGTGAGCGTCACTTCGCCGTTGCCCGTCGGCTGTGACTGGAACTTGAACACTTTGAAGTCGACAGGGTCATAATCTAGCCTCTCCGCTGTCGACCAATAATTCCATGCGAACACGCTCTTAGCGTCATCCAATAGACCACCGTTGTACCGTACCTCGGTCCCTTTCATTACATAGATTCCCTGTCGCATATCGAACAGCTGCTCGTGTTGGGCGAGCATTGAATCAGGGCTCAACGCGTCGATGGTCACATTCATCGTCCGTTCGTACGAGTTGATTTTGAGATAGGCCTTGTTGTCTATAATGACCCCATCAATAGCAGGGTTTCTGAACGGCGGCGGCGGCGGAAACGGCGGCGGCGACGGGGTCGGAGGGGTTGGAGGGGGAGGGGGTGGGAACGGAGGATATAATCTGGGGGGCGGTGGAGGAGGGGGGGCCTTCGGCAGCGGGGGAAACGGCGCCCGGGCGGGCGGGGGCATGGGCGGCGAGGGCGGTGGCGGCCACGGGGGGGGCGGCGGCGAAGGAGGCGACGGGGGAGGCGGGTAGGGTGCATGTGGCACTGGAGGGCAAGCAGGCAGGCCCTCTTCGCCGCAAGCGGCGTCATATTTGTGGGGTGGGGGGCTCGCGACGTAAGGTGGAGGCGGCGGGACGTACTGCGAGCTCAGCGACGCGCCAGCACCGATGAACGCGATGAGCTCTTCCATCACGGGGCTCGTTGCCCATATTATCTCAAGGATGCTACGTATTATATATATCCAGAGCTAGACTAACAAATTTTCGGATCAATGGGTGTGATTGGACATAGACGGTCGCAGCGAGCCGTAGCAACGGCATCGCCGCAAAACTGACAACCAAGTAGAAAAAAAAAGAAACAATGAGCGGTGGGAATATACTGAGTATGTTCAAGGCAGCGCATTCATTGACGAGCGGCGACAGCGTCACGAGCCGCCAACGTTTCCGAGCCTCGCGTGTGCCTGGTGAAAACCGCAAGAGTGGCCACTCCACGACTTGCCAGAACCAGTCGTATTCAATGAACCCTAACTCCCGGAGATATTGTCGCGACCAGTAGAAAACGTCGTACAGGCCGTTGACATCTACGGTCTTACAGTCGACGATTTCGCTGTCCAGTGTCTGGAACCACGTAAACTCGCGAAGCGTCCCGCGATGCGGGTATGGCACGACGTGAACCGGCCACGTCAAATGGCGCGGGAAAAACAACAATATCAAGTCGAAAACATCGTCTCCGATGCAAACTGGTACACTCGGTAGGCACGTGAAGGGGAAACCGTATGTCAGGTACAGGACTACCACAGGTACGACGAGGAGTTGGGCGGTGAAGAATACGGCCGCCACAGGTAGTCCTGTGAGCGTAGCTGCCACCAAGATGATGAACAACCATACTTCGGTGATCCATATCGACGACAGCAAGGACCGCGTCTTCCACTTGCACAGCAACATATCCGGGTCACAAGCCACGGGTGACATGACCCAAGTCTTTGTCACACCCACAATGTCGCGGGTCCTGCGTTCGTCGGGTTTCACAAAGAAATCCTTCACCGATTTCTCGATATATGCCGGCGAGAAGAGCGATCCCCCCCCTTCGGCGCCACCCGTCAGCTGCTTGATTCCAGGGACATCGGTGGATAAGGTGGCCCATTCGCTCTTGAACTTCGTCTGCCCCTCACGCGGACACCCGCCAGCAAAATCATCGGGTTTCTCGGTGTCACTCATGAACACATCCCGAAGAAACACGTCGTATGCGCACAAAGTATGGTACAGGTACCCGTCTTTAGAGCCATAGTATTTCCCCAACGTGTTCCCGATTTCGACGAGTCTGCTTTCCAGCGTGTCGAGTAGCAAGCATCCCGTTGTAACCATGAGCAACGCTCTCCTTGTCGCCGCGGTCGGGTCAAGCACCTGATCCAACCAGACGGCAACGTCTGTTATGTTGGGCCCGACTTCATCCGCAAGAAAGTACGGGGCGATATCAGTGACGTTGCCGTCGTTGTAGTCGATGTATGCGTCGTCGTCCATGTCTTTTAATCCTGTAGCCGTCTTGTTCCGGTTGTTGGTCTGGTTACGGTTGGCCTCGAACACTAACTTCGTGAAGGGGTAGAGTGGCGTTACAGTCTCATTAATTACCCCAATGATGGTCTTGGTAACGTTCGCGTGCTTGAAATGTTTTTTCAAAGTTGTATACACATGAGAACTGGCGTTGTTTCCCCGCGCGAAATGCTCTGCAGCCTCCGGGTGGACTGTGTCCAAAACGCCCGTCACCAAGCCGACCGGGTCAAACTTCCCGAGGATCGAGGCGGCGATGAACATGAACTGCTGTCCGGCATCGAGCGCCTTAAAGACGATGACTGGGTCGATTCTTAACTCAACAAGTCTGTCGAAGAAAGCTTCCGGTGCCTGATCTTCGTTGTTCCAACCCTCGTTGAAGTACGTAAAGAGCCCCTCCGCCAAGTCCATTCCCACCCACATGATGCGTGACGGGTTGTAGAAGATGTCGGGTGGAACGGTTTGTAGGTTCATCCAGTTCATGAACCCGATGCCGAACGCCCGCATCTTACTGCACTTGGCCACCCACGCGTTCTCGAGAGGCGTGCGAACCGCCTGGTACTTTTACGCGCGCATGATCTCATCGCACCAAGAGTTGCCGCGCCATTGTGCATCGTCCGGCCTGCTGCGCTCGTCCAGCGGGTCAAGTTGCTTCGGTGCCTTGCATTCGCATGTCTTCGTATCTGCGTTGCACGCATAGCCCGCATCTGCTGCTTTGGTTGTGCTGCCGTGAACGCGCTCCGAACAACTGTAGCACGTCACCGCCGTATCCCAGAGAGACGTGCATATCGTCGGTTGTTCGAAGCTTCCCTCGCATTGCCGCGTCGTTGTGCACCGGGTAGCAACGATGGCTTTATCTGGTGCTCTCTCGGCGGCCTGTAATCTTCGCCCCTTGCCCTTCCCGCTAGGGTACGAAGGGTTTGGGGCGTCAATTGAGCCATCCAAACTGGTTTCGTTCATAGAGACTTCCATTATGCTGCTTTGTCGGTTTTCAGCATCTGGGTAAGTCCGATCGACTCCTACCTCACACACGCATGTGTATGAATACGTGTTATCCGCCTCGTTAAACCTGTATTGTGCCAACCGGTTATTCCGGTTTTCCCAAGTCGGAGCGCAGAACGCTCTGCACAGCGACGGCCCCTGCAAACGCCACCCCAACCCCCCCCGGCATGTATTCTTGGCAGCCAATGTCGGTTTGCCCGCGCACTTCCATATCGGAGAAATGAAGCACAACGAGTTGTACCCTGACGAGCCGTATATGAGCCCCCCTTCATCTGCACACACATCGATGGGGGGTCGGAAAGGAGTATACCCGGCATTGCACATTCCTGAGGCATAGTTGCAATGATACGGGTGTTTTTCCACTGTGCCATCTTCTTTCGAAATCTTTCTCAACGTGTCACACAAGCACGGCTTCGCCCATGCTGCATCCCCCGACCCATTCACGTTCGTCGTGTCCGTTAAGGCGGGGCACAGGTCCTGGTCCGCAGTCACGCACCAAGCTTCCTGATCACAGTCGTGCTCGCTGTTGCACACAGTCGCTTCAAAGCTATCAGTGTTGTTTTCTGGAGGCCAACTGCAAAATTCGAAATCGTTGTCATTGCAGTGTAAACTGGTCACAACGCCAGTCAGGCCCAACGATTTGATTTCTGAGAGCGACGAAACATTCAATTTGAACGACGTCGGGATGACGCCGTATATGGCACCCCAGATCATATCGGGAAGCTCTGCTACTTTGTTCGCCAGGTCGACGGCCATGTCTTTCACCGATTTGATCGCATTCAACGCTTTGCCAGCGATGGCGGTGGCCTCGTTCGCAATGTCTGTGGCGACAGCCGCGACATCGTTCGCGAGGTCGACCATTACGTCGATAGGCTTGGTAGCGACTGCAATGGCATTGTCGACGAGATCGCTGACTCCGCTGCCAACCTTACCCCACAGTAGTTCTCGCGATCTTCGTTCCTCGGGGTCATACTCTTCCAGCACGTCTTTGAAAGCGAGAAGCTTTCGGCGCCGCCTCGCCGCCTCGTCCTCCGCTTCGTCCTCCGCCTCCTCTTTTAGTTGGTCGGCGCAGTGTCCGAACTGCCGCAGCCACGTTCTCTTTATGCCATTGGTGGTCCAGGCCCCCGACCGACCATCTCCGCTCCTCTTTTTGTCTTGGAGTTGATGATTATTATATTTTCGAATCGGGTCTCCCTGGTAATCCGGTCGTCTTTCCATTCTGAGGTCAGCCTGGTATTGGTCATACCACGTTTCATAGTTCCAGTAATAAACGACAGGTTCGGCATCCCTTTCGTATGTGCTTCGCTCAGCGAAACTGATTCCATCAAAACACTGTTTACTTAAATCGTCCCAGAAACACGGAGCTACAGTGTCGGTGGAATCCTCAGCCCTGTTGTCAAACCATTTATCTCCAACTCCAGCAATACACTTGCGATATCTGAGGCATGCTGACTGCATTACGAATACTTTCCTCGTCTCGTCTGTCTCCAAATCGCGCAGTCTTATTGGTTCGTGAGTGCAATAATTTTTGACGGTGCCATCGGTGGTAACGGTGGCAACGGTGCCATCGCAATAGCGCTTGTATTGGTCGCTATCCTCTCTGAAGTTTTTCACCGTCACGTCGTCGAGAATTGCCTCTCCCGAGCAAACTAGCTGCATTCCATCTTCTCTGACATCGCAGCCACCTGGTACGCCGCTGTTTTCATCATATGTTCTAGGACCAAGATATGTGTAATGTGTGGTAAAGTCGCCACCAGTTTGTATGTTACATCCCATCGCAATATGTGCCCATCCTTCCTGATTTTGATTATCATCACAACGATGATTATGTCCTCTCATCATGCTTTTCCCTGGTGACTTACCAGGAAACTGAGTCACCATAATGTAATCGACCGCATCTTGGCATTCTTCAATTGTCGGAGTCTTCATCCCCCAAGGACATTCGCCTTTGTGATCCCGTTCCAAGTGCCATTTTTTGGGCACCTGCCAGTTCCCAGTGCATACCATTTGGTGTTGATGGCTGTACCACTGTTCGTATTGTCCATGATAGAATTCATTATCTGGAACATGGCCGGCGGCTGACCTCGAACCTGGTCCGTTCTGCATACCCAAGAAATAATCCCACTGTTGCGGCACGTCCGAATCGGGATCCCAGGGCAGTTTCAATTCATGCCAATTTTCAGAAGGCAAATGATCGGGAGCCCAGTTCGCCCATGCCTTTCGGCGACAGTTACCATCCATCCCGTTTGCTGGTATGTCTCGATACCATGGTCGGTACCTTTCATCCTTTTGTTTGGGATTTTTGAACCATGGTCCTTTCAGAATACGATCTATCGTTATACAACTGCACCCTGGGGGTCCTCCATGGCACCCCCCCGTAGACTGTGTGTGCACTAATCTGTTGTCGTTCCAACCCTCATAATAACCACTCAAGGCCGAGAAGTCATGACACGCATGCTTACATTGATCGATGGTTGCCGGCTTGCCGTATGTGCACCATCTTCGCCCTTGCCTCTCCAAGTGAAACGGCATAGCACGCGGTTCCGGTGCAAGAGAAGCGATGTATTCCCGTTTTTGTTGAACTAACACCGGGTCTTTGTCGTGCATCTGGACGTAACCCTTGCTTCCCAAATGTGAGACTTCAGCTGTCTGTATTTCTGTACGCTGTATGGCGTCAAGGACAAAACCAGTTGCGTTGATATATCCTACGTATTCCTCATGTGTCCTCGTCGTTGAAATCAGCGCATACTCCCGACCAGTCTGCGTGTTGATTCTACCGAACTCGGACTCTGGTCCGCGTTCTCCTTCGTATTTTCCATCTTCTTTCCCGTCGAACTCTTGACCGTCTTCTCCTTCTTCAATGTCACCGTTGAAGGGCCACCAACTACATCCATTTTTTTTCCCACCGCAATGGATATCCATGCCAGTCGGAATCCATGGGTTCGTCAGAATATCGCAAATGGCGCCGACAAGGAAATCCACGATTTTACAAATAAAATGCAAGGGTGACCCTTTCCTCAACAACATCATAGCCGCTTCTTTTATGAATTTCGTGAGGATACCACCCATCATTTCGAAGAATTTTACGAAGAACTCTCCGATGGCGGCCCCATCACCACCGACGATTCCCTTTACCAAAAGAAAAACACATTGCGTGTACGCATCCATGAGATCCAGAAGTGCATCTTGGATGAGGTCAATGAATGATTGCGCCAAGTTGGCGAGGTCCGTGATAGCCTTCTGGACTTTTACGAAGGATTCCGTCGGGACGCGCGGATCGGGGGTATCTTGGGGAGGATTACTCGTTGCACCTCCCATTTCGGTATAATATTTATTTTGATCTGCGAAGTTGACCACCGTGGCGAACGCTCTTGCCATCTCCAGTACGCCGAACAACAAGTCCCTGGCCATGAAAACTGAGTTTCTCATCGAGATCTTCATAACCTGCCGCCGGACATCCAGGATTTGATCAAGAATTGTGTCAAGAGCTATTCCCGAAGGTTTTGAACCTGGTTCGCCACTTGAACCCTGAAACTGCCTCATCAATTCAATAATTACCTTCGATATTGCCACTGAAGTGTGAACAGCCCATTGGCCGGTTAACGCTGCTGTGCCCAAAGTGACTAGCGCGGCCTCGATGGGCCGCGCCTGCACATGCTCAAGCTGTTCCCCTTTATTTTCGATCATGTCGTTACCTATTGTGTGATACGTATTCATGTTATCCACCCTGTAATATGTGTAGTATCCGTTCATCGGGTAGCCCGTTTCTTTGTAGATCATGTCGAATATCGGAGTCAACAGCGATATAACGAAATTCATAATTCTAACGTTGTTCTCCGCGCCCTGGCACTCGGCGGTGTCGTACATGATGTCCGGCGGGATCGCCTCCTCAGAGATGGAGGACGCGCATTCGGCTAGGCCACCCTTGCCGGCGATACTGTTCAAGCAATTCCATACCGCAACCATGAGCCCCAGGCTGTATTTCGACATGATTTTCTGGGCGTAGCGGGTGGTCTTCATCTGTTCGATGAGCGCGTCGCCAGCGTTACACAGCGGAATGGAGTTGTAGTCGGCGAAGGCGACGAGGTGTTGGCACATGATGTCCTGCTTGGTTTTATTGTCGTCGCGGTAAGCGCATGTGGGTATTTCGCCAACGAAAAATTCCTTGTCGGACATCTTGGACTTGAACGTAGAAGCGCACGCTTGCGACGCAAACACGTATTGTTTGAGGCTTCCCGCGTAGATATGATTGACGTGCGTTGTCCTGGCGCAAACCAAGTTTGCGTAGCCACTTTCGAGAGTGTCCGAGAACGCCATGAAACTCGTAAAGATGTTCGGGAGTGACGTGATGAAGTCGAGATATTTCTCGTCGCCCTGGCGCCTGAACTTGTTTATGCAGTCGACGTCCATGTCTTTTACACGCAGAATTTTGTTAGTCACATACCCAAAGGTTCGCATGAATCCTTCATTAGTCCTTATTCTTTGGACCTGGTACGTGTAGTACGACTCGGCGACCGGGACGAGCAGAAACTTATTGATTATGACTTCTCGCAGTTTCAACGCCACGGTCAGCTGCAATGGAATGTTTTCGTTGCAATACCTTTCAATATACAGAACCACCGAGTACTTGATTTTGCCCCACCAGTCATCAGTGTAACTGACGAAAGGGGAACACGATTTGGCACCTTGTAGGGTGTCTGGGCCCCCGATGCCGAACGCCCCGGTCAAAGTCGAGTTATACGAGAGCTCCAGAGCGTGAAGCCGTAAGTGTTGCAGTGCCGCGTAGTACTCGCCCAGAGGTCTGAAGAAATTATTGAGCTTGGCGAAACAGTCGACCGCGAGCACGGTCCACATTTTTTCACACTGTAACCTTGCGCCGTGCATAGATGCCTTGTAATGAATGGTAGTGGCGTATTGTTCAGTGATGGGCGACATGAGCTCCGGGATAACCGCAGCCAGCTTGAACATCGTGCGAAGAGGCTCGATTACATTGCACGCCAACATTCGGTGTTGGACTGAGAAATAAGGCGGCGCTTGGAACTTCAACGGTGTGCCAATTGAATCCAATCGACGACCTCTGCTAGGTGGTCGTTCAGGACAGATGCGCCGGTCGCGAGGAGCCCTTCTTCTTCGTTAAGGATCTGTTCAAAAACCGGATCCCAGTTGGCGTCACCGACGGTCAGGAACATCCACGGTACCTCAAGCCCCTTGATTAAGGTACGGGCCCCGGCGTTCACTAACAAATCCGTCTTGTCATTCCATAATGGATGCCCGACCACATGAGTCAAATTGTCGAGTTGCTGGCACGTACACTCGATGACCTCGACGAAGATGATCGTAAAGCCCCGAACAGCCTTGCTCACCGCCGTCACATCGATATCCATCCTGTTTTCGGTTCCCCACAGTGTGAAAAAATCGGTAATTGAGGCCGCCAGCTCTTGGACGATGACCGCCAAGGTGTTCGCGATGTTTTGCATCAGCGTTATCCCGCCGCAATGGTAGCCCGCGTCGAAAATGAGTCGCACGGGAATCAGCAAGATCTGCAAGAATGCGTTCCAAAAACCGACGAGCATCGCGAAGATGACCCACGTGAAATTCATAACCTGGAGGAGCATCTCAATAATGTTCGGTCGCAGGGTCTCGTAAAACGAATCCACTGTTTTGATCAACTCGACATTGTAGTGCAACATGATGTACGACCCGGCCAGTGTAAAAAACAACAAGAAAATGAGCGTTATGTACGAGAGCGCCGTGCGGACCACCCCAAAAACGGTGTCCGCCATCACCGTGACAATTTCGAAAACCAAATGGAACAAGAAATTCATAGCCGCCTGTGCCTGCCCTCCACGCTTCAGAGATGTGGGCACGCTCGAATCCTTGCGCACGACGCGCGAGATGATGCGCTTGCCCCACGCCACCGTCGCGCCGCATGCCAGCCACGCCACCGCCGGCATGAACACGACCACCAGCACAAGGGCCATCTCGCGTGCGTCCGCATCGGGCGCCGTCATAATTTTGGACCTCATGAGGGCCGGCGCCCGAGTCGGTATGCGTCGCTAAACGTGAGTACCGGGAGCTTGTTATATATAACAAAGGACGTTACCGTACAAAAACGCACTGTCGTACATATGAGCACAGTTCTTCCAAACGCGATCTCGGAAGCCGACCTGAAAAGGCGAACAATCGCCGGTGAAGCCACACACTCGCTGCCACCCCCCGTCGTCGTCGACATGTCCATGGAAATGAGAGACTCTGTCACAACAAAAGGCGGTGCAACCCCGCCGCTAGTAGAGAGCGCGGTGCCCTTCTTCCTCGTCGCATTCAAAATTTGCATGGACGAGGACGACCACTGGATGAACAAGATGGCCATCTGGGGGACATCCTCGGTGACGGACAACGCGTCAAACTACGAGGGGACCGTATCGCACGCAGAAATCATGTTCCAGCACAAGGTCCCCGAAGGAGTCACAAAACGCTGGTACAGGTACAGCATTATGAAAACGCGTGGGGTTCAGGCAAGATCGGGGAAAATCACATGGAATCCGGGCAAAGTGCACAGCATACCGACCACCATAGACTCGGTCAAGAAGTACCGTTTCTTTAAGGTTGACGTATCGAAGGCTGGCGCGAGTGACGCACTACAATTCCTAAAAAAACAGGTCGATTCGCCGTTCAACTTCGCGGGCTACGCGCTCAACTTCATCCTGCCGTTCAAAATTGGAGTCCGAAACTATCAGCAGGCATTGCGGAAACGGGTGAACAAGTGGTTCTGTAGCGAGCTCGTCGTTTGTGCGTTTCAGGCAGCTGGCGTGCGAGAAATGGAACTCATGAAGGCGTGCGCGGTGTCGCCGAACGAATTGTATAAAATCGTACTAAAATCAGACGTGGGACGACCGGTTGAGTTCGAGGCATACCAACATATTTAAGATAGTTATGTAATAGCATATACGGTGCCTGCATTATATATACAGACTGGCCGAGGATGTATAGCAAGGACTGACGCCGACTAGTGTGCAACGCACGCCTGATACCTTCACCCCCTACGTTGATGTGATGATCTACATCAATCTCGCGCGCGCTCATCAGTGTAAAAAATCGGGGCATCTTATAAGTGTGTAATTTTGTGTGTCACGAACGTTTTTGTAATAATTCTTTACTTCCACACCAAACCGATTTCGTGTGCGGAGAGTACCAGTGCATGTATATTGAAAGGTTTGACACAGTATGTTGAGAGATAATCCACACAAGTTGGAAGAATTTGTTCTATAAAATAATCCGTTTGAAACTAGACTCTTGACCCCAAAAAGATCACCGGCAGAGTTGTAAGCGCAGCAGAGCGGCAGCGCAGAGCGGCGGTGCAGAGCGGCGGCGCAGAGCGGCGGCTCAGAGCGGCGGCGCAGAGCGGCGGAGCAGCGGAGCAGCGGAGCAGCGGCGTGGCGGGGTTGGCGGAGCGGCGGCGTGGCGGGGTTGGCGGAACGGCGGCATGGTGGGGATGGGGTAAAACGTTGATAGATTTTATTGAGAATTTAATAAAAGCCTAATTTAGCGTAATCCACCGGATCCGCGCCTAGTGAAATATATCCCGCGCGCAATCGATTTTGGCTTGTTCCATTCGGACGAGGCGTCGTGAACGCGTTTTTTCATCGCGCGTAGAGAAATGGCCAAAGTCGAAACTGCAAAAAAAAAACGAATTATTTGAGTGCCCTCACATACTCATCCTGAATGTTATCTATGCATCGTTAAGGCGCTGAACCGTTCGCCGATGCTTGTAGCCAACTAGACCATATCTCGGGCGTTTCGCCACCGCCTCCGCCTCCGCGGCAACAGCAGCCTCGCTGTGGTCGCGGACGCGCTCAGTAAGCTCACTTGCGTCTTCAGCCGCCACGTCCTCGTCCGCGCCGTCTTCAGAGTTATTGTCCGAATACGAGTCCGAGTCAGAGTCCTCCCCGTTTCTGCCCCCCGTGGCGTCGTAGGACTCGTCATCGGAGTCAGACTCATCGGCGCACGCAAACCCTTCAAACGCCGCGGGAGAGCGCAGAGATAGCCTTGCGGCGATGGCGGGCGCCAACAACTTGCTGGCCTGTTCCAAGGCGGCCGTGGCCGGCAGCGTGACCCGCTCGTGGTAATCGCCGCCGGGCGCAGACCACGCGTCGGCTTGGGGGGCCGAGTCCAGGCTGCGTGACGTCGCGCGCCGCTTCAAGACGGCAGCGGAAGCGGCAGCGTTTTTAGCCGACCTCGAAGCGGCAGCGGCAACGGCGGCCCTATGCAGGCGCGCTGGGCGGAAAGAGTCCTCAAGGAACTGATAACACGAGTAGTGCTCGTTTGTGAAGGCGATCTGCGCAGGAAGCCGGCCGATCTCGAGCACGTCCCCCCCCCTGTCCACCAGCTGCTTGAGCATATCCAAGTGCCCCCCCGCAGCTGCGGAGAACACGAGCGAATCGCCATATTTGTTCTGGTGGTTGACGTTGACGCCCTGCGCAGTGAGCAGGACCTGCACCGATTCCGCTCCCGGCCAGCCGCGGCTGGCGGACCAGGCCAGCATGGCGTGCACGTCGGTGAGAGGCACCGTGTTGATGTCCGCGCCCGCCGACACGAGTAGTCTCACCATGTCACCGCCATCATCCTGATACGTGTGGGCCGCCGCGCGCATCACGGGAGTGACGCCGCGGCTGTCCTTCTTGTTGACGTCGATGCCTGGCATGGCGAGCAGGCTCTCCATCAGAATGGTGTCGCAGTCGCCGGCGGCATGGTACAACACCGTGCGGTTCATCGCGCTGCAGACGCCGTTGACGTCCGCGCCCGCCTGTAGAAGCAGCTGCATGATCTTCTCGCGGTTGCGGCAGGCAGTTCCTTTGGAGCCCACGTGGAAGAAGGGCGTGACGTTGCAGTTGTCCGTCTTGTGGATATCGACGTCGATCCTGGATAGCAGGAGCTTCACCGAGGCCACATCCCCCAGGGCGGCAGAGAAGAACAACGCCGTGCGTCCCAGCTGCTTGCAAACGGCGTTGATCTCGGTGCGGTCCGCGCCGAGCAGGACCTTCACCGCCGCAACATCGCGGTTGGAACATGCCAGGATCAGTGCTGAGTGTCCCTCCACCTTGCAAAACTCGTTTGTGTCCGCGCTCGCCTTCACGAGCTCGGTGAGGACACCACAGGCGCGGTGGACAACACCGGCGCGGTCTGCCAGCGCGGACAAAACTGCGCCCGGTCGGAATGCACACGCGCTCATGTGAGCCGCCATGCCATCTAACGTGGCTTGCTTGGCGCAATTGGGGTACGGACATGCCAGCTTCGGCAGACGCTGCAGCGCAATGACTTTGTCGCGCATCTGCTCCGCCACCAAACACCGCAAAGGAACCCTGGGGAACGTCGTGCGGCACGTAGGACACCCCTTGTTGACATACGGACTTCTCTTGAGCTTGGCCAGACAGAAACCTTGAAGGGAATTCACGACCGCATCGGCGGCCTCGGGTGTCCCTTCAGTTTGCGCAGGAAGCTCGTCACCGCAGATGATATGCCCGTTTGGGCACTGTAGAATCTTGCCATGCGGCATAGACTGGCACACGGCGCAAGTTAGGACAGGATCATCTGTCTCTTCGGCCACAACCGCGGCCGGGGGTTCATGCTTTGTCGCCATTTTCGTGCCGAGTGCTTGAAAAGTGTCCCCTCTCTCGCCAAGACATTCTATTTTATGCGCAAATCACGAGCAAAATCAGCCCGACCGTCAAACAAATCAGCCCGACCGACCAAGAATTAGCAATCAAGTTTTGCCCAGACAGATCTACGTGATTTGCCCATACGGAAATCTGGCTGGTATATGAAGGAAAAGGGCATTGTGCTGCCGCCTGTATAAACATGTGTTTTGTAGATTCAACAAAATGGCCGACACGAAGCGATCGCGCGCGGCTAAACTGGGAGCGCGCACGCGCGCGCGCAACGTCTCCCTGCACGGGCCGAGTCAGCGCAGCTCTGCACGCAGCACGGAGGACCGCAGGATCCTTGCGGGTGGGCATACGCTAGCCGATGCATACGGCGGAGTCCCGAGCCGCACCAACTTCCTCAAGCAGGCGCACCTCTTCGAGCGCGCCACAGAGGGGAGTTCATCGACCAAGACCGACCGCGCGTACATAGTCCCCGACGGCTTGCAGACGTTGCGTCGCGGCGCGGAGGTGGACCTTTTCTGGTATAGGCGAAACTCGAGCGTTGAATGCCCCAGCGAGTTTGAGTCGACCAAGGTGACGGCGAAAGACGGGGAGCAATATATTTTACGTGCTATGGAGGACGCGCCTCAAGGGTGGCAGACGAAGATGGGCAGTCAAACGTTCGCGCGTAGTTGCACAGGAATAGTGCGCTATTACGTGAGCTAGCCACTCTGTAATGATCGGCTATATATATCGATTTCAGACTGTGTACGCACGAACATGCCACACGCGCCCCACGTGAAGCTTTTGCGGGCTACAAACGCGAACCTGTTACAGGCGGTGACCCTCTGGTGCGCTGACCGTGAGGCGGCGAAACGCAAGTACGGACACATATCGGGATGGGATGTTTCCGAGGTGACCAACATGGCACATATCTTCGAAGGACAGAAGGCCTTCCGCGATGACCTCAGTGCATGGAACGTATCCAAAGTGACGACGATGGAAGGTATGTTCGACGGCTGCGAGGTGTTCATGGGGGGGCTCGCGTACTGGTCCGTTTCCAGGGTGACCAACATGCATTCTACATTCCGAAATTGTCATGTATTTAATGATGAGATCGGCGTATGGGACGTCTCGCGCGTGACCGACATGTCAGAGATGTTCTCCGGGTGTGAGGCGTTCAATCAGCCCCTTCACAGGTGGGACGTATTCCGAGTGACGACCACCCGCAAGATGTTTCTGGACGCCTCTTCGTTTGAGGGTGTAGGGTTGTCCAAGTGGGAGATGAACAGCATAGAGGACATAACATACATGTTCATGAACGCAACTGCACTTGATAAAGCGTTTCACGTCTGGCCTCTCTTAACCACGGTCAACATGACAGCCCCCTTTGGTGCTTAGGAATGGTGAACAATCACATGGTCAAATTCAAACTAGAACACAGGAGGCTTCGCAAGGTCGGATGGACAACTTTGGGGTGCAGGCAATTGAATTTCTGAAGCCTGATACTTTTTTGACGAGCGCTTGGCGCCAAAAAATCCATCGGCGATTTTGTGGTAAAATCGATTTGTTCATTGCCTGTGACCTCACAATTTTCCACCCACGGCACACGAATTCTTCGTTTCCTTAAGATGATTTGCCCGTCGATCGCCGCTCGCTCTTGCTCTCCTTCGGCACTCGATTCGCGGTCTCGCTCTCGCTCGCCTTCGACAATCGATTCGCGGTCTCGCTCTCGCTCTCGCTCTCGCTCTCGAGCTCGGTCTCTGGTATACAAGGCACATTTGGCGCGGTCCAAAAATGCAGGAGTGCAGGAAGATGCGATGGAAGAGCAAAAAAAAACGGAAACGGCGCTGAATGATGCCTTAGACTCGTCTAGGACGGAAACGCATGATGCGAATTTCAAATTGGATGATGCAAATGCGGAATTGCAAGCTGTGCATACTGAAGGCATGGCGCTGTTAGGACAGATGGAATCGGCTTTGGCTTTTAAAAATCAAGATGACGACACGACGCAAATGGAGGCCACGGAAACAGTTGTCGAGGAAGCAAGATCTGAATTCAAGACGCTGATTAAGCGATTCGACGCCGCGCGTCTGAAGACCTCCGCGGCGATGGCTGAGACAAAAGCCGCGAGTGCTGTGTGGGAGCTGCTATTGGAGGGTCTTCGCGTTTAGATCCGAATATTAATAACTATGAATACAATCACTTCTACAACTTGGCAATATCATCTGTAAGGAGAGGTCGGGTAATAGGCTTGTCTGACGTACTTGAATTTAGAAGGTAATATTAAAACATTTAGACCGTACTTCCACTGACTCTCCGCCCGTCACCGACGGCTACCCATAGTTCCGCCGTTCAAAGATAAGGCCACCATTCAATT
>Ga0307489_10000912_pt1 | contig 18838 bp, 31 predicted proteins | sample SB12metaG_FD_202247 | JGI IMG/M metagenome (GOLD analysis project Ga0307489, IMG submission 202247) | Sea-ice brine microbial communities from Beaufort Sea near Barrow, Alaska, United States - SB 1.2 | ecosystem: Environmental > Aquatic > Marine > Coastal | place: USA: Alaska | collected...
TCAAAAAACAGAACCAGATTCCATGAGAGAGTGACGCGGCAAGTGGCCCAACCATCATGTCGACGAAGGGCACGGCGGCCACGGCGCACCGGAAAAGCTCAGGCTTCATGTTGATTGCGTTGCCCATTAACAGCCCGCCCGCGCTGCGGCCGGTGATGGCCAGCTTGGCCGGGGACGTCCAACCCGTGGCCACCAGGCAGGAGGGTCATTAAGAACATGCACTCGAGCCGAAATCGGCGCATGACTGCAGGGTGACTGCTCATACCAACGCGCGGACTTGGTACATGGTCGAGTATTTGTTCTCATGAAGCCCCCTCCCTTGCTGTACGAGAGGGTCATTGAGTGCGAGCACTCGAAGTGAGATCCGATCGTGACTTAGCTTCAGGGCGAATGCTCATACGGACGCACAGGCTCAGTCAGTCGGAACACAAGGTCCGTCGGGCGCTTGTTCTTGAATACCCCCCCTTGCCAGGTGTTCCGCCACGTCCACGAAGTCGAAGAAGGTGTTTTTCTTGTTCAGGTACTTGCCTTCCTTTTCGTACCAGTACCGGCCCATCTCGCCACCGCCGCGGATATGCGCCACAGCGATGACCAAACCTCGGTGCAGGGCCTGGTGCCTTATCCGTAAAGGTTACTACAGTTAGTATTTGACTTTTATCAAAATTACCAAACTCCAATTTACTACAAGCTACTATTATGCACTGCAGTGCTACTAGTACTCCACACACGAGGCACTAGTAGACATTGCTAGGCACTTCAAACAACGCATTTGAGCGCTCGTTTCTTGACTAGAGTGGCATCAAATGACATGGCAAGAATATGCACCGCCCTGCCTCGGTCCATCAATGGGATATCTTCGCGGCTGAAGGACGGGTCGTTGCTGACGCCGTAGGACCCGTACCCGCTCAGCAGCATGGGCCCTCCGCGAATGGACAAGCAGGTATTGCCCGCCGCGTCAACCAACGCATTTTGTACCCTCGTTTGTTGAGTTTACTGACATCCTACTCGTATGACGTGACGATAAATGTCTGCCAGGGCGCACCAGGGACGAGCAAATATCATAGGGTCGTGCTTCGGTTTCATAGGCCGTTGACCGAGTAGTCTTACTAATGCTGAGCGGACAGACTGACGGTGTGCGATTTTGATCTCTGCTTCGATCGTCTCTCTTGATCAGGGCGAATATGGCCCTCCACGTCATTCAGCGCATTTTGAAACCTCGAATAGTGAGCAAAATGGCAGCCCATGAGGTGGCGATGTAGAGCAATATACGGCGGGTCCTGCCTCCCGTGGTCTTGAGATCTTTCCGGTATGCGATCGACACGGGAACCTTGGTGCCGTCCCGCACGGTGACCTCCATCCAGGGACTTACACTCGTCCACTTTCAGCTCGACCTGAGCCGTTTCTGACTCAATGTACACCCTAGACCCCCCGGGATACCCCCTGCCACCCCCTAAACACTCCCTAAACAACCCCTAAATGCACCCCCAATCCCACACAAAGCGCTTACGTGGAGCCGAAAAGTGGACGAGTGTAAGCCCCTGCCTCCATCCGCGTCGTCGCGTATTTCTCCGCGTCATACCCCTTCACCGGCACAACCCTCTCACAGGGTCCGGCAGGTATTGCCCGCCACGTCATAGCATGCCAATCCGCTCTCGGCAAGATGACTCGAAATGCGTGCCGATGACGTGGCGAGCAACATCTGATATCCAAGGATTACAATGCGTGTCGATGACGTGGCGAGTAATTTCTGATATCCGAGGATTCGAAACGCGTGTCGATGACGTGGCGAGCGCTGTTTGCCAGGCCCAGCCTTCACCACCTCCTTCGCCTTAGTGCGCATGTTGTACTTGTACACCGTCTGGTAGGGCCAGCCACATAACGATCAACACGTCATAAGCTGCCATTTGACTCAAACAAGAGGATGAATACAAGAGGGTTCATACAAGAGGGCTAATACAAGAGGGTTAATATAAGATGCCATGGATCAGGTGAGGATATGGCGAATGCGTACAGGTACACTAACACACTACGAATGATCAGTCAGGCTAAGCTCTTGTCTTGCCGGCCCAACCGTCTTGGGAGTGGTGAGTGACATGTAAGAGATGAAGATTTCTTCAGTATCGAAGACCTGGTTGGCGCCAATGCAGGACATGGAACCGGACGCCACCAGTCGGTAAGGACAGGCAGAAAATGCTCTCAATGTCCTCAATTATCAAAATTAGCTCATGTATACCCTCATTTCTTGAGTTAAATTCGTTTCTCGGTTTTTTCAGTTAAATGTCATTTTGTGCCGGGCCGTACCGCGGTGTAGACACAGCAGCTCTGCGAAGGCCATGTCGTCTGGTGCCAGCCGGCCGTCGCCGCCGTTGATTTACTCAGCTCCACAACCCAAACAGCGGGGAAGCCGCCCTCGCGGCCCTCATTTTAGGGACAATGATTGGCCTCACTAATGGGTTGGCTACGTCACCAGATTCATGTGAGCTTATCTGACACGAGTACACACAGGAGCAAAGTGGCAACTCTAACTCATCAGGGCAAAGTGACGGTCCTACCTCGATGACGAGGAAGTCCCCGAACGCGGAGATGGATTCCATGGTCCGCCCCTCCTTCCACTCGAACGACGGTGTGCCCGGGGCGGCCGCTACGCAGGGCCCCGAATCATTCGCGTCAGTGTGGCCATTCCACCTCACATCGTGCGGGTACACTGGTACGCTAGGAGCATACAGTAAGGGAACGCGTGGCCAGGTCAAGGAGGAGGATGCGACGGGTGTGTACCGAGTGCGTACGGATGTGTTGGTACACTGGTACTAAGAGCCAGGGAACGAGTGGCCACGCCAGGGAGGAGAATGGGGCGAGTGTGTACGGGTACTGCACCGGTGGGCTGTGAGCACAGTCAGGGTACGTTTGGCCAGACCAGATGGAGCACTGTGCCTTACCGGTACGGGCGCCCAGCTGGCCTCACTCGGCGATCCGATTGGAGCACACACCAGGTCAAAGTTGATCCGCTCGTTGCGATTGGTCAATATGTACCAGTGGTCGCCGCGGTGCTCGGGGTAGTACCGGTGGCCAGGGGCTTACACTCGTCCACTTTTCAGCTCAACTTGAGCCGTTTATGACACAAAATACACCTTCACCACCCCCAAATGCTCCCTAACACCTCCTAAACACCCCCCAAACGACCCTTCAAAGCACCCTTTATCCCACGGAAAGCGCTTACGTTGAGCTGACAAGTGAACGAGTGCAAGCCCCTGCCGGTGTCCCATGCGCCGCGGCTGCACCAGGGTGAAGGGTCATCGAGAGAAGCACATGACTGACGTCGACTGGGCCGATTTCTGTATATTGCTTCCCGCGGCGAGCGCTGAGGCTTTGCCCGCAACTCTGTACGGACATTCAACCTGGCGCCCGCTTTCCCGCGTGGAGCGCAGACGCCTTGCCCACAGCTCTACATGGGCATTTCACCCAGGCGATACACCGAAACCGGCCTATTGAGGAACCGAGTCCGGGCGTCTGCATGGTCATTGACCCTGAAGGTTCGTCATGCGGGCACGTCAAGCGGGCACCTCTGATCTTGGTACGAGCGCTTGTTATCAATAATCCCCCTGCCAATGTAGCCTCTGCCGCGGGCGTGTCGAGCGACACCAAGTGCACTTCGTTAGTTTCACCGCTCTGTAGCGGCGCAAGTTGAAACTGAAAGCGAATTTTATACGCCATTCATCAAGCACTGAAACCAAGCGTGATCGTCCCGGCGTCAACCTGGGGTCAGCCTGAAGTGAGCCTGGGGTCAGCCAGGGGTCAATATGGGGTCAGCCTGGGGTCAGCCTGGGGTCAATCTGCATCGCCCTACCGCTCTCACTCTCCAGTAGCATGTACTTGCCGCTCGACGACCGCCCGAACCCGACACCGAATAGCTCGTCGTCCTCTGTGAGCAGGCACACGTCGGCCGACTGCGGGGTGCCCATGGTGTGTCGCCACACCTTGTCAGGGCGGTGCGCCGCATCCTCAGCATAATGTCGAGAGTGAATAACGTCGTGGTGTGACATTTGACACGTTACACGATAGTTTTACAGGCTGTGGAAGGTCGACAAAATAATGCTCGCTACGTTATGTGAGGGCAATTACCTCGATACAAGGAGTTTGATTAGTGGGGGATGATATGACGAGCATAAATGATAGCTTCAGATGTGGAGGAAGATTTGACGAGTGTGTATTGTGCGTCCCTGCCTGCGTGGAGTAGTACACCTCCGCGTCGCCGCAGCCCCAGCTGACATCGCCAGCTGTGCCCTTGATGACGTCGGGCAGGTCCTTCCCCGTGGCCAAATCCTTGAAGCGAACCTCGTAGCAGGGGCTTACACTCGTCCACTTTTCAGCTCAAGCTGAGCCGTTTCTGACACAAAATACACACTATACAACCCATAATACCCCCAACACCTCACAAACACCCCCCACATGACCCCTGTATGGGGCCCCAATCCCACTCAAAGCGCTGACGTTGAGCCGAAAAGTGCACGAGTGTAAGCCCCTACCTCGTAAGTCTCGTACCCGCTGGGGTCGATGGAGTAGGCCAACACACCATGGCTCGGGCTTAGCTTGAACGACCCGATGGAGCAATATTTGAGCGGCTTGGCCACCTCGGGGGAGGGTCACTGGGAACAAGCACTCGAGCTGAGCTCAGAGCATGGATTTTGCGTGAATGGTCGTATGAACACGAGTGCTCGGTTCGTGGTCGAGTGCTTGTTCTCAATCACCCGCTTTCCATGCTAGGTAGAAGGGTCATTGAGAACAAGCATTCCAAGCGATGTCGGAGCACTACTTATCTTCATGGTGCATGCTCATACAGACACGCGGAGGAGGAGATTCAACGTCGGTCGAGTGCTTGATCTCAGTACACCCCCGCCTCATTGACGTCCAGCACCACCTCCTCCTTGAAGGGCTTGACGCGCCCGTCCGAGGCGGCGATGGCGACGGCCATGTCGGGGCGGGGGATCTGCCGCCGGCACACTATGGGGTACGCCTTGCCCTCGCTGCAAGGACGCTACTTTCACAAAATGACAGATTAGGGTGAAGATGTGATAGCTATGGAACCTTATTGGTGCCTTGTGGTGAGCCATAACACTTTAATGTCACCCACATAGGATGCAACCGCCCACCGCAGGTCGTAGAGATCCGATAACCCAAGGGTTCATCATTCAATAGACTCTATCTGAATGGCGGTAACAAACGAGGGACAGCACGCGGTACACGGCATGATAGTGGCGAACTCAATAGGCCGATTTCGGTATATCGCTTCGGTGAAATGCCAATACAAAGTTGCGGTCAAAGCGTCAGCGCTTGGCGCGGGAAAGCGGGCGCCAGGTTGATTGCCCATACAGAGTTGCGGACAAAGCGTCAGCGCTCAGCGTGGGAGGCAATATACTGAAATCGGCCTATGATGTAAGGCCTGCCTTGATTGTCCGCACGAAGTACTCATAGCGCCCCCACGGAAATGAGATGTCGTCATCGGTCTCCTGGATGCTGGGACTCATGGATAGTGCTCGCCACGTCATAGGATGCCGTTTAAATCGAAAACCGAGGGTTTGAATGCGTATGATGACGTGGCGAGCACTATCTGCGCTCGCCACGTCATAGGAAGCCGTTTTACTGGAGAAACGAGCGTTAGAATGCGTGTAATGTGGTGGCGAGCAAAATACAGTGCTCGCCACGTCATACACTGTGGTTTGACTCGAGAAACGAGGGTTCAAATGCGTATGATGACGTGGCGAGCACTGTCCATCAGTTCATACCTGAATGCTGGCGATGATCTCGTCGTACACCGTGCAGGAGGGCCGCGGCGGATTCACGGCACACGGTCACCACCACCGCATTTCATCTAGGTGCTTTGGATGAGTTCGTCATACACCACACAGCAGGGCCGCGTAGGGTCGAGGGCGCCTGGAGGGCCGCGGAGGATTCAGGGCACATGCTCACCACCACCGCATTTCAATCGAGTGCCTTGTCTGTGGGTAAGTAACTTCTAGTAAGCTGGAATTTGGTAATTTGGCGAAAAGTCAAATGACTTTTGGTCAGAATAACCAAACACCTACTCACTACAGGTAGTACGAGACACTACAGGTAGTATGTATTACAGACTAGGCACCCTGTGCTTTGGATGATTTGATCGTACGCCACACAACCAGGCCGCGTAGGGTTGAGGGTGTCTGAGACCTTACCGTCTTGACCAGCGGCTGCACGTGCTTCAGGTGCGCCTCGGTGAACGCGTTCTCAGCCGACGAGGAGGGGCGGGGGAGTCAAGGCTGCACACTGTTACGAGTAGGTCAGATCCCAAAGCTGTCGAATCGAAGTATCGACAATTGGGTGCAACATGTGAACGAAATAGAGAGGAGGGAAGCAAGAGGGGAGAGAGGAAAGAGGACAGGAGAGAGGATGGAGGAGACATGCAAGAGGAGAGAGGGTGGAGGAGAGAGAGGGTAGAGAGGGTGAAGAGGGCGTAGAGGGACACAGAGAGGGCGTACAGAGGGTAGAGAGGATTCAGGAGACAAGAGAGAGGAGAGAGGAGAGAGGACGGTGGAGAGATGAGAAGAGCGAGCACCGGCGGCGGTCGTGCCTTGAGGTGCGCGATGACGTCGGGGTCCTTCCGGTCATCGTCGCGCAGCCAGAACAGGTCGTCATCCAGCGCCACGGGCGGGTCCATGGGCGCGGGCCCGCGGTTCTCGCCATCCACCAGGGGCTTACACTCGTCCACTTTTCAGCTCAACCTGAGCTGTTTCTGACACAAAAACACACCCGTCGCACTCACTCACAATCCCTGACACCTGACAAACACCCACTAAACAATCCCGAAATGCACCCCCTATCCCAAAGCAAGCGCTTACGTTGAGCCGAAAAGTGGACGAGAGTAAGCCCCTGCCATCCACCTTGCCAAACAGCACGGGGTGGGGCTTTTTCTTTGCCGACTCAGAGGGTCCGCCGCTGACAGAATATGGATGGTTGGATGCTCGAGACACACGCACGAAGACAGTCCTGTGCGACTGCGCTCAGTCTAGGTGAGAGCGAGGCTCCCGTGCGCGGGCACGCGGGCGGCGTGCGATGGAACAGAGTCGGGGGGCTTTGTGTAGGCACCCTTGGCGACTTAGGATTGTTGCGGGTTCCAATCCACGGGAGCGGAGTGGGAGGCGCCCGCGGCGACGATGGGATTGATGACCTTCGACACACTCGTGAACCCCAACCCTACACCCTCAACTCATCCCCCGGGGACGGGATTGCGCTTGGAACGCAGGCGGGATGTTGGGTTATGGGCACCCTGGGAATCGTCGGGAATGGGAAAATATGAGATCCTACCACAGGAGCGACGGGAACGGAGTGGCAGGCGCGCGCGCCCCGACCGACGACGGCGCGGCGCAGGCGCCAGGCGCTGCCTACCGCGGCGGCGCCGAAAACGAGCGGCGTAATGACGCGTGACATCGCGCTTAGTAAAGTGAAACAATGCATCGGGCCTGCAGGCCACCGCACGTTTCGAAGGACGGTAGTTGGGCGCCGGGCGTTTTCTGGTTCCAGGTTTTTTAAGAAAGGTTTTTAGGGTTGCACGTATGTCTCAGGTTTTGCGCTGCGTGCAGCCCGCCCCCCCCGCCCATTCTCGCGCGCGCCGCCCCGCGGCGCCGACAACAGACGCGCTCCTCAACGGACACCCCGACGCACTCGGCAGTCACAAAAGAAGAAAGCCATCGGGCCTGTATATATCTTCAGGGTCTTATATATCGACCGGCCAAAGATTGTCCAAAGAAAAATAAATCCCAACCCACGGCGGCGCAAACGTTCGACGGCGCCACTGTTAGCGGGACCGGCATAGGCGGGGGTGCGATGAACACGCGATCCAAAACGCGTGGTGGCGGGGGCGGCGGAGGCGGGGGTGGGGGGGAGCGCGCGGCGGGTGCGGGCGGAAGCAGCGGGGCGGTGGTGGCGGGGGTGCATGGGCACCCCTCTTTGGAGCCGCCCGCGCCCGAGGAAAACGACGCCGCCCCCAGCGAACTGCTCGTCCCCCTGCTCGAGCAGTGGCCCGACGTGCTGGTGACTCACGTGCTGTCGCGGCTGGACCCCACGGTGGGGCGGTGCAGGTTGATCCGATGCAACCCGTGTTGAAAGCGCCTGGAACTCGTGACACTAAAATACGATAACTTGGTTTCAAGTTTTGCTTTCAATCTCTTTGCGACGCTACCCCACGGACTGCGCCCTGCTCGCGCAGGTGGGGAAACCGTGGCTGGCGGTGGTGGTGGCCAACAACCTGCCGCGCGCGGGAAAGGCGGGAGCGGTGCCTTTGATGCTCCACAGACCCGGGCCGCTAGGGGCGGGCACCTGCACGTGCTGCGTTGGGCGCGGGGCGCCGGTTGCCGGTGGGATGTGCGGACTTGTTCGGGGGCCGCCGAGGGTGGACACCTGAACGTGTTGATGTGGGCGCGGGAGCACCATTGCGCTTGGAATGAGCTGACATGTGTGTGGGCCGCCGAGGGTGGGCACCTTGAGGTGTTGCGGTGGGCGCGGGAGCACAACTGCCCGTGGAATGAGGAGACGTGTGTCGCTGCCGCTCGGGGCGGGCACCTGGAGGTGTTGCGGTGGGCGCGGGAGCATAACTGCCCGTGGGGAGCGATGACGTGTCTCAACGCCGCTGCAGGCGGGCACCTGGAGGTGTTGCAGTGGGCACGGGCACACGGCTGCCGGTGGAGTAAGTTTGTGTGTGAAGCCCATTCTCGGCCCCACCCCGAGACTCTGGCATGGGTGCGGCAGCAGTCAGATTAGGACTAGTGCCTCCCTCGCGTGTCAACGTGGCACACGACTCATACTGTGTCGACGCCGGCGCCGCGTCTAGATGGTCACACGCAAGTGGTCCGCCGGACCTTTTCGACTTATTATGTGTCTGATGTAAATATAAGCTTGTCAACTAGAGTTCCGCCTCCCAATGGCGACGCGCGCCACGCTGCGGGGCGACAGTGTAAGGCCTAATACGGGACGGTGGCAGCTGACGCCGCGCCCGGTGCCGCGTTGCATGGCTTGAACATGAAGTTGTGGCCGTGAATTAAGTTGCGAGCTGAGATTTATACGATGGATGGCAATATATATTTACTCTCCAGCTATAACCAGGATGTGGCTCCGCACGGAGACGTTCCCATTCGGTTTGATGTCCAAAACTATTCACTCTCAGTCTACTCGTGACTGTGCACTCGTGACAATGCGTAATTCTGCACGGAGACGGATGCGTATGCCCCCGCGCCATCCGCCCGGGCCGCCTCCTCGCGCCGCCGCATCCCCCAGCGCCGCCAGGGCCTTACGCGAGACCGTTCCCATTCAAGTTCCGCCGCCATTACAAGAAAGCTCAGCATTACGTCAGATGCCGCCGTCACGCCAGGAGCGACGACAGGAGGAACGCGATGCCACCAAGCGCGCGCCAGCCACGGCGGGAGCCGCGGGAGCTGCCGCTGCGCTCGCAAACTTACGCGTGAGCCCGGGCGGTGACTGGTCGACGCAAGCGGCCGACCCCTTCATAGGGGCCGGCGGATATAAGTTGGCGGATTTTGCCTTGCTCGCCACTTCCGTCATACACTCAAGAGATGAGCGAAGGTTGACAGTGCAGTGAGTGACGAGGCGAGCTATATATGCCTGGCCCGGCCCCTCGGCGCTGTTGCGAGCGCTCGGAGCCCAGGTCGTGGAGCAGAAGGCCATCGAGGGCGACATGGAAGCCCAGTTCAGCCAGGGCGGTTGGATGGTGAATGCAGTAGCGGGCGCAGGTGGGGCGGGCCTTTCGGGCGCGGCCGGCAGCTCGCCACAGGTTGAGGTAGGGTTGGCAGTCTGCACATTTCGGCCTCACCACTAGTATACCGAGTTGCGTCGTTCGTCGCCTGACCACCATTTGATGAAATCTTTGCGGGTGCAAACCCTGGCTGGAGGAGGGCATTGCGCTTCTGAAGGAGGCGGCAGGGCAAGGGCACGCGCATGCTATGTTTTGGTTGGGACAAACGCACACCCACAGGAAAGAGCACGAGCAAGCCACAGAGTGGTACACCAAGGCCGCGGATGCCGGGCTGCCGAGAGCACTGTTCTGCCTCGGGTGCCATTTCGACTCGGGGGAGGGCGTGGCGGCGCCGGACTGCCCGGCAGCGGCAGGCTGGTACAGGCGGGCGGCAGACGCCGGACACGGGGGTGCTGCCATAAACCTCGCCCATATGTACACGGTCGGCCGCGGCAGGGCCTGCACCGAATACCTGCCACGTCGTCTTCCCTATTTTAGAACCTCGTTCCGGGAATTAAACAGCCTCATATGCAGTGGCGAGCATCATCTGCCGGGCCCTAGGATGCGGCGTCACGCGCAGCAAGCATCGGGCGATGCAATGGTATGGCAAGGCCGCCGAGAACGGCGAAGCCGAGTCATGCTTGATGCTTGCCCAGTACATGTACTCGGACCATCCCTACGCCCGCAAGGTTGGGCATGTGGTGGAGGTCGGCGGGGTCGGCACGTTGGCTGGGATCATGGAGGGTCACTGCGTCCCCCCTGATGTCTTGACCAGCGTGGTGCACTGGTTGCGGAAGGGGGGACATGATCTTGTACCCAGGCTAGACTGGTTACGTAGATTGGCGTTGGAGGGGAGGAAATATTGCTACAACGAAGGGTGTGAGGTTGTGGGACAGCTGAAGGACTTCAAGGTTTGCCCGCAGTGCAAGACCGCCCGGTATTGCTGCGATGCGTGTCAGAAAGTGGACTGGACGACGGGTGGGCACAAGACGACATGTGGCACGTTCTACATGCACAAGTGATATAACGTGATTAAGTCTCCGATCCCGCTCTGAGCAGGGTGCATCGGTGACATCAGATGTGAGTAGACCACCGCGGCGTGACATCTTCATAAGGTGTAACATCAAACGACCGAAGCTTGAAGTCAGCGTGAGACGAGACCACTACAGTAGACTTCTAGCTAGCATAGATAATCATCGACGAACGATGATCCCAAACCCAACCGTGTTTACAATCGCGCGCAGTCGTAGTCGGATGCTGCTCACTGCATACCTAGGTCGTTTGATCGTATCTGATGGTAGACCTTATGCACACGTCACGCCATGGTCCGCGCATAACGCTCACGCTGACCTGCACGGAATTATGCCTTGCTATGTAGACGCGGTCGCAACAAGAAGCAAGATGGATGCAGAGGACGTTGGGTTGTGCCGACGATATCGTCCATAGCTTCAAGCGCTTCATCAAAGCGGCACATGCAGATGCGCGGTGCACTTCTTTCGGAAGATGCGCTGCTTGAGTGAAGGTGTAAATTTAATCACAAGGACTCAACCGGAATGACAAGGACGCTACTCGTCGATCCCTACGGCTCAATGACGCAAGGACGGAAGGCTTTACCGCTTCCCTCCTTTCCTCTTTCTCTCTCATAATTCCTATGGAGCAAACTGAGACATTCTACCGCTTCCTTTCCTGCCTTCCTCGTCTCTCCCAAATCCTATGGCGCAAAGACAGAGGCACTCTACCGCTTCCCTCCCTTCTCGTCGCCTCTCAAAATTCCTATGGCACAAAAAGAGAGACAGTCTACCGCTTCCCTCCCTTCTTCTTTTTCCCGGAGGCGCCGAGCAGCTTCGCCATGCTGCTCTCGTCCTCCTCCTCCACCGAGGGCCTGACATATGTTATCCGCCACGTCATAGGAAGCCGTCTAATTCAATGAGCGAGAGTCCACAACGCGTTGGGTGACGTCTGCGCAGCCCACGACTTTGTAGTTGGAGAAAGAGGGTCATACGGCAAACCATGTTGGGTTATTTTTCGCGACCAGCAACCTAGCGACCGACTGGCCGCCGGCACGCACTAACAGCAAAGACGAGTTATGAGACCCTGAAGAGTCCCAGAAGAAGCAAGTCTGAGTTGACTTTTTGATGTGAAACTTTAAAGTGCAAGTCCGTGGGTGGCGTAGCACCAAGCCCTGCCTCCACCGCCGGGCCCTTGCCCTTCCCGCCCCCGCCCCCGCCGCCGCCGCCGCCCATCCCCGCGCCGCCGAACTCCTTCGTCTTGAGATCCGCCGACATGTTGGCGGAGCCCTGCGCGCCGCGGATCTGAATCGTCTTCTTGCGCTTCCCGCGGTAGCTCTGCCGCTCCCGCAGCGGCAGCCACCGCTCCGGGTCGGGCGCCGGGCCCGCCCTGTAGGGACTCATGGACAGTGCTCGCCAAGTCATCAAACGCATTTTGAAACCTCGGTTCCTGAGTCTGATGGATAGCACTCGCGAAGTCACAAAACGCAATTTGAACCCTCGGTTCTTGAGTCTGATGGATGGTTCTCGCCAAGTCATAAACATCATAAGAACGCATGAACCCTCGGTTGTTGAATCTGATGAACAGTGTTGGCCACGTGATCAAACTCATTTCGAGCCCTCGGTTCTTGAATGAAAAGCATCCTATGACGTGGCAAACAGTATCCATGAGTGCCTACCGGGTTGGCCGGGTCAAAACCCTTAGGCAAGATGACCTTCTTCTTCCGCTTGCGCTTCTTCCGCTCCTCGCCCTCGCAGGAGGATCGTTGAGAACAAGCGATGGAAATGCGATCGGAGCATGACTCACGTTGAGTGTGAACGCTCATACGGACGCACGAAGGAGGGGGAGGAGGAGGAGGAGGATGAGGAGGGGATCTTGGAGGAGGAGGAGGAGGAGGAGGAGGAGGAGGAGGAGGAGAAGGCGGCGGCAGAGGAGGAGGAGGAGGAGGAGGAGGAGGTGGAGGAGGAGGAGTAGAAGGAGGAGAATGAGTAGACGGGGAAGGGGAAGGAGGAGGAGGAGAAGGAGGAGGATGAGGAAAAAGGAGGAAGGTGGAGGAGGGGGACATTCAACATCGGTCCAGTGCTTGCTCTCAATAACCTCCCTGCCTCGCCCAGCGCGCGCCCCTGCTTGCGCCCCGAGCGTCGCTCGATGTCCGCCGCGCGCGCCGCCACCGACGCCGGCGGCGTGTCCTCCAAAATCGCCATGTCATAGGGTCATTGACAACAAGCACTAGACGATGATCAGAGCATGACATACCGTCAGAGAAATTGTCATACAGACGCGCGGACACAGTTCGTGGTGGCTGGCCGACCTATGAGCATTCACCCACGTCCCGCTTTCGGTGTATCGTCGATCCAACATCGGTCGAGTGCTTGTTCTCAATCAATCATCCCCCTGCCGCGTCGGGCGCCGCGCCGCCGCTCGCCGCGATCAGCATTTTCTCCAATTCCAATGCATGCTTCTCCGCCGCCTCCAAGTCCGACCCCGCGCTCGCCGCCACCAGCCCAGCCAGCGCCGCACTGCGATCATCCTCGTCGCAGCGGCGCAAGTTGATATTGAAAGCAAAGTTTGGGTTGCGGTACATCATATTATGGTTTCAAGCGCTGAAACCATAGGCGATTCCAACGCAGGTTTTGAAACTGTCAGCCTGCACCGCCCTACCTCGTCGATACCCTTGCCCTTGAGGAATGTGGCGTACATGGCCGCGGCCTCGCCGCAGGGGCTTACACTCGTCCACTTCTCACCTCAACCTGAGCCGTTTTTGAATCAAACCACACCCTAAGCACCCCGTAATACCCCCTAATACCCCCTAACACCCCCTAACACCCCTTAAACAACCGCTAATCGCACCCCCTATGTCACAGAAAGCGCTTACGTTGAGCTGAAAAGTGGACGAGTGTAAGCCCATGCCTCGCCCGCGTTGCCTTTCTGCAGCTTCCGCTCCGCCGCCTTCAGTAGCACCTCGGCGGGCGCCCCGCCCGCTGCCCCCCCGCCCATGCCGTCGAGGACCGAGTCTGCTCCCGCCGCATCACCGGCCAGCTCGTACAACGACGCCACAAAGGGCCTTATGACCATTCCAGTTTCTGCTCAACTTCAGCGCCGTCAAGGGATACTGTGATACTGGGATACTTAACAGGACCTTAGTGGGAGTACGTGGGAGGACGCATTGGGATCTTAGTGGGAGGATATAGGAGGAGGACGTAGTAGGGTCAGGGACAAAACAGCTCAAGGGCAAAGTGAAAAAGGAAACGAGTGGCGAGACCCTGCCACTAGCGTGGCGGCGCGGGCGGGCGCGGACCCCACGGCGGCGTCAGGGACGGCGCGAAGCGCATCAATCGCCTTGGTGAATTCGCCGGCGCTGGCCGTGATCTGCGCAAGCATGAGCTGCACCTCCGTCACGTCTGAGGTCGACGCGCCAGACGTGCCGGCGAACGCCGCCAGGCACTCCTCACCGGAGGGTCGTTGAGGACAAGCATTCGACCGACGACGTCAAATGGGCGGAATGTCGAGAGCCGACCACTGACTGAGTCCGAGTGAGCTTTCATCACACGAAATATAAGGTATTTCGAGCACCATTTGCCGTTCGAGTGCCTGTTCTCAACAAACCCCCTGCCTCGGCCTTCTCGGGCTTGCGCTCGCGCATGAGCAGCGCCGCCTCGATGTAGCGGCGCAAGTTGAATTTGAACGCAAAGTTTGAAAGCAGTTTATCATTATTCAGTTTCAAGCGCTTAGTTCCCGGCGCTTTCAACGTGGGTTTGATAGGGGAAACCTGCACCGCGCTACCTCAATGAGCGCGGCGGCGCCGCCCGCACCCGGCAGCGCCTTCACGGCGCCCAGGCTCTCGCGGCACTCGGAGCAGGGCCGCATCTTGGAATCGAATGTATAGTTTGGAGGCGTCTCAGCGTAGGTTAGAATCAATCGCTGAGGTCAAGCGCGGTCAAACTTGGGGTCAACCTGGGGTCAACCTGGGGTCAGCCCCTGGTCAGCCTGGGGCCAACCTGGGGTCAACGTGGGGTCAACCTACACCGCCTTACCTTGTCGAGGTGGTTGGAGATCATGAGCGCGATGGCGCGATTCTTCACAATGGCCGCGCGCTGCGTCTCGCAGGAGGGTCAGTGAGAACAACGTCTCGAGCGGCGATCGGAGCATGACTCACCTTCAGGGTAATTGCTCATCCAGGTGTGCGGTCAGGTCATAGAGAACAACGTTCGAACGGCGATTACCCCCCTGCGTCGGACAGCGATGCCGCAAGATCCCCGGTGAGGGTTCCGTTGGGCAGCGCCATCTTCTCGATGCGCTTCCCCGCGTCGCCGCCGCCCTTCCCGCGCGGTCCCACCATCGCCGCAAGGTTGATGGCGGCAACGGCTTGCGACGCCGCGTCGGTAGTTTTCATGGCCAGCGCCATGCGGTACACTTCTGCCGCCTCTTCCTTGCGCCCAGAAAGCGCCTGCACGTATGCGGTTTGCACGGAGACAGGCAGCAGCTCCTCCTCAATCTCCTTTTGGAAGGGTCGCAACCGCCGGTGCATCGTTTTGAAAATTTCGGCTCCAAAGCGCCGACCATGCAACCTCGTGGTCATTGATCATAGTGCCACGGCTTTGATTTGGTGAGGTGCCCGTATCATCCACATCTCAGGTGACCAAATAATAAGGTGCCCACCCTGCCTCCTCGCCGAGGTCCTCGTCCAACAGTGTCTCGCCGCCCTGCCGCTTTGCTAGAAGCAGGTAGTCCTCCGCGTCCGCCAGTTCGTTGGTGTCGATCAGACCGCACGCAAAGTTGAAAGCCACCTCGAAGGATGCCTTCGGGGAAATCTTCAACTTTTTGAGAATCGCCGGGAGCTCCGCGCTGCGCCCCGCCGCGACAATCGCCGCCGCGAGGTTAGTCGCCATCTGGGGGCGCTGCGCGACCTCTGCCGCGTGCTCCTGTTGGGGCAGGTCAGAGAGTGGAAAGGACAGGTCAGGCAGAGGTCAGTGAGAGGTCAGGGAGAGGTCAGGGAGAGGCTCGGGAGAGGAGAGGAGGGAGGAGTGGTGTGGAGACGTCCGGGAGAAGTCAGGGAGAGGAGGGTCCAGGAGATGGGCGGCGGTTGTTCACAGGTGGAGTGCCGCGGCGGCGCACCGTGAAGAGCTGCTGGTAGACCCGCGCGCTCTCGCCCGACTGCCCATCGCGGTACAGCAGCTGCGCCTTCAGCTGCAGCACGCGGAACGACCCCGCCTCCTCACCCCCTGCGCCGTCGAGCACTTTGAGTGCCTCGCCCACCTTTTTGGTACGATACAGGGCGTACGCGTGCTCGAAGGTCAGCGCATCCTTCAGCTTGGCGTTTGCCTTGATACACGATATGGCGTCGTCGTGCCGCGAGAGGTGCACCAGCGCCACCACCTTGCATGTGATCGCGTCGGCGTCGCCGGGGGACGCGGCGAGGATGTCCTCGGCAATCTTGAGCGCCTTCTCGTAAGGCCAGTTTATATGAATCAGGGAGGATCAGAGCACCAGACTGGGTGCGGCGAGTGTGTACGGGTAAACTAAGAGCAACCACCTCGGGAACGATTGGCCAGCCCCCGAGGGAAGACGATGCGGCGAGTGCGTGTGCGCCCGAGAAGCAGATACAGCGAGAGCGTTTGTTCTGGTCCGCCGGCACACCACGAGCAAAGAGTCGTCGTCAGGGAGCGAGTGGCCGTGTTGACAATCCTTTGACAAGCCTCTGATCGACCAGAGGGGAAGGCGAGCGAGTGGACGCACGCGGGGCACCATTGAGCGACCCCCCCCGCGACGCGCACGGCGGCGTGAGCCTCCCCCCGCACCTCAAGGTCACCGATATGCCTCGCGCGGGCCCCCAAACGACCCCGCAGGCACTCCTGGTTCCAACAGCCCCACCTTCTTGTGCTTCCCATCGTCGCCCAGATCCTTGAGCTGGGTGAACAGCTCCGCCAGCGCCTCGTCCACCGGGGCCTCCGCAGCCGGCGCCATCGGTGCGGATGTGGTGGGTAGTCGATGGCGCGGTAGGGCGCGTGCGCACTACTGTGGACGACGCGACAGCCTCGCCGCCCTTGAGCCGTCAGCTTGTCAGCGCGGGGCGCGCGTTGATGTTGACATCATAAAACCTAAACCAACACCCTATAAACCCTAATGCTGATGAACGGTCGGCACACGGCACCCATGCAGCAGCGCCCACACTTGCACCGCACGCCACCACTTCACACCACCCCACACCACACACCACTCGGTAGCAGGCCACTACGCAAATTCACGGAGGCCCGCGCCCCCCACTTGCACCGCTCGGCCGTCACGAACACCACCTCAACGCACCTCAAACCACCTGACACTCAACACCCACACCACTCGGTAGCATGCCCCCCTGGGAGCGCCCACCGCCGCGCCTGCCAGGCGAGAAGCGGCTGCCCCCCGCGCCGCGGGAGCGTCCGACACGCGAGCCACGCCCCTCCCCCGCGCCGCAGGAGCGCGCGACGCGCGAGCCGCGGCCACCTCCCGCGCCCCGCACACGACCCACCCCCAGCAGTCGCCCTCGGCCAGATGCCCTCGACGACAACGCGTTGTTGGCCGAGCTCGGAATACTCACAGGAGGTGACGGTGACGGCGACGGTGTGGAGGACGTGGAGGAGGTGGAGGATGGTGAGTATTTCGAGTCGCTCGAGGAATTAGAGAAACGCCTCATGCGCGAGCTCGCCGCCATGCCCGACGCCGAGGCAATGGACGAGGCGGCGCTGATGGCATCCATCAACGACGCGGAGGACGGGCCCGACGAGGCCGACGTGTTACTGGCGCAACTCCTGGGTATGGCCTGACGGATACTGGCCTCCCCTTTTCGGTGCCCACCACGAACATTGCCAGTAATGTCAACCAACGCATTTGAACCCTCAGTTGATTGGCATCCTATGACGTGGCGACAAATGGTAATATCTGCTAGGCCCTATTTATGGGGGAGGTGCGAAAGACGATGCAAGGCGACGCCGCGCGGGCCGCGGCGAGGGCCACCGCGTACGCCGCGTCCAGACCACCCAGCGGCGCGGCTCCGGCGGCAGGGGCTTACACTCGTCCACTTCTCAGCTCAACTTGAGCCGTGTCTGTCACAAGAAAACACCCTACACACCCTAAACACCCGCTAACACCCCCTTAACACGGGCAACACAACCCCTACGCGCACCCCCTGTCCCATAGAAAGCGCTCAAGTTGAGCTGAAAAGTGGACGAGTGTAAGCCCCTGTCCGGCGGCGGTTGATGTGGATGTAGCGGGTCTGCGTGCAGCGTGCACCGCGGCCAAGCAGCAGGCAGTGTTGCTCAAGCGCGCGGGAGATATGGATGGTGGGGCCTGGAAGATCATGCCTGCCACGTCATACAGATATTGCTTGCCCGACACGTCATGCAGGGCAACCCCTGTTCCTTGAGTTGAATGGCCTCCTATGACGTGGCGAGAAACATCGGCTAGGCACTAATTGATGGGGCGCGGGCAGCCTTGCGAAGAGCCAAGGAGTTCCAAGCCCAAGCCGACGTGGCGGAGGCAGGGGCTTACACTCGTTCCCACTTCAGCTCAACTTGAGCCTTCTGTCCACCGTGTAACCCAACTTAAGTCATAAATGTGTCCTGGAGTTGCTCAAGTTGAGCTCTACCGAGAACGAGTGTAAGCCCTTGCGCGGAGGCGTCCGTGCTCGCCTTACCAACCAGGCTCGCGGTAGCCCAACCCACCGCAAGCAACGCAATACAGCCGGCCGCGGCGGAGGTGGCGCCAGCGGACGACGCGGTAGGGCGGTGCAGGTTGAACCAATCAAACCCGTGTTGAAAGCGCTCGGAACTGTGCTCTTGAAACTGAGATGTGAAGAAGCGCTTTCAAATTTTGCTTTCAATTTAAACTTCCGCCGCTACAACGCGGCCGCCGCGCTCGCCGCCGCGCTGAGTGCCTTGGGCGACTATTCCGCGGGTGACGAAGCGGCCGACTATCCTGACTACCTCGATGACGGGGACGACGACGGGGACGGGGAAGAGGCGGATGAGTTGCTGTCCGAACTGGCCGCGTTGAACTCCGATAATGTTGCGGTCCGAAGAC